>WNGG01014760.1_pt1 | contig 10841 bp, 7 predicted proteins | sample 5400661 | NCBI WGS metagenome assembly WNGG01 (sample SAMN13153372, study PRJNA577476) | soil metagenome | isolation source: 100 cm soil or saprolite under Garry oak tree replicate 1 | place: USA:California | collected 2016-06-15 | reverse complement strand
TGCGTGTTCCCGGATGGTGGGGGGGCGATCCTGAACCACGTTTCCATCATGCGCGCATACATTGAACCAAATGGCGATCTCGGCCCTATCGATATGGTGGCGAGTGGGTTGGGCGGTGTCACCTACCACTGTGTCGGCGAGGATCTTGCCCTGTTCTCATTTTGGGGCCATCAGGTAATTGCCAACTGCACGTAGCAGTGCTCGTGCCTGGGCGGGAGCCATGTTCCTCGAACTGAAGGAAAGGGTCGTGAAAGGCGTGGGAGCACACGGTAAGCAGTGGGGCCGGGTTGCCTTGCGGATCGCGATGGTCGCCGTGGTCGTCGCTGCGTGGGCGGGCGTGGTTCCGGGCTCGGCTGGCGCGTCGGTGGAGCCGGAAATGAAGTGCCAGATCGTGAAGACGATTCACTTCAGCGAGGGGTCCGGGACGGTCTTCGCCAGCGCCTGGTGCATATCCACGAACCCGGACGGGGACATCCCGCTGCACGTTTACATCATCCGCCAATACCTCGATCCAGCTGGCAATCCAATTGGCCCTCTGGAGACGGTGGCGAGTGGGTCGGGCGGGGTCACATACCACTGCGTCGGCGTCGATCGCGCCCGGTTCTCATCTCTTGGCGGCAGTTTGATCGAAAACTGCACCTAGCGGTGCTCGTGCCAACCGTAGAGCGGGGAGCGGCCGGTCTGGCCGCAGAGCGGATAAAGGGGCGGTAGTCGAGGTGAGGACCATGAGGTTGGCGGGGCTGGCTGGGGCGCTTGGTCGCAAGGGGGCCCACGCCGGGCGGGGTCGCCCTTGGCGGTCGCTGGCGCTGGGCCTGGTCGTGGCCCTGGTGTGCTCGTCGCTGGTGGCGGTCGCGGCCACCCAGCGCAAGGCGGCGGCGGTGGAGCCGCCGCCGGGAGGTCTGGTGTCCAGCGAGCCCAACGTCGACTGGCCGCAGGGGCAGTTCTCGGTCTCAGACGACGGCGCGGCCCAGTACTCGCTGCCATTGTGGATGCCCAAGGGCCGCGGTGAGCTGCACCCGAAGCTGACGCTGGCCTACAACAGCCGGGGCGGCAACGGCCCTGTGGGGGTGGGCTGGTCGCTGCAGGGGCTGTCGTCGATCACGCCGTGCGCACGCACGGTGGCCCAGGACGGGGTCCGCGACGCGGTGCGGTTCGCGGCCAGCGACGTGTACTGCCTGGACGGCAACCGGCTGCGCCCGGTGGGCGCCCAGAGCGGCCCCGAGCGCGAGTACCGCACCGAGCATGACATCTTTGCCAAGGTCATCGCCTTCGGCATGGACGACAACCTGCCCGACTACTTCAAGGTGTGGACCAAAGACCGCCAGATCCTGACCTTCGGGCAGAGCGCCGCCGCGCGGCTGGCGGCCTTCCAGCTCAAGGCGGGCGACGACGTGGACAACCCGTCGCTGGTGCAGGCCTCCACCAGCCCGGTGGTGGCCGCCTGGGCGCTGGAGCAGATGGAGGACCGCAACAACAACGTGGCCACCATCCAGTACCAGACCACCGAGGCCGGCCAGGGCGGCCTGTGGTCGGTCGAGATGGTGCCCAAGTCGATCAGCTACGCGCCCAACCGGACCGTGCAGTTCGTCTACCAGACGCGGCCCGACCCGGTCGACGGCTTCATGTCGGGGGTGCACACCCGCACGGAGCAGCGGCTGCTCCGCGTCGAGCTGCGCGGCGGGCCGCAGGGCGGGACCGCGGAGCTGCTGCGCCAGTACCAGCTCAGCTACCGCAACGACAGCACGACCGGCCGCAGCCTGCTGAGCAGCATCAAGGAGTGCGACCAGGACAACATCTGCCTGCGGCCGCTGGAGTTCCAGTGGTCGAGTGGCAGCAACGACTTCGACCCCGTGGACACCACCGTGACCGACGCGGGCGCCCCCCAAGTCGATGGCCGCTCCCGCCTGTACGCCCACGACGTCGACGGCGACGGCCGCGACGACCTCATCTATCCCGTCCAGGCCGCCACCTGGAAGCTGCGGCGCAACACCGGCGCCGCCAACGTCTTCGGCGACGCGCAGCTGGCCGGCATCCCGCCCGCCGACGACAACCCCACGTTCCCAGAGCGCCGCATCCAGCCGGAGCTGCGGCCGATCGACGTCGACCGCGACGGCCGCATGGACTTCATGGCCCAGGTCCGCGTCGAGCCCAACCCGGGCCCGATCACCTACGAGTTCAGGCTGTACGCGTCGAACGGCACGTCGTACGCCCCCTACAGCCCCGACCTCACCGGAGGCCACATCTCGGTGCTCGACAAGGACCAGCCCTACTTCCTGGACCTCGACGGCAACGGCATGCCCGACTACCTCACGCCACGCTCGGAGCAGCCCGCGAACCAGCGGTTCTTCTACCGGGTCAACACCGGCAGCGGGTTCAGTGACCTGGTCAACAGCCAGGTCGTCGGGCCGCGCGGGCCAGTGGGGCGGACCCGCACGCTGGACGCCGACGGGGACGGGCGGGCCGGCCTGCTGGTCGGCAACAGCACCGCCACGCCGCACCGCTNNNNTCGGCGTCGACGCACAGGGCACCGCCAGCCTGGTCCCGGCGGCGTCGGCGGGGGTCAACCTGCCCTACCCGCCGCCAACCGCCAACCCCGGGGACCTGACATTCGCCGACGTCAACGGCGACGGCCTGGAGGACGCCGTCTACCCGCTCAGCGGGCTGCGGGTCCAGCTCAACAGCGGGCACGGGTTCTCGCAGATGATCCCGGGGCCGGCCGACTATGTCTCGCCGCCACCTCCCCCATCCCCACCGGTTGGCCTGCCCGGCTCGCCCGTGCGCGTCGTCGACTTCGACAACGACGGCCGCCAGGACATCATGGTGCTCAGGGGCACCGGCGCCATCGAGGTCTACAAGTGGCGCGACGGGGCGTTTGTCCGCGTCCCGCTCAGCGTGGGCGCCAGCGGTTACGAGAACACGCAGACGCTGGACTTCGACGGCAACGGCGTGGTCGACCTGGTCCGGATCGCCAGTGGCCACGTGCAGGTGCTCAAGCGCAAGGCCGGGCCGCCCGACCAGCTCGTCAGCGCGAGCGTGACGGAGGGCTCCGGCCCGCGGGTGGAATTCGACTACACCACCCTGGCCAACTCGGCGGTGCATACTCCCGGCACCTGCACCTACCCGCAGTACTGCCCCAAGCAGGGCGGCAGCGTCGTGTCGGAGCACCGGGTGGCCAACGGCCTCGGCGGCGGCGGGATGAACCGGTTCACCCACTTCTACGAGGCCGCCCGGACCGACCTGGCCGGCCGTGGCTGGCTGGGGTTCGCCAGCCACAAGGTCACCGACCAGCAGACCGGCACGATCACCGTCACCGATTTCGACAACGTGACCCGCGACGCCGCTATCAAGACCTACCCGCGTGCGCTCCTGCCCCAGGAGACTAGGGTCACCGTGGCTGATGGGGCGTCGAACACGATCTTCATGCACATCACCACCAACACCAACGAACTGCGCGCGTTGGGCTCGGGCACCTACACCGTGGAGCTGCGCAAGACCGTCGATGTCGAGCAGGAAGCCGTGCTCCCCAGCACAGCGTGGCACGAGCTGCACACGCGGACCACCCAGCACGTCTACGACGAGCTCGGCAACGAGACCGACACCACCAGCCAGGTGACCGGGGGCCGCTCGCTGCACGACGTCATGACTTACGACAACGACCAGACCAACTGGCTGATCGGCAAGCTGCGCACCAAGAACAGCACCGGCTGCACCAACGCGGGCGTCTGCACCACCCGCCATACGACCTATGACTACTACGACAACGGCAACCCCAAGGAGACCGTGGTCGAGCCGAACAACGCGACGCTGAAGCTGACCACGACCACCGTCTACGGCGACTTCGGCACGATCGCGTCGGTGACCAGGACCGACAGCGCAGGGGCGAGCCGCCAGGAGAGCTTCGAGTACAACAACGACAAGCTGCACGCCACCGCGACGATCGACGCGCTGGGCCACAAGACCCTGGTCGACACCCATTCCGGTCTGGGGGTGCCGCTGAGCACCACCGACCCCAACGGGGTCACGACCACGATGCGCTACGACAAGTTCGGGCGGCTGCGGGAGACCAACCGCTCCGACGGCAGCTTCGAGCACATCAGCCACCTGAACTTCCTGGGCCTGCAGATCACCGGCACCGATGTGTCCGGCGGCGGGCAAACCCTCGTGTCGATGGACCAACTCGGCCGCGAGACAACCAGGCAGGTCAAGGGGTTCGACGGGCGCATGGCCACCAGCCACACCTACTACGACGCCCAGGGGCGGGTGGCCAAGACCACCCGGCCGGCTTTCTCGGATGAGACGGTTCAGTCCACGACCTTCGAGTACGACAAGCGCGACCGGCTGCTGAGGCAGACCGCGCCGGACGGTGCCCTGATCCGCCACAGCTACACGGGGCTGGAGACCCACACCTTCGACGCCAAGGGCACCGAGAGCTACACCGTCCAGAACAAGGACGGCGACGTCGAGTCCAGCTTCGAGCACGACCCCAGCTCCACCGGCTGGCTGCAGACCAAGTTCGAGTACGGCCCGTTCGGCGAGACCACCAAGATCACCGCGCCCGACAACACCGCCCAGGTCATGATGTACGACGTCCTGGGCCACCGCACCCGCCACGAGGACCCCAGCGCCGGGGTGACGATCTCGACCTACGACGCCTTCGGGGAGGTGACCACCCAGACCGACGGTGCTGGGGTGACCACCAGGTACGCCTACGACCTGCTCGGGCGGGTCACCACCACCAGCTCCCCCGACGGCACGGCCAGGAACACCTGGGACACCGCGCCCAACGGCATCGGCAAGCTCACCAAGGCCACCAGCGCCGACGGGGTCGCCACCAGCTACGCCTACAACCCGCTCAGCCAGCTCCAGACCGCCGCCTGGACCGTTGACGGGACCAACTACCAGTTCGACTACGGCTACGACAGCGTCGGTCGGCGGGCCAGCGTCACCTACCCGGCGATCCCCGGCGCGTCCGGCGCCGGGCGGCTGCAGGTCACCAACGTCTACAACCCCAACGGCTACCTCAACCAGGTCAAGGACGCCGCGGCCGGGGGAACGGTGTACTGGCAGGTCGACACCCGTGGCGCCGACGGCCAGCTCACCCAGGAGACGCTCGGCAACGGCGTGACCGGCACCCGCGGCTACGACCCCAAGACCGGGCTGCTGCAGACCATCAAGGCCACCGGCCCCGACGGCGCCAAGCTGAGCTCCGTCGCGTCCTTCTACGACCTCAACCGCAACCTCACCACACGGTCCAGCGGCGACGATTACCACTACGATTCGCTGAACCGGCTCACCCAGTGGAGCGGCTTGGGCAGGAACGACACTGGCACCGTGACGTGGCTCAACAACTTCGCCTACGACACGGTCGGCAACCTCAAGACCGAGACCTTCCAGTTCACCGGAGGGGCAAAGCAGACCACCACTTATGCCTACGGCCAGAACGGTGCGCCGCCGCACGCGCTGACTAGCCGCAACAGCGACACCTATGGCTACGACAAGGCCGGGTGGCAGACCAGCGGGCCGCAGCGCACCGTCACCTACAACCGCGCCGGGCTGCCCAAGGTGCTCACCTGGGGCCAGGGTCAGCGCAGCGAGTTCGCCTACGACGCCTCGGGCGCCCGGGTCCGCAAGCGCGATGCCGCCCACAGCCTGGTGACGGTTGCGGGGCTGTTCGAGCGCTGGATCAGCAATCCCGGCGGCGACCCGCTACCCGACGGGACGGGGGCGCGCAACACCTACAACATCGTGGGCGACGGGCGCATCGTGGCGCAGGTCACCAAGGTCCAGGCCGACGCGGGCGGGCCGGTCACCGACACCCAGGTCGCCTACCTGCACCCTGACGGCCAGGGCAGCACGGTGCTGACCACCACCTCGGCCGGCACGGTCAAGGAGCGGTTCGTCTACGACCCCTGGGGGCGGCGCTTCGGCGGCGACGGCCAGCCGGAGAACGTCGGCTCGCGCGGCGAGCCGCGGCAGGGCTACACCGGCTACGAGCACGACGACGAGTTCGGCCTGATCAACGCCAAGGGCCGTATCTACGACCCCGAGGAGCGCCGGTTTCTCACCCCCGACCCCGCCCCTCCCGCCGACCCGCTGTCCAGCCAGGGCTACAACCGCTACAGCTACGTCCAGGACAATCCGGCGACGCTGACCGACCCCACCGGGCTCCAGCCCCCGCTGGCGCTGCAGGCGGGCATGTGCGGGGAGTCCATGGACGTTGTCTGCCCGCAGCTGCCGACCACCCCGGAAGACTGGGCAAGCTATGGCGACCAGGTCTGGCTGGCGGTGGCGGCGGCCGGCAAGGACACCGGGCCGGGCCAGTGGGGGGCGCCGCCAACCTCCGACGACACCCATTCCGCGGAGCCGATGCAGCTCGAAGGCGGTGAAGTGATCGTGGTCACCGGCAAGCCCCAGGAGCACCACCAGGGCAACTACTTCTCCACCGAGGGCATGGGCTCCGACACCAAGTACTTCGCCATGCGCCCCGAGGACAAGGCGCCGCGCCAGACCTCGGCCGACGACTATTTCGGTCTCCTCGCCCAGAGCAAGGCCAACGAGAACTACACCGCCGAGCAGTGGGGCTCGGCCTACGGCGGCGTCGACGCCCTCGGCGGGGCGCTCGAGACCACCGTAAAGGTCGCGGTCGTGGTGCAAGGCGTGTTCGGGGCCGCCAGTGGAGTCAAGAGCCTGGTCAGCCTCGCCAGGGCCGGCGTCGCCGTCACCGAAGAGGCGGCGGAAACGGCAGCCGCCGTGGAAACCACTGCGGCAGGAGGCGCAGCGGCAGAAGACGCGGCGGTCCTCGGCGGAGATGCCGTGGAAGGCGCGCCGGTGATGGCCGGCGAGCCTCCCAGTGCGCCAGTCGAGCCGCCCTCAAGCCCGACGTATTTCCACCAGCTCAACAAGGGCGGTATGCAAGATATCATCGCGAACCAACGCCTGATGTCCACGGAAGCGGCACCGATCGCGGGGGGTGGAGAAGGCGTTCGTGCAGTAATGGGCAGGTTCGAAGGCGCTTTGGATATAGGTGATAAGCCAATTATCGAGTTTACGACTGAGGTGATCCCACGGATCAATAGAGGACAGGGATGGGCTATTTGGGATCTGCCAGCTGGAGAGTACCTACCCATCCAGGTGACGGCCGTCCATCTTCCACCCTGGTAGCAATTTGCCGGTACTCGCTGCGCCGGACTGCAGAGAGGTGCCGACTGACGCTTCGGCTGATCCGAGCTGCTCCGGCGTGGGGCGGTTGCTGTCCTTGAGGCCGCAGAGCTCGCCGAATCCGACCAGGCGCTGATCGACGCCTACCATCGGCAGCCCCAGGATCCGGCGATCGTCGCCGCCGCTGCCCGACTGGCCGCGGAGACCACGCCCGAGTGGTAGCCCGCGGCGAGATCTTCTGGGCTGACCTGGGTCCTCCAGCCGGTCGGCGGCCGGTCTGCGTCCTGACCCGCGACGCGGCGATCATGGTGCTGGCAACGGTCACCTGCGCGCCGATCACCCGCACCATCCGCGGGATCCGCTCCGAGGTCGAGGTCGGACCTGGACAGGGGCTTCCAGCTCCAAACGCGATCTCGTGCGACAACCTGCTGACCGTGCCGCAAGCGGCGCTGGATCCGGCACCGGCAGGCCATCTCGACGAGGTCGCCCGAGCCAAGCTCGACCGTGCACTACGCTACGCGCTCGACATCCGCTACTGAGGCGTAGCTGCCGGCGGCGGCCAGCACCTCCCCTCAGTCAGGATGAGCTCAACGCCCTCATCCGGCCAGACCGCCGGCATGCAGGGCATCGACCAGCGTGCCCGCCACCGGAAGCCCGGATGCCTCCAGCGTGTCCAGGTGGTGAGTGCCGCCGTCATACAGCACGCAGCGGGCTCCGACCGCCTGGGCCGCCGCCGCGTCGTCCAGCGTGTCCCCAACCACCAGCACCTCACCCGGCCTGACCGTCAGCCCGGCCTCAGTGGTGAGCGCGTCCAGGTGTGCGGCCAGTTGTCCGGCCTTGACTGCGCCACCCGGTCCGCGCACGCCCTCCACCCGAACGAAGAAGCCCGCGATACCGAGGGCGCCAACCAGCCCGACAAGATCGTTGTGGCGCCACATCGACAACACCGACTGGGAGAGGCCGCCATCGCGGACCAGCGCCAGCGCCTCGCTGGCATCCGCCGCCAATGGCACCACCGCCAGTCGGCTGCCATAGGCCTGATGGAAGCCCTCGTCCAGCTCCGCGAACTCGGCGTCCGTGAGCAGCCGGCCAGCCAACCGTTCCCAGAACACCTTGACCGGCCGAGTGAACAGCCTCCGGTAGCCGTCCGCGTCCACCTGCGGCAGGCCGAACTGCACGCACACGTCGTTGACACAGCCCACCACGATGGTGTGGTCGTCGGCCAGGGTCCCGTTCCAGTCCCATACAACGTGCTGGATCACGAATCGCCTCACCTCGGCTACCTTGGCTGCCTCGACAGGAGTCCACCAGGATATGAGCGTCGGACGACAGCGGCGTGACCGCGTAGGAGAACGCCGCCCGTCTGCTCGGCCTCGCGATCGACGCCGACAACGGCTAAGACCGACCGCTTGAATTGTCAGGTTGCGACCGACAGCACCAGCTTGCCCTGGGTCCGGCCGCGTTCACCCAGTTCGTGGGCCCTGGCTGCCTGGTCGAGCGGGAGCACCCGCTCGACCACGACGCGCAGTTCGCCCCGGCTGGCCAGGTCGGCGAGCCGCACCAGCCCAGGCCCGTCGGGGTGGACCAGGTGCCGCTCGAACCGGATCCCGGCCGCCTTGGCTGCAGCGGTCAGCTCGTTGCTGGCTTGGCCCACGATCAGGACCAGGGTCCCGCCGGGGCGCAGGACCCGCAGGGAGCGGAGGCTGGTGTCACCGCCGATCGGGTCGACGACCACGTCGACGTCCTTGACGGCCTCCTCGAACGGGACCGTGGTGTAGTCGATCGTCTCCTCGGCGCCAAGCTCGCGCAGGAACGGGTGCTTGTCTGCCCGGGCGGTGCCGATCACCTGCGCGCCGCGCGCCTTGGCGAGCTGGAGCGCCAGGTGCCCGACCCCGCCAGCGGCGGCGTGGACCAGCACTCGCTGCCCGCCCTGCACCCCGGCGGCGTCCAGGACCTGCAGTGCGGTCAGCCCGGCCAGCGGCAGCCCTCCTGCCGCGATCCAGTCCAATGCAGGCGGCCTGAGCGCCAGTTCGCCGGCTGGCGCGGCCACATACTCGGCATAGCAGCCGGCCAGCTTCGGGAACCGGGGCATACCGAAGACCTCGTCGCCCACAGACAGAGCCGAGACGTCCGGCCCGGCGGCCTCGACCACCCCCGGCGAGGTCCCAGCCGGGAATGTAGGGAGGCCGGCCGAACCACTCGCCCGACGCGCCCGAGCGGACCTTCCAGTCGACCGGGTTGACACCGGCCGTGGCGACCCGCACCAGCACCTCACCCGCCTGGGGGTGAGGCTGCTCCACTTCGGCCACCCGCATAACCTCTGGTCCGCCAAACCGCTCCACTTGTATGGCCCGCACTGCTCGCTCCTTCGCTCGTCCGCTCACTCGTCTGCAGAAAGAGTGACAAGGAAGTTGTTGCTCTGCCCGCGCCGCTGCGTGATTGTGGCATTCTGCCGCGCCCACCAGATCGTTCTTGAAGCAGTCTTGCGGAGGAGAGCCGATGACCACCGGTCCCGTCACTATGGAGGTCCGTGAGGGCGACCTCCTCTGGACGCCGAGCCCGGAACGGGCCGAGCAGAGCAACCTGGCCGCCTTCACCCGCTGGTTGGCGGCTGAGCGTGGGCTCCGCTTCGACACCTACCAGCAGCTGTGGCGCTGGTCGGTGACCGACCTGGACGCCTTCTGGCAGGCGGTCTGGGACTGGTGCGGCGTCCAGGCCTCGACCCCGCCCGATGCCGTGCTCGTCCGGCGGACCATGCCCGGCGCCGAGTGGTTCCCCGGCGCCCGGCTGAACTACGCCGAGCACATCCTGCGGGACCACCGGCCTGACTCGGACGGCTCGAACGATTCTGATGGCTCCGACGGCTCGGATGGCTCCGACGCTGACGCGCTGGTGTTCGCTGGCGAGGCGGTCCCTCTCTCCGGCATGTCCCGGGCGGCGCTCGCCAGCCAGGTGCGCATCCTGGCCACCTGGCTGCGCGAGGTGGGCGTGCAGCCAGGGGACCGCGTGGTCGCCTACCTGCCGAACGTCCCCGAGGCGGTGGTCGCCATGCTGGCAACCACCAGCATCGGCGCGATCTGGGCCAGTTGCGCCCCGGACTTCGGCTGGCAGGGCGTCCTCGACCGCCTCCAGCAGCTCCAGCCCAAGGTGCTGTTCGCCGTCGACGGCTACCGCTTCGGCGGCAAGCACTACGACCGCCGCGAGGAGCTGGGCCGCGTGGTTGCCGGCCTGCCAAGCCTCGAACACGTCGTCCACCTTCCAGCCCAGGGCCCTGCCGACCAGGACCGGGCGCCGCTGGGGCTGGGGGAGCGGGAAACCTCGTGGGACACCGTGCTGCACCGGCCGCCGGTGCCAGCCGAGCGATTCAAATTCGAGCAGGTGCCGTTCGACCACCCGCTGTGGGTGCTGTTCTCGTCCGGGACCACCGGGCTGCCGAAGGCGCTCGTCCACGGCCACGGCGGGATCCTGCTGGAGCAGCTCAAGCTGATGAGCTTCCACCTGGACCTGCGGGCCGGAGACCGGCTGTTCTTCTTCACGTCGATTGGCTGGATGATGTGGAATTTCCTGGTCAGCGCGCCGCTGCTCGGGGTCGTCCCGGTCCTCTACGACGGCAGCCCCCTGTACCCAGACGCCGAGGTGCTGTGGCAGGTGGCCCAGGACGCCCGCGTCACCCTGCTCGGGTC
>WNGG01009136.1_pt1 | contig 10841 bp, 10 predicted proteins | sample 5400661 | NCBI WGS metagenome assembly WNGG01 (sample SAMN13153372, study PRJNA577476) | soil metagenome | isolation source: 100 cm soil or saprolite under Garry oak tree replicate 1 | place: USA:California | collected 2016-06-15 | reverse complement strand
AAGACCAGAAAGCAATGACCGATGGCAGTCGAACGCAGCGCACCTCATGGACGGATGAGTTTTGAAGAATACCTCGCTCTTGTCCAGCAGGACGGCGAACACGCCTATGAATATCTGGATGGCCGCGTCTACATGATGACGGGTGGCAGTCCTGATCATTCGATCATCGGCTCCAACCTGAATGGCCTGCTGCAAACCTTCCTGCGCGGTCGCCGCTGCATTGTCTATCATTCAGATGTCTACGTGCAACTCTCTGAGCATTACCGCCTCTGTCCCGATGCGACGGTCAGTTGCGATCCACGCGATCGCGGCGCGCAAGAAGTCATCCGCTATCCCTCTCTGGTAGCAGAAGTCCTCTCTCCCACCACCGAAGCGCGTGATCGCGGCCAGAAGTCCTTGCAGTATCGTTGCTGCCCCAGCATTCAAGAATACCTGCTGATCAGTTCTGAATTTCCCCTCGTCGAAGTCTTCAGGCGCGAGAAACAGGGCTTCTGGTCGCTCTATACACTGGGATTAAGCGATACCATCGAACTCAGCGGCCTCGGCCTTCGCTTCCCTGTTGCTGAGCTCTACCAGAATACCTCTTTTCTGGAAGAAACAAACGCGTGAGCCAGAAATCTTCGCATCTCGGCTTGCCTGTTCCCCAACCAGGCGATCATAGCCGAACCGTTATCGGTATCAATCAAGAGGAGCGGGAAAGGCAAGAGCGTGCGTGCACGTTGGAAGGCTGCCAGCACCGGCACCTCTCCCCGGTAGAAGAGAGGCAGACATTCCGTCCACCCGGTTGCGATGTCGGTGAGCGAAAGCCGTGTACAGGTAGCCTCCCTCGCTGTCCAGCCCACAATGGGCGCGCCCGTCCCGATGGAAGTCAAACCGGGGCGGGTCTGCTTCCAGGCCTCGAACGTGCGGACCGGGGTCTGCTGCTTGAGCAGCGTTCCGGCTCGCGTGGTGGAGAGGCCGCGCAACTCCAGTTTGCGCTGAGAACGCAGGAGGGATCCGCTGTCGCAGCACTCAAGGCATCCAGCAGTACGCTTTTCTGGGCAGACGATGCTTTGCGATACCGCGGGGCGAACTGCTTGAGCAATGCACGCCTGCTTTGAAGGCTCCCTCCTTCTCCCACGTTTGCCTCCCCTCAAATGGTCTGAGGCAATGCAGCTCCGTCAACGGGCCCTTCATGCCCCGTAACGATGCCAGCTCCTTGTCCCCCTCTGCGGAAAGAGGGGGAAGTCGATGGTGTGATACACTAGGCAGAGGCGGTTGCTCTACTGCTAAGAACTGCTTGCTTCACCGGCGTCGTTTTCATGAACGCGCGCCGGACAAGTGAGGAGTCGTGCAAGCATGACCCATCCGTTCATGAGTGCTGATTGTGTACAAAGGAGGAGGCCAGCTTCCCCATGAGATCGTTCACCTGGGAGACGGTATGCAGGCGACGGCTGGCCCGCCATTTTCTCCTCCAGCCTGTGGCACAGGGCCGGCTGGTTGATGCCGTTCGCGCGGTCGGCGGCATCCAGGCGCAAATCCTCTCCGCAGCTGAACTCGCCATCGGGATGCGGGTCGCCGGAGTCACCCGACAAGACGTGCAGGCAGCACTCTGGGAGCGGCATGCCCTAGTCAAGACCTATGGCCCTCGTGGAACCCTGCACCTGCTCCCCGCGGACGAACTGTCATTATGGATGGCGGCACTACGAGCCTATGCACTGCTCCATGAGCCACACTGGTATGCGGCTGCCGGGCTTTCACCATCGCAAGCCGACGCACTCCTCGAGGCCATCGGGGAGACGCTCGATCACCGCTGCCTCACTCGCCAGGAACTCGCTGACGAGGTTGCGCAACGCGTGGGCGCGTGGGCACGGGAGCGGCTCCTCTCTGCCTGGGGCGAGCTGCTCGCTCCAGCGGCTTTCGTCGGACGGCTCTGCTTCGGTCCGAGCAAGGGGCATCAGGTCACCTTTGTTCGAGCAGACCAGTGGGTAGACGGCTGGCGGGAACACGACCCGGAGCAGGCCCTCGCCGAGGTCTGCCGTCGTTACTTCGCAACATACGGTACTGCCTCACACCAGGACTTCGCGCACTGGTTCCGGCTGAAGCCCCACGAAGCACGTCGGGTGCTGGAGTCTCTCGCCGACGCACTGGAGGAAGTCAATCTTGCTGGACGCCGCGCCTGGATGCTGGCGACTGACACTGAGGAGGAGTGGGAACCAGCACATGACCCGCTGCGTCTGCTCCCGCCGTACGACTGTTATGTCCTGGGGTGCGGCCCACGGGAGTGGGTCGTTCCCACGGCCGCGCGGACCCGTGTGTCCACTTATGGCCGTGGGCGCTTCGAAGGGGCAACTGCTTTGCCAGTGCTGCTGATCGATGGAGTCGTAGCCGGGATGTGGGAGCAGCGAAAGCTGGCAAGCAGGAGCGAGCTGCGGGTGGAAGCGTTCGGTCAGCTCACTCCACGGCAACGCGATCAACTTGAAGCGGAAGCCGCCCATATCGGAGCCTTTCTCGAGGTAGAGGTGGCACTCTCGCTCGATGCCCTCGGGTGAGTAGAGCCAGGGAACAGAGGCAGGAACGGGTGTTTCAGAGCATCGGTTCACCGCTTTTGCTGAAGAGGGCCTGTTAGCAGTGGAGGGGCATCTTCCTAACAGGCATGCTATGGGAGGAAGCTCGTAGGGGCTAAGTTCCCACCGAGGAAGGGTGAACCTGCTTGCCCTCCGGACTGAAGGAGAAGACACAGATGGATAGGTCTCTTGCTAGTGTGCACAGGGAGTACACCCAACGGGGACTCAGCGAAAGCCAGGTCGATGCCGACCCCTTCAAGCAATTTCAGACCTGGTTCAGCGATGCGTTGGCCGCACAGCTGACGATGCCCAATGCGATGACGATTGCCACCGCCAGCAAGGATGGAAAACCATCAGCACGCATCGTGCTCCTGAAGAGCTTTGACGAGCGCGGCTTCGTCTTCTACACCGATTATGAGAGTAGGAAGGGACACGACCTGGCGGAAAATCCCTGGGCTGCCCTGGTGTTCCTGTGGGCAGAGCTCGAACGTCAGGTTCGCATTGAGGGCCGGATCGAGCAGTGCTCCGCCAGGGAGTCGGATGCCTATTTCCAGAGCCGCCCATTCGGAAGCCGCCTGAGTGCCTGTATCTCTCACCAAAGCCAGGTCATCAGCAGCCGTCAGGTGCTTGAGGATCGTCTGCAGGAACTGATGGTTGCACACCCCAACCAGGATGTTGCCCGACCGCCCCATTGGGGAGGATATCGCCTCTGTCCAACGTCTCTTGAGTTCTGGCAGGGACGACCGAACCGACTGCACGATCGCCTGCGCTATCGTCTCCTTTCTGATGGAAGCTGGCTTCTTGAACGTCTCTCGCCTTAAAGGAGGAGCGACTTGTTGCTTGCTTCATGAGGCTATGTCTGATCCAACACAAAAGAGGGATGAGATCAGAAATGAGGCAATGCGCATGGATGAGGCAGTATTCACATCGTCCCTGCGCACGCTGCAAAAACACAGGGAAGGGGTTCCGTGCGAGATATATGACTGCCAGAACCATCTGCTGTAAGCCATTGGCTGATCACCCCATCGCGCTGTTGCTTACCTACCCCATGTGCTCTTGAGATATTCACCAAACGTCATAAATTCATCCTGGTAAGCCCTGAGTCTCTCTTGATCTGAGAGCAAACCGACAATAGCCCCTTGATTTAGCAAGGTATAGCTACCTAAACCGTTTGATTGGATCACCAGGCGACAGGGCAAGGGCGTTCGCTTTTCCTCATAAAAGCCCGTGAGCAGACTCAAAAGGCGCTGGCCTAATTCTGACATGGCTTTAACAATAGTGTGCTTAACGGTAAGGGCCCCTTGTGATAATGGCTGGGTTTCCATGATGCTCACGTATCGGGGAACCAAACCGGATACATCCCTTTGGGGTATGACAGTGATATAAGGGAAAGCCGGTAAACCGTCTAGATGCCCACTGCAACTAAACAGTGTCCCTATCCCCACGAGATTGAGCGCCAGCTCACAGTTGAACATCTCACGATCATAGTGCTTTCGACCTTGATCTTGATCTAAATCCCTAAAATGTTCCTCTGCATCTACCCATGAGTTCAGTTCAACATGCAATACCATGACGGCTTGCTCCTTTCCTTCCAGAGACTGCGTAGTCAATGGTTCTCACAGAAATCGGGCCAGGAAGCCCCACGTCTTTAGACCGGGGAGGAATGGCCCGCTCCATTCATGTAGTTATAGCCATCGCATCGATGAACCGGAGTACAGAAGCGATAGCTGATCCCCTGTACTCGGTCCTGTTTCGTTCGGATGTCAAATGATCCACTTGCCCGGACCAGAACCCGTCCAACGTAGACGCCTTGTTTGCTGCCACGGGTGACGACTGCTCTGACTAGATCCCCCGTTTGGAAGCCTTTGACCTTCTTTGCTCCTTTGGGCTTTGAGCAGGGGAAGCCCCCTCGTTGACGTTGCATTTCTGCCTGCTGCCATGTCCTGTTGCCGTGATCAGGAGAGGAACAACCCCCGCAAGGTGAACCTGATCAGGAGTGCTCTTGCCCACGCACGCCGCATCGATCCAGTGCTTTTTCGGCAGGTCTCGCACCGTTCGATTGAACTTCGTCAGACCGCCAGAGCCACATTCGATTGGCATTCCCAGGGTCTTGAGTCGTTCGTACAAGGCCCATCGACTCGTGTTAACGGCGGCGGCATCCACAAGCCTCGCTTTGGTCTGAGCCAGAATACGGGCAAGCAGGTCAGGTGCGTGGCTCAGGAAAACGCGAATATCCTGGGTTCCTTTGGCTTGATTGCAGGAGTCACAGGCCAGACAAAGATTACCGATTCGATCTGTTCCCCCATTGGCTTTGGGCTGAATATGCTCCACTTGCAACGGGACGGACCGCGCACCACAATAGGTACAGGCCCGCTTCCATTTCTCTGGCAGGTATTCTCGGACCCCATAGCCAGAAAGCTGCCCTTGCTGGTACTCTATCCCGCTTATCTCTGGATGATCCATCTGCTGCAAGTCAAACTTGACCAGCTCTAGAGATATGACGGTAATAGGGGCTATCCTTCTGAGACGCTGAACCCAGGTCACGATATTGGCAATTCTGCTGATCAGAGAGGGAGCAAGCCAGCCCTTGCGCCGCCTGCGATTGGCAAATCGTGCTTTCCTATATCGGGTCTTGCGCTGTCTCCGGTTTCGGCGGACTGCTCGGCGTTGATCCATGGCGTGCTTGATAGCTTGCCCACGATGACTCAGTTCAGCCGCGAAGACGACTTCACCCGTTGCATCATTGACCAGGGCCAACCCGCTCGTCTGACTCCCCGGATCGATCTTCAGGCGGAGAGGATGCACCTCTGGGTGCTGCGGCATTGTTTTCAAGATGATCGTAAACGGGTAGCGGCGAAAAACAGCCGCTTTTTTCTGCGTGAGCAACAGGCGCGCCCGCCCAGGATGGACCGGGTTGAGCGGTTTCCGGTTCGCATCAACGACAAAAACGTGAGACATCGGTGCTCCTTTCAGAGCCTCTGGTTTCCCAGGTAAAGGTGGCCTCGACAAGGTTAGCAGGCGGTCACTGTCTCCTGAGCACTTCCTTAACACCCATTCCGTTCTTCCCAATGTAGTATCCTATGGCAATTTGCGCATAATGCCTCACACTTAGCTATCTCTTGTAAGATGCGCTCTTTGCTCCAACCCCGTCTTATCATGTCACTCACTGAAGCGTCCTTAGTAGTCCTATCAAGATGGTGAAATTCCAGCACACGTATGTCATCAATACCGCAACGTTTACAAGACGTCCCTGTTTTTAGTTGCTGTATAATTTCTGTTCTTTCATGCCATCGCCTCTTCACGTATGCTTGAAAACGCTCTGGGTGATCCCGATAGTACTGCTTGTTATATTCAGATCGTCTTTCCTTGCTCCTGCTTGGATATGGTTGGCTCATTTGGCTTTCCCCCTGATATCAAATGACGGGAGGTAGCGATGTTTAACTCAGAAGTTCTAGAGCAGCGGGCTGGCCGCGCACCCACTGGTAGGTCCTTGAACACTCCCTGATAACGTAGCCCGTTGCCGGGCTGAGTCTGCTCATGTCTCAGGCTTGAAGCAAAGCGAGCCTTGCTCCAGGCCCCGGCATTCAATGCCGGGGTTCATGACTAAGGCGTCAACGCATCCGGCGATCGTCGGTGTGATGGGAGGCGACTCATGCTTCTCCCACGCTGCCAGCCTCAGATGACGGCAGCGCGGCGTGCAGCAGCTGTTCCAGCGCAGCGGCCCGCGCGGGCCCGACACCGGGGACCGTCGCCAGGGTGGCGGCGTCAGCACTCAACAGGTCATGCAAGCTGCGAAAGCGCGCACATAAGGCGCGCGCAGTGACCCTGCCGATGCCCGGCAGGGACAACACGATCTGCATCTGCTGCTCGGGCAGAGAAGCCCCGCGCCGTCCTGCCGCAGGGCCGTGAGCCGCATACCCGATCTGGCACTGTTTTGCTGCAGCATAGATCAGGTGCGCAGAATCTGACGGGTCGCTGCTGGGCAGGATCGGCACGTGCAGGATAGCGGTGATGTAGGTCAACGCCCCGCGGATGCTTTCAGGGCGCATCTGCGAGTAATCGACGCGCAGTGGGTCCCCTTCCAGCAATAAGATGGGCGCGAAGCGGCTTTTGCGCAACGTGGTGAGTTGGGCGAATAAGCGTCCCTGCGCCAGGCTGCTGAGAAAGTCACTCCCCGTTTTGCGCTCGAACACCCGGCGTGGATTGCCGCCCACGTCATAGTCGCCCACATGCAGTGGGGTCATCTCGATGTGCACCTGCGGCATGGCGGCCAGCAGATCGGGGATGCCTGAACGTTGTTCTTGCGTGTCGATGCGAATATGGATCGGAGCTGGCGGGTGTTTCGGCATAGCATGCGTCTCATTTCTTGTCTTCGAAAACTGCAAGCATTTCGTTCTCGCTAGCGCATTCCTGGCCCTGTCTGACCGCGGTTTCCAACGTCTCCAGCCTCCAGAACCTGGTACCCTTTCCGCCGGGCCCCGACGATGGACCCCGGTAGTCTGGCTGGATAGCAGCACTCGGGGACTTCACCTCGGCTTTGCTTTTGACTAACAGCCACGCGACCTGGCTGACGGTTAAGTCCTGGTCACGGTGGTTCTGCCGCCAGTGCTCGATGCGCAGCGCAAGGTCCGGCTCGATAGCGCCTCCGCAGAGGGGGCATGTGCCAGGGAACCGCTCGCCCTTGCGCCGGTGACTCTCGAGCCGGGAGGGTACGTCCCATTCTTCAACCTCCCAATCCACCTCATCGTCATCGTCCCCCTCCTCGACATCCCAGTAGGGATATCTGCTCGCCAGCTGGGATACATATTCGCTCTTATCAGAAAGTCTGTAGGGGCAAACGGCAGCGACGTCGACCCCCAATTCGCGCAGGATTTCCCCAAGCGGGTGCTCCCGGCTCTCTGCCTCGGTGAGGGTTCGCCCGAAGAACTCACCGCACTCCCGGCTGTTTCCCGGCCGACTTTTCAGGTCGCGCACGAGTGGTTCCGGCAAAAATCTCTCTGCTGTGCGAAAAGGCAGGTGGAAGATGTAGTGCGCGGTAGCGCCGGCATACTCGAAGGCGATCAGGCTTGGCCCTTCCGGATCGAGCTGGACCGTCTCGCTCTCGTCCAGTTCGTCCCAACGCGGTGAGGGGCGGTTCCGGCTCCAGCGGGTATCGAGCAGGTCTACCGGTTCGATGCAGAGTGCCGCCAGTTCGCTGTCAGGCAGGGGCTGGCGGGTAGACCGCGCCTCGGCTATGAGCGCCGCGAGTTGCTCCCGGAGAAAGACTTTGGTCCCCTCCACGTCGAGCGCTTCGATGTCGGCGCGTGAGGCAGGTCGGCGGCCCATGATGCGTGCAAAGAGGTCGAGAGCGGCGGAGTCGCTCTCTTCCTCATTGGCCGGGAGATATTCGTCGCCCTCGATCAGCATCGTGAGCCGCTCGATGAACACCTCGGTCGCGATGTCTGCGGCGAGACCCGGGGAAAACTCGCGGGCAAAGCTGGCTCGGCCGTCGATGTAGGAGACCGGGTTAAGCAGCCCGGCCGCGAAGGCCTGCTGCACGACGGCGGCTTTCACCCGGTACAGCCCCTGACGGTCGGCGTACAGCAACCGCTCCCTCGCCCTGGCCCAGTGATTAAGGGAGAAGAGCAGGTGCAGGGTCCGCTCGATCCGCTCTGGCTGGCAGAGCCACGCGAGTGTGGACGGGGGAATGCCGCCCGGTGCCGGACCATCCTGCGACCCTACAGCTGCTGCCGTGCTCGCCTCCCAGGGGAGGCCGCTCTCGCCCGCGTTGGTACTCCAGGCACCCACGGAGGCTTTCGCGCGCTCAGCCAGCTCGACCAGCTCTTGGCGGAAGCGGAGATTGTCGCCTGTCGAGCGCAGTAGCGATCCCAAGACGAAGTTGCAGGGAATGCGGGCGAGCGTCGCGCCTGGGAACGAGGGGAGCAGCGCGGCGATCACATCGCGCGCCGGCTGCGAGAGGTCGGAGAAGGACACGTAGGCGTACTCCTCGTGCGGCGAAACGACCAGCAGCTCGCGCCCCCCAAATCGCACCTTCCCTGAGACGCCCTGGCACGAAAACCGGGTGGTTACACCCGGGATGCGGTTGAGCGCTTCGACCGCTGGCCGTATGAGCGGATCGAGCTCGCCCGCGCTCGGCTGGAAGGCGGAGTCCTCCGCCTTGAGGCGCTGGTACTCCGGGAGAGCCAGGATCTCTTCAACGTGCGCGTCGACCCAGCGGAAAAAATCGTGCGCAAGGCGCGCGTAGTCTCGCCCGCTCGAGAGAAGTGCGTCTTCGCCGACCACCGAGAGCAGGTTCCTGACGAAGAGCGCGTTGCGCCTCGCCCAGCGGGTTTCTCCCGCCAGCACAAGCTTTCGGTACGCTTCATCCAGGGCGAACTTGCGGCAGAAGTTGCGGATGTGCGGATCGTTGGCCTCCTCGAAGTAGAAATTGCGTAGGGAGAACTCTTCGCCATAGGCACGGCTGTGGGCCTGGAGTATGTGGAGGTCGTAGCACTGCCTGTCCAGGGGCCACAGCTCCCGCCGCGCAAACTCCACCTCGAGCCGTTGCAGATCCGACTTCATCTGTTCGCGCAGCTTGCGCGCCTTCCGCTTCACCTTCTCCGGCAGCTTCTGCTCCCGCTTCTCCCCCGCTGCGCTAAAAGGCTGCTGGAGGTTCGCGATCTCCTGCTCGAAGGGCTGCCGGCAGGCACGCCGCTCTTCCGCGAGCGCGGCGTGCAGGCGCGATCTCTCCGGCTCGACCAGCGCGCTGAGCAGCTGGGCCACCACGAACTGTTTGAGCGGCACGGTAACAATGTCCAACTTTTCGGCAACCCAGACGGTGAGCTGGTTGGAACCGGTCTCCGAACCCGAATCGAATTCGACTACGAATCTGTAGTTACTGTAGTACATTTTATCGGTCGTCATGCGCATAATAAAGAACACCGCCTCTCAGCAGGAAGAACTACTTTGCTCCTTAATACTGCAGGTGGCCCGCGATTGTGTGGCCTCCCCTCTGGTTGGTTTGGGCGCACCGTGAAGCATGCGCCTTTCTCAAGCTATCATAGCAGGCGGTCCTCTTCCTCACCTCACACCATTTCACGAGATCCTCACGAACATTCTCGCGGCACTACTGACGACGCAGAATGTTCGTGAGGATCTCGTGAAATGGTGTGAGCCAGGAATGAGCTTGGTCTGCTATCATTGTCGCAGAGAGCGGGGCAAGTGTTCCGTTTCCCTTTTTCTCTGGTTGCCAGAGAATAGCGATACAGCAGATAGTAGAGCTGAACGGCATTCCCACAGGAAAGGAGATAGGCGTGCCGCACTTTACGGAAGATAGCCTGCGGCGAATCATCATCAATCCGTTCTACGCCATCACCGTTGCCCCCCAGCTAACCGAGGAGCACGAGCCGCCCATGAGCGAGGCTGAGTGGGTGCAGGTGAATGCCGCTTTGATGATGGAAATGGGAAGTGAGCGGTGGCTCAGGCAGCTGCTGGACATGCTGGAGGGCAAGGCCCAGGCTCCCGAGGGGCCGATAAATCCATCCCAGGCCGTCAACATCGACCCGCTGTTCGAAGCCTCGCATCCCCCGCTCATCGACAGGGAGATGTGGGTCGAGGTGAACGTTATGCAGATACGCAACATGGGGACGGAGGGCTGGCTCCGGCAACTGCTGAATGTGCTGGGCGGCGACATCGTGACGGCGGAGGAGCTCGGCTTCGCGCCGCCCGGCGGGACGTTTGGGTACGCAGTGCCCGGAAGATCTAATGCGCAGCGACGGGGGAAAAAGAAACGGAAAAAGAGGCGCCACAGGTAGGACGTGAGCATGTCTGCCGCGTCGCGTTGTTTGAGTCCTCAGAACGACTCGGCGGGAAGGCCGGGGCGAACACACACCCAAAGGATGCGCGACGAGCACGCTTACCATACCTTCCCTGCTTGGCGCCGGAAGAGCGATTAGGAGGAATAACCTATGAAGAGCCTGGCCTTTTTAGGGCAAGCCGACCACAACCGCAAGGCCGCGATTTATGCGGCAGCGCACGACGGCAAGCTGAGGAATTTCGCGTATCACGAGGAGCTCGGAGAGTGCCGTGAGACGTTTTCCCGATTACTTCAGGATGTGCAAAGGGGCGAGATCGGGGTGATTCTGACGCCTGACGCCGCCTGCCTGGCGGTTGAAACATCGCCGGGCTGGATGGAGGCGTTCATCCAGGCCGTCAAGCAGCACGAGGTCCTCATTGGCGACCACAGCCACGACCTGGTCTATGATCTGCGCGAGGAAGAGGATGAGGCGCAGTTTCGGGCCCTCTCTCCGCAAGGGG
>WNGG01009135.1_pt1 | contig 10841 bp, 5 predicted proteins | sample 5400661 | NCBI WGS metagenome assembly WNGG01 (sample SAMN13153372, study PRJNA577476) | soil metagenome | isolation source: 100 cm soil or saprolite under Garry oak tree replicate 1 | place: USA:California | collected 2016-06-15 | reverse complement strand
GACCTTCAACAACGACCAAGGTCCGATCGTCGCGGATCCGACGACCCACTCCGTATTCGCGATCTATGCCGCGGGTCAAGGCGGCCTCCAGAAGGGGTCGAACGCGAACTTCAACAACATCGTCGTGTCCCGGAGCACCGACGGCGGATTGACGTGGCACCCGGCTCTCGTCTACCATGCCGCCGTCAACACGGCCCTGAACAACGTCTTCCCCGCCCTCGCGGTCGATCCATCGAACGGCAAGCTGTTCGCGTCGTGGTCGGACGCACACACGGTCTCCTTGGCCACGTCCTCGGATCACGGGGAGACGTGGAGCGCTGCCGTCGCGGTGAATTCAGGCGACGCGGTGACGGCCGTGTTCCCATGGGTGGCCGCGTACAACGGCAAGGTCGACCTCGTATACTACGGCACGACCGCCTCGAGCAAGGACGATCAGGGCGCGGTCTGGAACACGTACCTCGCCCAGACGACGGACGATGGCGCATCGTTCACTCAAGTCAAGGTGTCCGACCATCCGAACCACGTCGGCGTGATCTGCACCTTCGGCACCGGCTGTGCCCGCGGAACCCGGAACCTCCTCGATCTGTTCGAGGTCGCCATCGACCCGCAGAACGGGAAGGCGGCGGTCATCTTCGTGGACGACACCCTCACAACGTACACCCGATCGGACGGGACCGTCGCGCCTCTGCCGCAGGTCATCGTCGCGCAGGAGTCGTGAGCCGAACCGGTTCCGCAGGCGGAACCCCTTTACCACTCCCGGGATCCCGGACAACTTCAACCAAGACGCGTACACCGCCGCGGTCTTCGCCTGAGGCTTTGCCGGGCATCGGCGAGCTCCCCTCTTCCGGGTTCGGCGCAGTGGCCCGCTCAGACCTGGACGAGCCGCAGGAGGTGCTCTTCGACTCCCTTGAACTCTTCCGTGCGCCCGGACCACGATTCGAGGACCGATCCGAAGGCCGACTCAACCTTGGCCAAGACATCCTTCATGCGCGCCTCCAGCCCCTTCGTGTGCGGACCTCGGGTGAACACGACGAGGATCGAATGGCGGCCGTGCACCATGCGGATGCGGTAGTCGCCGTACTTCAGTTCCTGCAACGAGCCGTTCTTCGAGCGAAGCGCGTCCGCGACGAAGTTCCGGACGGCCATGAGCATGCCGCCCGCGATATCCGAGTCGACGTCGGGGCGCATGGTAGTGGAGTAGTGACAGATCAGGATGCCGCTGTTGTGGAGCAGGAAGACATCATCGATCGACGACCGGCGGTGCGGCAGGACGCCCATGTAGCTGAGGAGCAGGAAGAGCAGGAAGACCGCTGCGAGGACCGCGATCCACAGGAAGAGGACCTCGAGTCCCGAGGATGCGGCAGAGACCTTCGCGGTGAAGGAGGCCGTGGCGGAGCCGCCCGCAAAGAGGAGCCCGTCGGCTCGTTTGTAGTCGAGGTCGAGCCGGGCGACGAGGCTGTCCCCGTCCACGAGGCGCGAGGTCCCTTCGATGCGGATGCCGAACTGTCTCGGTCCCGGTGAGACCCCATCGAAGACCCACGCGTACGTCGTTCCGTCCGTCGTGGCCCATGGCACCGACGAGTTCACGAGGAGCGTCTTCGCCGGGAGTGTGAAGTTCAACCAGACCCGCGCCGCAGCCTCGTTCCCGGTGTTGTTCCAGCCCAACGTGATGTCGACGGTCTCGCCGGGGCTCACGGTCGTCGCGGAGGCGAGGAACACGAGGACGAACCGGGGGGTGAGGACGCTTGAGGAAGCGAGCGCCGAGGACGAGCGCAGTCTCGTGCCGTTCGCGTCGGCGACGTCGAGCGTCGCCGCGACGTTCACGGGGGCGGCTGGCGGGGCGTCCACGAGGACCCGAAGACGCAACGTGATCGAGAACGGGCCCGGGGCGGCGTTCTGGATGACGTAGCGGAGGAAGCCGCCGCTCAGCGTCCCGGCGATGGGCTGGGAATCCTCGAGGGTCGCCCACGAAGGCAGGGTGACGTTCAACCAGAGCCGGGAGGCGGTATCGTCGCCGGTGTTGTTCGCGTACAACACGACGTGGAACGCGTCTCCGGGTCGGGGGGCGGGCTTGTCGGCGGCCGCGGCTGCGAGGATGCTGGGACCGTGGATCGTCGCCTCGGCCGTCTCCGATAGCGATCCGAACGGATGGCCGGCTCCATCCGTGTACGCGAGGTCCATGCGGAACTCGAGCCGGTCTCCGGGTTGAGCGGTCGAATCGGCCCGCACCGTCACGTTGAATACGTACGCAAGTCCGCTCACGTTGTCGAACCGCCAGGAGAGCGGACCGAGCGCCACGGCGCCGGACGATGCGGCGTTGTCCCCGACCCCCGCGAGGTTCGCACTGAGCGATGCGTTGAGCCACACCGAGCGCGCGACGCCCGAGCCGACGTTGAACAAGGAGATGGTCAAGTTGAGCGATTCGCCCGGCGAGACGTGCAGCGGGACGGCCGTCGCTTCGGCGCGGATCACCGGGACGATCACGGTGACCGTCGCGGAATCCGATGTCGTCGCCTGTAACTGCCCCGCGGAGTCCGTGTAGTTCAGGTAGACGTGGGCGTGCAAGGACTGACCGTCGTAGTACGCACGGTCGAACTCCACGAGGGTCCAGACGGTCACGCGATGCGGGCCCACCGCAACCCCGTTGAAGCTCCACGTGAGGGGCGCGACTTGGACGCCCCCCTCGTTGGCCGCGTCGTCCCCCTGATACGTGAGACCGGGGTCGAGGTACATCTCGATTCGGGCCGTCGCGGCGGGCTCGTTCCCGCTGTTGTTGAAATACATATCGATCGGCACCGATGCACCGGGATCGACGGGCACGAGATTCGGCTCCATCTGGAGCGTGAGGGAAGGTCCCGACACCCCGTAGACGCGGAAGAAGAGGTCCGCGCCGGTGCCGACCCACAAGCCCGTGTTCGTGTCGTACCACTCCGCCTCTCCGGTCGCGTAACCGCCCGGTTGGCTCGTCGCCCACTCGTATCCCTTCGGACGGGGCTCCGAGTCGGCCGCGACGATCCAGTAGCGCTGGCCCGCCGACAGCGAGACCCACGGGTAGAATCCGAACGCAACCCAGGTCCAGTTCTGGGCACCCTGCTGCGCGCTGCTCCCGAGCACGCTGCCCGGCTGATTCCCGGCGTCGCTCGCGATGAACAGCTGGAGGATGTCCGACCCCGAGTTTGGCTGGTCGAACACGAACAGCTCCAGGTGAGTGAGGAGGAAGTCGGTCCGCGCGACGAACGACTGCGCGACCTCCTGGTTCACGTACACGTTCTCGAAGGAGGTGTCCCACGGCGTCGGCGTGTAGGCCTCGCGGAGGACTTCGGGCCCTGCCGCCACAGGTCCCGCGACCCATGGGACGATGAGGAGGAACATCACAAGGCAGACGATGCCTGCCGCTCGCAAGCGGTACGGATCTCGGGCGCGCTCCCCTCGACCTGGAGGCAGTATAGACGTCACCGTGTCTCGACGTGTCGTCCCTCGGGTTGTGCTTAAAAAGCGTTGCCGGCCCGATAATCCCAGGTGATAACAGAGTGAGCGTACGCGCTTCGTGATAATCAGAAGCGGGAGCTTCCTCGGAGGACGTCTACGGATCTCCCGCGACGACCGCGGACCGCGATGTGCGTCGCGCCTCGAGCCTCGAGAAGGCGACATGAAGCGCGGCAGCGAGGGCGAACGAGGGGAGCGTCGCGCCAATCGGGACAGCGAAGAGGAGGATGACGAAATACAGGGCCACGCCGGGCCCCCAGCTCGCGAACGCGGGCCACCGCCATCGCGGGGCCGCATCGAAGAATTCTCCCGCTCCATAGGCGCCCCGTCGCACAACGAACGAATCGGCAATCACGACCCCGAGCAGCGGGACGAAGAGCCCACCGATCAGGAGGAGGAATAGTTCGTAGGCGCCCCCGAGCCCCTGGCCGGTGGCGAGAAGGAACCAGGCCGAGGCGGTGCCGATGGCCGTCGCGACGAGGACTGTGGTCGCCTGACGGCGTTTCGGTGCGAGGTTCTGAACGGACATTGCGACGGAGTAGATGTCTGCGAACGCGTTGTCGGTCTCATCGACGAGGATGATGACGAGGGGCAGGACGCTCAGGCCGAGCAGCCCGATCGCCGCGAGGAACGCCGCTGGATTCGCCGGATCGAGGCCGAACCTCGTGATCCCGAGGAACACGAGCCCCGCGCCCAGGGCGTAGAAGACCGTGTTCGCGACGGCGTAGCCGAGACCGGTGCCCACCGCAGAGGCCCGCGGCCCGCGCGCGAATCGGTTGTAGTCCGAGATGAGGGGCCACCAGGAGATCGGCATCGCGACGACGAGGTCGACCCCCAGCAGGAGGGAGCTCGTCCCCGCGAACGCCGAGGCGGTCACCGGGGGTCGCATGCCCATATCCAGACCGCGCAGGAAGAGCGCGACCGCAATCGCGGCGGTCGACGCGTACACGAGCCAGATCGCGAATCGCTCTAACCAATCCCGGATGACGGCGAGGGGACCCCCCAGTGCGAGAGCCGCGGTGATCGCGCCCCACACGGGCACGAAGATCGCCGCGGTCCACGGACCGAGCGCGTCCCGGGACAGGAGGGCCGCTGCCTCTCCCATGATGACGAGTTCGAACGCCGTCCAGCCGAGCAACTGCACGACGTTCAACGCGGTCGGCGCGTACGAGCCGACGCGGCCCAGGATGGGCCGAAGGCTGACCATCGTCGGGACGCCCGCGCGGCTCCCGTGGTGAGCCGCCCCCGCGAGCAGCGCGCTCCCGGCGACGGACCCGATCACCGAGACGAGGATTGTTTCCCACAAGGTGAGGCCGAAGAGCGTCACGAGGAGCGCTCCCGCCGCGAGGACGAGCAAGCCGACCCCGAGGCTCGACCACAGGACGAACAGGTCGAACGTCCGCAAGACGCGGAGGGATGCCGGCACCGGCTCGACGCCCCACTCGGGAGGCCGGCGGAAACGGACCATCGGCCGCCCAACCGCGGGCGATATATAATGGGTTGGCGGGCCGCATCCGCGAGGATGGCTCAGCTCGCTTTCTTGCCGAACTTCTCGCGGGACCGTCGCAACGCGCTCACCAACGGCAGTTCTTTGCCCGCGAGAAAATTCATGAGGGCGCCGCCGCCCGTGCTGACGTGATCGATCGCGCTCTGAACGCCGAGTTGCTCGACGGCGGCGACCGTGTGCCCTCCGCCCACGACGGAGAAGCCGTCCGCCTCCGCAACGGCGATCAGGAGCTCCCGCGTCCCGACGGAAAACGGCTCGAGCTCGAACACCCCGGCGGGACCGTTGTAGAAGATCGTCTTCGCGTGGCGGATCTCGTCGACGTAGTGAGCGATCGTATCGAGGCCGATATCGTAGACCGGGAGCTTCGCCGGAAGGGCGTGCGTCGAAACGGGCTTCCCCTGTCCGTGGTCGTTGAGGACGACATCGGACGGCATGAGGATGCGACCGCGGAACGTCGACAGCAGCGCCTTGCATTCGACGATCAGGGAGTCGTAGTCGTCCACCTCCTTCCGCATGAAGTCCGTCGTTGGCGGCCCAGGATCGATGCCCGAGGCGTCGAGGAATAGATTCGCGACGCCGCCCGAGGTCAGGATCCTGTCGACGATCCCCCTCTCGAGCATATGCTTCGCGACGGCGATCGAGTCGTCCGCCTTGACGCCGCCGAGGTGGGCGACCTTCGGCCGCGCAGGATCCTGGACGGCCCGCGCGAGCATCGTGAGTTCCCGCTCCATCACGCGGCCCGCCAGGGAGGGCAAGACCTCGCAGAACCCCACGAGGCTGGGCTGGGCGCGGTGGGCCGCGGCGAACGCGTCGAGCACGAAGTAGTCCGCGAGCGGCGCGAGACGCTGCACGATGTGGGTCGTCGCCATCTTCTCGAGCTTCGCGTCCGCGAGCGCCTCCTCCTCCGAGTAGAAGCGCGTGTTCTCCAGCACGACGACGTCGCCGACGCGCAGCGCCTGGATGGCCTCGACCGCGGGATGTCCGAAGAGACTGGGCACGAACCGGACGGGCCGGCCGAGGAGCGAGCCGATCCGCTCCGCGTGGACCTCGAGGCTCGTGAAGTCGTCCTTCCCGGGCCGCGATTGGTGGGCGAGGAGCGCGACCTTCGAACGACGAAGCTCCCGGATCGTCGTCAGATGCTCCCGGATCCGCGCGTCGTTCAGCAGCTGACCCGTCGCCGGGTTGATCGGAGAATTGATGTCGACTCGGAGCAGGACGGTCCGGCCCGAGAGGTCGAAGTCATCCATTGTGAAGAAGTCCCGGGCCATCCGGGCGGCGCTACATCCCTGCGCATAATAGTCTTTTTGCACGCGCCGGGAGCGAGCCGCGGGCCACCGGCACGCCTGTGTGTTTCTCAAACAGGGAAACTAGGTTGGAACCTTTTTAGAGGGGACGAGAGGATGGTATGACCCCACCGAGGTACCGTTACGCCCCAGGACCTCCTCCTCCCAGAGGGAAAACTCATCCGCACGACGCGGGGCGGCCCGAACGCGCTGAAGCAGCTGCTCCTCGACCTGAAGAAGTACTCGTTCTCCGGGTATGTACGGACGGTCCGATCGGCGGGCGGGAGGCGCTCGGAAGGGATCGTCCTGCTCCGCGGCGGCAATCCGGAGGCGACCTTGTATCAACGCGGCGAGGGGCAGGATCGCGGACGTGCCGCCCTGAAGAAAGTCTGGCAGGACTCTTACGATGACGGGTGCGTCCTCGAGTTGCACGCGCGGGTGGACATGGACGGCCTCGTCCGGGAGTATGCGGATGCGGTCCTCGAGCGGCCCTCGAAGGTCGTCAAGCGGACGAAGGTCCCCCACGCGATGGGTCGTGCGGAAGTCGACAGGCAAGTCCGCACATGGCAGGAGAGAGGCTACGACGTCTCGTCCGTCGAATCGAACCTCGAATCGGATCCGGCCGTCCTTACGGCGTCCGTCATCGCGATGCGCGAGGCGGTCAAGAAAGCCGAAGCGGTCGCGGAGACGTTGGACCAGCTCGACGTCACGGGCTTCGAGTCGCGCGCCGTGCTGCTCCGGGAGAAGCTGCAGAGTCCCATCCGCTACCCGGACGTCGACGCGGAGGTCGAGGGGCTTCGCGACGCGATCGAGGGGATGCGCCGCATTGAGGCCCGCCGCGAGCTCGAACTCGCGCGGGAACGGGAATCTGCGGAGCGGACCCGAAGGGTGCTCGAACAGGTGATGCGGCAGACCGAGACCATGCCCCCGGAGTCGAAGCCGAAGACCGAGGATATCGCCCGCGTCCTCGAGGAGCCCACGCCGGTCCGGGACCAGCGCACGAACCTCGTGCCTGCATCGACGTTCGAGTCGTTCGTGGAAGGGGAGAGTAACCGCTTCGCCCACGGCGCCGCCGTCGCGGTCGCGAAGAATCCCGCGAAGGCGTACAACCCGCTCCTCATCACGTCGGGCCCCGGACTCGGCAAGACCCATCTCCTCCACGCAATCGGCAACTACATCACGTCTCATTCCGAGATTTCGAAAGTCCTGTACCTGACGTGCGAGGCGTTCGCGACGAGCCTCGAAGAGGCCCGCGTGCAAGGCGACATCGGCGCGTTTCGGGATCGCGTGCGCGGCCTCGACTGCCTGATGATCGACGACATCCAGTTCCTCAGCGGCATGCCGGAGATCCACGAGGAGATCTTCCATACGTTCAACGATTTGCACGAGCGGGAGAAACAGATCGTCCTGGCGAGCGACCGTCCTCCGAAGGCGATCCCGAACCTCGACGAGAGGCTCGTGTCGCGGTTCGAGTCCGGCCTCGTCGCGGGAATCGAGCTACCGGAACTCGCTACGCGGATCTCAATCCTCGAGCGCCGGGCTCGCGACGCGAAGGTGACGATCGACCCGGAGGTCCTCACGTTCATCGCGGGGTTGGTCGAGGACAACGTCCGCGAGCTCGGAGGCGCGTTCAACCGGGTCGTCGCATTCTCCTCGGTTATGGAACGGCCGATCACGCAGGACCTCGCCCGCGAAGTCCTCTCGAGTGCGACGGCCGAAGCAACGCCGACGGCCCCGACCGCTCCGACCGTGTCGGTGTCCACGGATTCCGATCGCGATCTCCAGCCAGGCCGCAGCTACCTGATAAAGGAGGATCGACCCGCGGCGGCGTTCCGCCTGTTCGCGCGGTTCCTCGGTGGCAGGAGTCGCGGCCTGGTCATTTCCCGGACGAATCCGAAGCGGCTCCGAGAGAACTTTGATCTGCCGCCTGGACGGGTCCTCTGGCTCACGGACCGCGAGGGCTCCTCAGAGGAGACGATCGCGCCCTCCCTCGAACGGCTCGTGTATGAAATCGAGGACTTCATGTCGAAGAACCCTCGGGGGGCCCTCCTCCTCGATGGGATCGAGTATCTCGTCTCGAACAATTCGTTCGATGCGGTGCTGAAGTTCGTCCGCCGGCTCCTCGACGCGGTATCCGAGAGCCACTACGCCTTCGTGATCTCCCTCGGCTCCGCGACCCTGAAAGATCAGGAGCTGAAGACGCTCGAACGAGAGATGGAAGTCATCGAGGCGTCCTGAGGCCGCGCGGGCTATCCCTGAGGCTCGATTTCCTTGTAGAAGTCCCGGATGTACCGGAGCGCGTCGCCCCACGATTCCTGCTTGACGAGCGTGCTCGCTTCCTTCAGGATGCTGATCGGCCGGCCGAGATCGTTGCCTTTCATCTTGAGGTCGAGGAGGGCGTTGCGTGCCTTCCGCATCTCTTCCTGCACGAACGCAGGCACGTCCCGTTGGAGGCGGTCGCGGGCCGCCTTCCCGAGGCGCGAGGCCCCGACGACGTCGCGCCGGTCCATCGCCTCCCGTCCCTGGCGGAGCAGCCGTTCGGCCTCGCGGACCTCCATGCCCATCGCGCGCGCATCGCGCGCGAGCCGGTCCCCGTCCTCGATGACCGTGCGCGCCTGGTGATAGTCCTTCGCGTCGGTCTGGAACGTCCCGAGCGATGCCTGGTATTCGTCCCATGCCCCGTCGTAGTCACCCGCTTCGAGGCGTCCGACCGCCGCTTGGAGCTTCGGCATCGCGGGCTGCATCCCCGCCTCTCCTTTCGCCGCCTGCATCTCCTGGATGAACGCGTCGATTCGAGCGCCGATGAACTCGATGAAGGCGATGTCGAGCGCCCTCCGAGCCTCCGAGATCAGCGTGACCGCGCGCTCGATGTCACGGCCTTTCCCGGCCTGGATCGCCTCGTTGATGATCCGTTTCCCATCCTCGATCTCGAGCCCGATCCGTTTCGCGGAGACGAGCAGAGGCTTCACCTCGTTCACGAGCTTCGGCAGTTCCCGGTACAGGAGTTTGCGATCGCCGGAGGGGATCGTCCGATCGACGTCTTGCTGCGCTCTCCGCAACTTGTCGATTCGATTCTGCAGCGGGATACGGGTCGCGCGGATCGGTGGCCGAGCCGCTGCCGCCGGCGGAGCCGCAGCGGGAGGGCGGACGGGCGCCGCGGGCCTCGGCGGGGCTCGGGCGATTTCCGGTTCGGGCTTCGGCCGCTCCGGGGTCGCCTCGGGTTCCTCGAAACGCACCCCGCAGCTCGGGCAGTGATCCGCCTCCGCGGGGACGCTGGCCTTGCACACGGGGCACTCGTATTCCGTCGCCTCCCCTTCCGTGAATTCCGCGCCGCACCCCGGGCAAGCGGTCGCATCCGCGGCGACGAGCGTCTCGCACACGGGGCACAAGAACTGCTCGCCAAGATCCTTCGCCACCTCCACGACAGGATGAGCCTTCGTCTCCGCGACGACCTCGTCCGACTCGGGGCTCTCCCGGGCGACGTTCTTCAGGGTCTCGAAGATCTCCCGGTGGTCCTCCTTGCCTTCCATGATGGAGGCGAGGATTTCGTCGATGCTCCGGCCGTCCTTCTCCGCCACGTTGACGGTCTCGTGAGATGTCTCGCCGCCGAAGTCGAAGAGTGCGAGGTCGGTCTGGCACGAAGGACACACACGCGCGGCCGCGTCGATTCGGGAATCACAGACGGGGCAGACTTTCGTTTCCTTCGGTGGCGTAAGCCGACACCTCGAAATCGTCGACGCGTTTCCATCCTTGAGCGTCGTACTAAGACTTTCCGGACTCAGTTTAGAGAATGATAAGTGCTCAAGGTGGATAATCAGCGCAAAACGATTAAGTGAGCCCTGTCCCCGTGCGATGGAATAATCGACGGCGGGGTCATGGGCTTTCGCACATCAATCGATGGTCTGGACAAGGTACTCCGGTCCGAGATCACTCCCCCGAAGGTCATCCTCGTCACGGGACCGCCCGGGTCCATGAAGACGTCGTTCTGCTACACTCTCATGTCGCGCTACCTGAAGGACACCGGCGAATTCGGTCTCTACACGACGCTCGAGGAAACCGTCCAGTCGCATCTGCGCAACATGGAATCGCTCGGCGTCGAGCTCTCGATGAACATGCAGATCAGCGACTTCACGGACCTCCGGGAGATCGATGCGGTCGTCGGTCCGGAGGACCAGACGGACTACCTCGCGTTCATCGAACGCATGATCGGACACTACCGGAAAGTCCATGGTCACAAGTTCAAGCTCTTCGCCCTCGACTCTCTCGGGGCGTTGTACTCGCTGATGGAGAACACGACGAACATGCGGAAGCGGATGTTCTACTTCTTTAAGATGCTGCGCGACGCGGACCTGACGTCGCTCGTGGTCATGGAGCGCAGCGCGAACGGGGACAGCCAGCTGCTCGGGAACGAGGGATTCCTCGTCGATGGCATCGTGTTGCTCGGGCTCGACCGATCCCGCGGGAAGCTCGTGCGGTACTTGCAGGTCGAGAAGATGCGATCCGCGGACCACTCCATGGAAAAGCACGCGATCGAGGTGCGCAAGGGCGGCCTCACCGTCCTCGGT
>WNGG01025041.1_pt1 | contig 10842 bp, 5 predicted proteins | sample 5400661 | NCBI WGS metagenome assembly WNGG01 (sample SAMN13153372, study PRJNA577476) | soil metagenome | isolation source: 100 cm soil or saprolite under Garry oak tree replicate 1 | place: USA:California | collected 2016-06-15 | reverse complement strand
GACTATGGCCCCTGGGCCGACTTCAAGGGCTCAGACCTGGTGCACCTGGCGCTAGGGGGCGTCATGATGAATTGCGGCTACGATCCGGCCCCCGACGGGCAATACGATCTGCCGCCGATCGCTCCCCAGATGTGGCACGCCTACCACATCGCGGGGGAACAACTCGCCATGGCGATCATCGCGGCGCTGCTCTTTCGCTGGCGCACGGGTAAGGGCCAGAGCCTGTCGTGCGCCATCCACGAGGCAGTGGCGAAATGCACCGAGGTCGATCTCATGTCGTGGGTGCTGCGCCGCGCCCCGGTGCTGCGTCAGACCTGCCGGCATGCGCGCGAAACGGTGTCGCCGTTCCCGTCCATCGTGCATACCAAAGATGGACGCTGGGTGATGGCGAATTTGGGCACGCGCCCTGGCGACGTGGCCCGGCTCATCGACTTACTCAAGCGCTACGGCATGGAGGCCGGTCTCAGCGCCGAGCAGGCCGCCGGCCCCCAGGGGGGGCGATTCGTGCCAGGCACAGGGCCTGAGACGGCCCAAGTGGCCCAAGGCCCCCACCCCATGGAGGCCGTGCAGCGCTTCGTGCGGGCCTTCACCTATGAGCACGTGCCCTGGCGCGAAGCCCAGGAGGCCGGCATGCTCTGGGCGCCGTTGCGCAAGCCGCACGAGAACGCCCTCGATCCGCACTGGCTCGCACGCCACAGTTGTACGGACGTCGAACACCCCGAATTGGGGCGCTCCTTCCGCTACGCCACGAGTAAATGGCTCGGCACCGCCACCGCCTGGTCGGTCGGCCGGCGGGCGCCGCTGTTGCACGAGGATGCCCAGGCCGTGGCTACCCCGCCGCAGCGTACCGCGCCAGTGATCGATAGCGCGCCGCGTGCACCAGTCTCTGAGGGCCTCTCGCCGCACGGCAAACCGTTCCCCCTGCATGGCATCCGCATCCTGGACTTCACCTGGTTCCTGGCCTCCGCTGGCGGCACGCGGTTTCTGAGTGCTCTTGGCGCCGAGAGCATTAAGGTCGAGCTGAAGAGCCATCCGGACACCCGTATGGCCGCCATGGCCCCCGTGGGCGGGCGGGCTGCCCGCGAACAGGCCACGGCGCCCCTGCGCGGCGTGACTGACCCGGACATGGGGGGGCAATTCAACAACAAGAACCCGGGCAAGCGGGGCATCTCACTGAATGTCCGGCATCCCAAGGGCCTGGAGATCGCCAGGCGGTTGGTGGCCATGTCGGACATCGTCGCGGAAGGCTTCTCGCCGGGCGTTCTGGACAGTTGGGGCCTGGGCTACGAGGCGCTGCGGGCCATCAAGCCCGACATCATCTACGTCCAGCAGTCGGGCATGGGGGCACAGGGCACCTACGGCCGCTTTCGCACCGTAGGCCCGATCGCCAACGCCTTTGCGGGCCTGTCGGAGATGTCGGGGCTCCCCGAGCCGGCCATGCCGGCCGGCTGGGGCTACTCCTACCTGGACTGGATGGGGGCCTATAGCTTCGCCCTGGCCATGCTCAGCGGCCTGTTCCATCGCGCCCGCACGGGCGAAGGGCAGTGGATTGACGCCTCGCAGTCCGAAGTCGGCCTGTTCATCAGCGGCACCACCATCCTCGACTGGTCGGCCAACGGGCGCATCTGGTCGCGCTATGGCAACCGCTCGCCGTACAAGCCGGCGGCGCCGCATGGCGTCTATCCCTGCCGCGGGGAGGACCGCTGGCTGGCCATCGCCTGCTTCACGGAGGCCGAATGGCGCGCCCTGACCGGGGTGGCCGGACACCCCGAATGGGCCGCAGACCCGCGGTTCGTCGATCTCGCCGCGCGCCTGACGCACCAGGAGGCCCTCGATGCCCTGGTTGGCGGCTGGACGCAGTCCCTGGAGGCCTATGAAGCGATGCGCAGCCTGCAGCAGGCCGGCGTGCCGGCGGGGGTGTGTCAGACGGCCGAGGACCGCTGCGACCATGACCCGCAACTGGCGGCGCTCAAATGGTTGACGGAGGTAACGGGCACGAAGATCGGCCGCTGGCCGGTGGCGGAGGTGGCCGTCAAGATGAGCGCGAGCCCGGCCTACATCGGCGGCCGCCTTGACCGGGGCGCGCCCTGCTATGGCGAAGACAACCACTACGTGTACGGCGAGTTGCTGGGGATGTCGTCGCGCGAGATCGAGGCGCTGGCCGAAGAGGGCGTGTTCTGAACCACGGCCTGCCGGCCTTGCACGCGACGTGAGGAGGAGGGCACAGAAATGCCCATGGCCAGCCAACGAAAGCCCGTATTGGCCACCCAATCGTCGACATTGCGGTGGAGGGTGCGGGGATTGTGCCAATCGGTAGCGTACGAGCCACCGAGAGACCCTTGGGTGGTCCATTCCAGTAGATTGCCACCCAGATCAAAGACGCCATACGGACTTTTATCCTGTGGATAGCTCCCAGGCTTTGCCACGGCATGCGTATTGATGTTTGCCGCGCCTGCGACCCAGGCGCCCCACGGCCAGTCTCTGCCGTCAGTGCCTATGGCGGCGAGTTGCCATTCGTGCGGCGTGGGTAAGCGCTTACCGCTCCACTCGCAATAGGCCCGTGCGTCACGCTGGCTGACGAAGCCCACCGGATAGTCGGGTCCTGCGGCATTGGTCTGGTCAAACAGGCGCTCTTCCTTCTGCTCAGCGGCAGAGGTGCGATAGCCAGTCGCCGCCAGGAATGCCTTGAACTCGCCAACAGTAACTTCATAGAGATCGAGGTAGAAGCTGTTGACGTGGACCTGCTGGTTACGCTCGCCATCTCTGAACATAAAAGTCGCCTCGGGGATCAATCCCATTCCCTGGTAAGAGGCTGGCTTGGCGGCGACGTTTTGCGTCAGCACTGGCGGCGGGGAATGTGCTGCGCGAGCTGCCGTAGTGCTCACCGCAAGCATTACACACACGCTAGTAACGATGGAGAGCCTGACAATTTTTTGCCAGCGTTGGGTGATCATGGTTTTCTGCTCCACCATTGGTATAGTGCTCCCCCGCATTCGTATGCGCCATTATACTCTGAAAGGTGGTCGTGCAGAAGGGTAACATGTCCCGCCTTTTTGGCATACGGTCCCGGCTGAGGGGCGGTAGCTTCGACCAGCACATCGTGCACATTTTGGGGATAGCGAGGCCACAAAAATCACTGGGGGCAAACGATGAGAATCACGCTCCCCGCCTTTCGCAGGACTATCATTGACCCGCGATGCCTCATGATCCCGATCATCGTTGGGTTGTTCCTCCTGCATCTCACCTGCGGTACGGTGCGGTGTGCTGCGGCCGAGCAAGCCGTCGCACCCCTCTCCGAAGAACGTGTGGAGCAGGCGATTCGCGACCTCGGCTTCGAGCCAGGCCGCATGATGTTTGCCAATGGCTCACCGTATCCCGGGGTGGGCTCGCTGGTCATTAGCGGGGGGAAAGGGTCAAGCCCCCCTCGTCCTGGGGAAGAGTCGTACGGCGTCAGTGTGTACTTTTCCGCCTCAGCCACGCAGCTACTGGCGGCCATCAAAGACTTCGTCGCGCAGGAACCGCCGACCGGAGGAGGCATAGGAATACCGGGCAGAGAAATACCGACCGCAGGGTTGCGGCAGTTCTTCGGCGCGCCCACCAACGCCGACCTCGGCACGGGTGAGTGGGCGCGGGCTGAAGTGCGCAGCGCGCGCTGGGACTCGGTCGCACAGGGGAACGTTGAGCACTGGTATCCCATCGGGATGGCCCGGGTGATGTTCTTCCGGGGCAACCTCCTCTGCGAAGTGAGCTATCAGAAAGCCGGCCCCCCGTCTGAGCCGCGGGTCGCTCCGGAGGTCGATCCAGGTCCTATAGAGCGGACCAAGGCTGAAAGCCTGCGACTCGGCGAGGCGGCACAGGGGCCGGCAATTGCGCTGGCCAAGAAACTCGCCGAGCGACTGCGCAGTGACCCCCGCGCCCGCTCCCATCCCTGACGCCCCCGAGCTGCCGCTCCTCATCCCGTCTGCTGCCCTTGAAGGGACTCTGAAGGCCGTCCTCACCGCGAAGAAGCAGGAAGTCCTGCAACACCTACAGGCGGCCAAGAAGGCGGCCGAGACCAGGCAGGCCCTGGGGCAAAGCGGTGCCACGGGGTTCGACAGCCTCGGCTTCCTCATCAACTGGTACAAGGCGAACCGCGGCGTCCTCGACGAGGAGCAGCAAGCCCGCAAGGCGGCCGAGGAGTTCTTCCCGCTCCTGGCCCTGTGCTATGACCGCATGACCGACGCCGAGCGGGCGACCGTGGGGCAGGGGCTCTCCGAGCGCGCCTTCGCGCTCCGGCGCGTGCGCGGCGCCCACCGGGCTGCCATCCGCGCCACGGTCGTGCGCTCCGCGGCCGACCTGGACGCCTATTATGAAGCCGTCTCCCGCGCCACCTGGGCCGCCCTCGAGCTGGAGTCGCTCGTGCGCCTGTGGGGGGCCATGAACCAGGTGCGGGTCGTGTACCACAGCCGCTTCGACGTCTACGAGTTCAGTGAGGCCCGCCCGGATCCCGAACGGCTCAAGGCCACCCAGGAGACGCAGCGCCACTCCTTCGAGGCCCTGGTGGACATGGGGGTGGCCACGCTCCTGGCCTCGGAAGTCCAGCTCGAGGCCAACCTGGAGGCGCAGAAGGACCGGCTCTTCAGCCTGCGGGAAGGTCTGGGGGAGGTACAGGGGTCACAGAAACCAGGCGCGCAAGCTCTCGCCGAGATCCTCTCTCTCGGCTTCACGGTATTCGACATCACTGCCGGCCTCGCCGCCGACATCATCAAAGTGGAGGAGCGGACGTCGGCGCGGAAGGGTTTCTACGATGCCTTAGGGATCGAGTTCACGACGCGGGCGGAGAAGCTCGACCAGAAGATGATGGAGAACTGGGACCGGACCCAGCGCAAGGTGGTCTTCCTGCGCCAGCTCAAGACCCAGCCCCCCGGGCAGCGCAGTGTCCTCGCCGAGAAGGCCGCCCGCGGCGCCGCCCTGACCAACCTGGAGCTGCTCGGCACGCAGCTCAATGACGACCAGCGCGAGCGCGTCAGGTTCCTCGAGGACGACCGCACCTTCGTCGAGGCCACCGATGGCGGGCTGCTGCGGCTTCTCGCCACGGCCCTGGTCGATCTCCCCACCCGGTGCCGCATGGAGCTGCACATCGCCCGCGAGCAGACGCGCCTGATCCGCCGCGATATGGAAGCTGCGCTCCGCCGTGAGAAGGGACAGGACCCGGAGACCGGTGAAGTCACCTGGGCCACCATCATGAGCCCGACCGCCTGGGGCAACGTCCTGTCGAAGCTCGCCATCAACTGGCTCGGGCCGGCCAAGGATCTGACGCGACGATCGACCGAGATCGCCCTCAAGGCGCAGCAGATCGTGGCGATGGAGAAGCTCGAGAACGCCCTGCTCCTGGACCGCGTCGGCTTCCGCTTCGAGGTGCTGCCGGACGACGCGTGGACCGAGCATGTGCGGCTCTGGGACAGTTCCGCGCCGTATGCCGCCTTCGTCCTCAAGACCGAGCGTGAGTGGCAGGCGCTGACACTGCACGGCTGGCGCCGCGATCTGCGCCCGGATCTCGACCACTTCCCGGAGGCGAGTCTGCGCAAGGCCTACCATGAGGAGATGGTCGAGCACTTCGACGAGGTGGTAGCGCGTCACGAGCAACAGCGGATCAATCGGCTCAAGCTGCAGGATTTCCTCGTCGCCTGGGATCTGCCGGGAGCCCTGGCGCTGGCCGATAGCGTGGTCATGCGGGAGCACCTGAGCGATGAGGACAAGGTCGAGGCGCAAGCTTACGCCGGCGTCGCCAAGCTGCTGCGGGAGGAACTCGCGTACGATCGGTTCAAGAGTAAGGCTATTGCCACCCTGCAGAACATCGGTGACATCGGGTTTTACGGTTGGGCCTTCAAAGGCTTCTCCCTGGCCCGGGACGCCTCACGGACGTGGTCCGGGTTCGCGCGCTACGCCTGGGAAGTGGTCAACCCATTCGCCCACCACAGCACCGTGAATCCGCAGGGCATTCTGCAGCAGCAGCCCCGGGCCGCGCGGGCCGTCTTTACCCAGGCGGCCACCGAGATCTTTGTCGGCCTGGGTGTCCCTGCTACCGGTGAGAAGTACGAAGCGCTCCTCAACCAGATCCTGAACGTGGCCGTAGACACCGCCGCCGAGCGCGTCGGAGAGGGCGCCGAGCGCCTGGCGAAGCGGTTTGAGGACTTGCAGATCGGGGAGCGCATCCAGGCCGCCGTCGGCGCCGAAAAGGCCCGCTATGCCCAGCTCGACAGCCAGCAGTATATGGCCGACCTGTTAAACCGGGCCTGGGTCCGTACGTTCATCCAGATGCGCGCCTTCCACCAGGCCCTGGTCAACGCCAAGAATCTGGACATCCGCGCCTCGCTGGTGCGCCAGATGGCCGAGACCAGGCGGCTCAGCATCACGTGGGCCGCTGCGGCCGAGCTGAGCCAGCGCGCTAAGACCCTGCGGGCCTCGCTCCGCGAGGCACTAAAGGACCCGAAGGGCTTGCGGGCTCAACTGGTCGGCGTGCACCAGGCGCTCGCCGCCGCGACGCTGCCGCCGACGCGGGTCTACTACGAGTGGGTGCTGCAGGCCCGGCCCGGCGACCTGTTCAACCCGGAGAAGGGCCTGGACATCGAGCGGCTGCGTCTGGACTTCAAGGCCATGCGGGGCTGGATTCGCCCGGAGGAGCGGCCAGCGCTCGGCCAGCTTGAGGCCAGCATTGACCGGGTGCGCCACGAGCGCTTCCTCAAGGCCATGGGCGACTTTCTAAGCACCAATGGCGGACAGATTAAAGGCGTCATCCTGAACGGCGCCCAGCCAGGTGATCCTGAGTACCGGAGCCTGTTCAGCGACCTCGACTTCACTGTCCTCATCCCCCAGGGGACTGATCCGGCAGGCGTGCAGCGTGGTCTGGACGCGGCGTTCGCCAAGCACGACATGGCGCTCAATGCGAAAGTCGTGCGCAGCGCCGACATCGAGGCACTGATCCAGGACTTCTTGCCCGGCGAGGTCCGACCAGTTCAGACCGAGGTCGACCTGAAGATCTGGCTCGACAAGCTCGTCAAGGAGCCGGCCCGCTATCTCTCCGCCGGTGGGGCTGAATGGGTCGGTCTCTACAATTACCTGAACGGACGGACGCTGCGACTCGAGGGCGGCCGGGCAGTGATCGACTCGAACCCCAACCCTGAGCTGCTCCCACCGCCGCCACTCCACCCCATCCTGGCCCATGGGCTCGTCCTGGACGCGGCGCGATCCTACAAGATCGAGAGCACTTCCTCGATGGACACGGCGACCCTCGCCGAGCGTGCCGCCGGCAGGGCCAAGCCCGTGCTGCGGGTGGTCGACGCGCTGATCTGGGCGCTCTACCCAGATCGGCTGCGGGCGCGCACCCGTGAGGCGGGGCTCGCGCTCGGGTACCACAGCCTCATCGTGGCCGACGCCCGGACGCTGGTCGAGCGCGGCGTCCTGAACCCGGACGAGTTCAAGACCATCCAGTATCTCGTAGACCTCAAGGCGGGGAAGACCGCCATCCAGGTACTTAGCATTGACCCGGCCCATCTGGATGCCGGGCGGCCGCGTCTCGAGGCCCTCTGGCGTGACATGGACGTCCTGATGCGGCGGACATACCGGGACACGCGCACCGTCTACCTCGACTTCCTCAAGCAGTTCGCGAAGACCCCGGGCGGCCTGGGGCCCGACGATCTGTTCACGCTCGCCCTCCGGAACTCGCTCGCGAGACGGAAGCTGCCTCCTGACACACTCTGGTTCATGGCGACCACGCACCCGAACCTCCGAGAGGCCAACCTCGAGGAGCAACTTAAGCGCGAGGAGCGCGACGTGATCGCCGCCGGGCTCGGTGAGGAGCCGATTCCACCACCCGTCGCCCTGCCCGCCGGGCCGGCGCAGCCCGAGGTCCTGCCGCCGCACCAGCGCAGTGACGAGCCCAGTCCTAACGGTGATCCCCACGCCAGGCCCACGGCCCTACACGCGGTGCAGGCGCCTGCACCCGTCTCTGAGCCGCCCTTCCGGCTCGAGGAGATCTTTGAGCCGCTCGACCTGGCCGCCGTCGAATTCCCTGGGAATGACCGGGGATACCTCAAGGGCCAGCGGGTGGCGATCGAGCGCGACGACCCTGACCCGCTCTTCGGTAGCGATGCGATCGAGAACGAGGTGGCGGCCTACCAGCTCGGGCGACGTCTCGGGGCGAACATGCAATAACTACGTCTTGACGCCCGACGGTCAGCTCGCCGGTATCGATCACGAGAAAGCTGAGCCGCTGGAACTGAACATCGAGCAGCTGCGAGCCTCACAGGTGGCCCAGCGCATGCGGGCCCGCCTGACTAATGCACGGGCCAGCAAGCTCGCCACGGCGTTCGATCTCACGCACGAGCACGTGGCCAGCGCCTGGAGCGTGCTGAAGGCCAAGCTCACCCATGCTGACGGCACGCTTGACCCGAACGCCTTGCAGCAGATCGCGCAGCTCTATGGGGACAGGGCCAAGCGGGTCCTCCAGACGTTGAACCTCCGGGTGCACGTCATGGAGGCCGTACTGGCCGAGCACTTCAAGGCGCGGTATAAGGTCAGACCCATGGAGTACAAATTATGGGAACACGACCACAGCAGCAACGTGAAATACTTCTCGCCCGCGGAGCTCCAGCAGCGACGGCTCGTGCTCAAGGACGGCAAGCTCTACGATGTCGCGGGCCGACCGATCGACACCATGGTGCGTGACGCCGCCGGCCGACCGAAGGTCGCCACCAATGCGGATGGAAAACCCCTGGAGAAGAACGGCCAGTCAGTCTACGAGCATCGCACGCTGCTCTATGTGATGGACGCGTCCGGCGAGTTCTACGTCACGCTGGATGAAGCGGGGCTCAAGCACTCGAGCCTCTTGCGGGGGGCTGCGGGGGCGGCTGCGGGGGTAATGCAGGTTGTGGATGGAAAGCTGAGCTTGATCAACAACCTGAGCGGGCATTATCTGCCGGAAAAGAGCTACCTCGAGCAGGCGACGACCCAGCTGCGTCAGCAGGGTATCGCCGTCGCGCCCGAGATGGTGGAGGCAGGAGGGGGAGTAGCATGGTGAGACCGCCGCAGGGCGGCGCAGCACGGCTACCACTGGTGCTGGACAGATCTCTGAGGAAAGCGTATGGTAGGGGAAGAGAAGCAAGGACATTCCCTTGGAGAAAGGGGGGCCCCGTGCACCAGCGTAGGCACTTTCTTCCATTGACCGTCGGTGTTTTCACCCTCCTCATAGCTGTTACCGTAGGGCTTATCCGAGCACCCATCGCATCAGTTGCTGATGCCAAGACACCCATCAAGATCGGGGTGCTGGCGCCCCTCACCGGGCCGCTGGCGGCTCTGGCGCGGGACATCGTGGATGGCGCCCGGCTCTACGTGGATGAGGTCAAGGGGGAGATGGCCGGACGCAAGGTCGAATTGACCGTCGAGGACTATGAGTTCAAAACGGCGGTGGCCTTGACCAAAACGAAAAAGCTGGTGGAGCGCGACCGCGTACACGTCGTGGTCGGGGTGATCCTCAGCGCTGCTGCCATCGCCATGAAGGACTACCTGCACGCACAGCAGGTGCCTTTTATCGTCTCTGGCGCCGCGGTCGCCGAGCCCCTGATGATGGAGAAGCCCAGCCCGTACGTGTTCCGCACCACCTTTGCCGCCAGTCAGGTGCCAACCCCCCTGGCGAAATTTACCTACGACAAGTTGAAGGCCCGTACCGCCACGGTCATCGCTGGCGATACCGTGGGTACCATTGAGCTGGTGATGGGCTTCGCCCGGGCCTTTGAAGAGGCCGGTGGGAAAGTGGTGCAAGAGATCTACACGCCGATCGGCACCACGGACTTTGGGCCCTTTATCGGCAGGCTCCGGCGCGATGTGGACGTGGTGGCTGTGCTGGTACCGGGCGCCGATGGCATCCGGTTTATTAACCAATATGAGGAATTTGGCTTGAAGGGCAAAATCCAGGTGGTGGATACGGCGCCCGGGATTACCGACATCTCCCTATTGCCGTCCTCGGGCCCCGCAGCCCTGGGGATGTACGCTTCGCAACCGTACGTCTACACCATCGACAACCCCCAAAACCGCAAATTCGTGCAAGCGTTTCACACCAAGTACGGGCGCGACCCGGGAGGACCGGCGGAAGCCACCTACGTGGCACTGGCCGCCATCCACCAGGCCCTCACCGCCACCGGTGGGAACATCGAGGATAAAGCGAAATTTCTGGAGGCGCTGCGCCATATGGACCTGGAGGCACCCCGCGGGCACATCAGGTTCGATAAGTACCAAAATGTCATTACGGATGTGATCATCACCAGAATCGACAAGGTGGGAGACCAGATTGTGCCGGTGGTTGTCGAGACCATTCCGGGGGTGGAGCAGTTCCTGGGGATAACCCCCGAAGAGTATCTCAAGCGACCCAGGCTGGTCGCACTCAAGGGGACTTTTGGCAAATAGGGGCGGAGAGGCAGCGATGGCATTCTGGATCGTGCAGAGCCTCAACGGCATCTCCTTTGGGATGTTGCTGTTTCTGTTGGCTGCAGGTCTGTCGCTGGTCTTTGGCCTCATGCGCATCGTCAATCTGACCCATGGTTCCTTTTATCTGTTAGGCGCCTATATTGGGTTGACGGTGATCGAGCGCACCGGCAGCTTCCTGGTGGCCATGGTCGTGGCGCCTCTCTGTGTTACGCTGTTGGCCCTGCTCATACACCGCTTTTTGCTGCGCCGTTTCCACCACATGGAGCTGGCGCAGGTGCTCCTCACCTTTGGCTTGCTCTTCATCTTCGCCGACCTGACCCTCTGGAAGTGGGGAGGGTCTTCCTACGTGCTGCCAAAACCCGCTTTCCTGGCCACCTCACT
>WNGG01009134.1_pt1 | contig 10842 bp, 8 predicted proteins | sample 5400661 | NCBI WGS metagenome assembly WNGG01 (sample SAMN13153372, study PRJNA577476) | soil metagenome | isolation source: 100 cm soil or saprolite under Garry oak tree replicate 1 | place: USA:California | collected 2016-06-15 | reverse complement strand
GACCGGCTGCCCGCGCGCCTGCTCGGGGCTCATGTACTCCGGGCTGCCCACGACGTAGCTGCCGGAAGGAGCCGGGGTCCCCTCGCCGGCGACCCTCTTGGCGATCCCGAAGTCCATCACCTTCGCCCCGCCGTGGGCGTCGATCATCACGTTGAGCGTCTTCAGGTCACGGTGGACGATCCCGACGCGGTGGATCGCCTCCAGGCCGTCGGCGACCTGCGCGGCCACCTCGTACGCCTCTTCGGCCGGCAGCGCTCCCCGCGCCTTCAGCACCTCCTTGAGGTTCGTCCCCTCCACCAGCTCCATCGAGATGTACTGCCGCGCTCCGTCCTCGCCGTACTCGTAGATCCGACAGACGTTGGGATGCGCGACGCGCCGGGCCAGCTTGATCTCGGACCGGAACCGCCGCGGCATCTCGGGCCCGGAGGCGACGTCTCCGCGCAGGACCTTGAGGGCGACGACCTCGTCGAGCACGCGGTCGTGCGCGCGGTAGACCGCGCCCATGCCGCCCCGCCCGAGGGGGCTCACGACCTCGTAGCGGCCCCCGACGATGCTCCCCTGCGTGAGCGCGGACAGCACCGTCCGGCACGTGAAGCAGACCTCCGCGGCGTCGTCGTTGGCGGCTCCGCAGGAGGGACAGATCATCGGTGCCGCCAGTCTAGAGTAGTCGACAGTCGACAGTCGACAGTCAACAGTGGGGATATGCTGGGGGCATGGACTACGTCCGTCTCGGACGCACCGGTCTGAAGGTGTCTCGTCTGTGCCTGGGGTGCATGAGCTACGGTGACCCCGGCTGGCGGCCGTGGGTCCTGGACGAGGAGACCTCGCGGCCGCACTTCCGCAAGGCTCTCGACCTGGGGATCAACTTCTTCGACACCGCCGACATGTACTCGCGGGGACGGAGCGAAGAGGTCACGGGCCGGATGCTCAAGGAGATGGCCTCCCGCCACGACTACGTGCTCGGGACCAAGGTGTTCTTCGCGGTCGAGGCCAAGGGACCCAACCGCGTGGGCCTCTCGCGCAAGCACATCCTGGAGGCGTGCGAGGCGTCGCTGCGGCGGCTCGGCACCGATTTCATCGATCTCTACCAGGTCCACCGCTGGGACGCCCGGACGCCTTTCGAGGAGACGCTCTCCGCGCTCGACTCGCTGGTGCAGTCGGGCAAGGTGCGCTACCTGGGCGCCAGCAGCATGGCCGCGTGGCAGTTCGCCACGGCACTCCACACCTCGCAGGCGCGGGGCTGGGAGCGCTTCGTCTGCATGCAGAACCACTACAACCTCGTCTACCGCGAGGAAGAGCGCGAGATGATCCCGCTGTGCCTGGCCGAGGGCGTGGGCTGCGTGCCGTGGAGCCCGCTCGCGCGCGGCTTCCTGACCGGCAGCCGCCGGCGCGGCGAGCCCGCCGACACCGCCCGCGCGCGCTCGGACGAGTTCGCCGACAAGCTCTACTTCCGCGGCGACGACTTCGACGTGCTCGATGCGCTGCTCGACGTCGCCCGGGCGCGCGACCTGCCCCCCGCGCGCATCGCGCTGGCGTGGCTGCTGTCGCGTCCCGGCGTCGTGGCGCCGATCATCGGGGCCACGAAGCTCTCCCATCTCGAGGACGCAGCGCGCGCCCTCGAGGTGAAGCTGTCCGACGAGGACGTCGCAAAGCTCGAGGCGCCCTACCGGCCGCACCCCGTCCTCGGCCACGACCAGCCGACGCCGGCCGGCGACGTCCCCGCGTAAACGCGAGTCTCCGCGGCTGGCCCGGGTCCGCCCGCAAGGCCGCCGCGACGCGGACCCGGCGCCGCCGCTAGGACCTACTCGTAGCGGAGGGCCTCCACCGGATCGAGACGGGAGGCGCGCAGCGCGGGCACGAGCCCGCTCAGCACGCCGACGAGCACGAGGATCCCGGTCGAGGCCGCCACCGTGGCGACGGACAGGTGCATGTGGATGTCGCCCTTGCCGGTGGTGTCCTCGAAGAGCGGACCCAGGAACGGCAGCGTGCCGATGGCGGCGATCAGCAGCGGCGCGATCAGGATGCCGAGAGCGCCGCCGATCAGCGTCAGGACCATGGCCTCGGCCAGGAACTGCGCGCGGATGTGGCGGCGGCGCGCGCCGAGGGCGCGCCGCAGCCCGATCTCGCGGATGCGCTCGTCCACCGAGACGAGCATGATGTTCATGACGCCCACGCCGCCGATGCCGAGCGTGAGCGTGCCCACGAAGACGAGCAGCACCTGCAGGCCGATCGTGATCCCGTCGATCACCGGCCGGAACTCCTCGCGGCCGAACATCTGGATGGCCCGCTTGTCGGTCGGCGGGAACCGCTGCCGCTTGCCGATCGCGGTCCGCACCTGGCTCATGGCCTGGGGCTCGAGCGACGGCGTCACCGATGAGAAGACGAACGTGCTCGCGTAGCGAGTGTCCCACTGGTCGCTCGCCGCCGTGTAGGGTATGAAGACCGATTCGTCGTCGCTGGTGAAGTAGTTGCTGAGCTGCAGCTTCCGGTCCATCACCCCGACCACCGTGAACGGCGCGCCCCCGACCTTCACCGTCTCGCCGACCGCGGGCCGGCCGCCGAAGAGCTTCTCCCGGGCCCGGCCGCCGAGGAAGATCACCCGCCGCCGCTCCACGAAGTCCTCGGCGTTGATCCAGCGCCCCTGCCCCGGCACCTCGTTCCGGATCTCTCCGTACTCGGGGTAGACGCCGCGGGTCGCGGTGCTGATCACGCGGTCGCCGTAGGTGATGGCCAGCCACCGCACGGTCTCCAGGCTGGAGAGCTTGACCATCGTCGCCTCCGCGCGCACCGCGTCGAGGTCCTCCTTCTCGAAGCGGATCGGCCGTCCGGCCCGCTCGCCGCCGGCCTGCTCGCTGGTCTGGCCCGGCCAGGCCACGACCGCGCTCTTGCCGAACGCTTCGAAGCCGCGCACGAGCGCGCCCCGGAACCCGCTGCCGTACGCCATCAGCACCGTCACCGCCACGATGCCCCATACGATGCCCAGCATGGTGAGCGCGCTGCGCGTGCGGTTGCGCCGGAGCGCGTCCCACGCGAGCACCAGCACCTCGCCCAGCATCAGCCCCCCACCTCGGTGCGCAGCGCCTCGATCGGGTCGACCGCGGCCGCGCGGCTGGCCGGGTAGAGCGCGGAGAGGACGGCGACCGTGCCCAGCAGCAGGAAGGCGAGCGTCCCCGACTGCCACGTCGGCAGCAGCCCCGCGAAGAACGCCGGCATCGGCAGGAGGTTCACGAGCGCGCAGATCCCGTAGCCCACCGCCATGCCGGTGCCCCCGCTGATGAACACGACGATCATGGTCTCGACGAAGAACTGCCGGATGATGCTCCGGCGCGTGGCGCCCACCGCCTTGCGCACGCCGATCTCGCGCGTCCGCTCGCGCACCGCGACCAGCATCACGTTCATGACGCCGATGCCGCCGATGAACAGCGTGGCCAGGCCCACCGCGCCCAGGAAGTACTTCATGCCGTCGGTCATCTTGCGGAACGCCTGCGCTTCCTCCACCGTGTCCCAGATCCCCGCCGCCTCCTTGTCGTGGGGGTCGAAGTCGTGGAGCCGGGCGAGCGACCGGCGCACCTGCCACTTGCACTGCTCGTGCTGCTCGAGCGACCTGGGCACCGCGATCAGGCGGTCCACGGAGTCGGGCAGGGACGGGGGCTTGTTCGGGAAATCCCGGCGCACGGTCGCGAAGGGCACGAACACCTTCGCGATGTCCTGGCCGTCGTAGCTCGAGTCCTGCTCCTTGTGGCGCATCACGCCGATGACGGTGTACGGGAAGTCGCCGACGCGCACCGTCTCGCCGAGCGCAGGCCGGCTGCCGAAGAGCTGTTTCTTGGCGTCGCTGCCGAGGAAGGCCACCCGCCGGACCTCCTGCTCGTCGTCCCAGTTCGGGTAGCGGCCCTCCGCGACAGCGATGCTCCGCACCTCGGCGAAGGGCGGCAGCGAGCCGGTGACCAGCAGCGCGGCGTTGTTGTACAGGCTCCGCACGGGGACGCCGCCCCGGCCCAGCTCGGGCATGATCCACTGGCAGTCGGGCGACTGGGCCTGGACGGTCGCGTGGTCCTCGGCCCGCCACTGGAGCGCCCGGCCGGCCCGGGTGCCGCCGGCCTGCAGGCTCGTGCGTCCGGCGAACACGATCATGATGTCCTTGCCGAACTGCTCGGCCACCTTCGCCTGGCCCACGCGCAGGCCCTCGCCCGCCGCGACCATCAGCGTGATGGACACGATGCCCCAGGCGATGCCGAACATCGTGAGCGCGGTCCGCAGCTTGTGCGCGGCGAGAGTGTGGACGGTGTCGCGGAGGAGGTCGACGAACAGCATGGTTAGCTATCAGCGATCAGCTATCAGCAGTCAGCTCTTTTCGTAGCTGAGAGCTGAACGCTGAATGCCGATCGCTTCATTGCAAGACGACCTTGTCTCCCGGCTTCAAGCCCTCCATCACCTCGGCCTTCACGCCGTTGGAGATCCCGACCTTCACCGCGACCTTGCGCCGGCCGTTCTCGCCCTTGGGATCCGGCACCTCCACCGACGTCTTCCGATCCTTGTCGTAGAGTATCGCGGAGTCGGGAACGAGCAGCACGTCCTTCTTCTCCTCGCGGATGATCTCGGCGTTGGCGCTCATGTTCGCCTTCAGCTCACCGCCGGGGTTGTCGATCGAGACGCGGACCTCGAAGGTGGTGACGTTGTCCTTCTCCTTGCCGAAGGGCGAGATCTTCGTCACCTTGCCCACGAACTTCTTGTCCTTGAACGACTCGACCGTGATGCGGGCGGGCTGGCCCATGTAGACCTTGCCGATGTCGGCCTCGTCCACCTTGCCCAGCACGTACACGCTGGTGACGTCTCCGAGCGTCATCACCAGCGTGGCCTGGGAGCCGAGGATGAGGATCGAGCTGACGGCGTCGCCCACCTCCACGTCGCGGGAGAGGACGAGCCCGGTCATCGGGCTCACGATCGTGGAGTTGCGCAGGTCGGTGTCCGCGCGCTCGAGCGTGGCCTGCGCGCGGGCCACCTCCGCCTCGTTCACCGACACGTTGCTCTGGGCGGCGCGCTGCTTGTTGAGCGCCAGCTCGTACTCCTTCTGCGCGTCCTCGAGCAAGTTGGTCGAGATGAGGCCCTGCTCGTACAGGCGGCGCGCGCGCTCGGCGGCGGACTTCAGGAACGGAAGGTCCGGTCCCTGCGCCTCGACCCGCGTGCGCTGCAGCGCCGCCTGCGCCGAGAGAAGCTGCGCGCGCGCCTCGCGCATCTGGGCCTGCAGCGTCTCCTTGTCCAGCTCCGCGAGCACCTGCCCCTCGCGCACGGTGTCGCCGTAGTCGGCGTCGAGCTTCTTCACGATGCCGCTGGCCTTCGACTTGACCTCCACCTTGGTCAGGGGCTGGATCTTGCCCGTGGCCACCACCGAGCGCGCGATGTCCCCCTTCTCGGCGGTGGCCAGCTTGGAGGGATCGATCTCCGTCTTCGAGCGCGAGGCGGAGACGATGCCCACGACCACCAGCGCGAGCAGGCCCGCGCCGACTCCCATGTAGATGCGCCGGCGGCGCTTGTTCTTCGCTGTCCCGTTCTCCGTCAAGTGCGGACCCCCAATCGCTTGGACGGCGTCCACAGCGTAAACGCTGCCGAGGGGTAAAGGTTCCCGAAAGTGGGGCCGTTCAGGCCTTGCGAGCCACGACGGCCGCAACGTCGCGGCCCTCGAAGGCGCCGTCCCTCTCCCGGACAATGCTCAGGGGCGCCAGCCGTTCACGCAACTCACCGTGCTGCAGCAAGAAATCAGGATTGGTCGGCTGGCCGCGGCGGGCCTGGTCGATGGTGAAGGTCTCGTAGACGAGCAGGCCGCCCGCGGCCAGGGCCCGGATCAGCGCGGGGAAGAGGGGGCGGTGGAGGTAGCGGAAGACCACGATCAGGTCCCAGGCCTCGCGCCCGAGGTCGACGTCTCCGCGCTCCAGATCGAGCACGTCGGCGGCCACGGCCAGCCCGTGCGTCTCCGCCTCGGCGCGCAGCGCGGCGATCGAGTCTGCGTCGCGATCGACCGCGCGGACCATGAAGCCGCGCTCGGCCAGGAAAAGCGCGTGCCGGCCGCGGCCACAGGCGACGTCGAGCGCGCGGCCGGCGTGGGGGATCAGGTCGAGGTTGGAGAGGAGCCAGGATGAAGGCGGGCGGTCCGCGCTCACACCTTCATCTTAGAAGGTGGGAAGCTACAGCGCGCGGCTGGTGTCCGCGGTCCGCGCCACGTGCTCGGAAGACGGCGCATGCGTCACGAAGCCGACTGCGCCCGCCGCCAGCACCGCGAGCGTGATCGCGAACACGACGTCGCGTCCCACCTCGATCGCGCGCGCTCTCGTCGAAAGCGCCGCCCCGTAGTGCTCCGTCCACGCCAGCGTCGTTCCCTGAATGATCCGCGTCGGGTTCATTTGGATGCCTCCGTTCTCGCTCACACCCACTGAGACGAGATCCGCGAAGGCAGGGTTGCGTTTATTTTTGTGAGGCGGCGGGTCCATCCGCTTGGACGCGCGGCGCGAGCCACGCTCGCGACGGACGATCCACCGTGCGCCGGACCCAGGCCGCGCGCACCGCGACCAGCATCAGCGCGGCGCACTCGGCGGCGAGCAGCACCGGTCCCCACGGGCGGTCGTACAGCTCGAGCGCGCGCCAGCCCACGAGCGTCGCCAGGGCCGCGGCCACCATCACGCGCGGCGAGGGCGAGCGGGCGCCGAGCGCGATCATGGAGAGGACCAGCACCGCCGCGAACAGCGCGGCGACGGCGAGGGCCTCGTTGAGAAGCGAGCGCAGCCGGGCCAGCAGCACGTTCGTGGCGACGATGGGCGACTCGCGCACGACCACGAGCCGATCGGGCGCGACCGCGGTGCGCACCGAGAGCATCGCCGCCCGCGGACGGCGGAAGAACGCGACCTCGCCGCCGCCGGCCGGCTCGCGCCGGGAGAACGGCAGCGCCGCTCCGTCGGCGAACACGCGCAGGCGGCTCGGCGCGTGCAGGTCGTCGCCCCAACCCTCGCGCCACGCGCGGGGCAGGCCCACCAGAAGCACGCCGTCCGCGCCCCGGGAGAGCGTGTCGGCGGAGAGGATCATCAAGTCTCGGGCCCTGACCCCCGCCGCCCGGACCTCGGAGAGCGTGACGGGGCCCAGGCTCTCGGATACCGACGCCACCGCCCAGCTCGCGGATTGCGCGGCGAGGGAGAGAGCGAGCGCCGCCGCCGCGCCCAGCCGGGCCAGCGCCGGCGCCGCTCGGCTTGCCGCGGATCGTTCCCGCCCTCCGCGGCGCAGGATGAACCGGCGCGCCGGCTCCTCCACCAGCTCGTACAGGATCGCGCTCACCGCCGTGATGCCGGCGTACAGGGCCAGCAGCGCGAGGTCGTCCGTACGCGGGAGCACACGGTAGAACAGTCCCTTGCCGATCGGCGTGAGCTGGACGAGGTACAGGGCGTACGACACCTTCCCCAGGTAGACGAACGGCGACAGGGAAAGAACGCGGGCGAACGGGTTCGCGGCGGACGTGAGCGATACCACCAGCGAGGCCGCGGCCACCGGAAGCAGGAGGTCCCAGGACCACGCCTGCACCCAGCGCGGTCCGTCGAGCCCGCCCGCATCCTGCATGCCCCACTGCGCGGTCACGATCAGCGCGGCCGCGCCGCACGTCGCCAGCAGCGCCGGCACCGGCCGCCCGAGGATCCGCCGCCCGCGCTCGCTCGCCGGCGACGCGAAGAGAAGCGCCGCGAACGAGCCGACCGCGAAGTCCCAGAAGCGCCCGAACAGCGTGTGGAGCGCGACCTTCTCGGGATCGTGCAGGAATCCGGGGCCGCGTCCGTCGAGGACGGTCCAGATCGCCACGCCCGTCGCGAACAACAGGAGCGTCACGCCGGCGAGCACGGCCGCCGCCGCGAGCATGGGCCGGCGCGGAACGCGCCGCTGCGCGGCCGCGACGGCGAGGAACACGACGGGAGCGAAGGCGTAGAAGCACTCCTCCACGGTCAGCGACCAGGAGGTGGGGATCACGAACAGGTGCAGGGAGTCCCCGAAGAGCGCCTGGGTCAGCGTCCACTCGGGCAGACGGCCGGCGAAGGTCAGGCGTCCATTTGCGAGGAGCTGGCTCAGGATGAACACCGTGTAGTACAAGGGGAGGATGCGCGCCGCGCGCCGGAGGAAGTACTCGCCCAGGCGCAGCTCAGCGCGCGCCTGGTCGGGGAAATACCGGAGCGTGATGAGGAAGCCGGACAGCACGAAGAAGACGCCCACGCCCACATGGCCCTGTCCGATCACCACATGGAGCACGCCGCTCCGAGGTTGGAAGTGATAGACGAAGACGAGCAGTGCGGCCAGGAAGCGGAGGGAGGTCAGGGCAGCGAATTGATCGTTTTTGCCATTTGTCAAAGGTATTTAGCTCACTATTGCTCATATTGTACCTTAGCCCAATTGGGGATGCAAGCGTCCACATTCGTCTGTTGACGAGCGCGCCGGGCCCACGTAATGTCGGCACGGCCGCATTCCGGTCGACGTTGAGCGTCCGGCGCGCGCAGCGGAGCGTCTCCTCTGTCGCACGCCGACGGGTTGCTGCGCGCCTCCACTACGTGGAGCCACGCCAGCGGGACCTCGCTGCGCTCGGTCCACACCCCGGCGGCGTGCGCTCGATGACTTCCCGCGCGCAGCGTAGCGCGCCGCATTCCGGTCTAAGGAGGACAGCATGACGACGACGCCCCCGCCTTCGCCGTCCCGCGATCTGGACCTCGGCCAGGGGTTCCGCTTCTTCTTCGAAGACCCGGACTGGCTGAAGAAGATCCTGATCGGCGGCGTGTTCATGCTGCTCTCGTCGCTGATCATCGGCGCCATCTTCGTGGCCGGATACGGCGTCCACCTGCTGCGGCGCGTGGTGCGGGGCGAGGCGCGTCCCCTGCCGGAGTGGGAGCAGCTCGGTGTGTTCTTCAACGACGGGCTGCGCGCCTTCGGCCTCTACCTGCTGCACCTCGTCGCGGTGGGCGTCCTGCCGGCGGCCTTCGGCTGCCTGATCGGCCTCATGGGCGGAGGGCTGGCCGGCCTGTCGCACTCGTCGCGCGGGGCCTCGGACGCCGCGGGCGGCCTGATCGCGCTGTTGATCGTGGGTCTCTACGCCGTGACGTTCCTGATGATGATGATCCTGATGATCTATTTCCCGGCCGCGTTCACCCGCTTCGCCGTGCTCGACCGCTTCGCCTCCGGCTTCGAGGTCGCCGAGAACATCGCCTTCATCCGCCGCAACCTCGGGCGCTACGCGCTCGCGCTCGTGCTGTACCTGCTCGCGAGCTTCGTGGCCCAGGTGGGGATCATCGCGTGCTGCGTGGGCCTCTTCCCCGCGTCCTTCTGGGCCTTCTGCGTGGGCGCGTGGGCGATGGGCGAGGTCGCGCGACGGGATCCTTCGCTCGCGCGGAGTGAATCCGCGCTCGCTCGTTAGCCGCGTGCTATCGTGGCGAGCATGATCGTTCCCGCCCGCTACCAGCCTGCCTTGCCCGTCGAGCGCTTCATCCGCGCGGAGCCGCCCGACAAGGAGGCGGTGCCGATGGACGTGGTGTTCGTGGGCGGCGGCCCCGCGGGCCTCGCGGGAGCGATCGAGCTGGCCCGCCTCGTCAAGAGGGACAAGGAGACGGGTGGGGGCCTCGGCGACGTGGAGATCGCCGTGATCGAGAAGGCGGAGACCCTCGGCGCCCACTGCCTCTCGGGCGCGGTCGTCAACCCGATCGCCCTGCGCGCGCTCTTCCCGGAGCTGACGGACGAGGAGCTCCCGCTGCGCGCGCGGGTCACCAGCGAGCGCGTCTATTTCCTCACCGGGAGCCGCGGCTTGCGCATCCCCACGCCGCCGACGATGAAGAACCACGGCTTCTACGTCGCGTCGCTGTGCGAGATCGTGCGCTGGCTCGGAGAGAAAGCCGAGCCGCTCGGCGTGAACATGTTCACCGGCTACCCCGCCGACGCGCTGCTCGTCGAGGGCGGCCGCGTCATGGGCGTGCGCACCGCGCCTTCCGGCCTCACGCGCGACGGTCGGCCCGGCTCGGGCTATGCGCCCCCGACCGACATCACGGCCCGGGTGATCGTGCTCGCGGAGGGCACGCGCGGCGCGCTCACGCAGGCGTGGCTGAAGTGGCAGCAGGTGGGGTCCACGAACCCGCAGATCTTCGCGCTCGGCGTCAAGGAGCTGTGGGAGACGAAGAAGCCGCTGGACGCGGTGGTGCACACGCTGGGGTGGCCCCTGCCGACCGACGCGTTCGGCGGCACCTTCATGTACCCGTTGGAGCCCAACCTCGTGGCCCTCGGCATCGTCGTCGGCCTCGACTACCGCGACGCCTCACTCGACGTCCACGTGCTCCTGCAGCGCCTGAAGGCGCATCCTCTCTTCCGCCCGTACCTGGAGGGTGGCGAGCTGGTCGAGTGGGGCGCGAAGACGATCCCCGAGGGCGGCTTCTACGCGCTGCCCGCGCGCCGTCACGGCGACGGCGTCGTCCTCGTGGGCGACGCGGCCGGCTACGTGGAGGTGGCCTCGCTGAAGGGGATCCATTACGCGATGCAGTCGGGCGTCTTCGCGGCCCGCGCCATCTTCGACGCGCTCAAGAAGGGCGACGTCTCCGCGTCATCCCTTGCCCCCTACGACCGCATGGTCGACAGCAGCTTCATCGTGACGGACCTGAAGGCCCGCCGGAACATGCGCATCGTCTTCCAGCAGGCCGGCTTCTACCTCGGGGGCCTCCAGGCCGCGCTGATGACGGTGACGGGCGGCGCGTTTCCGGGGGGACGGATCGCGGTCGAGCCCGACGCCGAGGTTCCCCGGCGGACGGGGTCCCCCGCCGGCTTCGTCCCCGATCGCAAGCTGACCTT
>WNGG01024214.1_pt1 | contig 10845 bp, 8 predicted proteins | sample 5400661 | NCBI WGS metagenome assembly WNGG01 (sample SAMN13153372, study PRJNA577476) | soil metagenome | isolation source: 100 cm soil or saprolite under Garry oak tree replicate 1 | place: USA:California | collected 2016-06-15 | reverse complement strand
CCGCGCCCAAGGACGGCCACGAGAATCTTCTCTCGTCCAGTCCCGGCGAGGCGCTCGCCAAGGCCTACGACATGGTGCTGAACGGCTCGGAGATCGGCGGCGGCTCGGTGCGCATCCACCGCGAGGAAGTGCAGTCGAAAGCGTTCCGCGCGCTTTCGATCGGCGCGGAGGAGGCCAGGCATAAATTTGGCTTCCTGCTCGATGCATTGCAGTACGGCGCGCCTCCGCACGGCGGCATCGCCTTCGGACTCGATCGCATCGTCGCCATGATGGCCGGCGCGGAATCCATCCGCGACGTCATCGCCTTTCCGAAGACGCAGCGCGCCCAATGCCTGCTCACCGAGGCGCCTTCGCCGGTGGACGAGAAGCAACTGCGCGAGCTGCATATCCGCCTCAGAAAAACGGAGAATTGATTCCCGCAAGAGGAACTCTCAGGAGGAAACCATGATCAGCCTACCGTTCAAGAAGTCGGCCGTTGTGCTCGCATTTCTTTTGATCGGTTCCTGCGGCGGCGGAGGGGGAGGTGGAGGTGGCTCAGGCACTCCCCCGGGCGGTGGGTCAGGCGGTATCCCGCCGCTCACCAACGGGTTCGAGGTATGGGACTCCGCCTACGCCCCGGCAGTCGGGCAAGCCGGCAAGCTGTGCATGGCTTTCTCGGCCGGCGCGAGCGCGGGGCAGATCGGCGCGAGCCGGTTGTTCGTGAACGGCTACCTGGAGGCAAGCGATCTGGCGGGGACGGTCGACAGCGCCGGCAACGTCGCGATGTCCTCGATCGTCTTTCCCGTTCAATTCAGCGCTCTCGTCGATGCCGCGGCGACCAACCTGTTCGGAACGTTCTCGGGCACGAGCGCGATCGGCTCGGGCTCGTTCTCCGGCGGCCGGGTCACGGGCAAGTTCGGGTGCTTCTGGGAGCGGTTCGGTACACCGGGCGCACTGGACGTCGCGTCGGCGAACAACGCGTTCACGCCCGCGATCGCCGTAAACGCGCAGAACCGGCCAGTCGTCGCTTTCGTGGAAGAGGTGCTGGGCACGCCGGTCGGCGGCTCGACTCCGTTCGAGGACAAGCTGTACGTGAAGCGCTGGGACGGCGCTCAGTGGGTGCAGCTGGGCGGGTCCCTGAACACCGGCAACAACGATGTCACCTACCAGCCGCACGTGGCGCTCGACGCAAGCGGCAATCCGGTGGTCGCCTGGTCCGAGCGCAACAAGCTGAGCCTGGTGGACGAGGCGTACGTAAAGCGCTGGAACGGCGCGAGCTGGGATTCGCTCGGCGGGTTGCTGAACAATCTTGCCAGCCAGCTGACCCGCAACCAGGGCGTGATCGTCGATGCGGGCGGCAACCCGGTCGTCGCGCTGAGTTACCTCAACGCGATGACGCAATTCGACACGCGCGTGATGAAATGGGACGGGGTCAGCGCCGCCTGGGTCCAGCTGGGGAGCACGCTCCTGGACGCCTTCGTGCACGATCTCAAGAATAATCCCGCCGATGGCAACCCCGTTGCCGTGTATCAGGATAGCGTCAACCCGCTGTTTGCCGCCCGCTGGGACGGGGCCACCTGGGCATCGCTCGGCATCGGGTCCATCGTTACTACCGTAGGCCCGGTCGCTTCGGCCGTGCTCGCCTATTCGGCCGGCGCGCCGGTTGTCGTCTACGACTACAACCCCGGCGGGGGCTCCAAGCTCGCGGCCATGACGGTCGTCAGCAGCGCCTGGGCGCAGCTCATCCCAGGCGTTTCATTCGATCCGTTCGGGAACAAGATGACGCCGCAGATCGCGGTGGACCCCACCGATAATCGCGTGGTCGTTGCCGCGGCGACGAACAGCACGGGCGGCATCGTGGTCAAGAAAGCCTTGGCGGACCGGTGGAAGCAGGTGGGAGAGTTGTCCGATCACAACCTGTTCAGCGTTGCGTCGCCCGCCCTGGCTTTCGACGGCACCGGCCGCTTGTTCGCGGCGCAATCGCAGGCAGCGACCGCCGGCAACCGCGACATCGTCGTGAATTCCTGGCCGACGCCAAACTAAAGAACGACCAGTGGCTCACTGGCTCGACGATTCGGCGAACGCGGGCGTGTTTCACCTCTCCGCCGACGCACGCGAGCTTGCGGGCGCCGCAGCCACCGCGGGACTGATGGTGATCTACGTGGACATCGGCCACGCGCACGACAAGGAGGATTTCCTCGGCGACGTGTCCAGGAGGATGGGTTTCCCCGAAGGAGAGGCACGCGACTGGAATGCTTTTGCAGAAAGCCTCAAGAAACTTTCGTGGCTGCAAGCGAAAGGCTGGGTCGTGATCCTGGAGAAGAGCAAGCATTTCTGCGCCGGACACGGCCACGAATTCAAGGAAGCCATGGACCTCATGGACAGGACGGCCGAGCACTGGCGCAGCCAGGGCAAGCCGTTCTGGACGCTGATCGGCGGCCCCGACGGCTGGAAGTCCGGCTGGCCGGACATGCCCCCGGCGTGAAATGATCTCACTCTCCCCGCGCGGGGAGGGAATCGGTCCAAGCATGACCGTCGCGTACAAAATTCCCCGCTCGGTGCTCGTCGTGGTGCACACGCCCGAGCTGCAGGTGCTGATGATGGAGCGCGCAGGCTGGCCGGGATTCTGGCAATCGGTCACGGGCAGCCTCGCTCACGAGGCCGAGCCTCTGCGGGATGCGGCGATCCGCGAAGTGCGGGAAGAGACCGGTCTCGACGCCGCGCGCGATCGACTTCTCGATTGGGGGATCGAGAACAGCTTCGAGATCTTCCCGCAGTACCGACACCGCTACGCGCCGGGCGTCACGCACAATCTCGAGCACGTGTTCAGCCTCGAGGTGCCGCCGGAGACGCCGATCGCGATCGATCCCGCCGAGCACCTGCGTTACCGGTGGCTGCCCTGCCGCGAGGCCGCGGCGCTCACGATCTCCTGGACCAACCGCGACGCGATCCTGCTGCTGCCGCGGCGTCGCAGCGTCAGCGCGCGGTAAGCCGGACGCGCTTGCGGCGAAGCGCCACCCTGTTGCATCCTGTCGGCATGTCCGCCGCCCGCCCGGCCCGGCGCTCCGGCGCGGCCTTCCTGATCGCCGCGCTCGCCGCCGCGCAAGGCCTGCCGCAGCGCGCGCTCGCCCAGGAAGTCAGCTTCGAAGCCGCCCGCCAGGGAGAATTCATCACGGTCTCGGCTTCGGCCAAGCTACATGCAGATCAACGCGTCGTCTGGGAGGTGCTCTCGGATTACGACCACCTCGCCGAATTCATCCCGGGGCTGAGCAGCTCGCGCGTACTGCAGCGCAGCCCCGACCGCATTCTGGTGGAGCAGAAGGGCGAGATCGGCTTCCTGATTTTCCGGCAGCCGGTCGACGTGACGTTCGCGGTGCTCGAGCAGCCGCCGCGGCGCATCGTCTCCCGCGGCGTCTCCGGCGATCTGAAGGAAATGGAATCGCGCTACGAGCTGCAGGCTTCCGAGGACGGCGTGCGGCTGAGCTATTCCGGGCGCTTCATACCGGCGTTCGCCGTGCCGCCGCTCATCGGCATGCCGATCGTGCGCAGCCTCTTAGAGAGAAGGTTCCGCGCCATGGTCGAGGAAATCCAGCGGCGCGAAGCGCTCGCGCGAAGCAAGCCCGGGCCGTAGCGGCCCGGGCGCTTTGACGATCTAAGATATCTTCGCCCGGGCGAACGAACCCGAGCTTTTCTCCAGAGATCAGAACTTGTAGAGGCCCTGGAGGGCGAAGCTCATCATGCTTTTGCTTGCGCCGTCGAACACGGCGGTGTCGGCGCGGTCGGTGCGCACCTCGCCGCGCAGCTCTACGTTGCTGCTCGGCAGATACGAAAGCGTGGCGGTCGCCTCGGTGTACTTCACCCCCTTAGCGGTCGCCGCGGCGAACGGAGCGGTGTTGAAGTGAAAGCCGTTCTTGTCGTTGAACGTCTCGGCACGCAGCGCCAAACGCCATTGCGGCTTGATCATGTACGTGACGTAGCCCGCAAGCCCGGTGTACTTCGCCGTGCCGACCGCCGTGTTTTCTTGGCTGACGTCCAGGAGCTCCACCCCAACGCTGAGAGGATTGCTGATGATGTAGTTTGCCACGACATCGAAGCTGTTACGTGTGCCCTGCGGGCCACCGCCTGGGGTTCCGGGCGACGTCGCCGTTTCCTCGCCGCGGTAATCGGAGACGGTGATGGTCAGAGGCTTTACGGGGTTGAGCGTTGCCCCCAGCTCAATCGTCTTGGCTCTGTTCACGTCCGTCATCTGGTCCCATCCGTTGTTGACGCCGCCGTAAAGGGTCGCGGCGTCGGTCGCGGCATAGCTCGCGCGCACGCCGGTATGCGTGAACGGAATGGCGCCGAACAGGATCGAGCGGGAGAAATTGGTGTTGCTCGGGCTCCAGATCACCTCGCTTCCCTGCAGCGTGACGAACTTGCCTGCCATCACGGTCAGCGGGCCGCTCGCGTACTGCATGTAGGCCTGGGTGACGTCGAACATGGAGCCTCCGCCGGCCGGCTCGGGGAAGGAATGGATCACCTGGGCATCCGACCCTACGGTGAGATTGACGAGACCTCCAAAACCTCTCCCCGGCGCGTACGAATACGCCGTGTCGATGTAGCCGTTGACGCTGATGCCCGAGGCATTGAGTACCCTGTCGAGCGTGGGGACAGCCTGTGCAAGCGCCGTGGCGGGGGCCGCGAACGCGGCTGAGACTGCGGAAGCGATCAGAACTTTCTTCATGGAGAGCGTCCTCTGTTGTGAGAAAAAAAAGCGATTGTTCATTGCATGGGTTTCGATTTCGCCGGTCATTCGATCAGCCGGGTCGTCCTGGGTTGTCGCCCAAGCGCCTCCCACGATTACCTCCCCCCAATTGCCTGTTCGTCCCGATCAACGCGCCTGCGGTCGCTCGTGCCTGACTCCTCAAGTAAATTCAACGATCTCCGGGCCCTGAACCGACCCGTGGGCCGCTAGCTTAGACTAAAAGGCGCTTTTTTCCAACTGCCGCGATTTTGACCGCCCCGCGCCCGTGCGCGCGCGGCTGCTATCATGAATGCCGGCCGGCCCGCGTGGCGGGCAGGACGAGAGACCGGCGGTCATCCCGGCGATGTCCGGTCCGGGCAGATTCTCTTTTTCAACTTCGAAGGCTCAAAAACTCGGTGTGAACTTACACGTCGCCACCTACAACATCCACAAGGGCTTTTCCCACTTCAACCGCAGAATGATGGTGCACGAGCTGCGCGACCATCTGCGCTCGCTCAACGCCGACATCATCTTCCTGCAGGAAGTGCAGGGGCAGCACCGCCGCCACGCCGCGCGCTTCGCCGACTGGCCCGAGGAGCCGCAGTACCAGTTTCTCGCCCACCAGGTCTGGAGCGACTACGCCTACGGGCGCAACGCCGTGTACGACCACGGCGACCACGGCAACGCCATCCTCAGCCGCTACCCGATACTGCGCGCCGAGAACGAGGACATCTCGGCGCACGGCCTGGAGCGCCGCGGCCTGCTGCATTGCGAGATCGAGCTGCCGAAACTCGCCCAGCCGCTGCACTGCATCTGCCTGCACCTCGCGCTCTCCGAGCGCGGCCGGCGCCACCAGGTCGGCGCGCTGATCGAGCGCCTGCAGCGCGAGGTGCCGTGGCGCACGCCGCTGGTCGTCGCGGGCGACTTCAACGACTGGCGCAACCTCGCCGGCAAGCGCCTCGCCGAGGAGCTCGGCCTGCGCGAAGCGCTCGCCGACCACTGGGGCAGGCCCGCGCGCAGCTACCCGAGCGCGTTTCCCGTGCTGCGCCTGGACCGCATCTACGTGCGCGGCTTTCACGTCGACCACACCGCGGTCCACCGCGGGCCGTCGTGGTCGCGCATCTCCGATCACGCCGCGCTCTCCGCGCACCTGCAGGTCGCCTAGGCCGGCGCGATGGCGGTCGAGTTCACCGAGGGGAACCGCCTGACGCTGCTGCGCTCCGGAGCGGAGTATTTCCCGGCGCTCGAGGCCGCGATCCGCGGGGCGCAGCGCGAGATTTTCCTCGAGACCTACATCTACGCCGGCGACGCCACCGGCCGGCGCATCACGCGCTCGCTGTGCGAGGCGGCCGCGCGCGGCGTCGGGGTGCACGTGCTCGTCGACGGCTTCGGCTCGAAGGACATGCCGAGGAAGCTCCGGCAGCAGCTGCGCGAGGCCGGCGCGAGCCTGCTCGTGTTCCGCCCGGAGCTCTGGCGCTTCCGCTTCCGGCGCGACCGGCTGCGGCGCCTGCACCGGAAGATCGTGGCGGTGGACGGGCGCGTCGCCTTCGTCGGCGGCATCAACCTCATCGACGACATGGACACGCCGCACCAGGTCCCGCCGCGCTACGACTACGCCGTGAGGATCGAGGGGCCGCTGCTCGCGCCCATCCAGGACGCGGCGGTGCGGCTGTGGAACCGCATCGCGTGGAGAAGGCTCGAGGGCCGCTGGCGGGTCGGCCACCCGGTCGCGCCCGACATTGCGCGCAAGGGCCCCCAGCGCGCGGCGCTCGTCGTGCGCGACAATTTCCGCCACCGCCGCGACATCGAGGAAGCCTATCTCGCGGCGATCAAATCCGCCCGGGAGGAGATCATCATCGCGAGCGCCTACTTCTTCCCCGGGATACGCTTCCGCCGCGAGCTCGCCCGCGCCGCCGCGCGCGGGGTGCGCGTGATCCTGCTGCTGCAGGGGCGCGTCGAGTACGTGCTGCTGCACTACGCCTCGCGGGCGCTCTACGGCACGCTGCTCGAGACGGGCATGGAGATCTACGAGTACCACAGGAGCTTCATGCACGCCAAGGTGGCGGTCGTCGACGGCCAGTGGGCGACGGTCGGCTCGTCGAACATCGACCCCTTCAGCCTGCTGCTCGCGCGCGAGGCGAACCTGGTGATCGACGACCGGCGCTTTGCCGGCCAGCTGAGGAGCCTGCTGCGCGCGGACCTGGAGCACGGGGCGCGCCTGGTGGCGAAGAAGGGCTGGTTCAGCCAGCCCCTCTGGCACCGGGTTCCGATCTGGCTCGCCTACGGGCTCGCGCGCTTCACCATAGGCATGTTCGGCTTCGGCGGGCGGTTTTGACGCCCCCGCGCCCGCGCGGGTAGAGTAAGGGCGGAGCCGCTCGGCTCATCCGGGAGGAGGAAAGTCCACATGCCCAAGTATTCGACGGAATCCATTCGTACCGTAGCGCTGGTGGGCCACACGGGCGCCGGCAAGACCACCCTCGCCGAGGCGCTGCTCGCCAAGGCCGGCGCGATTCCCGCGCCGGGCAGCGTCGAGCGCGGCAACACCGTCTGCGACTTCGATCCGCTGGAAAAACTCTACAAGCACTCGCTCAACTCCGCCGTCGTCAACTTCGGCTGGAAGAGCACCCATATCCACCTCATCGACACGCCCGGCTCGCCCGACTTCCTGGGACAGGCGATCGGCGCGCTCGCCGCGGTCGAGACCGCGGTCGTCGTCGTCAACGCCGAGACCGGCATCCAGCTCGCCACCGACCGCATGCTGAAGTGGGCGGCGAAGAGGAACCTCTGCCGCATGATCGTGATCAACCGCATCGACGCCGAGAACGCCGATCTCCCCGCGCTGCTCGAGCGCATCCGCCAGGCGGTGGGCAGGGAATGCCTGCCGATCAACCTGCCGGCCCAGGGCGGAAAAGACGTGGTCGACTGCTTCTTCAGCCCCGACGGCGAAGCGGATTTCTCCTCGGTCAAGGAAGCGCACTCGGCGCTCGTCGACCAGGTGGTGGAAGTGGACGAGGAGCTGATGGCGAAGTACCTCGAGCAGGGCGAGGTGAGCCCGGAGCAGCTGCACGCGCCCTTCGAGCGCGCGCTGCGCGAAGGCCACCTCATCCCGGTGTGCTTCACCTCGGCGAAGAACGGAGCGGGCGTCGCGGCGCTGCTGGACGTCCTCGCCGACCTCGCGCCGAACGCGACCGAGGGCAACGCCCCGCCGTTCCTGAAAGGCGAGGGCGCCGACGCGAAGGAGTTCTACGCCGTTCCCGGCCCCAAGGCGCACGTGCTCGCGCACGTCTTCAAGGTGGTGATCGACCCCTTCATCGGCAAGGTGGGGATCTTCCGCGTGCATCAGGGCACGATGACGCCCAACACGCAGCTCTTCGCCGGCGACGGCAGGCGCCCCTTCAAGGTCGGGCACCTCTTCGCCATCCAGGGCAAGGACTACGTCGAAACCGACGCGCTCGTGCCGGGGGACATCGGCGCGGTGACCAAGGTCGAGGAGATCGAGTTCGACCGCGTGCTGCACGACTCGCACGACGAGGACCACATCCACCTGCGTCCGCTCGAGTTCCCCACGCCCATGCACGGCATCGCGGTCGAGCCGAAGAAAAAGGGCGACGAGCAGCGCCTGTTCGAGGTGCTGCACAAGCTCGAGATGGAGGACCCGTGCTTTCGCGTCGAGCGCCACGCGACCACCAACGAAACCGTCATCCGCGGCCTGGGCGAGCTGCACATCCGCGGCAAGCTCGAGAAGATGGTCCAGCAGTTCAAGATGGAGCTCTCCACCAAGCCGCCCAAGATCCCGTACCGCGAGACGATCACGCGCATTGCCGAGGGGCACTGCCGCCACAAGAAGCAGACCGGCGGCGCCGGCCAGTTCGGCGAGGTGTTCCTGAGGATCGAGCCGCTCCCGCGCGGCAAAGGCTACGAATTCGTCGACAAGGTGAGGGGCGGCGTGATCCCGAACGTCTTCATCCCGGCGGTGGAGAAGGGCGTGCGCATGGCTTTGGATTCGGGCGTGATCGCGGGCTACCCGGTGCACGACATCCGCGTGACCGTACACGACGGCAAGAGCCACCCGGTCGATTCCAAGGAAGTCGCGTTCGTCTCGGCGGGAAGGAAAGCGATCATCGATGCGTTTGCGAAGGCCGGTCCGATCGTGCTCGAGCCCATCGTCAACATCGAGATCACCGTGCCCGAGAAATTCATGGGGGACCTGACGTCGGATCTGTCCGGCAAGCGCGGGCAGGTCACCGGCACCGACAGCACCGGCAGCGACCTCACCACCATCAAGGGCATGGCGCCGCTATCGGAGCTTTCCGATTACCAGACGCGGCTGAAATCGGTCACGGGCGGCCAGGGGTCGTATTCCATCGATTTTTCGCACTACGCGCCGGTGCCGCCGCATACCCAGGGGCAGCTCGTCTCCAAGCACAAGGCGCCGGTGGAGGAGGAGCAGTAACTGGATTTAAAGCTCCAAAACATGAGATTTCGCGCCGCAATAAATCTTTGCCAAACCGACTGCTTGTGGAAACGACCTCCGAAACTATCGTACTTCAGCTAATCAAGCGCCTGACACCAGTCCGGAAACCACGTGTCCTCTTTCACTACACGTCGACATCAGGGCTAATTGGCATTCTCAACTCTCGTAGCATTTGGGCTACGAGCATAAGATTCCTCAACGATAGTAAGGAATACGAGCTTGCTATCGAGATTGCGCGTGGCATCATCGTAGATCGTGTTGGTAAGGTTGACAACAAATTTGATTTAGGTCTCTATCGGGTTCTAACTGACAGCCTTGTGCACGTTTCTGAAATAGACGTTTATGCAAGTTCCTTTACCGAAAATGGAGACCAATTAAGTCAATGGCGCGGGTATTGCCCGCCTGCCAACGGTTACTCAATCGGATTCAAAACCGCTTCACTTTTGCCTGCGAGCGCAGGAATTCCCAACCGTTTCTTGGCGCGCTGCACCTATGAACCAAGAGACCACGAAACCCTTATTAGTAACGCAATTAATAGCGTCGTGAAGTTCGCTGCTGCAAGCCATACTGCGTACCCCGACAATCGGGACCGCGTGTTTCGAGAATCGTACAAACTATTCGGACGAATCTTGCCGCTGATTGCTCCTGCCCTGAAGGATCAAACATTTCAAGAGGAAAAAGAATGGCGGCTGGTCGCACTGGGTTCGTCGTTTGATGCGGTGGCACTATCTTTTCGGGCGGGTCGCTCTATGTTAGTACCGTACTATGAGTATCGGGTCGACACTCAAGATTCAACTCTACCCATTTCCGAGATTATTGTCGGTCCGACGCCTCACCCGGAGCTTTCCCGGCACGCGGTAGAAACAATGCTTTCGAAACACAATGTACACAAAGTGAACTTGTCTTCCTCTGGAATCCCGTATAGGACTTGGTGATTCGCCATCCTTCGCGAAATACAGTCTTTCCCCAATAATCTGTTGGACTACTAGAAGCGTCATTCGCTGCCTTGCGTTTAGTTTCATCGCGGCGTAGGATTTGCTCACCGCGGTGAATTTGCATTTGGATCGTTGGCGATAGCCACCCATCGGAATGTAGTTCAGCCGTAGTAACTTGATTCCCGCCGGTCGCTAGAACCCACCGTCGGAGAAAAAGGAGCTAAGTATGTCTACTCGCGTTCGCCGCGGCGGGGATACGTTCCTCGCCATGACCGTCCACAACATCGGCTTCCTGCTCGATCGGCTCGGTCAAGATTGTCACCCCCTGCAGTACCTAAGGGAACTCACCCAGAATAGTATTGAGGCGATAGGTCGCACCAGATCTCCCGGAGATATCATTTGGGATGTTGATTGGACAACGTTCGACCTTGATGGCGTCCAAAAACTCTGCATCACCGATACGGGTGATGGGATGACCGGTGAAGAGATGGTCCGGTTCATCAATCAACTCTCGTCGTCGGTGTCGGCGCAGTCAATGTCGGGAAACTATGGTGTTGGGGCCAAGATTGCGGCGGCGACGAGAAATCCTGCTGGCGTTCTCTACCTTTCCTGGAAAAACAACGAAGGGTCGATGATCCATCTCTATCGAGATCCTGACACGGGACAGTACGGACTGAAGCAATGGCGACACCAGGATGGATCGTATGCGCACTTCTTGCCGCTTGAGAACGACG
>WNGG01018413.1_pt1 | contig 10845 bp, 9 predicted proteins | sample 5400661 | NCBI WGS metagenome assembly WNGG01 (sample SAMN13153372, study PRJNA577476) | soil metagenome | isolation source: 100 cm soil or saprolite under Garry oak tree replicate 1 | place: USA:California | collected 2016-06-15 | reverse complement strand
CGGCGGCATCGTTCTTGTTGCGCTTGACGTAGGCCTTCACGTCTTTCGCCGGCATCAGCCGCACCCGGTGACCAAGCTTCGTGAGTTCACGCGCCCAGTAATGGGCCGTGGCGCACGCCTCTATGCCGACCAGGCAAGGCGACAACGCTTTGAAGAACGCTAGTATTTGGCTGCGCCGCAGCTGCTTCCGAACAACAACCTTCTCGCTGCTGTCGATCCCGTGAACCTGAAACACGTTCTTGGCGATATCCAAACCAATCGTGGTAATTTGCATGTGGACGGCTCCCCTCATGTGATTCGTCTCCGACGAACCACCCTATGGCACTTCGATGCCGAGAGCGGGCGCCGTCCACCACATCAAAACCGGACTTTGTGTCACGTCCGGATCATGTCCGCTTTGCCTCTGATACCGACCAAATGGCGGACATCGCAGCAGGTCGGTTCTGGGCCAGTGGGTGACGTTGGACGCGGCGGCTATCGCCTGGCTGGCCCAACCTTTTGCCTCGTGACAAGCTTCGCGACCGGCAACGAACAGGGGAGCCCGGGCATGAGCATCGTTGGCAACGGCGCATACACATACGAGCCGGTGGAGAACTGGGCGAAACTCCCGCCCGGCTGGTCGTTCAAGGAAATCGGCGGCGTCGGTGTGGACAAGAACGACAACGTCTATGTCTTCAACCGCGGCGAGCATCCGATGATCGTGTTCGACCGCGAAGGCAACTTCCTCCGCTCATTCGGAGAAGGGCTGTTCCCCCGCGCGCATGGCGTGTTCATGGCGCCCGACGACACGATCTGGCTCACCGACGATGGAGACCACACCGTCCGCCAGTGCACGCTGGAAGGAAAGGTGCTGCTGACCCTCGGCATTTCCGGAAAGCCGGCGCCCTACATGAGCGGCGAGCCATTCCATCGCTGCACCCACACTGCGATGTCTCCGCAGGGCGACATCTATGTGTCCGACGGTTATGGCAACTCGCGTGTGCACAAATACGCTCCGAACGGCAAACTGCTGCTCTCCTGGGGCGGGCCTGGTAGCGATCCGGGCGAGTTCAACATCGCGCACAACATCACCTGCGACGCCGACGGCTGGGTCTATGTGGCCGACCGCGAGAACCATCGCGTGCAGGTGTTCGACGGCAACGGCAAATACGAAACCCAATGGAATAACTTGCACCGCCCGTGCGGCTTGTTCATGCCCCCTGGCAAGTGCCCCGTTTGCTACATCGGCGAACTCGGCGCCGTGCAGCCGGTCAGCCGCAATGTACCGAACCTCGGCCCGCGGGTGACCATCGTCGACAACACGGGCAAGCGCATTTCCCGACTGGGTGGGCTTGGCCCCGGCCTTGGTCCAACCGAGTTCTTGGCGCCGCATGGGCTTGCGGTGGACAGCCGCGGCGACCTTTATGTCGGCGAGGTGTCGTGGACCAACTGGCCGCAGACCTTCAAAGACAAACCACGGCCGGATAATTTGCGCTCGCTGCACAAGTTCCGGAAGGTAGGATAGCAGCGCGACGTGAGCGAGCGCATCAGAACTTATAGTTCACACCAAACCGAACGCTGATTTCCGCCATCAGGGCGGCTTTTGCCATCTCAAACTCCGCGCGGCGGTGGAGACGGAAATGATCGCGGAGTAGTATCGTACCTCTACGGTGGACTGTGCAAATGGAGGAATCGCCGTGACAACTAAATCGCTTACTTCCGAAGTGATGGAAGCCCGCGTCGCTCGGTTCAGCAAGCTGCAAACTTACCAACGTCAAAACTTCGAGGCGCACAGCATTCCACCTGGCGCGGTCGAAAAGATAACGGCACGGCGTGTCTATCCGGTTATGGCCCCGGCGGATTACCAGGGGCGCAGCGCCGGCGCGCCGGTCAAGGGCCCGCGTGGCCTAATCGTCAGCATCGCCGAGTGTGAGCCGGGGAATGGGCCCGGCCTCCACCGCCATCTCAACACAGTCGAGAACTTTCTTTGCCTGTCCGGCCGCTTCGAGATTGCTTGGGGCGATCAGGGCGAGCACACGCTCGTACTCGATCCCCTCGACATGATTTCGGTACCGCGCGGAGAGAACCGTAGCTTCCGTAACATTTCCAATGAAATCGGCCGCCTGCTGGTCATGATCGTACCGGAAACCGACGAGCAGATTGACCCGATCTCGTATGCGCCGAGCGTAGCCAAAGAAATCGAGAACGAGTACGGCAAAACCGCGCTGGAAGGCCTACAAAAAATCGGCTTCAAGTTTGAGGATGAACCGATAACTTCTTGACTCATCTGTGCGCGAACGGCCACTGCCGACAATTTGATCATCCTTTGAAATTCGCGGCGGCGGAGTTCGTCAGTTTTACCTCAAGATTGCCGTCGTGCATCCTGAATCGCTTGCCAAACACGCGCCGGCGTGGCCGGCATCTCGATATGGCGCACGCCAAACTCGGACAACGCATCGACCACCGCATTGATGACGACCGCGAGCGCTGGGACGGTGCCGCCTTCGCCGGCCGGGCGGATACCAAGCGGATGGGTCGACGACGGCACTTCGCTCAATTCGGTTGCGTAAAACGGCAAGTCCGAGGCGCGCGGCATCGCGTAATCCATGAACGACGCGGCGAGCAATTGGCCGCTCTCCGGATCGTAGTGGCAGTGTTCGAGCAGCGCCTGGCCGACGCCCTGCGCGATGCCGCCGTGGATCTGGCCGTGAATGATGAGCGGGTTCACCGCGCGCCCGACATCGTCGACGGCGGCGTAATTGACGAGCGTCACCGCGCCGGTCTGCGGATCGACCTCGACTTCGCAGACGTGCGCGCCGTAAGGGTAGCTCGCCTCGACCACGGTCTCGTCGCAAGCGGCCGTGAGCGGCCCGCGCAAATCTTCCGGCAGATCGCTGCGCTCCATTGCGGCGCGCGCCACGTCGAATAGTCCGATTACGTGATTGGTGCCCTTCACGGCAAAGCGGCCGTGCGCGAATTCGATATCGGCGGCGGCGGTCTCAAGGACGTGCTCGGCGATGCGCAGGCCTTTTTCGATGATGCCGTCGGAGGATTTTTTGATCACGATCGAGCCAAGCCGCATGCCGCGGCCGGAATGCGCGCCGCCGCCGACGGTGACGCGATCGGTATCGCCGGCGATGACGCGCACCGCTTCGATCGGCACGCCAAGCCATTCGGTGAGAAGCTGGGCGAAACTCGTCTCGTGGCCCTGACCTTGCGACACGACGCCGATCACGAGTTCAATCACGCCGTCCGGGAGTACGACGATTTCGGCTTTCTCGCGCGGCATGCCGGTCGAAATGTCGACGTAAGTGCCGACCCCGATGCCGCGACACTTGCCGCGTTTCTTCGCCGCTGCGCGGCGGCGCTTGAAACCGGCCCAGTCGGCCAATCTCAAAGCCGTATCCATCGCGCCGATATAATCGCCGTTGTCGTATTCGACGCCGAATGGATTCTTGTACGGTAGTTCCTTTTGCGTCACGAGATTGCGGCGGCGGATGGCGACAGCCGCATTCGCGCGCGGCGAGATCGATCAGCCGTTCGATCACGAAAATCACTTCCGGCCGGCCGGCGCTGCGATAGGGCCGCGTCGGCGCGGTGTTGCTTAGTGTCGCGCGCGCGCGAAAATGCGCGGCCGGCATGCGATAGATGCTCGACATCATCTGCACGCCCTTTTGCACCATGGCAAAATTCGTGGTGTGGGCGCCGAGATTGCCGAGGTTCGAGCCGCGCATGGCGAGGAAGCGGCCTTTGTCGTCCAGCGCCAGCTCGGCCTCGACCACGAGATCGCGCGCCTGATAATCGCTCAGGAACGAGTCATGGCGCTCGATCACCCACTTCACCGGGCGGCCGAGCTTGCGCGCCGCCCAGGCGACCAGTGCAAATTCCGGATAGATCATGCCGCGGGTGCCGAAATTGCCGCCGATATCGGCCATCAGCACGCGGACCTTTTCCGGCGGCACGTCAAGAATAGCGGCGAGATCGGTTTTCAGCCGCACCGCGCCGCCGTTGCCGGCATAAAGCGTGAGGCGTCCGCTCGCGGCGTCGTAATCGGCGAGCGCGGCGCGCGGCTCCATCGGCACGCCGGTGACGCGCTGCACCCAAGTCTCGAACCGCGTCACATGCGCGGCGCGGGCGAAAGCAGCCGCGGTCGCCGCCGCGTCGCCGATCTCGGCATCGAAGCAGATATTACTGTGCGCGCCGGAGCGGGTGTCATCGTGGATCAACGGCGCATCCTGCCGCGCCGCCGCGGCGGTTTCGACGACGGCGGGCAGTACGTCGTAGTCGATCGCGAGCTGTTCGGCGCCGTCCTTGGCCGCATCGAGCGTTTCCCCGATAACCATCGCGACCGCTTCGCCGACAAAACGCGCTTTGTCGGCGGGCAAAGGATAATGCGGCGCTTCGAAGGGCGGTATGCCGCCGCGATTATGCAGCCGCGTCTCGGCTGGATGCGGCGACCACGGTTTGTGCGGAATGGGTTTGAGGCCGTCCGCCAAAAAATCGGCCCCGGTGAGCACCGCCAGTACGCCGGGCGTCGCCAAGGCTTCGTCCTTGGCAATGCCGCGAATGCGGGCATGCGCATGCGGCGAACGAACCATCGCGGCATAGACTTGGCCGGGCAGGTTCTCGTCGGCGGTGTAACGGCCGCCGCCGCGAACGAGCCGCAAATCTTCGCGGCGGCGCACCGGCTGGCCGATGCCAGAACCGTTGGCGGGTTGATGCATCGCTTACTCCAAACGCGATGTTACATGTGCGATGTTATTTGACGCGGCTGCGCCGCGCCAGCACGGGGCGGCGAAGGCGTCACTGCCGCGCGACTGCTGACAAGCTTTGGCCGCGGATGTAGACAGAGGTCGAAGGGAAGGCCGGGTCGTAGGGAAGGCCGCCGCGACGATGACCGAGCAACTCGGCAAGCCAATTCTGCGCAAGGAAGATCCGGCGCTGCTTTCGGGACGCGGGCGCTATGCCGACGATCTTCCCATTCCAGTCGGCACGCTGCATGCCCACGTGATCCGCTCGCCGCATGCGCATGCGCAAATCCTCCGCATCGATGCCGCGAAGGCGCTGGCGCACGACGGCGTCTGGGCGGTGATTACCGGTGAGGACGTGCGCAAATTGTCGGACCCGTTCATGGCGGCGGTCAAAACCCCGGTGCAGCAATGGACGCTCGCGGTCGAGCGCGTGCGCTATGTCGGCGAGCCGGTGGCGCTGGTGGTTGCCGAGAGCCGTTACCTCGCCGAGGACGCCGCCGAACTCGTCGCGATCGATTACCAGCCGCTCGATGCGGTGATCGATCCGCTCGAAGCGTGCAAGAATTCGGCGCCGCTCCTGCATCCGCAGGCCGGCACCAACGAAATATCGGTGCGTGAATTCCGCTACGGCGATCCGGACGGCGCGTTTGCGCGGGCCGATCGGCGCATCGCCATGACGGTGCCATTTCCGCGGCTGTCGTTCACGCCGATCGAATGTTACGTCGTCGTCGCTCAGCACAATCCGGCGGAAGACAGCTACGACGTTCTCGCCAATTTCCAGGGACCGTTTTCGATGCATCCGGTGATGGCCCGCGCGCTGCGGGTCGCCGGGCCGAAACTGCGCTTGCGCATCCCGCCGGATTCCGGCGGCAGTTTCGGCATCAAGCTTTCGGTGTTTCCGTATGTGGTGCTGATCGCGCTGGCGGCGCGTATCACCGGACGGCCGGTGAAATGGACCGAGGACCGCATCGAGCATCTCGTCGCCGCGAGCTCCGGGCCGAACCGCGTCACCGAAATCGAGGCGGCTTTCAGCAAAGACGGCCGCGTTCTCGGACTAAAACTCGACCAGCTCGAAGATTACGGCGCCTTCCTGCGCGCGCCGATGCCCGGGCCGCTCTACCGCATGCATGGCGCGGTGACCGGCGCCTACGACATCGAACATGTCGAAGTGAAAAACCGCGTCGTGCTGACCAACAAAATGCCGGCGAGCCTGATCCGCGGCTTTGGCGGGCCGCAGCTTTATCTGGCGCTCGAGCGCCTGATGCATCGCATCGCGGTTGAATTGCGGCTCGACCCGCTCGAAGTAATCCGGCGCAATCTCATCCCAGCGGAAAAATTTCCGTATCGCGCGGCGGCCGGCGCGCTCTACGATTCCGGCGACTATGGCCGCGCCGTCGACATCGCCACCGGCGACGGCCGGCTCGCCGATCTCAAGCGCCGGCGCGATGCGGCGCGGGCGCAAGGCCGCGCTTACGGCATCGGCTTTGCCGCCGTGGTCGAGCCGGCGATGTCGAATATGGGATATCTCTCGACATTGATGACCGCCCGGGCGCGCGAGAAAGCCGGGCCGAAGAACGGTGCAGTGTCGATGGCGCGCCTGACGATCGATCCGCTCGGCGCGGTCACCGTCACTGCCGACGTCACGGTGCAAGGCCAAAGCCACGAGACCGTGCTGGCGCAGATCGTCGCCGAGGAACTCGGCCTGTCGCCAGACGAGGTCGAGGTCGTCTTGGAATTGGACACAGCGAAGGACCAATGGTCGATTGCCGCCGGCACTTATTCGAGCCGGTTCGCCTCCGGTACCGCGGTCGCCGCGCATATGGCGGCGGTGCAGATGCGCGACAAGCTCAAAGCGATCGCGGCGAAGCAGCTCAATATCCTGCCCGACGATGTCGAGCTTGCCGGCGGCAAAATCCGCAGCCGCTCCAATCCCGACAATGCGCTGCCGTTCGGCCGCGTCGCCGCAACCTCGCACTGGTCGCCGGTGATGCTGCCGGAGACGATGGCGCCGGCCTTGAGCGAAACCGCGGTGTGGACGCCGCCCGAGCTCGAGCCGCCGGCGAGCGACGATCGCATCAATACCTCGCTGACCTATGGCTTCATCTTCGACATGTGCGGCGTCGAGATCGATCCTGTGACCTATCACGTGCGGGTCGATCGCTATGTGTCGATGCACGATGCCGGCCGCATCATGAATCCGATGATCGCCGAGGGCCAGATCCGCGGCGCCTTCGCGCAAGGCATCGCCGCCGCGCTCTATGAGGAGTTCACCTATAACGAGGAGGGCGCGTTTCTCTCCGGCACCTTTGCCGATTATCTGGTGCCGACGGTCGGCGAAATCCCGGACGTTGAAATCCTCCACTACGAGTCGCCGTCGCCGTTTACCCCGCTCGGCGCCAAGGGTCTCGCCGAAGGCAATTGCATGAGTACGCCGGCCTGCATCGCCAATGCGGTCGCCGACGCGCTTTCCGTCACCGAGGTCATTCTGCCGGCAACGCCGCGGCGCATTCATGCCTTGATGGCCGCGCGGCAGGCGGGCGCGGGTGGATCGCACGCATGAAGCCAGGTCAATGAAGCCGCGCCCGTTCGATTATCTGCGGCCCGATACGGTCGATGAGGCGATCGCGCTCCTTGCCGAATATGGCGATGACGCGCGCGTTCTTGCCGGCGGGCAGTCGCTGGTGCCGATGCTCAATTTGCGGCTGATCGAGGCCGATGCGCTGATCGATATTTCTCGCATCGCCGCGCTCGATGTCATCCGCGATGGCGGCGACAAAATCGAAATCGGCGCCGCGGTCACCCAGAACAAATTATTGGCGTGGCCGCAGCTTGCCGAAAAACTGCCGCTCCTGGCCGCCGCCCTGCCGCATGTCGGACATTTCCAGACCCGCAACAAAGGCACGGTGTGCGGCTCGATCGCCCATGCCGATCCGAGCTCCGAACTGCCGCTGGCGCTCACACTGCTCGGTGGCGAGATCGCGCTCAAGTCGCAGCGCGGCGAACGTGTGCTCGCGGCGCAAGACTTCCACAAAGACATGCTGACCACGACGCGCGGACCCGACGAATTGATCACCGCGGTGCGGTTTCCCGCGGCGAGGGGGCAGGGTAACGGGCGCGGCGTCGCCTTTCGCGAAGTGGCGCGCCGGCATGGCGACTTCGCCATTATCGCCGTCGCCGCGGTTGCCGAGGATAAGAAGAATGTGCGCCTCGGCGTCGGCGGCATGGCTGGCCGGCCGCTGGTGCGGCGGATCGCGATGGATGAGGCCGTTGCTGCAATCGCCGCCTGGGCCGATGAGCTCGAAGGCTACGAAGACCTGCACGCATCGGCGGCGATGCGGCGCGATCTGTTCCGCAATCTGGCGATGCGCGTCGCCGAGGAGGCGATCCGATGCGCCGCGTGAAGAAAGACGAGCGCGTGCGCGTCGGCGTCACGCTCAACGGCCGCAAAGTCGCGGCGGATGCCGAGCCGCGTATGTTGCTCAGCGACTTTCTCAGGCACGCGCTCGGCGCCACCGGCACCCATGTCGGCTGCGAGCACGGCATCTGCGGCGCCTGCACGGTGCTGATCGACGGCGTCGCCACGCGCTCTTGTCTGACGCTCGCGGTCCAGGCCGAAGGCCGCGAGGTGAAAACCGTGGAATCGCTCGCCGGCGCCAACGGCGCGCTCAATCCGCTGCAGCAGGCGTTTCGCGACAATCACGCGCTGCAATGCGGCTTCTGCACGCCGGGCATTTTGATGTCATTTACCGATTACCTCACCCGTAATCCGCATCCGTCTGAGGCCGAAATCCGCGACGTGCTGAGCGGCCATCTGTGCCGCTGCACCGGCTACGCCGGCATCGTCAAAGCGGTGAAGCAGGTGGCGTCATCGTGAGGGGGAGGGGAAAACGCCCCTCGACTTGCCTTTCGTCATGCCCGGGCTTGACCCGGGCATCCATGCTGACAAGACGCTTTTGAGAACTTTTCGCGCGGTTTTCGTCAGCGCCAGTTCAGCATGGACCACCGGGTCAAGCCCGGTGGTGACGAGGTGAGAAGCGCGGGGTCGCGAAAGGCAGGCCAGTATCAGGATGACCCTCGGCGCGGCGCTTGCTATGAATCCCAAGCTATAAATTCGGCATACCGATCCGCCGGCCGGGCCGATCAAAACAACGGATTTGCCACATGAATGGTAGCGTAGCAGTCCAAAGCCGGCCGCAAGGGGCCGACGACGACATCCTCGGCTTTGAGGTTTCCGATGCGGCGCTCGAAGCCGCAGGCGCCACAGCCATTCCCGGCGGGGCGCTGTCATTTCCCAATGCGCCGACCGTGAGCATTTTGATCATCTGCTGCAGCATTGACGGACCATGAAGGACATCGTCGACAAGCTTGAGGCGCGCCGCGCCGGCGCGCGTTTAGGCGGCGGCCAGGCCCGCATCGACGCGCAGCACAAGCGCGGCAAGCTCACCGCGCGCGAGCGCATGGAATTGCTGATGGACCGCGACTCGTTCGAGGAGCTCGACATGTTCGTCGAGCATCGCTCCAACGACTTCGGCATGGAGAAATCAAAAATCGCCGGCGACGGCGTCGTCACCGGCTTCGGTACCGTCAACGGCCGCACCGTGTTTGCTTTCGCCAAGGACTTCACCGTGTTCGGCGGCTCGCTGTCGGAGACGCACGCGCAGAAGATCATCAAGATCCAGGACATGGCGATGCGCGCGCGCGCGCCGATTGTCGGCCTGTTCGATGCCGGCGGCGCGCGTATTCAGGAAGGCGTCGCCGCTCTCGGCGGTTACGGCGAAGTGTTCAAGCGAAATGTCATCGCGTCGGGCGTCATCCCGCAGATTTCGGTGATCATGGGGCCGTGCGCCGGCGGCGATGTCTATTCGCCGGCGATGACCGATTTCATCTTCATGGTGCGCGACACGAGCTACATGTTCGTCACCGGCCCGGACGTGGTGAAGACCGTGACCAACGAGATCGTCACCGCCGAGGAGCTCGGCGGCGCCTCGGTCCACGCCACCAAAAGCTCGATTGCCGACGGCGTGTACGACAACGATGTCGAGACGCTCCTCCAGATGCGCCGGCTGATCGATTTCCTGCCGGCGAATTCGTCCGCGGGCGTGCCGGAATGGCCGTCATTCGACGATGTCGCGCGCACGGAAAAATCGCTCGACACTTTGGTGCCCGACAATCCCAACAAGCCCTACGACATCAAGGAGCTCATTCTCAAAGTGGTCGACGAGGGCGATTTCTTCGAACTGTCGGAAGTCTTCGCGCGCAATATCGTGATCGGCTTCGGCCGCATTGCCGGGCGCACCGTCGGCTTTGTCGCCAATCAGCCGATGGTGCTGGCCGGGGTGCTCGATAGCGATGCCAGCCGCAAGGCGTTCGGCGGCGCCTACGACGTGATGGCGTCCAAGCATATCGGCGGCGACGTTAATTACGCCTGGCCGACCGCGCAGATCGCGGTGATGGGCGCCAAGGGCGCGGTCGAGATCATCTTCCGCGCCGATATCGGCGACCCTGAGAAGATCGCCGCGCGCTCCAAGGAATACGAGGAGCGCTTTCTCTCCCCGTTCATCGCCGCCGAGCGCGGCTATATCGACGACGTGATCATGCCGCACGCCACGCGTCCGCGCATCGCCCGCGCGCTCGCCATGCTGCGCGGCAAGACGGTCGAAGTGCCGCCGCGCAAGCACGACAATCTGCCGGTGTGAGATGGTGAATAGGCGCTATCCCCGGCTAGGCATTGTAATCTTAAATCGGACCGCTTGATCAGGATCGCTTAACGTCCGCGATTCCTTCGCGAGCAGCGCGAACGCGGACATCGCGGGAGGTCTGAATTGGGCCCAGCAGCGGACATAGTACTGCTTCTTTATCTCACCTCAGTGGCTTGCCAAGCGCGACTAGAAGGGATCGACACCCACCTTCGAGCTCAGCGTTTGCCACCATGTGGCTCGATGATAGTCGTCGCGCCCGATGGAGGTTGGCCGATCGGCTTGCCGCCAGTGCCGCTTGAGGGCGGCTCTTTGATGCCTCCGGTAATTGGTGGCCTTTGGATCGGTCCCTTTGTCGGATTAGATCCCCCCGCCGGATCGCGATTGGTTCCCTTTATACTAGTTCCGCCGCCGGTTAC
>WNGG01010781.1_pt1 | contig 10846 bp, 9 predicted proteins | sample 5400661 | NCBI WGS metagenome assembly WNGG01 (sample SAMN13153372, study PRJNA577476) | soil metagenome | isolation source: 100 cm soil or saprolite under Garry oak tree replicate 1 | place: USA:California | collected 2016-06-15 | reverse complement strand
GCATCGCAAAATAAGATCGAGAGTGTCGGCCACTGGGAAGGGTGGCTGAGTCCGGTTTAAGGCACTCGACTCGAAATCGAGCGTGGGGAAACCCACCGTGGGTTCGAATCCCACCCCTTCCGCCAAGATTTTCTGTCTGAATTAAAATGTCGCGTGAACAATTTCTCGAAGCCGTGTAGATGAAAATCGTGGCTGACCGGATCGTTGGATCCAGTGGAGAGCATTCAAACCACATTAGCTGTGGCGCCTTGGTCACGTCGGCAGTGGTGAAATGAAAAAAGTGATGCATAGTTTCCTCCACGACATGCAGTCGTTATTTCCCGCGTTCGCTGCGGCAACATGTTGAAGCGGCGCGGGTCGCCGCATGGAACGCGCTTTTCCAAATCGAACGGAAGCGGGCCGGGTGCTTGCGGGGAGGCTCGTCAAGTATGCGGGCCGCGATGACGTGATTGTGCTTGGGCTACCACGGGGCGGCGTGCCAGTAGCATTCGAAGTTGCGCAGCGGCTTGGCGCGCCGTTGGATGTTTTCATTGTGCGCAAGCTGGGCGTGCCCGGTTTTGAAGAGCTCGCCGCCGGCGCAATTGCCTCAGGTGGTGTTCGTGTTCTGAACGAAGATGTGGTACGCGCCTTGCCTAATGCGGAGGAGACGATCGAGTCGATCACGGCGAGAGAAACGGCGGAACTGGAACGCCGCGAGCAAGAATATCGCGACGGTCGCCCTGCGCCGGAACTCCGCGATCGTATTGTCATTCTTGTGGATGATGGATTGGCCACTGGCGCGACCATGCGCGCCGCGGTAAAGGCGCTGCGACAGAGCGGCGCTGCAAAAATTGTCGTAGCCGTCCCGGTAGGTCCGCCAGACACCTGCCACGAGCTCGAAGAGCAAGCCGACGAAACAATCTGCCTAAGCATGCCTGAATTCTTTCAGGCCGTCGGCCAATATTATGAAGATTTCTCGCAGACCAGCGACGAAGACGTGCGCGAATTGCTCGCGCGCGGCGCGCAGCAACGAGCAGTTTCAGGCGAGCAGGAGCAAGAGTAGGAGTAAGAAATGAAGGACGTGCGAATTGAGGCCGGGCGGGAAGTGCTCTTCGGGAATTTGAACATTCTAGAGAACGCGACCACACTCGTGCTTTTCGCGCACGGCAGCGGCAGCAGCAGGCACAGCCCGCGGAATCAATTCGTCGCGCGAACTCTGAATAATGCCGGGCTCGCGACGTTGCTTTTTGATTTACTTACGCAGCAGGAGGAAGCAATCGACATGCGGACACGCGAGCATCGATTCAACATCGCCTTGCTGGCCGAGCGACTTGTGCACGCGACGAAGTGGGCGAAGCAGCAAGAGCAAACACGCGATTTGCGTGCTGGCTATTTCGGATCGAGCACCGGCGGTGCCGCAGCGTTGGTTGCCGCGGCAGAGTTGCCGCAAGATGTCGGCGCGGTGGTTTCCCGCGGTGGTCGTCCCGATTTGGCAGGCGAAGCGTTGCCAAAGGTGCAAGCGCCCACTTTGCTCATCGTCGGCGGCAACGACGACGTCGTGATCGAGTTAAACGAACAGGCCCGCGACCGGATGCGCTGCGAAGTGAAACTGGAGATCGTTCCCGGGGCGACGCATCTCTTTGAAGAACCAGGCGCGCTCGAGCAAGTCGCCAAACTTGCGAGCGATTGGTTTTTGCTCCATGCCGCCGGCAGCGCCGGGCCGCACTGACCGTCACTCTGAGCGGAGCGAAGCTCGCTATCGAAGAGGTCGTCACACTGGATAGCTTGGGTGACGCGCTATCTGGCGGCAGGTCCTTCGCTTCGTTCAAGATGACACGCGTTCTTTATTCTCATTGTCTTTATAGGTCACCACGCGTCCCCAGAGACTTTTTGTCCCCCAAATGCCGGCGCGCAAACACTCCAATTGCACGATCTGGCTGTGATCGACAAAGAGGTTCACGTCTGCGCCATAGTTTTTGATGTACCACGCGAACACGTCTGGATCGGCAGCTTCAAACATGAGTTTCTCCATGCCGATCTCATCGATGAATTTTGCGGGAACATCCGTGCGCCACGGATCGACATTCTCAGTGATGCCTTCACTCTCAATCATGATGATCTCCGCGCCGGCATCGAGAAATCGTTTTGCTTGCGCACTCGCCCAGCTCGGGTCGCGTGTCCCTTCAGCTTTTAATTCTGCTGCTGCCGTCGCGCCACCGGCGCCAAATTGAATTCCCACTTCCGGTTTCGCTTTTAATCCGGATTTGCGCACTAATTCAATCAGCCGCAGCCAGTCATCCGTCGGGATTGAAACAAAACCGGCTGAGATTTCAACGATATCGAAGCCAAGCTTCTTGCACTCCGCGACATATTTGCGAACCGCTTCGCCGCCTTGCGCGAGCACGCGCTCGATAAAGCCGCCGGTGGAAACGAGCACGTCATGTTTGTGGCAAAGATCGACAATCTCGCGCACCGCTTTCTCCGGCATGAGTGTAAACGAGCCGCCGGCGAATTTTAGTGAATCCACGTAAGCGCCCATGGTTTCGAGCAAATCTTCGAGGTAACGCCGGCCAACGACCGAGTAGTACGGCCCGCGGATTTCTGTTAAGCCGCGGGTTCGCGGTTTGCCATCGCGTTCGTTGACTCGCAGGAACGGAAAACTGCGCTCAGGCTGTTTTGATCTTCGCTTCATCGGTATTCATCTGGGAAACGTTGCGCACAGTCGCAGCGGTCGTCTCCGGGGTAGCACACGCGTCTCGCGTGTTGGTTTCGGCGTCGCGCCGAAACAGGCTTCCTTTAAGTCTCGCTGGCAGAAGATGCTTCGAGCTTGCAAGGAAAGTCCGCGATCGCGAGGACGCGCTCGCCAGAACGCGAGACGCGCGCGCTACCCAATCGCTCGCGAACTCGCATGGGGTGCTTAGATTGCAGATTGGATAAATGAGACCGCCACAGCAGAATTTCTCCGCTCTCACGACCGATCTCTATGAGGTGACGATGGCGTGCGGCTATTGGAAAGCCGGTGTGCGTGATTACGAGGCGGCGTTCCACGTCACTTTTCGGGAGAACCCATTCGGCGGTGAGTTTACGCTCGCGTGCGGCCTAGCTGCGGCAATCGAGTTCCTGCGCGGCTTTCATTTTGACGAAACAGAAATCGATTACCTCGCTTCGCAACACGGGAACGATGGCAAGCCGCTGTTCGATCCCGGTTTTCTCGGTTACCTGCGCAGTTTGCGATTAACCTGCGACATCGATGCAGTGCCGGAGGGAACACTGGTCTTCCCCAACGAGCCGTTGATCCGGCTTTGCGGCCCGGTGATCGAATGTCAGCTCTTCGAAACAGCTTTGCTTACCATTCTGAATTTTCAAAGCTTGATAGCGACGAAAGCGGCGCGTGTCTGCCTCGCCGCTGAGAACGATGCCGTAATTGAATTTGGTTTGCGTCGGGCGCAGGGAATGGATGGCGGCTTGAGCGCGGCGCGCGCGGCTTACATTGGCGGTTGTGCGGGGACGTCGAACCTGCAGGCGGGCCAACGGTTCGGAATTCCGGTGAGCGGCACGCAGGCGCACAGTTGGATCATGTTTTTCGAGACTGAGAATGAGGCGTTTGAGACTTACGCCAAAGCCATGCCGAACAACTGCGTGTTTCTGGTTGACACTTATAATTCTCTCGATGGCGTGCGCCACGCGATCAACGTGGCGCGGCAGTTGCGCAAGAACGGACACGAAATCATCGGGGTGCGCCTCGACTCCGGCGACTGCGTGGCTTTGAGCATTGAAGCGCGGCGAATGCTAGATGAAGCCGGATTTCCGAAAGCGAAAATTGTCTGTTCGGGCGATCTGGATGAATTCGCTATTACAGAGATGAAAAAGCGTGGAGCGAAAATCGACATCTGGGGCGTGGGAACGAAGCTCACGACGGGCCAGCCGGACTCGGCACTTGGCGGCATTTACAAATTGGCGGCAGTCCGGAAGCCGGGTGAGAAGTGGCGTTATCGCATCAAACTATCCGATGACCCGGCAAAGACGTCCTTTCCAGGCCTGTTGCAGATGCGACGCTTTCATCAGCCCGACGGCAGATTCATTGCCGATGCGATTTACGAAATCGATCAGGCGGTGAGCGAACCGTGTGTAATTGTCGATCTTCAAACAAAGGCGGCGACCGAGATTCCTGTGGGAACAGATTATTCGGATTTGCTCGTGCCAGTTTTCCGCAAAGGTGACTTGGTCTATCAAGTGCCCGAGCTCAGGGAGTCGCGCAAGTGCACACGGCAGCAACTCAGCAATGCGCCGTCCGAAATCTTAAAACTGCATAGACCACGTCCTTACATAGTTGGTCTCGAAAAGTCATTGCATGAGCTAAGGTCCACCTTACTGGTGCAGGCCAAGCAACAATCGAAATGAAGTATCGGCCGCCCAGCGCTGTCTGTCGCCTCTCCCTTGGCAAGGGAGAGGGTCGGGTGAGGGTTCACATCGGTGGTCACCAAACGCTGGAAAACCCCTCACCCCCTCCTCTCCCCTTTGTGAAGTGGAGAGGCGACCCCAGTTGAAATACTGAACACGCGTCAAATGAAAGCGTTAATCATTGTCGATCTTCAAAATGATTTTTTGCCCGGCGGCACACTGCCGGTGCCGCATGGCGATGAAGTCATCCCGCTAGCGAATGAATTGCAGCAGCGTTTCGAGCTTGTTCTTGCCACGCAGGACTGGCATCCGCCCAACCACGGCAGCTTCGCGGCAAATCACAAGGGGAAGAAGCCAGGTGATCGCATCATCCTCGACGGAATCGAACAAGTCCTTTGGCCGGTGCATTGCGTTCAAAACACGCACGGTGCAGAGTTCGCCCCTTCTTTCGACATGAGCCGAGTGGTGCACGTCTTCCACAAGGGAATCGATCCGCGCATCGATAGCTACAGCACGTTCTTTGATAACGCCCATCGTCGCGAAACCGGTCTCGCTGATTATTTAAAGAAACGCGGCATCAACGACATTTACCTGATGGGCCTCGCATTGGATTACTGCGTGAAATACAGCACACTGGATGCGCTCCAGCTCGGCCTGAACACGCACGTCATCCTGGATGGCTGCCGGGGAATTGATCTCGAGCCAGGCGACGTCAATCATGCGCTCGATGAAATGAAACGTGCTGGTGTGGTCCTACTGCAAAGCAGCGACCTATAGCCGGAATTCATTGCAAGGGAATCCGCGCTGCACCGAAAGCTTTCGGGGGTCGGCGCAGCGCGTCTGCGTCGTGTCACTGCGGTTGCTCGCGAGTAAACGGGTTTGGCGCGGATGGAACGCACCAAATCCCATGATCCGTCAGAGCTTGAATCTCGTGCCAGCAGTCGAAGCACATAGACTTACAAGTAAGACGCCGCTTGTGTTATAGACCTTGACGGTTGCGGACCCCGCATTGGTGTCTCCGGTCGGATTCACGGTTGTTGTCCCCGCAATGATCGTCCAGCCCGTGAAGATGTTCTGAGTATCAAACGTGAAGAATTTGAAGCGAAACGCATAGGTATGATCACTGACCAGGCTCCAAACACCTTCTCCAGGCGTCTTCAGAGCCTGCGGTGTCCCCGCGTTCGACTCCACTACCGTGCCTCCCGCCGTGAATTCTACCAGTGACGGGAAGCTCCTTATCACGTGACCTGCGCAATCGGTCAGAGTTATCCGCATCTCCCAGGTCCCTTGAAGGCTTCCGCCTATTGTGCCCTGCCCGGACGCCGTTGGGGCGACCATGGTGACTAACGCAAAGACGGCCACTAAGGGAGCCATTATGCCCTTAACTAATTTTGTTTTCATAAGTATTATTTTCCTTTTGTTGTTTTGGCCTTCCTTGACTCCTCGTTATTGAGAAGTCATTTCTGGCCGTTCACTGGTGTACAGAACGGAAACCAGCGCGACGTTACGCGGAAAGTTTGGATTTAATGAAGACCGCGGATTACCCGCCTTCGCCAAGGCTACGGTGTAGCAGGCGCCGATGTCACGGATAGGGCAGAGCCAGAAAACCCCGGGAACTTGCAGGCGACACGCCTGCCACCACAGGAGGAAACGAAGGGAGTGAAAGGAATCTCAACCACCAATCCGCCTTCGCGCGAGGCTACGGCGTGACAGGGCGGACACTAATGTGCACGAATGCTAGAACTCCGGTTAGTGTTGATTCGTGGTTAGCGGACCTAGAAGAAACAAAGATTCTGTTCTGCCGGAGCTGAAGCCTTGTTACCTTCGCTGCCTTCTGTAAAAAAAATTCTATTTAACGCATGTCGAGATCGCGCCCTAGCCCTTGTAAATCATGTCTTAATCCGTGTTATCCGCGCAATCCGTAGTTAAGTTTATTTCCGTGAGTTTAGCAAAGAAACTGCGCGGGTTCACGGCTGCTTTTCCTTACAGAGTTTTTGGAAATCGGGATCGGCGCGCAAAGGGTCCCAGATCGGGTCGGTGAACCGCTAGCTTCGCGGCAACGTAAGCGTCATTCGAAGCTAACCCCTACGGCACGCTTGACCCTCCTATGTCGGGACGTGTCAAGCGTGCATGATAAGGCCCCTGAGCAGCTTCGTTATTGTCTCTTTGCGACGCCGCGGCTCGCAGCAGTCGAGTCGGCGTTTTCGAACCGCAATTCCCTGCCGCCGTCAACGATGGCGAAGGCCGACGCGTGGTTACCGCCGTTGCTGAACCACTGCATCGTGCCCGTGCCATCCGGGTTCACTATGTAGGTTCCGACGATAGGGTTATCGGCCGCGCCACGATGAATGATGATGCCGCCTACGTTCGCGGTATCGTGAAACTTAAACGTGCCAAGCCCGTCAAACCACATAACGCCGACGGCATTGACCGGAGTGTTTGTCGTGTTGTTAGACGGGTTGCTAGGTCCTAAGAGCTCGCCTCCAGTGCTGTACCCATAAACGCCAGTGAGGCTTGCATTGCTATAGTTAGTAGCAAAGGGCCCGCTCGCATTAAGCTTTGGGACTAGTGACAAAGCTAGAGCAAAGAGCAATGCGACCAGCGTCGTTCTATTTTTTAATGTCATTTTCATAAGCTAATTTTCTTTCAGGTTTTGGCCTTCTTTGATTCCTCGTTATTGAGAAGTCATTTCCGGCCGTTCACTGAGGTACAGAACAGAAACCGGCGCGAGGTTACGCGGAAAGTTGGGGAATCGTTAAAACGTTGAACGGTTGAAGCGTTTAAAGCGGGAAGGGCGCGACCAGGCATCGAACACCGAAGGTCCGTGGCGTTTTGCACGGCGATTAAAGTTGCAATTTTTAGGGCGAATCTCTCTAATGGCGATTGCTCGGACTCTGATTGGGTCTGAAATGAACGCGATGATTAAGCCAGTATTGCGTCGCGTTGCTCTTGCGGCGAGCATTGGTCCGGCAGCTGCCGGACTAATTTTTGTATCGGAATCATTTGCTCAGAACCCTTTGCCACCGCCGGCGCCCGGCACGGCGGAAGCCGAGCCCGTGATTGTGACTGCGGAAGTCCAGCGCGTGATTGTAACCGGTTCGAACATTCCGACGGCGGAAGAAATCGGCCCGAACCCGGTGGTCAGTCTCAATCGCGATTTGATCAACAAATCGGGTCAAAGCACCACGGTGGAAGAGCTTCTCAAGAGTCAGCCGGTCATGGGTGCGAACAGCATTCCGGTTCAGAATAACGCGAGCGGCACCGGCGGCCCGCAGGGGGCAGCTTCGGTCTCGCTGCGTGGTTTCGACCCTGGTGCCACACTGGTTTTGCTCGATGGCCGCCGTGTTGCTCCATATCCCGGGAGCGCCGTCTCCGGCGCCGCTTTCTTCGACTTAAATACCATTCCCATTGCGGCTGTTCAGAGCATTGAAATTCTGAAAGATGGCGCTTCTACGAGCTACGGAGCGGATGCGGTTGCCGGCGTGGTCAACATCAGGCTCTACAAAGACTATCGTGGCGCGCAGTTGACGCTTTATTACGGCAACACACTGGATAAAGACGCCGCCCTTTACAGCGGCGACATTCTCTTCGGCACGGGCGACGACAAAACAAGTATCACTGGCGACATCTTTTTCTATCACCATAACTCGATGTTCAATCGTGACCGGGGCAACTCCAATCGTCCGCCATTTCTGAGTTCAGACTCGAGCCCGTACAATCTTCAGGTGAGCAGTGATGTGGCGGCCGCCGCTGGCGGAGAGAATTTAAATCCGGGGGGTTTTGAATTTGCGACTCCGCCGAACCTTACTAACGGATTGGCCCCCGCGAGCAATTACATCTACGATACAAGGCGTGTCAGGGGATTCGGTCTGCTCCCTGGCTTCAACTTCAACGCGTTCTCGGGCTCATTTCCCACCCAGGAACGCTGGGGAGGGTATGCGGCGTTCGAGCACAAGATCTGCGACGATCAGCTGCGGATTTATGGCGACTTTTATTATGCAGACGTAAAGACGCGTGACGAACTCGCCCCAAGCGCCACGGGCCCTTTCGAGATCCCGGGCCAGGGCACACTCTACATTCCGTCCCATTCCCCTCTGCCAAACGGAGTCGCGCCTCCCAACACGCCGACCATTGCGGAGACTGGCATGCCTGCCGACGCGTTCAATCCGTTCAATCCATTTGAGCAGATCATCTCAGGCGGTTCTCGTGCGCGTATTTTCGATTTCGGGAACCGCTTGTTTGATAACGAGAATATCGCTGAGCTTTTCACGGTTGGTGTAAAGGGTGACAAGCTGTTTAACGGAAGCTGGGGCTACGACGGAGCATTCCGTTATAGCCAAATCCTTAATATTTCTCGAATTCAAGATGTCTCGGTCTCGCGATTCGAGCGCATTCTGAATTCCGTTATAGCCAAATCCTTAATATTTCTCGAATTCAAGATGTCTCGGTCTCGCGATTCGAGCGCATTCTGAACGCGAACGACTCCCTCTTTAACCCCGCCTTGCCTGATTATATCGGACAGACGACCCCGTACAATCCGTTCAATGACTACCGCGTGCCGATCGCAACCAACCTGCCATTAATCGACTTCGCGACGCTACATGCGAGGGACCTCAATACATCCAAACTAGCGACGCTGGACCTAAATATTTACACCACCGACCTGTTTGATTTGCCGGCAGGCGGCGTGGGACTCGCCTTCGGCGGCGTGTTTAGTCGGGAAACCCTGACTGAAAATCCCGATGACGAACACCGTCTTAAAGACGAAGCCGGTTTCGCACAATTGTTCCCTGTTAAGGTGGGACGCAAAGAATATGCGTTCTATGCAGAAACGCTCATCCCGATCACTAGTCCCGCCATGCGCGTGCCAGGGCTTTACTCACTGAAGTTCTCGGCCGGGGCGCGGTTTGAGGCTTTCCAGAATAACGACACAAATTCGTTAGTGCCCAAAGTGGGGGTACGCTGGCAGCCGTTTGACGAACAGCTTACGCTTCGCAGCACCTGGGGTGAAGGCTTCGTTGAGCCCTCGCTCACCGAGCTATATGGCCCTGTAATTTTCGGTTTCGCGCCAACGTCCTTCATGGGCGACCGCGAGCCGGAAACAGCGACACGGAACAACCCCAACCCGCACCTGGGGCCAGAACGTTCCCGTAATTGGAGTGGGGGTATCGTTTATACGCCGAAGTGGATTCCCTGGGGCAGTCTGACGTTGACGGTTGACCTGTGGGATATCGAGCGGACGGGCGTTGTCATGGTGGCTTCTCCTCAGAGCGTGATTGAACGCTTTTTAGCCGGCAGACTCCAGCCTGGAGAAGCGGTTATACTCGACCCGTCCGGAACATTCGTATCGGAGGTGGTGATCCCTTTTATCAATGGTGGCCGTCAGAACGCGCGCGGCGTTGACCTTCTTTCATCCTCCAATTCGCCGGAGCGAAAGCAAGAGAAGTGGCCGGGCGAACCAACGCTGATTGGTGGGACGGCAGCCTTTTCGGGTTCGGGCCCGGCGATGCTTGGTACAAATGGAAGGGAATCTCGACACTTGACTGGACGTGGCACAACTTCGACTTGAACTGGACCGTTCACTTCTTCGATGGCTTTTGGGAAGAGATCTATGCCAAGAAATTTGATGGATTTTGGAAGCAGCACTATGTCCATCCCACATGGTTCTTCGATGCGCAGCTTTCCTACAGCCTGATCTTCACGCCTCCGGTGGAAGCGGCGCCGGTGGCCGGCTACTCAAAGGACACCAAGGAAGTGGTGGGCAAAGAGAAGGAAGCGCCGCCTACAGCTGTTTACGCCATGCCGTGCTGGAAAAGCATCCTGAACAACTCCACCATCACCGTGGGTGTGAACGACATCTTCGGCGCGGATCCACCCAAGGAGTTCGGGTACGAATTTGGCAGCGCCATAGGCTATCCGGGCTTCGCCTACGATAACCTGGGACGGTTCTGGTATGTCCGACTGATCAAGAAGTTCTAAGTGGAAGGAAGCAAGCTCCCCGGGGGGTGCGCTACTTGGAGACTATTTCCTTCGGCGCGAGGGAGGCGACGATTTTTTCGAAGCATGGATCGCCGCGCAAGGGATCCCAGAACGGCATCAGTTTTAATTCGCCATAGCTGAGGTCAAGACCGCCAGTGGGGGAACGGACGGCAGTGGCAAGCTGTTCGCAGGCGAGATCTTTTTCACCAACCCACGCAGCAATCATCGCTAAATATTTGATCATGAGCATACCATTGAATGGGTCCTTTTCCACGGGAAGCAGCTCAACGGCGCGTCGTCCTTCGCGCAAGGCCTCCTCCTTCCGCCCGAGAGCGGCATCAATGACACCGAGCACGCACCATGCCGGGCCGTAATCTGCTTGAGCCTGGACGGTTTTCTCCTGCTCCGCGCGTGCAGCAGTAAAAGCCAATTGCGCCTTGTGCTCGTCATTGGTCATGCGTGCGATAATGCCTTCCACGAAAGGACG
>WNGG01009128.1_pt1 | contig 10847 bp, 12 predicted proteins | sample 5400661 | NCBI WGS metagenome assembly WNGG01 (sample SAMN13153372, study PRJNA577476) | soil metagenome | isolation source: 100 cm soil or saprolite under Garry oak tree replicate 1 | place: USA:California | collected 2016-06-15 | reverse complement strand
GACATGGCGGCGGAGTGTACCGGGTCATTGCCTTAGCGCAAGCCCGATGAATTGCCCGATGAATTGCGCGGCTTTGCTTCTCTGAACCGAAAAACGCTTGGGATGAATCACCTGAACTCGACCATCGGTTCGTATGTTTGCGAGGTCAGATACGGCGGCGCTACCGCCAATGCTTTGCAGCGCGGCCTCTGGACAAACACCAAAAATGGGTTGAAGTATTTCGACCGTATCACTAATGGATGGGTCAATTACGCGCACAACCTTGTCCTCGCGCAGCTGTTCTCACACGCGCTCGTATCCTCTAGCGAAGGACACGAAATGGCTTTAGAAAAGATTAAGGAAGATATCGCGCGGTTGAAGAAGAAAGAAAAGTTAGCCAAATGATGGAAACACTTTCGCTGTTCCGAGACATTGTGCTCGACGCTCCAGAGACAGAAGGCGTCAAATACGCAGGCTCTAAACTCAAACTGCTCCCGCACATTCTAGAGCTGGCAAAGAAGGTGGACGCCCACACTGTCCTGGACGGCTTTTCTGGAACGACAAGAGTATCGCAGGCCTTTGCAAAGAGCGGCTACCAAGTGATCTCAAACGACGTAGCGGCATGGTCGGCGGTTTTTGGAATCTGCTATCTTCTCAATAAGAAAGGACGAGAAGAATACGAGGAACTGATCGAGCATCTCAACTCGGTGAAACCTATGGACGGCTGGTTTACTGAGCACTATGGGGGACTTCCCAATGACGGTTTCGCCGTTCAGGCTGACGGTCTAAAGAAGCCATGGCAAGTCCACAACACCCGAAAACTTGATGCGATTCGCGACGAAATCGACCGACTTGCTTTGCCGCCCGTTGAAAGATCGGTCGCGATAACAAGCCTGATTCTGGCGCTCGATCAAGTGGACAGCACACTCGGCCATTTCGCATCCTATCTGCAAGATTGGTCGCCGCGCTCGTACAAGAAGCTCATTCTCCGTGTGCCGAACGTTTGCGTAACAGCGGAAACAAATCAGGTATTCCGCGCCGACATTTTCGATCTTGTGCGGCAAGTCGATGTGGATCTGGCGTATTTTGACCCTCCGTACGGCTCAAACAACGACAAGATGCCTCCTTCGCGCGTGCGATATGCCTCGTACTACCATCTTTGGACCACAATCTGTCTTCACGACAAACCGAAGCTTTTCGGCAAGGCTAGGCGGAGGGTGGACACCTCCGACACAGTGGCAGCATCCGTCTTTGAGGAGTTTAGGAGAAGCGAACGCGGCAGGTTTGTTGCCGTCGAAGCAATCGAACGTCTTATACAAACAACAAACGCCCAGTGGATTCTGCTTTCATACAGTTCTGGGGGAAGAGCAACTGCAGGGGAGTTGAACGATGTCCTTGGGGCCATCGGTACTGTCCGTGAGGTGCGAGAGATCGACTCCAAGAAAAATGTCATGGCCGGCATGAAATGGACCAACGAATGGGTCAGGGAATCGGAAGGACCCAATCGAGAGTTTCTCTTTCTGATAGAGAAACGATAAGTATTCAAAGCCATAGACCAATTCATGAGGAACTCCAGGGCGCGGCTACATGAGACTTAGAATTATTCTAACTATTGACAGGACCGACCCCTTGGGTAGATTGCCCACGTTATGAGTTCGGTCGAGAAGAATTTGCCTCGCATCAACGAGCGCCTGGCGACGAGCGGTTTTCGGTTCACGCCCCGGCGCGAGCATGTTTATAACGTGTTGCTTGAGGAGCGCGACCATCCGACCGCCGAACAGGTCTTCCTGCGCGCCAAGAAAGGCATGCCGGACATCTCCATCGCCACGGTTTACAACTGCCTCGACGCCCTGGTGAAATGCGGCCTGGCCAAGCAGGTGAACCTGGACCGTGGCGCCATGCGTTTTTGCCCGAACATGCACGAGCATTGTCACTTTTACTGCGAAAACTGCGGCGGTGTGTACGATATTGATCTGACCCGCTCCCGGCCCGAAGTTCCGATGCCGCGGGGATTCAAGGCCATCCATTGGGAGATGTCCATCCGCGGCTTTTGTCCCGCATGTGCGGCAAAGCGGAAGTGACCGCGCGAGGTCTTGCTTCCCGCTTTACCGCTTGAATGATTTAACGCTTTACCAATACGAGCATGAGCACGGCAACCGAAACCATTGAAGGCCTGGTCAAACAGGAATACAAATACGGGTTCTACACGGACGTCGAAGTCGATGCCGCGCCGCCGGGGTTGAATGAGAACATCATCCGGCTGATCTCGCTCAAGAAGAGCGAACCGGAGTGGCTGACCGACTGGCGGCTCAAGGCGTATCGCCATTGGCTCACAATGAAGGAACCGGCATGGCCGAAGGTGCATCATGCGCTGATTGATTATCAGGGCATCGTTTATTATTCGGCCCCGAAGCGCAAGAAGGACGGACCGAAAAGTCTCGAGGAAGTGGACCCGAAGCTCCTCGAAACCTATGAAAAACTCGGCATTCCGTTGAAAGAACGCGAGCGGCTGGCTGGGGTGGCCGTGGACGCGGTGTTTGACAGCGTCTCGGTGGCGACCACGTTCCGTGAGACGCTCGCCGCCAAGGGTATTATCTTTTGCTCATTCAGCGAAGCGGTCCGCGAGCATCCCGACCTGGTGCGGAAGTATCTCGGCATGGTCGTGCCCTACACGGACAATTTCTTCGCCACGCTCAACTCCGCCGTCTTCAGCGACGGCTCATTTTGTTACATCCCCAAAGGTGTGCGCTGCCCGATGGAGCTTTCGACTTACTTCCGCATCAACGCGGCGAATACCGGCCAGTTCGAGCGCACGCTGATTGTCGCGGACGAAGGCGCTCAGGTGAGCTACCTCGAAGGGTGCACCGCGCCGATGCGGGACGAAAATCAGCTTCACGCCGCGGTCGTCGAGCTCATCGCGCTCGACAAGGCCGAGATCAAATACTCGACCGTGCAAAACTGGTATCCGGGCGACGCCGAAGGCAAAGGAGGCATCTACAACTTCGTCACCAAACGCGGGCTGTGCAAAGGGCGGAACTCGAAGATTTCCTGGACGCAGGTCGAGACCGGTTCGGCCATTACCTGGAAATACCCGAGCTGCGTGTTGCAGGGGGAAAACTCGGTCGGCGAATTCTATTCCGTGGCGGTGACGAATAATTATCAGCAGGCCGACACCGGAACGAAGATGGTGCACATCGGCAGGAATACGCACAGCACGATCATCTCGAAGGGCATCGCCGCCGGACACGGCCAGAACAGCTATCGCGGCCTGGTGCAGGTCCGCCCGGGCGCGACGAACGCGCGCAATTTCTCGCAGTGCGACTCGCTGCTCATCGGCAACAAGTGCGGCGCGCACACGTTCCCCTACATCGAAGTGAAAAACACCTCGTCGAGCGTCGAACACGAGGCGACCACGTCGAAGATTGGCGAGGACCAGATTTTCTATTGCAACCAGCGCGGCATCTCGACGCAGGACGCCGTGAACATGATCGTGAACGGCTTTTGCAAGGAAGTCTTCAAAGAGCTGCCGATGGAATTCGCCGTCGAAGCGCAGAAGCTGCTCGGGGTCAGCCTGGAGGGCAGCGTAGGTTAGTGATTTTTCACCGCGAATGGACACGAATGAACACGAATCGAAATTGTGAGAGACGCGAATTTCACGCGGCAACATCCATTGAATTTCATCCGCGACGATTCGTGAATATCCGCGAAGTCCGTGTCTCAAGTATTCGTGTTCATTCGTGTTTATTCGTGGTTAATCCTTGTTAGAACGATGGGAAATTCGACGAACGAAATGAACCAACCAATCCTTGAAATTAAAAACCTCCACGCTGGCGTGGAAGGCAAACAAATCCTCAAAGGGGTGGACCTGACGATACACGCGGGCGAAGTGCACGCTGTCATGGGTCCGAACGGCAGCGGCAAGAGCACGCTAGCGGCCGTGCTCGCCGGTCGCGACGGCTACGAAGTGACCGAGGGCGAGGTTCTTTACTGCGGCAAAAACCTGCTCGACATGGACCCCGAGGAGCGCGCGCGAGAAGGGGTTTTTCTCGCGTTCCAGTACCCCGTCGAGATTCCCGGGGTGAACACGACCTACTTTTTGAAGGCAGCCCTCAACGAAATCCGCAAGCACAAGGGCGAACCGGAGCTGGATGCGGTGGAGTTCATCGAGCTGGTGAAGGAGAAGATGAAGATTCTCCATCTGCCGGAGGATTGCCTCAAACGTTCGGTCAATGACGGTTTCTCCGGCGGCGAGAAGAAGCGCAACGAGATTTTCCAGATGGCCGTGCTCGAGCCGAAGCTGGCCATTCTGGACGAGACCGATTCCGGCCTCGATATCGACGCGTTGAAGGTCGTGTCTGACGGGGTGAACAAGTTGAAAAGGCCGGACAAGGCGCAATTTGTCATCACACACTATCAGAGGCTGCTGAACTATATCATTCCCGACTACGTGCACGTGCTGTTTGACGGCCGCATCGTCAAGTCCGGCGGCAAGGAACTGGCGCTGGAATTGGAGGAGAAGGGCTACGACCGGATCGTGAACGGCCAATTGCAGCCGGCCTGAACGATGAAGGGCCACAAAAAGGCGCAAAAATCACAAAATGCGATTTCTCATCTTGGCCTATGGGTGGGTGATCTGAAACCAACTTTCCCCCAATGATTGCGACGAAACCGGACCCACTGATGAAGGAAACCGACCCGTATCTGGCGAAGTTCGAGCGGTTCGAAACCGAAGCGAAGGAGCCGTCGTGGCTTTTCCCGCTGCGCAAATCCGGTATCGCCCGGTTCGCCGAACTCGGTTTCCCCACCACGCGGCACGAGGACTGGCGTTTCACGAACGTCACGCCCATCGCAAAGCTCCCGTTCAGGCCGGTTTTCAACACAAGCGCTGACGGCGTCACTGCCGGGGCGCTCGGCCAATTAACCTTCGCCAACCTGATGGGCACTCGTTTGGTGTTCGTAAACGGGCAGTTTGCCAACGGACTTTCGACCGTTCGTTCGCTTCCGCAAGGCGTGCGGGCTGGCAGCCTCGCGTCCATGCTCCGCTCAGATTCAGCGTTGCTGGAACAGCACCTGGGCCGCTACGTTCGCATGGAAGACTACGCCTTCGCTGCGCTCAACACGGCTTTTTTTCTCGACGGCGCGTTCATTTATGTCCCCGCCGGGGTGATTGTGCCTGAACCGATTCAACTGGTTTTTGTCTCGACCGTCAAAGAAGCCGGTGCGACGTCCCATCCGCGCAACCTGATCGTTGCGGAAAAACACAGCCAACTGACCGTCGTCGAGAGTTATGTCCGCACCGTTGACGCGCCGTATTTCACGAACGCAGTTACCGAACTGGTCGCGGAGAATGGCGCGGTGATCGAGCACGTCAAGATTCAGGACGAGAGCCGCGACGCTTTTCACATCGCCACGGTGCACGGGCAATTCGGGCGCCACAGCCGGGTGAACGCACATTCATTCGCGCTCGGCGCGCGCCTGTCGCGGAACAACATTCGGGCGAACCTGGCGGGCGAAGGGCTGGAGTGCATACTCAACGGGCTTTACCTCACCAAGGGCGAGCAACTCGCCGACCATCACATGATTGTCGAGCACGCCCAGCCGCACTGCGCGAGTCACGAATATTTCAACGGGATCCTTCGAGACAAATCGAAAGGCGTGTTCCACGGACGGATTCTGGTGCAACCCATCGCGCAGAAAACCGACGCGAAGCAGACCAACAAGAACATACTGCTCAGCGACGAAGCAACCGTGGACACGAAACCGCAGCTCGAGATTTACGCCGACGACGTGAAATGCACGCACGGCGCCACAGTCGGCCAATTGAACGACGAGGCAATTTACTACCTGCGGAGTCGCGGAATTGGATTGGAGACAGCCAAACAGATGCTGATCCACGCCTTTGCCGGGGAGATCATTGACCGGGTGCGATGCGAGCCGCTGCGGAAGGAGCTGGACAAGCTGGTTTGGAATCGGCTCGAGGCAACGCCGCACATTGGAGATACGAAATGACAACGGAAACACCAAACACCAAACACCAAGCTCCAAGCATCAACGTAGGCTGGGCGTCTTCGGTTGTTTGGATTTTGGCGCTTGGAGCTTCTTTGGAGCTTGGAGCTTGGGATTTGGAGCTTTCACCCGGAGGGCGGCATGTTTGACGACCTGACAGACCTTTATCAGCAGGTCATTCTGGACCACAGCAAGAGTCCGCGCAATTTCCACAAGTTGGAAAATGCCAACCGCACTGCGCAGGGCCACAACCCGCTTTGCGGCGACCACTACACGATCTACGCCGTGATGGACGGCGACGTGATCAAGGACATCGGTTTTCAAGGCGCCGGCTGCGCCATCTCGAAAGCGTCGGCGTCCATCCTGACCGACTCTTTGAAAGGAAAGACGAAAGCCGAGGTGAAGGCGCTGTTCGACAAAGTCCACGAGATGGTGACGACGGGCAGAGTCAACGGCGGCGAGATTGGCAAACTGGCGGTGTTCGCCGGTGTGCACAAATTCCCGGCGCGCGTGAAGTGCGCGATCTTGCCGTGGCACGCCGTGGTCGCGGCGGTCGAAGGCAGGCAGGAGCCGGTAACGACGGAGAAGGAGGATATGTAGGAAGTTGTATGTCCGCGAAGAAAACAGAAGCAAGGGTGCAGAGAATTGATTTTAACCGAATTTAAGCTGACTTTCTGCCATGCACACTAATGAAGCAGTCACATTAGCCCGCGACGTTGAAGCGTCGGTCGTGCCCGTGGGCACGAAGGTCACGCTGCAAAAAGGCGAGCGGGCTCACATCACGCAGTCGCTGGGCGGCACTTACACCGTCGTTGTCAATGGCAACATGTTCCGCATTGATGGCAAGGACGCCGACGCGCTCGGCCTGGAGGGGTCGGCGAAGCCGACAAAGGCGACTGGTCAGCCGCGCACGAAAGAGGAACTGGAGAAGGAAGTGTGGAGCCAGCTCAAGACCTGTTACGACCCCGAAATCCCGGTCAATATCGTGGATCTTGGTCTGATTTACGATTGCCAGCTTGCGCCGATCGGCGAGAGCAAAACTTTCAAGGCCGACGTGAAAATGACATTGACGGCGCCGGGCTGCGGGATGGGACCGGTCCTGGCGCAGGACGTGCAGAACAAGCTTTTGTCGGTTGAGGAAATCGACGAAGCCAACGTCGAGTTGGTCTGGGACCCGCCCTGGAACCAGGGCATGATGACCGACGCGGCGAAATTGCAGTTGGGACTGATGTGAGAATACTACTGGCTTCCAGCCTGCCCGAGTCGGGCGGGACGCCCGACCTACTTTTCTTATGACCAAACTCATGAAAGTTGCTGACGCGACGAACCTGCCGCCAGGCAAGTCCACGGCGGTTGAGATCAACGGCAATCGCATCGCGGTGTTCAACGTCGGCGGCACTTTTTACGCCATCGACGATACGTGTCCGCATGCGGGTGGACCGTTGTCTGAAGGGAAGGTGGACGGCGGCAAAGTCGTGTGCCCGTGGCACGACGCCGAATTCGACCTCAAAACAGGCGACGTACTGGCCCCACCGGCCTTCGAAGGAGTGAAGAGTTACAAAGTGGTCGTGGAGGGGAATGACGTTAAAGTGGAACTATAGGAATGACGGGTTGGGAATGACAAATGATAAAGGACAAATGACAAAAGAATTCCCAATACCCAAACTACCGACCGCCAAACCAGGAACTTTTGCGCCCATTTGTGGCATTTGGATTTGGACATTCCTTTGGCATTTGTCATTTGAATTTGGGCATTCTCCGGCGATTCCTCACCCGGGCTGCCACGAAACGATTAAATGATTACTGAAACAACAGTCGCAGCCGCGTCGAGGAAAACGATCGATTGGCAAAAACTGCGCGCGGACTTTCCGATCCTTCATCAGAAAGTCCACGGCCACCCATTGATTTATTTCGACAATGCGGCGACGAGCCAGAAGCCGCGGTCGGTCCTTGACGCGCTCAGGAATTATTATGAACGCGACAATGCCAACGTCCATCGCGGCATCCATGAATTGAGCAATCGCGCGACAGCGGCCTTCGAAGCCGCCCGCGCGCGATCCGCGAAATTCATCAACGCGCGCAGCGGCGACGAAATCGTCTTCACGCGCGGCACGACGGAAAGCATTAACCTCGTGGCCGCAGCCTGGGGGCAGAAGAACCTCAAGCCGGGAGACACAATTCTTCTCACGGAGATGGAGCACCACAGCAACCTTGTTCCCTGGCAACTGCTGGCTGAGCGCACGGGCGCGAAGTTGGTTTACCTGCCGGTTACTGGCGACGATGGGCTGCTCGACCTGAGCAAGCTCGACTCATTGCTCACAAAAGAGGTCAAGCTGTTCGCGATGGTCCACATTTCCAATTCACTGGGCACGGTGAATCCGGTCGCCGAACTGTGTGAGCGAGCGCACAAGCTGGGCATCGTGACGCTCGTGGACGCCGCGCAGAGCGCCGGGCATTGTCCGGTGGACGTGCAGCAGTTGGGTTGTGATTTCCTCGCTTTCTCAGGACACAAAATCTGCGGACCGACAGGCATCGGCATCCTTTACGGACGGCAGGAACTCCTCGAAGCGATGCCGCCCTGGCAGGGGGGCGGCGAGATGATCTTGAGCGTCGATTTTTTCAAGACCAGCTACAAACGCGCGCCGCACAGGTTCGAGGCCGGCACTCCGGACATTTCCGGGCCGATCGGGCTGCACGCGGCGATGGATTATCTGGATGGCATCGGGCGCGAGAATATTTTCAGGCACGATCAGGAATTGGCGGCTTACGCATACGAACAATTGATGCGGCTGAATGATATTCGCTTGTTTGGACCGAAGACAGGGCGCGCGGGCGTCGTGAGCTTCCTGTTGAAGGACGTGCACGCGCATGACGTCGTGACTGTGGCCGACCAGCGGGGTGTGGCGTTGCGCGGCGGCCATCACTGCACGCAGCCGCTCATGCGCAAGCTGGGGGTTGAATCGACGGCTCGCGCGAGTTTTTATTTTTACAACACCAAGGCCGAGGTGGACCGTTTCGTGGAGGTGATAGGCGAGATTCAAAAGTTTTTTGCGGGATAAGAATTCATGAATGGACACGAATTGCCCTGATCAGAAAGGCATTGAGTAGCCGCCGACGTAAGGAGGCTCATTTCTTGACGGCGGAGTTCAAGTTAGAGCCTCCTCACGTCGGCTGCTACCGGAAAGTATGACGACAGCGACAGAAATCATTGGCGCGCAATCGACGATGCGGGAAGTGCTCGATGCCTACCCGGGCGCGCAGCGGGCGCTATTCCGACGCTACCACATCGGCGGGTGCAGTCAGTGCGGTTTTCAACCGACTGAATCGCTGGAACAGCTTTGCAAGCGCAATGGCGGCTTGGATGTGGCTGGGGTCCTGGAGCACATCCGAACAAGTCACGAGCTGGATCAGAGAATCTTGATCGAACCCAAGGAATTGGCCGACTGGTTGAATCAGGACAAAACTATCCGACTGCTCGACGTTCGATCGCGCGAGGAATTTGAGGCCGTGCACATCGAAGGCGCGGTTTTGATGTCGCAACCGATAATGCAGGGAATTATGGCTGAGGGGACGAACTCAAGGCCATTGGTGATCATCGATCATCAGGGCGGCCAAGGATTGGACGCGGCCGCGTATTTCCTGGGGCACGGTTTTGCGAACGTGCGCTGCATGCGTGGCGGCATTGACGCGTGGTCGCAGGAAGTCGATCCGAAACTGCCGCGGTATCGATTGGGATGAAGGCAAACCGAATCGTTCTGTTGTGTGACTTGCGCTTCTTTGCGGTTAAACCACTTTATGAAAACAATGAACGGCGATCAGCAGAAACGAATTGAAGAGGCGATGCGGAATCCTCAGAACCTCGGTGAATTACCCGGGGCGGACTCGGTCGGCACGGTCGGCAACTCGCAATGCGGCGAGATGCTGCGGATGTGGATCAAGTATAAGGAGGAACGCGGTAAAAAGGTCATCGATAAAGCGACGTTTCAATCGTTCGGGTGTGAGACGGCGATCGCCGTCGCGAGCCTGGCGACGGAATTGATCAAAGGCAAAACGGCCGAAGAAGCCCTTTCGCTTGGAACGAACGACCTGGCCGGCGAACTCGGTCCGCTGCCGCCGATGAAGATTCATTGCGCCGAGCTGGTCCAGGGCGCCTTGCGTTCCGCTCTCGAACCGCAGTCTGCGGCGCAAACAGCAGCGTCACCCGGGCCTTCCGCAGGACAAGTTCCCGGCCTTCTCACGAGCCTCAATAAACCAAAAGAACGCGGCGTGAAGGTGGTGTTTTTGAATAAGAGTGACGAGGGTGGGAAATGACAAATGACGAATGACGAAGTTCGGAGGAATGACGAAATCCGAAGACCAGAAGGCGCACTGCGAGGCTCGCAGCGGGTTAACGAAGTCGCCGCCGATGTGAGGAGCCGGAAGAGCGACGCAAGTTCGCCGCAAGAATCCGCCTCGTTATCTCGGCGGCTACCAACTTCCGGCGCTTGTTAACGGGACTAAAACGGGTATCGGGGATTTCGGGCTTCGGATTTCTTTTGGCATTCGTCATTTGTCATTCGGATTTTGGCCCGTCAGGGTTCTCCCGACACGCCGGGAGCAGGAGCAATTTGCACTTGCCACGTTGCGCGATTTTCGTCACACACGGTCCTCATGCGCTTACCCATTCTGCTGGCCGCGTTTTCCTGTTCGCTCGCCTGGGTACTCCGTGCTGATGGCCCATCCGACAACCTTCCTGACAAAGTGCGGCGCATACCCCCGCCGGGAATCAAAATATCGGAAACAGACCGCGCCGAATTGGAGAACGGCGTAGAGGTTCTGGCCTCCGAGATCCGATCGCTGCGCGGCGAGAAGCCCGATATGCT
>WNGG01009125.1_pt1 | contig 10849 bp, 4 predicted proteins | sample 5400661 | NCBI WGS metagenome assembly WNGG01 (sample SAMN13153372, study PRJNA577476) | soil metagenome | isolation source: 100 cm soil or saprolite under Garry oak tree replicate 1 | place: USA:California | collected 2016-06-15 | reverse complement strand
TACGCCCAGGCCCTGGCCCTGCGCGAGCGGATCGGGGATTCGCGGGGGGTGGCGGCGGATCACAACAATCTGGGGCTGCTGGCGCAGACCATCGGGGATCCGGACGAGGCGCGCCGCCAGTTCGAGGCCGCACTCGAGATCAACCGGCGTGATGGGCGCGACGAGGTCGCGGCGACCAACCTGGTGAACCTCGCCGCGCTGGCCGCGGCTGCCGGAGAGTTCGCGCACGCCGAACGGCTGTACCGCGACGCGTTGGCGACCTGGCGCACCCACGAGCAGTGGGCCGACGTCGCGGACGCGCTGCACGGGCTCGGGCAACTGGAGCTGCGCCGCGGCGACTATCCTGCGGCCCGGGCCGCGCTGCGCGACGCATTGGCGATTTATGACCGGACCGGTCCCCTCACCGACGCGCTCGCGGTGCGGCGCGAGCTCGCCGGTGCGCTCGCGGCGGCAGGTGAGCTGCAAGCAGCGCTCGACGGACTGCGTCGCGCGCAGCGTCTCGCGGATTCTGCCCGGGCGTCGCCTGCGGTGCGCGCGGGCATCGCACTCGCTCGGGCGGACCTGGCGGTACAGCTGAACGATCTCTCCGAGGCCAGCCAGCTGTATGCCGGCGCGGAGGTGCTCTACACCCGAGCGGGAGATCAGCAAGGCGCAGCCGAGGCGCGCCAGGGCCAGGGCCAGCTGTTACTCGCCCACGATGAATACACTAAAGCCCAGACATTGCTCGAGAAGGCATTGCGCACCGAGGTCGCGGCCGGGAACAAGCGCGCGGCTGCGCTGACACGCCTGTCGCTCGGCGAGGTCGCGCAGGCGCGAGGAGACTCCACGGCCGCACGACGGCTGCTCGCGCAAGCGACCGCCGAGCTGGAGGGCCTGGGCGATCCCGTCGGTGCCGCCGCCGCCATCGGCGAGCAGGGGGCGCTCGAAGCCGGAGCAGGGTTGCCGGCGGCAGCCGAGTCGCTCTATCGGGCCGGGCTCACCCGTCTGGGGCACCACGTCGCACCGGAGATCGCCTGGCGGCTACACGCGGGATTGGGGCTCGCGCGCCACGCCCAGGGTAGCGACGACGACGCCACTCGCGAGCTGCGAGCCGCCCTGGCCGAGATCGAGCGCCCCAGCCGGTCGCTGGCGCTGGCGGAGCGGCGCTCGGCGTTTCTCGCGGACAAATGGGACGTGTACGGGCAGCTGGCGCTTTTCGAGCGGGCCCGCGGCCGGCCGGAAGCTGCCTTCGAAGCGAGCGAGCGGCTGCGGGCGCGCGATATGCTCGAGCTGCTACAGCTTGGCAGGCTGTCGTCGCCCGACACAGCCTCCGAGCTCGTGTCCCGAGAGCAGGATCTGCGGCACCGCATTGCCGAGCTCACGCACGACGCAGACAGCGCCGACGCGGATGCGCTGCGTGGCTCCGATGCGCCACCTGCGAGCGCGGCCAGCCGCGAGGCGCTGGGCCACGCCCAGGAGGCGTACGGCGAGTTGCTGCTCGAGATGCGGGAGCGCAGCCCGCGGCACGCGACTCTCGTGTCGCCCGTGACCGCGACATGGCGGGACGTGGGCCGGCGCCTCGGCTCCGATGCCGCCCTCATCGAATACCTGGCGAGCGATTCCGGCTCGCTCGCGTTCGTCGTTACTCGGGACACTTTTGCCGTCGTCGACCTGGGAGTCGAGCGCCGTACCCTCGCCCGCTTGGTCGAGTTCGCCCGCGGAACTCTGGTCCTCACCCCCCGTCCCCCGCTCCGCAATGCGGAGACCACGCCAGCCGAGTCTTTATGGCGCGGGCCGTTGCGCCAACTGCACCAGTATCTGATCGCTCCGCTCGAAGAAACTGGCCTGCTCGCCGGCAAGACCCGGCTCATTCTGGTACCGCACGCGGAGTTACACTATTTGCCGTTCGCGACGTTGCTCGGCGGGCCGGGACCGGGACAGTTCCTGATCGAGCGCTACGAGCTAGCGGTGACGCCCTCGGCAACGGTCTGGCTCGCCCTAGGCAATCGTGCGGCGGGCCTCGCCTCGAGCGGGACCCTGGCCCTGGCGCCGAGACCGGATGTGCTACCGGCGTCGCGGCGGGAAGTGGCGGCCGTCGGACGGCTCGGGGGCGCGGATGTACAGGTGCTGACCGGGGGCGCAGCAACCGAAGCGGCGTTCCGTCGTGAGGCCCCGAGACGCCGCATCCTGCACCTCGCGACGTACGGCGTGCTCAACAAGCAGAACCCGCTGTTCTCCTTCGTTGACCTTGCTCCCGGCACCGGCCAGGACGGGCGTCTCGAGGTGCACGAAGTATTTGGACTTCAGCTCGCCGCCGATCTCGTCGTGCTCTCGGCCTGCCAGACGGGCCTCGGCGCGGGCGCGCTCGGCGACGTGCCCGCGGGCGACGACTGGGTCGGTCTCACCCGCGCGTTCCTCCATGCCGGAGCGGGGAGCGTGGTGGCCACGCTGTGGCCGGTCGATGATTGGGCGACGGCGGCGTTGATGGAGCGGTTCTACGAATCGTACCGGCCGGGCGATGATCCCTCCGCCGCCCTGGCGCTCGCGCAGCGCAACGTGATGGCGATGCCCGCGACGGGGCATCCCTTCTTCTGGGCGGGGTTCGTGAGCGTCGAGGGCGCGAACCCGCGGGAGGCGACGCCATGAGAGTTGATACCATGACGCGAGGGGCCGTGGTCGGCTCGCTGGCCCTGTTACTCGCCTGCAACGGCGAAACGAACGGGCCTATCATCGTCCCTGATCATTTGCTCGTGTCCAATCCACACGTGCTCTCCGCGACACTCACGCCTCCACGTATCACGATCTCGGCAGTGGCGGCCGGCGCGGTCGGCGAGGACACAATGGTGTACGTGGCCCTCGAGCCCGGGACGGCGCCGACCGGGGTGACCGCCACCGTACGCGGGGTCGCGTCCGGGGCGACGGCGACGACCGCGGTCCAGAACGGTGGCTTCGATCCTGTGCCCGTCACGGCGTACGTGGGAGACACCGTGGTGACCGCCGTGCGCGATGCCTCGGGCGCCGTCGTGTTCGCTGGGCAGACCGCAGTAGTGCCCGTCCGTCGGTTACGCGTCGTCCGCACCGATCCCGCTCCGGGAAAGAGGGATCAGCCCTTGAACGCGAGTATCGTGATCGTCTTCAGCGAGCCGGTCGCGAGCGGCTCTCTCTCCGCGACCTCGGTGCAGTTGTCGAGCTCGTCCACGACGGTACCAGGCACGGTGAGCCTGCTGGCGGGGAGTGGTACCACGGTCGTCTTCACGCCGGACGCGCCGCTCGCGCCGAACACCAATTACGTCCTGCTCATTACCACGACCGTGACCGATCTCGACGGCGAGCCGCTCGCCGAGGCCTTGAGGGTGTCGTTCACCACCGGTGTGGCCTCGACCGGTCAGCCGGCAACGATCAGTGTGTCGCCTAACGCGATTCAGATGACCGGCGGGACGTACCAGCTGACGGCCACCGTGCGCGACGCGGCGCAGACGGTGTTGGTTGGTCTGCCCGTGACCTGGACCAGCAGCGATCCGAATGGGCTCACGGTGTCCGCCACCGGTCTCGTGACGGCGCGGACAACCGGATCGTACGTGGTCACGGCGGCCTCGAGCGGCCTGAGCACGGCGGCGCAGGTCGTCGTGGCGGCCGGACCTCCGGCCGCGGTGACGATCGCGCCGACGCCGACATCGGTCGGCGCGCAGGGCGACACGATCATCCTATCGGCAACCGTGCGCGATGCGCGGGATCGGGTGATCACCTATCCGTCGATGACGTGGAGGAGCAATGCCCCGACGGTCGCGTCTGTCGCCGCCTACAACCCCGGCGATGTGCCCCCCGGCTATGCGACCGTGACCGGCGTGAGTCTCGGGGAGGCGACGATCACGGCGACGAGCGGGACGGCGAGCGGGACGGCGTTGGTCACCGTGACGACGCCGGCGCCGGTGGGGTCCGTGACCGTCACCCCGGCGTCGGCGACGTTGTTCGCGCGACTGACTCAGCGCCTGTCGGCGACCGTGCGGGACACGAACGGCAGAGTACTCCCAAGCCGCCCCGTTGTCTGGGCTACAGATGCCGCGGGCGTCGCGACCGTGGACGGTAGCGGGCTGGTGACAGGCGTCGACTCCGGTTCGACAGCCGTGATCGCGGCAAGCGGGGGTCTGAGTGACACTGCGACGGTCACGGTGGTAGCGGTCCGCATGGGATCCATCTTCGCCGGCTACGTCCACAGCTGCGCCCTCACGACGGGCGGGGCAGCGTACTGCTGGGGCGAGAACTCAAATTGGCAGCTCGGCGACGGCTCGCAAATCCCCCGACTGCTCCCGACGGCTGTCGTCGGCGGGCTCACCTTCTCGACGCTCAGTGTCTGGTTCTTGAGGACCTGCGGTCTCGCAACCAGCGGGGCAGCGTACTGCTGGGGCTACAACGGCCTGGGTAACGGCACCGAAGGCTCGAGCGCGGCCCCAGTGCCCGTGTCGGGTGCGCTCACGTTCTCTGCCGTCGTCACGGGGGGCGACCACACCTGCGGCTTGACCACCAGTGGCGCAGCGTACTGCTGGGGGCAAAACCCGGTCGGCCAGCTTGGCGACGGGTCATTCACGACCAGTCTTGTCCCCGTGGCGGTCACCGGGGGACTCACTTTCACCGCCCTGACCACGCGGGGGGATCATACCTGCGGGCTCGCAGGCGGCGCCGCGTTTTGTTGGGGGTCCAACCGACAGGGGCAGCTCGGCGACGGTACCACTGTCTCTCAAGCGGCCCCAGTGCCCGTCACGGGCGGGCTCTCGTTCTCGGCGATAAGCGCTGGCAGCGAGCACACCTGCGGCATCACTACGAGCGGGGCGGCGTACTGCTGGGGGGCTAACAACGTCGGGCAGCTCGGTAACGGCACCATGCGACAGCCCAGCGACAGCAACAACCCGGCACCCCCCTCACCTCCCGAATCCGTCATCGGCGGACACACCTTCGTCGCGCTGACGGGGGGGAGCGGCCACACGTGCGGGGTCACCGCGACGGGGACAGCCTATTGCTGGGGATATAACGCCGACGGGGAGCTCGGCGATGGCACCACCACGATACGCCTCGCTCCCGCGCCGGTGAGCGGCGGGCTCACGTTCACCACGGTCAGCGCTGGCTCCTCGCACACGTGTGGCCGCGCCACAACCGGCGTTGCGTACTGCTGGGGTTACAACGCTTCCGCTCAGCTCGGCGACGGATCGAGATCCAATAGCACCGTACCGGTGCGCGTCGCGGGCCAGCCGTAACCGAGAGGACGTCTCATGACAACCGCATCGATTGGCCGCTTCGTGCTCCTCACTGCTTCAGCTCTACTGGGCGCGTGCGGCGGGGACCCCACGCCGCCGCCGGCGCCGGTTGCCTCGGTCGACGTGACTCCGCAGGCGGGCGGCGTCATTGTCGGCCGGACGTTGCAACTGACGACGCGCCTGAAGGACGCGAACGGCAAAGAGCTCACAGGCCGCACGGTGAGCTGGACGAGCAGCGCCCCGAACGTGGCTTCGGTCTCTGCCACTGGCATGGTGACGGGGCTCGCCCTCGCGGATGCGGTGGTGATCACGGCGACGAGCGAGGGAAAGGCCGGGAGCATGACGCTCGCCGTGGTGCCGGACCTGACGGGGGAGTGGACGTTCACGGAGCAATTCGGTGGATACGACGACCGTCAGGCGTTGGTGACGTGCAGCGACACCGGGTCGTACGCACTCACTCAGGACGGTGCAGACATTAGCGGCACGAGGACTCAGGTGGGGGCCTGCCTGGGCCCCCTGCACTCGTTCGACAACCCGTCGATATGGGACACGCCCGTCACCGATGGCCAGATCTCCAGTGCACACATCAGGTTTGGCGTCGAGCCCTGTTCGTACGAGGGTGATGTGACGGGTCCGCCTTCGCCTAAGCTGAGCGGCACCGTCTCGTGCGGCTACTGGACGGGCACGTGGGAGGCGGCCCCCGGGGGAGCCCCTGTGGCCTCGGTCGACGTGCGGTGGGACGTGCAGACGCTCGTCGGGGCCGCGGTCCAGCTCGTCGCCGTGCCTCGGGACGCAGCCGGACACATGCTCAGCAGGCCCGTGACCTGGTCGAGCGACAACATCGCGGTGGCATCGGCCTCGGAGAACGGACTCGTGTCCACGCTCACGGCGGGGTCAGCGCACATCACGGCGACCAGTGAGGGAAAAGCCGGCTTCGCCACCGTGACGGCGGATCTGGTGAGCTTCGCCTCGGTGAGCGCGGGGTGGTATGACAGCTGCGCCCTCACGACGACCGGGTCGGCGTATTGCTGGGGGTGGGGCGGCAACGGTCAGCTCGGCACGGGTTTCCGGGCTGCCGGGCGGGCCCCGCTCGCGAGCGCGCAGGCGCCGCGCGCCGTCGCGGGTGGCCACACCTTCGCGATGGTTGCCGCGGGCTTCGGTCGTGCTTGTGGTGTCACGACCGATGGCGAGGCCTACTGCTGGGGGGACAACGCCTGGGGTCAGCTCGGTGATGGTTCGACAGCGAGCAGCCTGGTCCCGGTGCTCGTCGCAGGCGGGCAGCGGTTCGCACGAGTAACACTGGGCGCGTATCACGCCTGCGGCGTCACGACCAGCAATGCTGTGTACTGCTGGGGTGGCAACGGGCAAGGTCAGCTGGGCGACGGCTCCGGCGCCTCGAGCCTGTCGCCCGTTCTCGCGTCAGGGACCCTGTCGTTTCAATCGGTGCGCGCGGGCTCGTACCACACGTGCGGGGTCACGACCGCGAACGTCGGGTACTGCTGGGGATACAATGAGTACGGGCAAGTCGGTGATGGAACCATCTCATTCGCTGTGACGAGCCCCGTGCCGGTGGGGGGCGATCACAGTTTCGTCGCGGTGGCAACGGGCTTCAGCCACTCGTGCGCCACGTCGCCCGACGGGGCCACCTACTGCTGGGGCGATGGAGACTTGACCGGCGACGGCTCGGGGAACAGCCAGCTCGCTCCCATAGCGGTCGCCGGGGGTCTGACGTTCGCGACGACCGGCGCCGCTCTCGCCGCTGGACAGGAAAATTCTTGCGCCCTGACGCCGGCAGGCTCGGCATACTGCTGGGGGCGCAACGCCGTCGGGCAGTTGGCCGACGGCTCCATGACGGACCGCTTCACACCCGTAGCAGCGACGGGCGGGCTCCGTTACGCATCAATCAGCGTCGGCCTGTACCACACGTGTGGGGTCACGACCGACGCGGTCGCGTACTGCTGGGGAATCGATGCCGATGGCCAACTCGGCGCGGGGACAACGCTGTCCTGCCCTGTCGACGGCACGTCCTATCCCTGCGCGACGGCACCGGTCCGCGTCAGCGGCACCGTCCAAGTGGGAGCGGGCTCGGCGCGCATCGCTAGTGTCCAGGGGTCCGCGCGAGCGGCCACCGATCCCTCGACCCTGCGACGGCTGATGTTTGGGGCGGGTGTGCGCGGACCCGTGCCGAAGGCGCGTCCCCGGGGGCAGTGATCCCGGCCGAGCAACCCCTCCCCGGCCGTCCGTCTCATGGGGCATCAAGCCCCCTGGACACGGTCGATGCACAATCGTGGCGGTCGCCTCAAACAGCTTGGCTGGTGCGTGGTGCTGCTGGTCGGCGCATGCGGTGCACCGACTGCACTCCCGCCCGCGGCGGCGATGCTTGGCGAATGGAACTACTCGAGCGCCCCTGTCGCATACGACAGGCCCTCCCTCAACGCCGGCCTCCTCGTAACCATCGTCGTTGAGTCCTCCGATGGTATGCATTTCCGGGGTCGCATCACGCGCTGGTTCGCTGGGGACGTGGGCGTCTCGCCTGACGTGTTCGGCCCCGTGACCGGAAGCATGGACGGGAACGACCGGGTCACTGTTCTCATCCCGCGCATGGCACCCGGCGCGCCCACGCTCGCGATCGTCGGGGTCCTCTCCGGTGACGTCCTGACCGTCCTCGAGTCGCGCCTCGAAGCGGCGCCCGGCCCCTTCCCCGCTGCGAGCCGCTTCGAACGAGCCCGCTGACCGGGCTCCGAGCAATCCCAATCGCTCGTCCGTCCAACATGGGACAAACGTGCGGGCGCCTGCTCAGACGGGTCGTTGGCCCCACGGATCTCTGTGTGGAGGGTCCCATGCTCTCTCTGCGCCACTGCTCCGTCGCTCTCTCGGTACTGCTCCTGACCATTCCCGGGTGCGATCCCGATCGTCCGCTCGCCCCCGATGCCGACGCGGCATCGTTCGCGAGCACCACAGGCAGCCAGAAGGGGCCGTCCAACCTCTCCGCCACGGCGTCGCCGGGCGCGATTGGCCTCGCTTGGCAGGACAATTCGCCCAACGAGACCGGGTTCAACGTGCTCCGCTCCACCACGGGGGCGAATGGCACCTTCACGACCGTCGCCACGACCGGAGCCAGGGTCACCTCCTACGACGACACGGGACTCGACCCGAAGCTGCAGTACTGCTATAGGGTTCAGGCGACCGGGCAGAATAAGCGTGTCATCGGCACGTCCAATACCGTGTGCGCCACGCCGCTGCCGCTCGAGCCGGTCGCCGCGTCCAACGCCGACGCCGTGCTGATCAGCAGCGGCAGCGTCCGGATCACGTGGGCCGACAACTCGATCAACGAGGACGGGTTCCGCGTGGAGCGCGCCGCGAGCGACGCCGGGCCGTGGACCACGCTCGTGACCACGAGCCCGGGCGTCACGTCGGCTCAGGATGCGAGCGGCATCCCGAACCAGGAGCGGGTCTGCTACCGCGTAGTAGCCTTCAATAAGGCCGGAGATGGCGCCCCGTCGAATACCGATTGCACCGCGTTCCCGGCCGCGCCCACCAACCTCGCGGCGACGCCCGTGGACGCTCAGACCATCGACCTCACCTGGGTCGACAATTCCGCCTTCGAGGATGGCTACGAAGTGCAGCGCTGCTGTCAAACGGGGTGGATCGTCGTTGCTAGCTTGCCGGCCAACGCCACCGCCTATCGCGACGCCGGCCTGGTCACCAACGCGCAGTACTACTACCTGGTGCGCGCCAAGAAAGACCAGGGCTACTCGGCGTTCTCCAATTCCGCCAGCGCGACCGTCATCAACGGTCCGCCGAGCGCTCCTACCGCCTATGCATACCCGGCGTCGAGCAGCGTCGTCACGGTCTACTGGTATGACAATTCCGGGGTCGCCGAAACGTTCCGCGTCGAGCGCTCAACGGACGGTGGGACGAGCTGGATCACCATCGGCCCACCCGCCCCGGGACAGTGGTCTCTCGACGACGATGGACGCACGCCGGAGCAGCAGGTGTGCTATCACGTGTACGCCGCCAACAGAGGCGGCGAATCGGGTCCCTCGGACGCCGCATGCACCACGCCCCCCCTCGGGCCGACCAACCTCGTGGCCACGACCGTCGACTATCAGTCCATCGACCTCGCGTGGACGGACAATTCCGGCGTCGAGGACGGCTATTGGGTGCTCCGCTACGACGACTGGAACGGTGGCTACTACATCGTCGCCGAGCTCCCGGCCAACACGACGGGCTACAGCGACACGTGGCTGGCGAGCGAGACCTTCTACTCCTACTACGTCGTGGCGTTCAAGGACGGCGGCACCTCGGACTATTCGAACGAGGCGAACGCCACCACCAGCGCACCACCAGCCGGGGTGGCGAGCCGGATGGTTACGAGCACTCGTCATGTCACCGCAGCGTCGCGTGGGCTCGTGCCCGGAAGCCCGACAAAGCGGCCCCTGCCAGCGGCGGGGCGGCGCGCGCCACCCGCGGTCCGGCCCTAAGGAGGTGTGCCATGCACGCACGCTGCACTCAGCTCCTAGTGTTGTTCGGGATCATCACGCTGGCGGCCTGCGCTGACCGCCCCGATCCCGCGCGGATCGGCGCGCCGAGCTTCGCGGCGGGGGGCGTCGGACGCCCAGCGGTGCTGGTGAACCCGAAGGCGAACGACAACGGCACGGCGAAGACGATTCAGGAAGGGATCGATATGGTGGCGTCGGGCGGCCAGGTGCTGGTCACTCCCGGCACCTACGACGAGGCCATCGTCATCGACAAGGGGCTCGCCCTCGAGGCGATCGGAGGAGAGAGTGAGCCCGTGATCGTCGCACCATCCGGTTCTGTGAACGCGGCGATCCGGGTCGCTACGCCGGACGCGGTCGCGATTCGCGGCTTGACGGTGCGCTACACCGGCGCCAGGGGCATCTTCGGCGATGGCGCGGTCGATGTCACCATCGAACGAAGCTCGGTTGTCGCTGTGAACGCGCCACTCGGCGGTAGCACGCTGATTTCGATCCTCCACGATGCGCCGACGACCGGGCGGGGGCACCTCGTGGTGCGTGGCAGCGTGCTGGACGGGAACCTACCGTTCGAGGACTCCCCTACACCTCCGTTCCCCCAGCTCTTCGGCATCACGGTCGCCGGGGACGTCGACGCGCGGCTCGAGGGAAATGTGATTCGTCGCACCGGAGGCGCTTGCGTCTTCGTGCGGCCGCGCCTCGACCTGGGAGGCGAGACGAACGCGGATATCCTGGGCAACGACCTCGACGAGTGCTATCCGATCGGCCGGGCCGGGTCCATTCTCGTAGGCCCCGCCGCTCCGCTTCCCTCCCCCCGCCCGCCCTTCACCGCCACGGGGGTCGTGAACGTCGTCGGGAACACGATTCGGAACAGCACCCATTCGTGCCTGGCGTCGAGCGCCATCAACTACGAGTCCTTTGGGGGACGCATCGAGCGTAACCGAGTCCTCGGCGTGGTTCAGCCGTGTGCCATAGCGTCCGGCCGGGTGGTGCCCGCGGGCATCTGGGTGGGCAGCCTGCGCGGGCTCCCGAGCGCTGGGCCGATCACGGTGCGCTTCAACGACATCGATGGGAACGCCCAGGCCGGGCTACGCGTGGCGTCGAACATGACGACCCCCATCGACG
>WNGG01026605.1_pt1 | contig 10851 bp, 15 predicted proteins | sample 5400661 | NCBI WGS metagenome assembly WNGG01 (sample SAMN13153372, study PRJNA577476) | soil metagenome | isolation source: 100 cm soil or saprolite under Garry oak tree replicate 1 | place: USA:California | collected 2016-06-15 | reverse complement strand
CTTCTCAATTTGGCCCACTTCCCCGCCCGCGAATTCGGATTCGGACCCGAACAGGATCGCGCTGACCCACGCCTTGCCCTCGCGGCAGCGCTCGGCCACCCGATCGAGGTTGTCGCACGTCACGTCGATCGTCCGATCCCGGTCCGGCAAGCCGCGCTTGTCCGCCGGGAGCACCAGATCGCCAGCCACCGGTTCGTGAATGGGCAGGCCGCGACGCATTCGCTCGCTCATCACCCGGTTGAAGAGGTACGACTGGTACCCGTGGACGAACATGAGGAGGAGATTGAACGGAAGCTTCTGCAGCGCGCCGACGTAATCATCCGGACGGGACGCGAGATGATTGAGGATCGCCTTCTCGAAGCCGTACGACTTCGGATACGACCGGAGGGCCGCGTGGACGTCCCCCGTGTCTCGGAGCGCGGCGCGGACCTCGTACGATTCCGGGCCCTCGCCCTCGAGCGGATTCGCGACGTACGTCTCGACGGCTTCCTTGAATTCTCCACGGACGATGTGCCGGCCGACGAGGTGGGTGATCGGGCGAACGGAGCCGAACCGCTGCAGGCCGAAGAAATTTGGGAACCCGCCGAATGAACGGATCTGGCGGGCGGTCTCCTCCGCGATCGGGATCGCGCGATCCGCCGCGACCGCGAGATCCCGCAGGACAATCTGGAACCGATTGCCGACGAGGTCTCCTATCTCGAGGGGGCGGTCGGAACGAGAGAGATCGAGGACCTCGATGTCCTTCATCCGCAGGGCCTTGATCGCCTCCGGCGGGACGTTCTCAAAGGAGAAGAGTTGCGTCGTCAGGGCGCGCTTGTCTTTGGTCCCCGCGAACCCGATTCGGCGACGGCTGATGTGAAGCGCTCGCGCCAGTTCCCGCACGAGGCGGTTCGTCTCCCAGTTGCGAACGCGGAGCGAGGCGATCGTGTACCGTCCATCGACCGCCGTCGCCGGCGGGGACGAAATCTCCTCGACCACAAAGTATTCCGCGGTGGCCTTGAGGGTGCCCCCGAGACCAGGGGTCGACGTCAGGTATCCGTCGATCCCGACGTCCCGTTCCATGGGCCTACGCGAGCTCCTTCTCCAAGAGGGCCTTCGCGCCGCCGAAGTCCGCCGCGAGCCCTTCGGCGACCCGCTTGAGGGCGGCCTGCGGATTGCCCTTCCTCACCTTGACCGTCAGCACGGGCTTGTCGAGCTGCGGGTGGCCCGTGTAGTACAACGCATTCTCGACGTCCGGGTCTTTCAGGAGGGCCGTGATCAGCGGATAGATGACCGTGTCGTCGGCGTTCACGATCTCCAGACGAACGGAGTCTTTCTGTTTCTCGAGGAGGCGGATCTGCATTGGAAAGTGCGAGTGGGTCCCGCCACTTAAGTCTTTGCGGTCCGCTGCGCCGTCACGACCGGAGTCGAATCGAAATGTCGATGAAACAACGCGCCGGTTTGCCCCAGACATACACGGCCTGGGCGCGATGCGCGGAGGTCTGTGGAATCAAGTAGACCTTACTAATTTTCCGTCCGACTGCGATCAGTTTCTCGCCCGCGACGGCATCGCCCGCATCATGGAGTTCGGTCAACGATCCCCTCCTCTATCAGGCGGTGGACGACGCGGAAACCGAGCTCGAAGTCGATGCCCAACGCCTCGCAGATCTCCGACACGAACGCGGACGGTTTTCGCCGCAAGTACTTCACGATGGCCGCCCGCGCTTTCGGCTCCGTCCAGGTCCTGACGACGACGACCTTGGAGTCTCGAAGGTCCTGAACGTACGCTTCGATCGCCCGTTCCAAGAGTTCCGTTCGGGACTTCATACGCGCCCGGCCGACCAAGTCATCCACCTCCCCGAGAAGTTTCGGTGGAAGGCGGAGCGAAATTGTCGGTTTTCGCGCCTCGTGGTTTTGCATGTATCGCATGTATTGCACGGCACCTACTTAATCTCGTCTGCTAGAGTCGGCCTACATGGCTCGAGCGGTCATCGGACCGAAGGGGCCATGTGCCGGCTTCGCCATCCGGATCCGGAGGAATTCGGAATGGTGCAGAAGATCATCGATGTGGCCGGCTCTTCGCCGGCGAGCTTTGCGAAGGCGGCGGACAATGCGGTCGCGACGGCCGCGGAGACGGTGCGGAACCTGAAATGGGGGCGCGTGTCCGAGCTCGAGATGGAGCTCGACGGGAAGAAAGTGAAATCGTACCGCGTCACGGTCCGGATCTACTTCGACGTCGAGCGATGAACCTCACTCGACGTGGTCGTGGATTCGCAGGACATTCCCGAACGGGTCCCAGATCGTCCCCGCGTGCGCTCCGTTGCGTCGAACGCGGATCCCCTTCGACTCCAGCTCTGACGCGGCGGCCCCGAAGTTCTCCACATGAAATTCGAACGGGCTCGAATCGCCTTTCGGGCCGAGGGCCACTTTCGGAATCTCGGATGTCCGCCAAAGGGTGAGCTGCCCTCCCTTCGTCTCGATCACGGTCCAGACGGGACTCCCTTTTCCGACCACATGGAACCCGAGGAGATCGCGGTAGAAGGCGAGGGCTTTCTCCATGTCCTCGACGGGGAGGAGGATATGACCGATGTCTTGGACGATTCCCACGGACCCGCGATGGGCCTCCGGAGATATATGAAACCGCCCTGCGCGAAAGAATTCGATGGCCGTCCGAAGGAACCTAAATAGGCCCGAGGTTCCATCGCGTCACTCTCATGCCTCCCGGCGACGAGCCGACCGCGGAGTCCTTCGAGTCGGAGGCCACGGAGCTCCTTGAATCGATCGGGCGGGCCCGCAAGAAAGTCGAGGGGATCGCGGGCGTCCTCGACGGCACACTGGATCGATATCGCGAGCGGATCGATCGCCTCATCCGCGAGAGCGAGGTCGACAACTGGCGCCAGGTGAGGATCTTCACGCGGGACGTCGAGACGATCGCGGCGGACCTCGGGAAAGCGTCGAAGGAGAAGCGTCTCTCCCCGCGGCTCGTCGCCTGGCTCGATGCGGCCCTTCGGAAGGCCCGCCGGCGCGACTTCTATGGGGCGCGGAAGGCGTGGCGTCGTCTCGACCGGATCGCCGAGCAGGGCGCGGAAGTCCGACGGCTGCAAGGCCGATACCGCGAGGCGTACCGCTCCATCGAATCCCGGATCCGGCAGCTGAGGACGCAGGTGGAACGGCTTGAGAAAATCCCGAAGCCGCCGACATCCCCCGAGGAGGCGCGGGCGTTCAACGAATCGGTCGACCGATTCAACGAGGCATCGACCGCGGCGTACCTGGACTTCCTGTCGCGGGCCCGGGCGGACCTCGCGATTCCGCTCCTCCTCGACGCCGGCCAGGGCGGAGGGATCGGCGTGCCCGCGCCGCCCCCCGGCTCCGATCCCGATCCCCTTATGCGGCTGCTGAGCAACGCGAGCCCGCAGGTCGAGGCGTTCCGAGGCCGCACGTTCTACGGTCTGCTCGAGCTCCCCGGGTATTCAGATGCAAAGCTCACCCACATCTACGGAGACTCCGCGATCCGCGAGGACGAGCGGCGCTCCCTGCAGATCCAGTGGAGCGAGGACGCCCTGATGCTCCGGAGGCGGGTTCCTTCGGTCGTCGCGTTCCTCGAACGGCTCGGGAAGATGAACGATGCGGCGGACCGCGGACGCGAGCTCGTCGCTTCGCTAAACGATGGCCGGTTCGAGTCGCTGCAGACCGCGGCGCGTTTGTATGCGACCCATGGGGAAGCCGCGGAGCGGAAGTGGCGGGGCGCCCTCGAGAAGGACATCGAAGGGATGCGCAAGGAAGCCGCCGAACTCAGCGCGGTCCTGAAGAAGTTCACGGATCCGGCCAAGGTGGAAAGCGGGTAGGCGATTCAGCCGCGACCACCACAATCTCTTAGCCGTCGTCTCGCAATCCGAGGTCGGGTGGACCCATGGGAGTCTTCGTCATCGCGGCGTATCGACCGAAGAAAGGGAAAGAGCGGTTGCTTCGGGAGGTCCTCAAGGATCACCTGCCGATCCTGCGGAAGGAGCGACTGGTCACGGACCGCCCTCCGTATGTGATGCGCGCCGCCGACGGCACATTCGTCGAGGTCTTCGAGTGGAAGTCCGCCGCGGCGGTCGAGGCGGCCCATGGCAATTCCGCGGTCCAAGCGATGTGGGCCCGCTTTGAGGAAGCATGCACCTACGAGTCGCTCGTCAATCTGAAAGAAACGAAGGAAATGTTCGCGAATTTCGAGGCCGTCGACCTCTGAATCTCGTCACGCCTTCTGACGGAACTCCATCTGCTGGAACACGAAAGCCGACAGGATCACCATCGTGATCGAAAGGGCGATGAGGACCCCGGCCGCCGCTCCCGCGCTGAGATCCGACGAATACCCGCCGAGAGGTCCGATCGCGACGACGTCCTTCAGGATCGTCTTCAGGTAGTGGATCACGCTGAGCTTCGGCACGTCTCCGGGGATGCTGTCCACGCCCGATTCCCAGATGAATCCGATCAACAAGCCCACTGCAAGAGGCCTCCGGAAGGAGACCGAGATGAACAGGAACAGCGCTCCATATGCGGCACTTCCCAGGATCGTCGTTGCGAGGAAGCCCCAAAGGACATCGAGGTCCGTGGTGAAGGCGAGGCCGTCGTACGCCTCCGTGATGCCGTACGCCACGATGATCGGCGGAATGAGGACGACCAAGACCGCGACGAGATAGCCGATGTACTTGTAGACCACCAGGGCGGGCTTCGAAATCGGGCGGGTCAGGAGGAACGGCAGCGTGTTGTCGTCGATCTCTTCACGGATCAACGCCGTCGCGTTCACCAGGGTCACGAAGATCAGGACGACCTGCAGGAACAGCGGGATCATGATGTCCTGGAACAGCAGGACGTCGAAATTCGCGACGCGGGCGGCGGCCAGGGAGAGCGTGATGATGACGGGCACCAACGCCAAGAGGACGGTCGCAATCGCGCGGCGGGTCGTCAGGAGGTAGCGCACCGTGAGGCCGGTGACAACCCACGCCTTCCGGAACGACTCCGTCAAATCCATTCGATCACCCGACGAGATACCGGAACACGGCGTCGAGGCTGTCGTCGGGGCTCTCGAGTCCATGGACCTCGAGCTTCGTATCCGAGACAATCTGGGGGAACTCTCGGTAGAACGCGTCCGGCTTGCGGGTGCGTACAAGGAGCGTTTCGGTCGCGGGGAACTCAAAGGAGACGACGTGGTCCATCCGGGCGAGGGCCTGGGCGAGCTGCCGGGGCTTTGACGTGTCAATCCGCACTGCATGCGGGTGCTCGTCGATCAGGGCGCGGATCGCGTGGATGTCGCCCGCGGCAATCGCCTTGCCGTTGTGGATGAGGACGATGTTGTTCGTGACCCGCTCGATCTCATAGAGCACGTGGGTCGACATGAGCACGTGACCGCCGTCGGCCGCGAAATCGGCGATCGTCCGGAGGATGTGGACGCGGCCCGCAGGGTCCGCCCCCGAGAGAGGCTCGTCGAGAATCAGTAGTTCCGGATCGTGGGCAAGGGCTTGCGCGAGCTTCGCGCGCTGGCGCATGCCGCGGCTGTATCCTCGGGTCGCCCGCTGGGCCGCATCCGAGAGGCCGACGACTTTCAAGACGGCGGTGGCCTGCTGCCGGGCCTTCGCCGGAGGCATCCCATCGAGGCGCAAGAGCGTCTCGACGAATTGGTGTCCCGTCAGCCAACCGTACAGCTGGTTCGACTCCGGGCAGTAGCCGAGTCGCCGTTTCAGAGAGACATTGTTCCACGGGTCTTCACCGAGCAACGTGATCTTGCCCTGGTCGGATCGGAGTTGGCCGATGAGGAGCTTGAACAGCGTGGTCTTGCCCGCGCCGTTCGGCCCAACGAGGCCCGTGATCCCTTTGCCGAACGACGCCGTGAACGCGTTGAGCCCGAGCACTTCGCCGTACCACTTCGAGACACCCGCGGCTTCCACGACGCCGTTCACCCGGAAACCACCTCGACGGCTTTCATCCGGACATACGTCACGAGGCCCGCAAGGACCGTAACGCCGAGCAAGATCACGAGCGCCAACGGCCAATCGATTTGGGTCCCGGACGCGCTGAACGCGGCGCTGGCGACGGCCAGATAATCATTCCATGGCGCGACGTAGAGAATCGACTGATTCCCGATCCGCTCAGCCAAAATCCCGGCGGGAATCGTCAACCCGAAATTCACTACGAAGACGCCGGCCGCGGCAATCCCCTTCCGACGAGTGAGGCTTGAGAGGAACAACGTGACGGCGGTGTAGAACAAGGTTAGAAGACCGCCGACCAGGAGAGAGACGCCCATCGCTTCCAGGGCAATTGTCCACGAGACAAGGCTGAGGAATCCCGCGACCAAAGCCGTCAGGACGAGCGGCAAGATCGTGACCATCGAAATGAGGGGTGCGAGGATCGCCGCCTTGGCCAAGAGATAATCCGCCTGAGTAATCGGACGACTGAGGTAGAGCGTGAAGGCCATCGACTGCATGTCGTCCGCGATGAGACCGGACCCGATGACCGCCGCCATCAAGGAGACGAAGAAGAGGACGAACCCGTTCGATGCCGGCAGTGCGAAGAAGCTCAGGTCGTGTGCCTGGCCCGGGAGGAAAATCGGGGCGAAGTACAGAAGGACGATCGACGTGATCGTCGTGAAGGCGGCCCCGATCGCGGTGACGACGATCGCCGCCGGACGCCGGAACTCTTTCTTGAGTCCGGTCGCGATGATGGCCCGGACCCGTTCCCGCCGGCCGAGGAGGGGGAGCTCGAGCCGCTTGTATGTCGGGAGAGAGATCGACATCTATGCACCTCGCTTCTCCGTCCGGGCGACCAGCTCCAGGAAGAGCTCTTCGAGGCTCCGGATCTCCTTGCCCATGTACCGGACCTCGGCTCCGAGTAACTTGGCCGTCTCGAAGACGGCGGAATCCAACCCGGGCTTCCGGGCCACATGCAATCCCGTAGGCCCTGCATCTGCCTCGAAGCCCGCCTCCGTGAGCAGCCGGGCGAACGCCGCTCGGTCGCCGCGGACGTCGATGCGCAGCCGGTCTGTCGACCCGGTGAGGAGTTGACTCATCTCTCCCGCGGCGATCTGATGGCCGCCATCCAGGATGACGACGTACTTGCAAATCGTCTCGACGTCCGGGAGGAGGTGGCTCGACAGGAGCACGTTGCGGCCGGGCGACTTCGCAATCGTCCGCACGAGGTCGAGCATCTCCGTCCGGCCGCGCGGGTCCAGGCCGGTTGTGGGCTCATCGAAGATGTAGAGCTGCGGGTCGTGGACCATCGATTGCGCGAGCTTGATCTTCTGCTTCATGCCGGTCGAGTACTCCGCAATCTTGCGGTACCGTTCCTCCTCGACGCCGACGAACTGAAGGACATCGTGCGACCGGCTCATCGCGGTGTCCCGGTCCAGTCCGCTGATCCGCCCCATGTACGAGACGAGGCCGACCCCGGTCATGTCGGGGATCAGGCAATCGTGCTCCGGCATATACCCGATCCGCTCCCGCACCGGCACGCCGTCCTCGATGTCGCGTCCGAGGACCTTCGCGGTCCCGGCCGTGGGCTGCAACAGACTGAGGAGGAGCCGCAAGAACGTCGTCTTCCCGGCCCCGTTCGGGCCGACGAGCCCGATCGCGCCGTCCGGGATCTTGACGGTCAGATCGTCCACCGCACGGACGTCGCCGAAGACCTTCGTCAGCCCGGCGGTCTCAACGAGCACCTTGGTTCCCTCCTTTCTCGTGGCCTTCCGTGGCGGGCGGAGTGCCGGGCGATGTCCCTCCTTGGATTCGAGCTTTGCGGCGGCGCCATAGGAGGAGGACCTGCAGGAGGACGATTGCGGCAGGCACCGCGATGATGAGGAGGAGCTGAATCGCGCTGAGACCGGACGGCGGACCTGCGCCATACGAGTACGATCGGAGACGCATCTCCCCCGCGGGCGTACCGTTCTCATACGCGACGCGTTTCACATAGAATCCGACATCGTTTGAGAAATATGCGGTCTCGTTGCCCCCGCCCGAGAGGCCTGCGGGAATCCCAGGGAACCCCGCCAGGGTCTGGTTGAGCCGGTATGCAGAGAACATGCCCGCTTCGACTGTGACGTTTTCGCGAGTGAGCACGTCCCGATGCCAGGTGGAGGAGAGGTTCGTCTCATTTTGCGAACTCATCGTCCGGCCGAAGACGCTGAACGTCGAGTTCAGCACCACATGGCTGGTGAGATTCGCCGTCGCGTTCTGGCCGACCTCCAGATCGAACGGTGGGATGGCGGACACGGACGTCGTCGCATTGACTCGGAGGTCCGCCACGAGCTTCGTCGTGACGATGAACGTCACGTCGGCGTCATACGTTGAGGTGCCGTGGGTTTGGATCGACAGGTACGATTGATCCTCCCAGAATTCGGTCGACGAGGTCTCGAAGGAGCCGGTGAGCTGCGCAGACCCGAGACCGCCCGGACCCGGGACGGTCCCGTTGAGGTACCCGGTCGCCCGGCTATCGACCCGGATGGCCGGAATCGACGCGTTTCCCGCGAGGACATTGACCGGTCCGATCACGTTGACGTAGACGAACCCGATGAGGCCAAATTGAAACGTGCCCTGGCTCCCGTTGAATCCGGGGAAGTTGCTGAGCGAGGCGTCGAGGACATAGACCCAGTGATCGCCCGCCGCATACGTCGGCTTCTGCAACGCCGCTCGGGACGGCGCGGAGGCAAAGACCGCCGCAGTCACCACGATCAGGACGACGATGCTCGAAATGCCACGACCCAGCCGACTCACCGCTGTCCTTCCGGCTCTCGAAAGGACCCGCCTGATAAATCGTTTGCCGGGGTATCCCATGATCCGTTCGAGACGTACTTTCGGGCACCCCTCTCCCGGACGCAGCCCTAATACGCTCCCCGCCAAACGATGGCCATGGCCTACGACGACGTCAAGGAATTCGAAGGCGAGACGTATTCCGGGATGGCCGTCGGCGGGGAACACACCTGGCTATATCCGAACGGCCTCTGGAAGGAGACAAAAGTCGCGCCGGACCGCTGGGACTTCACCTTCAGCGCCATCAAAGAGCGGGAGCGAAGCGCGCCCCCGGGATCCGGAGTCCCGGTCGGGACCCAATATCATTGGTACATCCTGGCGGACCAACGCGTGCGGAAGATCGATGCGGACAGCTACACGACGTTCATGTCGGGGGTCAAGTACAAGCTCGCCCACAAACGGCCTCACTGGCGGAAATGGAGCTCTGAATATCCGCAGCAGACCTCCGAGACCGAGAAGCTCATCGACATCCTCGAGGGAACATTGGTCCGCCTCCGTGAACCGGCCTCGGGGCCTTCGCTGGTGTCCACGCTTCTGTCGGCCGCTCGACCCTAGCGCACCGAAGGCGGTGCATCAACGGCGGTGCATCAACGATGGGGGCCGGTTTCGTCCGGAGAACTTCGACCACATCCTGTCGTTCGCGAAGACGCCACAGACGTTCGAGATCTCGCTTGACTTCGACCAAGCGGTCCGTGTCGCCGTCCCAATTTCCGAGCACAGCGGCATGGCGACGCTCGAGCTCCTTCACATCGCGGGCCACCCTGCGTTCTAGCCGGTTCGATTCCCGACCGTGGTATAGCAGGAACATCAAGATGTGATGTCCGCGGCCAAAGACGACCTGGTAGTCCTCGAGCTCGATGCTCCGCACGTCGGCATGGCCCATCGAGTGAAACGACTGGTTCATGAAGTCGACGATCGCGGTGAACATCGACGCGATGAGGTCCGGATCCGCGCCGGTCGGGAGGCCGCGGGAGAGGTGCACCATCGGGACGCCCCCTCGGTCGACGAGGAAGATGTGGTCCACGACGGGGCGAATCCAGGCCATGGGTACGGAGACCTTCATCCCGAGGGCCTAAATCCTTCGGCCGCGGTTATCCGGGGTGATAGCCGATATGGCGATATCCGGTGCGCCTGGCGGGTGAAAGAATCAGCGAGGTCCGGGAGGTTCGGTTTCCAACCGCGTCAGGCGGCGGAGAGCTCCGCGGCATCGTCCACAGCCCCGATCAGCCGAAGGCGGGTCTCGTGATCGCCCATGGACGATCGAACGACCTACGGAATCCGCTCGTCCGGCGGATATCAGAGGCCGTCGCGGCTGAGGGCATCTGGGCGCTGCGGTTCAACTTCCGGTATGCGGAGGTGAAAGGGCAAGCGTCGAAGGACCTCTCCCAGGAGGAGGGCGACCTACGAGGGGCCGTGCGGTTCGCCCGGTTGGCGGTACCTTCGCGGCGCATCTTCGTTGCCGGCAAGTCGATGGGTGCCCGGGTCTGCGCTCGGGCGTCCGCGGATCCTGATGTTGCCGGCGTCATCGCATTGGGATATCCGCTCCACCCGCGCTTCCGACCCGAGGTCCTGAATCCGCCCGAGTGGCCGTACCTCATGAAACCCGCATTATTCGTGCAGGGGGACCGCGACCCGTTCTGTGACCTCGAGCGTCTTCGGTCGGAGCTCCCGCAGCTGAAGGAGCCGGCGGACCTCGTCGTGGTGGAACAGGCCGGGCACTCATTCGAGCCGATCGGCGCGAAACGGGACACGTTCCCCGAAGTCCGAGAAGCAATCGTGCGCTGGATCGGTGGCCAGATCGTATAGGCCCTTACAGGATGGATGGCCTTCCATGAGGACGCATCGGAGCCTCATTCGCTCCGAGTCGGCCGCGCCTAGGCTTGCGAACGGACGCGGGTCAACTCCGCGGACGGGACGTTGCCCACCAGGGTGGAGAGCACGGAAGCCTCCACCGCGTCGAGCCCCTGCGGGACTCCGGTCACGAGGTCCTCCAAGTCTTCCGTCTTGAGCACCGACAGCTCGGTGTCCGGGATCCCGAGTCGCTTCCGCTTGCCGCCGACCCTGCGGTCTCCGAGGGACACGAATCGATACCAAG
>WNGG01021793.1_pt1 | contig 10852 bp, 12 predicted proteins | sample 5400661 | NCBI WGS metagenome assembly WNGG01 (sample SAMN13153372, study PRJNA577476) | soil metagenome | isolation source: 100 cm soil or saprolite under Garry oak tree replicate 1 | place: USA:California | collected 2016-06-15 | reverse complement strand
ATACGCGCCATCGACAGCCCACTTGCCGATTATAAAGATCTGGACGCCTACGCAAGATGTGCATCATCGCTCGGGGGCTGGGCTATGACGGGAAGTGGTGCATCCATCCAACCCAGATTGCGATTGCCAATGAAGTCTTCTCCCCAACGGAGCAAGAACTGCAATGAGCACGGGAGGTGGTTACGGCATACCAGCAGGCAATGGTCAAGCGTACAGGTGCGATCAGCGTTGGGGATCGCATGATCGATATGGCCTCACTGCGAATGGCCCAGATGATCCTGAAGGCAGCCGAGGGGAAATAATTGGAGAGATCTTTGTTGCAGAAGAGTCAGTCATGAGCTGTTAGCTCGCCATCGCGTGGAGAAGAAATAGAATAGCGGGGGGACGGAATGAAGGCTCTCATCCTGCAACTCTCGCAGCCTCAGCAGATGATGCATTCTCTCGGCTACTGTCTCACCGAAGCCAAAGACCATGGTTGCTGAGGTGGTCATACCTTCGCGTTTCCTGGGGAGTTATATGCCAGATGTCCAGTAGTTGAAGAATCCACCGGATGAAACTGTGATCAGCAACCTACTGCTTCCCCAACTCTGCAAGCAGCGTCAATTCCAGGTGCGTGTGAGCATTGACCGCCTGTGGCAACAGCATCACCTCGCCCAGGTCTATTACCGGCGCACCAGAATACTGCTGCATCACTTCTATTGCCGGTCCAATGGCAGCAATGTGGTCATTCTCCACTGCAATGATGCCATCGGTGATGGGTGGAGAGGAGACAGGGTAGATGTATGCTGCTTTGTAGAGTTGCATCGGATTGCTTTTGTCCTTCCTGAGTTTTGTTCGCATCTACATATTCGTGCATAAAGGGGGAGATTATCAATTGGCGAGGGAGGTTTTTGAGGAGATGCCAAGCATCCCGATTGTTGTGTAGTGTCATTACCCAGGGAAAAGCCTACAGCTAACACATCAGCCGAAGAAATTGCGGTCGTGGCATCTAATTCACTACCTACTCCAATCGAAGGAGTTGCAACACTCCTCCCTTCTCACTCTTGCTCTTTTAGGATAGTGCTGGCAAGCCGCTTTTAGACATGACTGTAGCATCTGGCTGAAGCGCTTTTCCCTCTTTGCCTCTTATCTAGCAAAAAGATGAGTCGATAGTATTACCTGAAATAGTCACTGCTCTCAAAGAGATTGCCAAGAGGCGGAAAGATGGAAATAGCACAGACACAACCAAACCGTTCGCCTGAACACGTGGTGAGCAGGTCTTGGAGAACGAGTGGGCTTTTTGTGTGGCTTCTCATTCTTCTGCTTGTTGTGAGCTCCTTGCTGCCGTATTTCCTCGTGAAGCATTTCTTTAGCAGTGTGGTCGTGTACGGGAGTGTGTTTATTGTCCCGCTTTGCCTTGCTGCCTATTTCCGCGGTAGCCGTGGGACCATCATCACTTGGGGAGCAATTGTCCTTGGCACGGCTGGTTCATTGTGGGTTTCTTACGGCTTCTCCTGGTCGAGCGATGTGATCCTGAATTTTATTGCCGGCCGTGCAGTTGGACTGATTATCGGTCTTGCAACCGCACAATTTTTCCATATGCATCGCCAGATCATTACGGCTCGTTTAGCCGCTCAAGCGCAAACATTACAGGTAGCTCAGCAGCAACAGGTGAGCGAGCTGAAAGACCTGTTACTCATGAACCTGAGTCACGAGCTGCGCACGCCGTTAACAGAAGTCTATGGCTATCTTGAATTGCTCAGAGACTATCGCCAGCAGCTTGACGAAACGCAGCAAGCCGCCTTTCTTACGTCTGCCACGCATGGTTGTACGGAATTGCTCGATCTCATCGGGAGCGTGTTGGAGGTCAACGACTTGACCCACCGTGAACAGAGGGAGCCTTTCGAGTCGGTGTTGGTTGCTCAGTTTGTCCAAGCATTGATGGACCATTGGGGGATAGAGGCTAAGCAGAACTATACCATTGTGCTGGACATTCCTGAAAAGCTGGATGTGTGGGCTATTCCTCAACAGTTGCGCCAAGTTTTGCGCAATCTGCTTTCAAACGCCATGAAATACTCTCCGCTCCAGAGTCAGATCGTGATCAGCGCGCGGTGTCTTGATGTCGAGAGAGGTGGAACTTTTGCTTCTCCGGTTGTTTGTATCAGCGTCAAGGATGAGGGGCCAGGCATCCCTGCTTCAGATGTTCCTTTGCTCTTCAATAAATTTGTACGCCTCAAGCGCGATTTGGCTGGCACGGTGAGAGGAACGGGCCTGGGACTCTATATTAGCAAGCAATTAGTGCAAGCAATGAACGGGCGTATTTGGGTAGAGAGTTCGGGGAAAGCGGGTGAAGGGAGCCACTTTTGTTTTACGCTCCCCTGTGCTGCTGGTGCGAAAGAAAATGAGCAGACTCCAGCTCCTCTCGATGCGATCAGACAAATGTCACAATAGAATGGTGCTTTTGGGTAGCATGGCATGAGATGCCATCCGTGTTTTCCCGCGTCACAGAATGGCTAAAAAGCGACGTGACAGGCTGGTTTGAGGCGAATTTCTCGATGTGGATGAGTCCTGTTTCATGCTATGACTGTCTCAATGAAGGCGATGGCATTGGCTGGCTGTAAGATTTCACCACGAAAGCCACATCGGCGTAGTGCCTTAATTTTGTTCAGAAAGTCGTTATCACACGTGACGAAGATCGATTGATCTGGGTACGTCGTATGAACTGCGTTGGTGAGATGATTGTAGAGGCCGAGTGCATCGTTCTTCTTATTCATCCACTTACGAAAGAGTTTCTCATAAAGGACAGATAACGCCTCCCGCTCATCTTGCTCTAATGCATCAAGGGCAGGTATCGGCCTCTGCTGCGGTGCTTGGGGAGAGTAGGGGATGTAGGGATACTTTTGATTGTCTAAGTCGATTATCGCTTCTTGCCTTGTCCCCACTATGCCCAATTTCAGACATTGCTGATCGAGATAATCATACCAGGAAAAGGAGATGTGAGGGAAAATGGCATGATGGATGCACTGGTTAAGTGCCAGTTCACGTTCAATATCCCCCCAGATAGTCTCACCTTGCACATTGAAGGCAACTGTGCGCGGGCCCATAAACATATATTCCCTGGTGAAACCAATTTCCTCAAGCCATGCAATAAGCTCCGGTATACTCATCGCCTCGCCAGGACGTTGTTTTTCAAGTATTGTACTGAGTGTCGTGCCAACGGTGATCTTTCCATGACGGCTGAAGTCAAGCAGTTGACGAGCATACGTTGCGGTGGGTTCCTCGTTTTTGCGCAGGTCAATGAGGATGTTGTTGTCGAACGTGACAAGCCTATCTGCTGATCTCATACAGGAAAATCTCACAAACGTAATATTGAGATGGTGATATGCGTCCCCTCACTAGAACGGACGTTTAACCTTGTGGTAACACCCTCTGTCCTCTGATTGACCTTCCGGTAGTAATGGAGAAATTTCGGGCGCTAAGAGCTTAGCATAGAATAGCAAATATCTTATCAATCTGCCTCAAACGAACACGAAAAAACTGGATATCTCTCGATCTAGATAATCTCTCAAGAGAATTAGATGCAAACTTGCTATACTTGTAGGCAGTATGTGGTTTGGGTTTTCTCTACTTTGTGCTTTTATAACTTCTCTCCATATTCCCATAATAAAGAAACTAAGTGAACTAAGTAGTAAGATTGGCAGCATTTCCTACCATATTGACGCCATACCGATAATTGTGTAACGATGTGCTGCTAAAGGCCAAATTAACCTCATCAGCCAATGTGTGGCTATGTCCTCGTAGAGGATAGCTCTCATAGCAGTGCTGTCAGGTGACTTGAAATGCTCTTCATCCCTTGCGACGTGCATCCAGAAAAAGTAGCCATTGTTTGAGACTGCTCAGGACAAAAATCTCCTGCACCACAAAGGGGTCGCTCGCAAACAAGTCAGCCACTTCGGACTCGTTCTCTGCTTCAACGATAACAAGTGACCCCGTCGCATCGGCAAAGGGTCCACCCAGCACGACCGTTCCGTTTTCAAAGAGCCGATCCATGAAGGCAGCATGTTGTGCCCAATAGGGTTGGTTGCGTACTGTCTTGCCCGAAACCCAAGCTGGACCTGGTGCCCAAAGAATCATGAAGGTGTTTTTCATCCTGTTTCCTTTCCGGTGCGGTTCGACTGCTGAAACCGCATCCTCCATTCTGATGGGATCAAGAGCATCAGACGGCTTTGTCTTGAGCAACAAGGCTGCTCTGAGCGCAAAAAAACCATCCCTGAGCAAACCATCCCTTCCGGCTGGTGCGTGACTCATCTTCTGTTGTGGGTGATCCCTTCCTTTGCAGCCACTCAATCCATCAGACCGGGACTTTTCGCAGTCGAATGCCCTGGATCGTCGCCCAGACGATCGTCAAACAACTCGTTTCGGTCGTGAAGGCGTCAATCTGGTCGGTGCGCTGCCCAACGAGGCTTCCGAGACTTTCGATGGCATTGGTCGTCTGAATGTGTCGATGCATAGCCTGAGGGAACTCGTAAAACGTCAGGAGGTGCTCTTCATCCTCAGTGAGGCTGCGCACTGCTTCTGGAGAGCGCTGGCTCTATTTGGCTTGAAAAGCCGTCAACTGAGTCGATGTGGTACGCTTTTTCTTGGATACAGGCATGGTTCCCTCCTTTGGAAGAAAATGATGAGGTCGTTCCACACGAACGATCTCTGCCTGTATTATCTACTCACCTTCACCTCTTCGAGGCGGTTCTCTTTACACAACTTTCGGCATGGCATCAAGCGGCGGGGGAGAGTTTCTTTTGTATTCTGCGTACTCGTACCCATTTTGCTTTAACAACGACAAAATGGTGGAGTTGATTTGTGTAGTTCGTAAGGGCCATCTGCACCTTGTATCAGGAATCTTCTAGCTTGGCCAAGCAGGAGAACAGATTATAGTACGGACGAGTTGACTGGGGTACAAGCTCTGGAACGCAAGCATCCAAGACTGCAATGCCCAGGCGAGTCGCTGGCATATCGTCTGTCAATACCGCAATCAGTAATACCCCTCCAAAACCCTATACCTACTATCCCTCTTCGCCGCCCTAAACCCCCCATCCCGAATATGCCCCACAATCCCCTCCGGCGTCTGACACACCCCCGTCCCACTGCCAGCCGCACTCACCACATTCTCCTCCATCATCGTACTACCAAAATCATTCGCCCCATAATGCAGCGCCTTCTTCGCCAACTCCACCCCATGCGACGGCCAGGATGCACTCAGATTATCAAAATTATCCAGCATCAACCTCGCAACCGCCACCATCCTCAAATACTCCTCACCCTCCACCCGTTTCCCTCCGAGCTTGGTATTATCCGGCTGATAGCCCCAGCAGATGAACGAGGTAAAGCCATTCCCATTGTAGGCAAGGCTCTCGTCCTGCAACTCTCGCAGCCTCAGCAGGTGCTGCATTCTCTCGGCCACCGTCTCACCGAAACCAAAAACCATGGTTGCCGAGGTCGTCATACCCTCGCGTTGAGCGAGGCGCATGGAGTTGATCCATTCCTTCCAGGAACCTTTGTGTGGGCTGATCTGCATGCGGGTATGATCATCCAATATCTCGGCACCTCCGCCTGGGAGTCCATCCATACCTGCCATGTGCAGTTCGTGCAGGATTTCGACCTGGGGGCGCTTCATGATACGGGCGATGTTCTGTACTTCGATGGGTGAGAAGGCGTCGATTTGAATGGGGTAGCGCTGTTTGATATATTGCAACAGGTTGACATAATAATCAAGTTTGAGGTAGGGATGAACTCCCCCTTGCAGGAGGATGCGTGTACCCCCCCAGGCAAGCAATTCCTCGATCTTTTTGCCAATCTGCTCGTTAGTCAGCAGGTAGCCCTCTGGACTGGCAGGTTTGCGATAGAACGCGCAGAAGCCACAGTCAATGATGCAGACGTTGGTGTAATTGATGTTGCGGTCCACCAGAAAGGTCACAACCCCATCCGGGTGCCGTCGCTGGCGAATGCTATCAGCGGCAACTCGCAAAGCTTCCAGTTCAGCTTCCTCAAAAAGACGCACACCATCTTCCAGAGAGAGGCGTTCTCCCGCTAAAGCTTTGCTGATAATCCCAGACGTATTTGATGTATCTGGTGTGTCTGATGTATCTGTAATAGTTTGCATCATAATCTCCATAAAGCGAGAAAGCGAGAAACCCTCTCTTGTTTTCCTCACCAACTCATGCTATACTAACTAAGCAAGCGATCAGAGTGCAGATCGTAGGCGCCGATTTATCGCGCGCACCGCCGATTTATCGGCCAGTCTCTGTCCTATTAGTTTGTCAACATCCATCAATTGTCCCATGTCTCAAATGTCTCAGACACTGGCTCTTCGTCAAGTTTCGTGCAACGGACATCATTTTACAAAACCTCTTCGTGCAAGATTCGCTGTTAGAGCGGACTGCTGTGAATGGACTTTCACATCTACCACTCCTTAGCACGAAACTTGACGAAGAGCCAGACACTGTTGGCGAAGTATCCAAAGACGGCGAGCGAAGCGATGCCGGGTGCGTAGGGGCCCGATTGATCGCGCCCTGGGTGGGGCGGGCCAGACTTCGCCAACAGGATCTGTCTCACATGTCCCAACCGTCCCAAACCCATCGAATATCCTCCCACCGGAAATCAGGCAGACTCAACTCCAGGAAAAGCCGCCAGCCCTCCAGATCGAGATCACTCAAATCATAGGTCATCTGGCGCAGGTAATGAGCACACACCTCCTCTGATAGTCCGATGCGTGGAGCCACTTCACTTCCAATGTCGTCAATATGAGCCAGCCCTTCGGCTTTAGAACAATAAAGCTGTTCTAATATCCCACTACGCCGGATTGCTTCTGCCCGGTCCGCACGCACCGCCCAGACACCGAAAACGAAAGGAAGGCCGGTCCAATCTGCCCATTCCTGCCCAAGGTCAAATATGTATGGTCGCCCTGGTTCCACTCCTGCAATCTCTCGTCTCCTTGTCCCCTCAACCAGAGCCATGTCCCCAATCATTAAAGCGGCATCGCAAGTGGCGAACATGGCATCCAGATCGGACGGCATTGTCACAAATTGTGGCTCGATACGGTACCGTTCCTTACACAGCACCCGCAGCAGGTTAACTGCCGATGCTGAATGGTTAGTAACAGCTACCCTCCTACCATCCAGCTCCTGCCAATCATCGTAGCGGCTAAAGAGCAGCACGCTCTCCACCGCCCCCGGTGCACTGATCGACAGGTGCGGGATGAGCCGGAATTCGTGGCAATGCTCTGCATAGGCATAACCAGAGATACAGGAGAGATCAACCTCTCCACTAAGCAGCGCCGCATTCAGATACGTCGGTACCCCTGTCACAAGGTTAATGCCATTGTGTTCCTGCTGGTGCAACAGGCCATAATAAACGGGTTGGATGTTCAGGTAGGTGAAGATACCAAGGGAAATAGGAACGGTAAGGGCACCTGGCATGGCACCCACAAGGGGCAGAGAAGCCCGGGAGGCTTCTAGCTCTACTATGTTACGGTGATGTCTCTGCGCGTCCATAGTAGTGGCACCCCTTGTGGGTGCCAGGGGCGGGGCTGGGTGCCGGTGGGCTGGGTGCCGGTGGGACAGATGCCTGGTCTCCCCCAGCCTCTGTCCGGTTACATTTTTTATGTCCATCATTGCACCCCTCCCTACCACTCACGCACGACATTGTAGAGCGTATCGCGCTCCACGGGTTGGCGTCCGGCCTCTTTAATCAGCCGCACAAGTTCAGAGAGCTTCAGGCCAACTGGTGCGAAGGCACGCTGGGCATGGCTGATGCGCTCTTCGACAATCGTGCCATCCAGGTCATCGGCACCGAAGGTCAGGGCTACCTGTGCCAGCTTGGGACCGAGATCGATCCAGTAGGCTTTGATATGCTGGAAGTTATCGAGCATCAGGCGACTGATGGCGATGGTTTTGAGGTCTTCCACACCAGTTGTTTCGCTTTTGGAGCCGGAGCGGGCCAGTTTGGGTTGATAGGCAAGCGGGATAAAGCAGTTGAATCCACCCGTTTCGTCCTGCAGTTCGCGCAGCATTGCCATGTGTTCCACACGTTCACGCCGTGTCTCAATTGTCCCGTAGAGGATCGTCGCGTTGGTTCGCAATCCCAGGCTATGTGCAGTGCGATGAACGTCCAGCCACTGTTCGGCGTTGGCTTTATCGGGGCAGATTTTGGCGCGAACACGCGGGCTGAAGACTTCTGCACCTCCACCAGGCAGTGACCCGAGACCGGCATCTATCAGCTTGCGCAGTATGTCCTCGACGCTCAAATTGTATATCTGTGAGAAGAAGAAGATTTCAACGGCGGTAAAGGCTTTGATATGAACATGCGGGTACTCGCCCTTGAGAGCTTGCATCATATCAGTATAGTAGCTGAATGGCAGGCCAGCGTGGTTCCCGGCGACGATGTGGAACTCAGTAACGTTGGGGCCTCCGGTTGCTGCGGCTTTGAGGATTTCATCGGTGCTCATCAGGTAGGCACCTTCCTCGCCTTCGTCGCGACGGAAGCCGCAGAAGCTACAATGGGCCTCGCAAATATTGGTATAGTTAATATGTCTATTCTGGTTGAAATAGACCCGTCTCCCGTTCTTCGCACGGTTCACACGGTCGGCTAGCAGCCCGACTGTCATCAAATCGCTTGTCTCGTAGAGCCGAACCCCATCATCTACACTTAAGCGCTCGCCACGCTCAACCCTGGTGATGATGTCATCGAGTTCTGTTTCTGGTTGTGCAATCTGTAACATAATTGCCTCCTACATATGTATGCCAACGCTCCGCAACAATAAGGCTCGTAGCTCTGGAAGCACATCTTCAATTTTTGCTGGCTTGCCGGTGATCAGCCAGCGTATGACGATTTCGTTGATGGCTCCGAGCCAGGCGAATGCTGTGATCTCGGTGTCTATGGGAGCGATAGCTCCTTGCGCGACTGCCTGGTCCAGGTATTTCTTGATGACCATTGCGACCTGCGCTCGTACCTCCATGAGCTTTTCATCAAAGCCATGGCCCAGTCCTACTGCTTCGATCAGTAGAATCTTGCTCAGGCGGCGATGGCGTGAGAAGGTGTCCAGAACGGTGCGCAGCGCTGCATCAAGTTTGGCGATAGGGTCCTTCTCCTGCTCGATGGCTCGCTCAGCAGCGTTAATCAGGCGAGGCGTGAGTGCCTCCATCAGTGCCAGGAAGATGCCCTGCTTGTTCGGGAAATGAAAGTAAAATCCCCCCTTGGACATATCGGCGGCACGCACGATATCGTCAACGACGGCACCATGGTAGCCCTTTTCGGCAAAGACTTCTTCGGCGGCATCTAGAATGCGCTGGCGCGTGGCATCTTTGTCCCTATGGGAGCGCATTTCGCTGTGTTCAGATTCTTCCGCTTGTTTTCCCTTGCTCATCCTCACACCTCTTTGTGTCTGGTTCGCATCGTTTAATCAACAAACCGACGTGTCGGTCGGTTTATCTATCTATATGATAGGCATGTTGGAGAAAAACGTCAAGGGTCGTTTGTCTGCAACGAGTTCACTCACTCTTTTGAGGAAAATAAATATATGTCCTATTGCCTATTGACAACTCACCTATTCGGACTTATACTATTCTAGAACGTATGTTCTCTATCCCGCTAATCTATCACCATGGGGAATTTTGCCAGGAGGGATAGTACATTTGTTCGAATAATTACAAGAAAATTTAGCATAAGGGGGTGCCCTCTCCTATGGATCAGAATCGTACACAGAGCAGACAGCAGCAGCGCAGGAGAGACACTTACGCTGAGCAAGTGGAGATCACTGACGAAGATATCTTAAATGAGGGAGAATACGAGTACGATGATGTATGGCCTACACGCATGCCTACGAGTGCCCGTCGTTACCAGGGGTTGGCCGACGTTCGGGCGGAGGTGGGACGAGCACAGGCCGATGTAGAGCCGTTTCCGGCACTACGAACTTCTCGCGTTGCCCCTTTAAGTAAGAGCGCCATTCCCGCTCGCCGTTCTGCCACACAGACCAATATCCCTGCGGTGCAGGGCAATCGGCGAAATCCGGTCGGTATTGCGAGTAATGTAGGTAGTCCGAATACTGAGGATATGCCGCTTCAGCGAAGTATCATGCAAGGGCGGCGTGTTCACTGGCTTTTGTTTGTTGGCCTGGCAATGCTCATAATGATCATGGGGTGGATTGCATTTAATGCTCTGGCGAACTGGTGGCAGGTGACTCAAGATGACTGGCACTATGGCCGCCCCAGGACGTTCCAGACGGATGCTGTCGTTGGTCATAATGACTCAGCAAGCCATCCCAGTCATTTTATTGCTTTGAACTTAAATCGTCGTATCCAGATCATCGAGTTTCCAGGGGGCGATTCGACCAAGGCCAAAATCTATCTTGGGCCAGTGTTGATTGGGCAGGGGCAGGACCTGGCAGTGGTAACGCTAAGTTTCAAAGATGTCAATGGGGATGGGAAGCCAGATATGATTATCAATGTCCAGGATAGTCATTTTGTCTTTATCAATGATGGAGGAGCATTTCGCCCTGCACGTCCTGGTGAAAATATACAGATGTGATAATTCCTCAAAGCATAGCAGCCGAGATGCCAGCTGCTATGCTTTGAGGAATTATCACAACTTGATACCCAATCTGCTCACATATCTCGTGAGGCTTCATGATTTACAGCACTGACCGCCGGGAGCCTGGGCTGAGTGGATACTAAAGAAAGTTTGGCCTGGGTAGAGATGGCAGGCAAGGCTCCAGAAGGCGTTGGGAGATCTTCCAGCAGGGTTCTTTTGATCGAGAAGGGGCGGATAGCTAGTACGGCAAAAGTGATCATCCAGGTCAATAGAAACCCAAGGAGTGTGCAGA
>WNGG01009120.1_pt1 | contig 10854 bp, 10 predicted proteins | sample 5400661 | NCBI WGS metagenome assembly WNGG01 (sample SAMN13153372, study PRJNA577476) | soil metagenome | isolation source: 100 cm soil or saprolite under Garry oak tree replicate 1 | place: USA:California | collected 2016-06-15 | reverse complement strand
CGCACCCCGCCATTCCCAACCTCGTCGCCATTCCCACGGGACCTCTCCCGCCGAATCCTGCGGACTTGCTTTCTTCTCACAGGCTGGCCGACGCCATCGCCGAGCTGCGCACGAAATTCAAGTTTATCGTTATTGATTCTCCTCCCATCATGGCCGCAACCGACGCGGTGATTCTTTCGGTGCTTGCCGATGGTGTGCTGCTCATCGTTCGCAGCGGCGAGACCCCCAAGGTAGCTTTCACTCGGACCCGCGACCTGCTCAACAGTGTAAAATCCCGCATCCTTGGCGTCGTCCTCAACGCCGTGGATTCCAGCGCGCCCGACTATTACTACTCTTATCGGTATTATCCATACTCGTATGGGTACGGTCCTCAGGAAGCTGGAGAACCGGAGCAGGGCGACGACGCTTCGGAATCGGTCACGGAAGCCTTCTCCCGCCATCATGATGATGATTCCCAGGCCCTTTAAGGAGGCTCTTTGCGCTATTTGATCACGGGCGGCGCCGGTTTCATCGGTTCTCACCTCGCGGAGCGGCTCCTGGACCGCGGCGATCGCGTCAGCTTGCTCGATAATCTTTCGACGGGCAGCATCGAAAATATCCGCCATCTCAAGTCTTCCGATCGCATGCAATATCACCTCGATAACATCGAAAATCGCCAGTTGCTCGCTGAAATTGTCGATGACGCCGATGTGATCATCCATCTGGCGGCCGCGGTGGGTGTGAAGCTCATCGTCGAAAGCCCCGTGAGGACGATTGAAACGAACGTCAACGGCACCCAGTTGATCCTCGAAGCCGCCTGCAAGAAAAAGAAACTTGTTCTCACCGCCTCCACCTCCGAGGTTTACGGCAAAAATACCAATGTTCCTTTTCACGAGGATGCCGACCTCGTCCTGGGTCCCACCACTAAGGGCCGTTGGAGCTACGCGGCTTCCAAAGCGCTCGACGAATTTCTCGCGCTCTCCTATTGGAAGGAAAAGAAGCTTCCCGTCATCGTCGTTCGCTTGTTCAATACCGTGGGTCCCCGGCAGACCGGCCGCTACGGAATGGTGCTTCCCAATTTCGTCAAGTCCGCTCTGGATAACTCTGCGATCACAATCTACGGCAGCGGCAAGCAATCCCGCTGTTTCTGCGATGTGCGCGACACCATCGAAGGTCTCATCCGCCTCATGGACTCTAGGCGTGCCATCGGCGAAGTGGTGAATGTGGGCAACACCGAAGAAATCACCATCGAAGACTTAGCCTATCGAGTGAAGGAGCGCACGTGTAGCTCCTCCCCGATCGAATATATTCCGTACGACAAAGCTTACGAGCCCGGATTTGAAGACATGATGCGGCGCGTGCCTTCCGTGGAGAAGCTATACGCTCTCACAGGCTTCTGTCCGCACACCTCTCTGAATGAAATCATTGACCGCGTCGCCGCTTTCTTCCAGCAAAAAACGGAAGGAATCGACATTCACCGAGTAGCGGCGGCCAGCGCCGACTGATTCCCGCTTCGCCCTGCGTTCTCGCGGAGCACAAAAAGGTCGGCCTCCGCATGGCCCGTGGCTCCTGCGTACCCAGGCTCCGCAACATGGTCCACACCCTGAGCCTGAGGCCATCAGCCTCACGGCACAAAATTCCGCTGATTATGTGGTTGTCGCAATTTGATCCGGCCGGAGTCCGAAATGGTGCGTGTCACGCTCAGTATTGACTAAGTACGGAATTTGCCACACTTACGAATAGATAACTCCGAAGTAAAAGAGTGCGTTATAATCCTCCGCGATTCTTTGCAATGACCAGGTCCCTTCCTCCATCTTGGCAGGTCGGCGCCACATCATGAGGCTGCCTCGTGATAATGGCGGTCGAGGATAGGACTGAGTTTCGGCGGGAGCCTCATTCGTGGACCAGCAAGACTTCAGTACGCCGCCCGCGCCCCGCTCTCGCAAGTCAGAGCGCCTCTTGCTCCTGTTTTTCCTCCTCTCCCTTCCTTTCCTGAATCCCTGGGTGCGCGGCGACGGTGTTGGCTACTACGCTTTTGCCCGCGCTCTGCTGATCGAGCACAGCTTCGATTTCACTCGTGACTATCAGCACGCTAATCTCAGTTTTCGCGACCTGCGCTTGGACGAAAATGGCCAGCCCAAGTCCGTCTTCCGGACTTCCACCGGCCACCTCGAAAACCATTTCACTGTTGGCCCCGCCATCCTCTGGACGCCGTTTTTACTCCTGACCCACTCTGTTGTCCTTCTCGCTCGCGCCCTCGGTTCCTCCGTTCCCGCGGACGGTTTTTCTGCTCCTTATCGCATCACCATGGCATTTGCCACCGCGTTGTATGGTTTTCTCAGCTTGTGGTTGGCCTTCCGTCTCGCCTATCAGTACGTTGAGGAACGCTGGGCGCTTCTTGCCACCTTTTCCATCTGGTGGGCCAGCTCGCTTCCCGTTTACATGTATTTCAACCCCTCCTGGTCGCACGCTCATTGCGCGTTCACCGCCGCGCTTTTCGTCTGGTATTGGCACGAAACGCGGGCCAGCCGGTCACTGGCCCAGTGGTTCCTTCTCGCGTTGATCGCCGGCCTGATGCTCGATGTCTACTACGCCAACGCCATGGTTCTCGCCATTCTCGCTGTCGAGGCCATCCCTCAGTATGTCTCCGCCCTTCGCCACGATTCTCACGCTTCCGTCGACAAGCCGGTCCTTTCAAAGCTTCTCTTTTCCCATTTTTTCTTCGGGTTAATACTTCTCGTCTCTATCCTGCCAACCTTCGTCACTCGTTACATCATTTACGGAAACGCTTTTGAATCCGGCTATATTCCGTTGCGCGCCTGGCTCTGGTCCTCGCCGGCATTCCTTAGCGTGCTTTTCTCTTCGAATCACGGCCTGCTCACTTGGACCCCCGTTCTCCTTTTCTCGATCCTCGGTCTTTTTCTCTACTGGCGTCGTGTGCCGGGTATAGGCACGCCACTGATTTTCGCCTTCCTGGCCTTTTACGTTTTGATCGCTTGCTATCCCGATTGGGATGGCATCTCTTCCTACGGCAACCGCTTTTTCGTCTCTCTCACCCCGCTTTTCATTCTCGGCCTTGCCGTTTCTCTCGAGCGCTTTGCCACATTCTTCCACTCCCGCCGAGCCGCGTTCGCCACCGTTGTCGTCTTCCTGGCGCTTCTCGTCCTCTGGAATGGCGGCCTGATCTTCCAGTGGGGCACGCACTTGATTCCTGCGCGCGGCCCCGTTTCGTTTTCGGAAGTCGCCTACAATCAATTTTTCGCCGTCCCTCGCCAGCTCTCTGGCAATCTCTACCGCTACTTCTTTAAGCGCAAAGCCCTCATGGAGCAGATTGAACAGCGTGACCTCCAGCAGCTTGAAAAAAGTTCTCCTCCTTGATGGTGCTGCTAGCAGCGGTCTTCCGCCAATCTACACGACTCGTGACTCTCGACTTCCGACTCTTCTCCCCTTTTCTTTGCTATCCTATTCCCGGGTCAAACTGCATCCCGCGTCCGCCCGCATTCAATCTTCTTTTGGAGGATTTTGCTCGCAACGCATGGCTTCGCTCACCGCATCATCGCAACCCGCTCCTCTCCCGCTCCACTCTGGCGCCTCCGCCACCATCCGCATTGAGCCTCCCCGCAGCCTCTTCGAGCTTCGCCTCCGCGAAGTCTGGGCTTACCGCGAACTCCTTTATTTCTTCGTCTGGCGCGACGTCAAGGTCCGCTACAAACAAACCGCCATCGGCGTCCTCTGGGTCATTCTCCAACCCGTCCTCAACATGCTCGTCTTCACTCTTTTCTTTGGCCGCCTCGCCAAGCTCCCCTCCGACGGCCTGCCCTACCCCGTCTTCTACTTCGCCGCGCTCGTCCCGTGGACCTACTTCTCCTACTCCCTCCAGTCCACCACTAACGTCGTCGTCGAAAACCAGCGCCTCATCACCAAAGTGTATTTCCCGCGCCTCATTCTCCCCATCTCCAGCGCTCTTTCCGGCCTCGTGGACTTCGCCATCGGTTTCGTCATCCTCTCCATTTTCTGTTTCGCATACGGCATTCTCCCCACGCTTGCCGCGCTCTGGCTGCCCGTTCTTCTGCTCCTCGCCCTCTTCACCGCTCTTGGCGTCGGCCTCTGGCTTTCCGCGCTCAACGCTCTTTATCGCGACGTCCGCTACGTCATCCCCTTCCTCGTCCAGTTCTGGATGTTTGCCTCGCCCGTCGCCTACCCTTCCTCTCTGGTCCCCGCGCGCTGGCGCTGGCTCTACGGCCTCAACCCCATGGCCGGCGTCATTGATGGTTTCCGCTGGGCTATCACCGGCCGCGGCCACGCTCCGGGCGTCCTTCTTCTCGTTTCCGCCTTTGCCGTCGCCCTGGTCCTCCTCGGCGGCCTTTTCTACTTCAATCGCATGGAGTCCTCCGTTGCCGATCGTGTCTAATCCCGAGCCGCCCGCCGCCGTTTCGACGCCCCCGGCGCCCGCCGGCCCCCTGCAGACTTGGCTCGCGCGCCTCGTCGAATACCGCTTCGCCCGCCTCATCCGCCGCAACACCATGGTCGGCCCCGAGCGCATCCAGAGCCTCGCCCGCCTCGCCCAGCGCCTCGAGGACGAGCACATCCCCGGCGACGTCGTCGAATGCGGCGTCTACAAAGGCGGCACCGCCGCGCTTCTCGCGCGCACCGCCACGCGCTCCCGCCTCCCGCGCACCCTCTGGCTTTTCGACGTCTTCCGCGGCATGCCTCCGGCCACCGCTGCCGACGGCCCCGAAGCCCCCTCCTGGGTCGGCAACCTTACCTCCAGCCCGCGTCGCGTCGAGCGCCTGCTCCGCCGCGCCGGTGCCGACCTCTCCCGCGTGCGCATCGTTCCCGGCCTCTTCCAGCACACCTTCCCCTCCGTCCGCATTCCCCAGATCGCTCTTCTCAACATCGACGCCGACTGGTACGAATCCGTCAAGCTCTGCCTCGACACCTTCTACGACTCCGTCGTTCCCCGCGGCTTCATTTCCATTGACGACTACGGCGCCTGGCCCGGCTGCCGCCTCGCCGTCGACGAATTCTTCCGCCTCCGCGCTCTCTCCTTCCCTCTCCACCCCGTCGACACCGCCCACTGGTTCCAAAAGTCATGACCACCCCCGTCATTCACGGTGAAGGCCTCGGCAAAAAATACCAGCGCGGGGCGCTGCAGCAAACCACGCTCCTCCGCGACCATCTCGGCCGCGCCCTTCGTTCGCCTCTCTCCGTCTTCCGCCCCCCCAAGGACGAAACCTTCTGGGCCCTCAAAGACGTTTCCCTCGACGTCCACGAAGGTGAAGTCCTCGGCCTCATCGGCCGCAACGGCGCCGGCAAAACCACGCTCCTGAAAATCCTCTCCCGCATCACTCGCCCCACCGAAGGCTGGGCTGAGATTCACGGCCGCGTCGGCTCCCTCCTCGAAGTCGGCACCGGCTTCCATCCCGAGCTTACCGGCCGCGAAAACACTTTCCTTTCCGGCGCCATCCTGGGCATGTCCCGCCGCGAAATCACCCGCAAGTTCGACGAAATCGTCGCCTTCGCCGAACTCGAAAAATTCATTGATACGCCCGTCAAGCACTACTCCTCCGGCATGTACGTCCGCCTCGCCTTCGCCGTCGCCGCCCATCTCGAGCCGGAAATCCTCCTCGTCGACGAAGTCCTCGCCGTCGGCGACATCAATTTCCAGAGAAAATGCCTCGGCAAGATGGGCGACGTCGCCCGCGCCGGCCGCACCGTCGTCCTCGTCTCCCATCAGCTCAACCAGATTCGCCGACTATGCCAGCGCGTCGTCTGGATCGACGACGGCCACATCCGCCAGAACGGCTCCACCCACGAAGTCACCTCCGCCTATGAATCCGCCATGGCCCGCGGCCAGAGCAACGGTAGTCAGCAGGATCGTGGGTCAGCCAGCAAAGGCCGCTTCCTGCGATGGGAGATCGCCGGCGCGCCTCCGGGGCAGGACCACGTTCTAACTACGATGGGACCCGTAACCGTGCATTTCATTGCCGAGTTGACGCAACCGATTACCACAGGCGATCACGGTGTCGCTCTCTTTAACTCCGAACGCCAGTTGATCTGGGCCTATGCCGCCCAGAATCTTTCTCTCCCTACCGGCATCCATGTCCTCTCGCACACATTTCCCTCGCTCCCGCTACGACCCGGCCCTTACCAGTGGCAGGTCAGTCTTTGGGATAATGGAGAACTGTTGGACCTTTGGGACTGCGTTCCAGACATAACGGTCGCCACGGAAAGCCACCAGCATCCCATGGACGAGTGGAATGGTATTCTCAACTTACCTTCAGAATTCAGAGTGCATTCCCGCTCTACGGCGCTCACTTCGCGGCCGCTAGGGTGAGCAGCAGGATCTAAAAAATGGCCCTAGAACGTTTACTGGTACCGGTATACCTGCCGCGCTGGCTTCTCAACTCCGTTGTCAAGGTGAAGCGTGCGCTCATTCCCCAAGCGCGTACCAATGAAGATCGCCGCCTGACGCAAGCATTCACCGAGCAATTCAATCAGTTTAAAGAACAAAGCTGCTTGGATGGGCGGTTTGAACCGAAGCAAACGGATTGGTTTCCTTGGCTGAACGACGCCACTCCTGAGACAGGGTTTGACGCGCACTACGTTTTGCATACCTCCTGGGCAGCGCGGGTGCTGGCAAAAACCAAGCCCAAGGTTCACGTGAGCTTTGGCGATTCTCTATATTTTGTCGGGATCGCGTCCGCTTTTATGTCAATGACTTTTTCCGACATCAGAAAATCAGGACTGCCGTTCCGCGACATCGAAGAAGACCGCGCCGACTTAACCAGCCTGCCGCCATCGTGGACCGGAACATTGCAATCCATCTCTTGTATGCATGTTTTAGAGCACATTGGGCTGGGGCGATATGGAGACGCGCTTGACGCAAGTGGGGACCGCAAAGCGGCAGGGGAACTGGCACGTGTACTGGCTCCGGGCGGGCAACTGCTGATGGTAGTCCCGATGGAAGACCCACCGCGGGTATGCTTTAATGCCCACAGGTTGTACTCTTATTCGCAAGTGATGGACTTGTTCCCGGACCTTTCTCTTCTGGAGTTCACGTTGATAACCAACGAAGGACAATTTTTTGAGAATGCCAATCCCTGTTTGTTGGAGGGACGCAAGTATTCGTGCGGATGCTTCCGTTACATAAAATGACGAAAGATGAGGTCACGATCCAACGGGGCACGGATGGTGCCCAAAGGTAATGAGAATGCTATTCCGTGACGTCATAGATCCTATACGACGTGCTTTCCGCGTCCGGCTCTGGCATCCTCTGCTGAACTTCACGCGACCCATTAGGCATACTTTGGGATTGCGGCAAAAGAGTGTCAAAGCCACCGCTAAGCAAAAGGTTTTATTGAGAAATGGTTTACCCGACGCTACTTGGGTTGAGAGTGGAACATTTATGGGCGACACGACGAGTGTTTTGTCTAAAGTTGCCAAAATGGTTTACAGCATTGAACCAGAGCCTATACTTTTTTCAAAAGCAGAACAAAAGTTCAGGAATACAAGCAACGTCAGAATTATAAAGGGCTTGAGCGAGGACGTTTTCCCAAAACTGCTTCCCACAATAAGTGGCAATATTTGCTTCTGGCTAGACGGCCATTACTCGGCCGGCATTACTTTTAAAGGACCACAAGACACACCCGTCATCGATGAGCTTGCTAGCATTGGAGAGAACCTTACACAAAAAGGTAAAATAGTTGTAATGGTTGACGATATGCATTGTTTTGATCCGAGGAATCCGGAATTTTCTGCCTACCCATCAGCCGACTTTCTTGTTGATTGGGCAAGAAAACACAATTTCATTTGGCACATTGAGCACGATATATTCATCGCAAAAAATCACTAAATCAGCTAGCTAAATGATGTTGTCCCGATCCAACGGAGCACGGATGGCGCCTAAAGGTAATACGAATGCCGTAGCATCCGGTCAGGACCGACCGAGGTGGACCCACGTCTTGCCCGCCCCGGTTCGATCGCTAGGCCGTCCGCTGCTCCATAAGTGGCGGTATTTTTACGGCCTCAGCAGCGAAAAATTTAGGGAAAAACTGGCTGCGCCGGGCGTGACGAGTTATCTGAAGGGTGGTTGCGGTAATCAAATTTTTCAGTACGCAACGGGTCTGGCGCTGGCGCGACGGCTGGGCGTGGACCTCAAGCTCGACGTCTCATGGTTCGAAACGACAACGCCAAACGAGCCCCGGATGTACTCACTGGGGCTGTTCAAAGGCGTGAACGCACGAGTGGTCCACAGCCTGTGGGGCCATATCATCCGCGAAGCGGAAGTGCCGTACAAACCTACACTATTTGAGAACGCGCCGCGAAAGTGCTCGCTCGTCGGTTTTTGGCAATGTGAGAAGTATTTTTTCGGACTGCGCGACGAACTGCGGGAGCACTTGCTGCCCTGCGAGCCGCTTCCTGCACGGTCGATCGCGACTGAGCGGGCGATCTTGGACGCCGGCGAACGATCGGTGTTCGTCACCGTGCGACGCACCGATTATGTGGGGGATCCCAACCACGGGGTCCTACCAATGGACTACTACCGCAAGGCTGCCGCGCTTATAGCAGCGCAGGTGCCCGACCCGATATTCTTTATTTTCTCGGATGAGCCGGAGTGGTGCGAAGCGAATTTCAAGCTGCCCTACCACACGACGATTGCCGGAAACTTCGACCGGACAGTCGAGCCTCACCTCGGCCGCGAGGACGCCGAACTCTACCTCATGCGCCTGTGTAGCCACGCGATTATGGCAAATAGTTCGTATAGCTGGTGGGGTGCGTGGCTCGGCGCCGATATAAAGGGTGGCATCGTAATTGCGCCAAAGAGCTGGTTTGGACCGGCGGCCAAGTACGACCCACGAGATATCGTTCCAGGCCGATGGATAAGACTGTGACAGCCGGAATGCTGTGCCGGAGATGAAGGCAACCGCGCAGGCTGATTCGTCATTCGTTGATCCCAAGTCTGGTTAGGATGGCCGGTTTGAACAAAGGCGTCTTCGACCTGCTGAGGCGGGTAGCTAATTTCCCGACAAAATCTTCTCAGCAGATGCTTTCATCCTATGTTTATCGTTGGTTTCGTTGGTTCCCTGGAGCCCCCGCTCTCGTTCGCCTACCTACAGGTGTCTGGTGGCTAATGGACGCAGATTTCATATGTGATTCTATATTCGGGAAGGGCTACGAGAATGCCGAGAGCAGCTTTATGAGGCGTTTTGTGAAACCAGGAATGACGGTCCTTGACGTCGGGGCGCACCGTGGCTTCCATAGCTTGCTGCTTTCCAAAAGAGTTGGCGGGCACGGACGTCTCCTCTGCTTTGAGCCTTCGCCAGCCGACGCTAAGAGACTGAGGCTCCATCTAAAGATCAATTCCTGCCGCAATGCCGAGGTTTTTGAGTATGCCCTTGGGGAAGATGATGGGAGCGCGGATCTATATACCGTGCCCAAGAATTCGGTTCTCAACAGCCTGCGGCCTCCGGATACGGAATTTCAGACCTCCACGAAAAGGGTCGCGGTGAGAAAATTAGATGACGCTTTGTCTCAAGCGCATGTCGAACGCGTTAATTTCGTTAAACTGGATGTAGAGGGAGGAGAACTGGGCGTCTTGAAGGGGGCGCAACGCTTGCTTTCGAGTACACCCCGCCCTCTAATCTTGTGCGAGGTCTTGGAACAACGCACTCGCCCATGGGGGTACCCGCCTCGTCTTATCATTGAATACCTCCGTCAGAAGGGATTCGTCTGGTTTGAATTAAACGATAAAGCAAAACTGCTGCCGATCCCTTCCACCCAATCCGAATTCAACGGGAATTTCGTGGCGGTTCCGTCGGAATCTCTCGAGGCTGTGGTTCGGCAAGACTCTCCAGGAACATGAGACAGCCGCTCATAACCGTCCTGATCGACACCTATAACTACGGACATTTCGTCGAGGAAGCCATCGAGGGCGTGTTGTCGCAGGATTATCCCCTCGACCAAGTCGAAATTCTAGTTGTCGACGACGGCTCGACCGATGACACTTGCGAGCGCGTCAAAAAATATGGTTCCCGTATTGAATACATCCTCAAACAGAACGGGGGCCAGGCCTCGGCATTCAACCTTGGCATCAAGAAAGCCCGCGGGGAGATTGTTGCGCTGCTAGATGCGGACGACTACTGGTTGCCGGGAAAGCTAGGCCGGATTGTGGCTGAATTTCAGAGGGACCCTGCCGTGGGGATGGTTCACCACCGGATGCAGGAGAAGAACGTTCTGACCGGCGAAGTTCGCAGTAGTCAGTTCGTTCCGCTAAACGGGAACCTCGCAGCTGACAGGAAATCAATACTTGCTTTTAATCCCACTTCCACCTCCACTCTGGCATTTAGCAAATCTGTTCTCGAGAATATTGTCCCGATACCGGAGGCCATTGCCATCCAAGCAGATGGTTACATTCAGGCGCTCGCTCCCTTCCTTGCCAAAGTTGCCGCCGTGGACGAGTCGCTAGGTGTTTACCGTATTCACGGCTCAAACCTATACAACCTGTCAAAAACAGACCAGGATATCGCGCGACACAAACGACGAGCTATAACGCTTCAGGCTGTGGTCAAAGGGCTGCGAGAGTGGTTCCTTTCGCACGGGTTCGATATAGCTAGCCCCGTTGTGCGAGCTACCCTTAGCCGGTGGACCACCCTTCAGGAGCGCGAGGAATTTGCCGTGACGAGTCCTCCCCGCGTGCGTTTCTTCCTCCATCTTCTGGAGTCGCATCGGAATCATTTCCCGTTGATGACCTGGCGCCTGGTTTTGATCAATTACCTCGACGCGCTCGCCGCATTAGTTGTGGGATATGAAAATTTTCCTAGATGGGAAAAAAGGCGCGAACATCTCATACGTTGGGTGCGCACGCTCCTGGGT
>WNGG01009118.1_pt1 | contig 10854 bp, 7 predicted proteins | sample 5400661 | NCBI WGS metagenome assembly WNGG01 (sample SAMN13153372, study PRJNA577476) | soil metagenome | isolation source: 100 cm soil or saprolite under Garry oak tree replicate 1 | place: USA:California | collected 2016-06-15 | reverse complement strand
CGAGGGGAGCTGCTTGCCACCTCTCTGTTCACGGCTACTCCAACGTTTCTGCCTACACTCACAGCAGGAGAGATAGGAGAGTGGGTGCGCTTGGGGCTGGACATTGAGGCGGCGGACCGGCCAGGAGTGTTCTCGGTCCTGCCCGACAGCTTTGCTGCCTTGCCGGAGTCCGAGCGCCTGAGCTTGTATCGCCTCGCCAGAGCGGCAGCCTATCGCTCCCCGCAGGCGGCCGCGGCGCTGTACCGCTCCCTGCCGCGTAGTCTCCAGACCCTCTCCGCTCCGCTGCGCAGGTTACTGGTGCGCTGCCTGCAGGCGGCTGCCGCCTTTGATCCAGACCCGCTCCCTGCCTTGCTGCCCCTGCTCGGTCCAACCCTGCGTAGCCTTCCGTCTGAGAGCCAAGCCCCTCTACTGGAGCGCATCGCGCAGTTGGCCCAGACCTTTCCTGCCGGCGTAGCCCGGCTCTTTCGTACATTGACGCGCGCCTACGACGAAGTGGGAGAAGAGGGGGTGAAAGCCTGGATCGTTGCCGGCGAAGAGATTGCCCGCAGGAATCCCCAGGCTGGAGAGGCGTTTTTTGCCTTGGAATCGCGCACCAGCTTGCTGACGCTGCGGCACACCTCACCCGCTGTTTCGCTCAGCGATGTGCAGGGGTTGCTGCTCAAATACCTGCATATGCTCTGCGGCGCGGCGGTCAGCCTTACGGAAACCGACTCTCTGTCTTTTCCACCTCCTCTCGCAGAAGCAGGCGGAGATATATTGCCCCTGCCCGCTCAGGTGGAGGTGTTCCCCACCTACGAGGAGAACTTTCGTCTCTACCGGGTGCTCGCTGCCCATCAGGCGGGCCGGCTGGAGTTCGGCACCTATAACCTTTCCCTGCCTCGTCTCTGGCCCTTTTTGCCTAATACCGTGCGTGAGCTGGCCGAGCCAGAGGGGACGCCCCCGGACGATCTCGCCGCCTACTTTCGGCTCTTTCCTCAACCTGAGCAGATAGAGGCACTGTTCCTGGTCATCGAGAGCAAGCGGATCGCGGCCTGCCTGGCCGCAGGCTATCGCGGATTGCGGGAAGACTTAACGTGGGTAGAGTCCCTCACGCACCTGCTGCCTCCTGCCCTGTCTGCCTTCCTGCCGCACCTTCCTGATTCTTTCCGGCCAGACCTGGGTGGAGAGGCCACGGTGGTTGATTCGCTCCTGTTGGCCACGGAGATCTACGCTGCCCGCATGCATCCTGGGCGACGGCCTACTTCCCTCCCGCAATCCGCTGCACAACCAGAGAACATGGAAGCAGCTGAGGAGGACGCGCAGACGATGCTCGTCGAGATAGAGGAGGACAACGGGCAGGGGGGCACCCCGCTCTCCGCTGAAGAGCAGGACATGCTGCGGAAGATTATCGCTGCGTTGCGTGCCCACCCGGGGAAAAAGAGGATCACCCGCAAGAAGGTCCCTACTTCCTTCATCGAGATGCCTGCTGACTCGGCAGAGGTCGAGGAACCCGAAGAGCCGAAGAACACGAAGAAAAGCGCCACAGAGCGCCGCCTGCACACCGCTGCGGGGCTGCGCTACCTCTACGACGAATGGGATTATCTGATCGAGGACTATCGCACGCAGTGGTGCCAGCTCAGGGAAATTCCACTAGCGGGAGATGACGGCGCATTCTTCTCCCGCACCCTGGCGATGTATGAGCACCTGACCCCCGACATCAAACGTGAGTTTCAGCGGCTTCGGCCCCGCATGTATCGGCAGGTCAAGGGGTTGGAGGATGGAGAGGAGATCGATCTGGACGCAGCGGTCGCCGCTCGGGTAGACCTCCGCACCGGCATCGCTCCATCCCCCAAGCTCTACGCTGCCAGACAACCGCTGGAGAGAGATGTGGCTGCCCTGTTCCTACTCGACATGAGCGCGTCAACCGACGCGCGGCTGGCTGAGCGAGAGGACGTGCGGATCATCGATGTGATGAAAGAGGCGGTGGCGCTGTTATCTGCCGCGCTGGAGGACATCGGGGACGTGTATGCCATCTACGGCTTTTCCAGCCACGGTCGGCGGAACGTGGAGGTCTATCCGGTGAAAACCTTTGCCGACACGCTCTCTGCTGAGGTCAAGGGCCGCATTGGCGCCATTGCGCCCAAGCGGAGTACGCGGATGGGCACGGCCGTACGCCACGCCACCCGCAAGCTCAAGGACCTGTCCTGCCGGGCCAGGCTGCTCGTGCTGTTAAGTGACGGCTGTCCCGAGGATGCGGAGTACGGGCCGGACAAACACGCGCCGACCTACGGCTTGCGCGATACGATGATGGCGCTGCGCGAGGCAGAAAAGAGCGGCATCCTCTCTTTCTGTTTGACCGTGGACAAAGGCGGGCACGATTATCTGCGGGAGATGTGCGCCCCCTCTCGATATATGGTCATTGAGGACCTGCCTGCTTTGCCTGCGGAGTTGCCCAAGATTTACCAGCGTCACATCCGGTCACAGGGGGTATAGGTTTCGTCAGTAGTCAGGGAGCAGCAGGGGAGAGCTGCCCGCCTCCTCTCATGATGCCTACCTCACCCCCGCACTCTTTCCCCTTGCTGCAGCGACTAGGGCTGGGCCGGCCCGAGCTGCGGGCGTGGGCGATGTACGACTGGGCTAACTCGGTGTTCGTGACCACGGTCATCGCCGCGGTCTTTCCCATCTACTTCAGCACCGTTGCGGCTGCTGACCTGCCCCCGTCAGTGGCTACCGCGCGCTTCGCCACGGCAACGACGATCGCGCTCGCTGTTGTCGCCGTGCTGGCTCCCTTCCTTGGCGCCCTGGCCGATTACGCGGCGGCCAGGAAGAAGATGCTCGCCGCCTTTCTGGGGCTCGGGGTCCTGGCGACCGCCTGTATGGTCTTCATCCAGCGGGGCGATTGGGAACTCGCGTGCGGGCTCTTCATTCTCGGCAACATTGGCGCGTCTGGGAGCTTCATCTTCTATGATTCATTGCTCCCGCACATTGCCAGCGACGCGGAAATGGATCGGGTTTCGACCGCAGGCTACGCCCTGGGCTACCTCGGTGGCGGGCTGCTCCTCGCGCTCAATCTCGCCTGGATCCAGCAGCCTGGCTTCTTTGGCATCGCTGATTCCGCCGCTGCCGCCCAGCTCCCCTTTCTCAGCGTTGCGGTTTGGTGGCTCGGGTTCTCGCTGCCACTCTTCCGCTATGTTGCCGAGCCGCCACGGCGACTAGAGGCCGACGAACGGCGCGACACACCGCTGCTGCGAGCGGTGTTGGCGCAACTAAGCGAGACGGTGGGTGAGCTGCGCGCCTACAAACAGGCTGTTCTGCTCCTGGTTGCGTTTTTGCTCTACAACGATGGCATTGGCACGATCATCCGCATGGCGACGGCCTACGGGACGGAGATCGGTATCCCACAGGGCGCGCTGATCACTGCGATTCTGCTCGTGCAATTCATCGGCCTGCCCTGCTCCTTCCTCTTTGGCAGCCTCGCAGGGCAGATTGGGGCAAAGCGCGCGATCTTACTCTCACTCCTGGTTTACATCGCTATCAGTATCATCGGGTACTTCATGACAACGGCGTGGCACTTCTACTGCCTGGCCATCCTCGTCGGGATGGTGCAGGGAGGAAGCCAGGCGCTCAGTCGCTCGCTCTTCGCGAGCCTGATCCCCCGTTACCAGTCATCGGAGTTTTTCGCCTTTTTTGCCATTTGCGAGAAGTTCGCCGGTATCTTCGGTCCAGCAATCTTCGCGGGGATGATCATGACCACGGGATCGAGTCGCAATGCGATCCTGGCCGTGCTGCTTTTTTTCATCGCCGGCGGTATGCTTCTCGCCTTAGTCGATGTGTCCGAAGGGCAACGAGTGGCGCGCGAAGCCGAAGCACAGGCGCCGGTCTGAAGGCGCTGTCAGTCTCTCTTTTTGAGCAATTTCCCTCTCCCCTCGTGGGAGAGGGCAAGGGTGAGGGGGTCAACGCTGAGTCTGCTTAGGCCAGTCGCTGGGCGGCCGCCTGACGGAGGAGCGCCCACAGCCGCGCCACATGCTCATGGGTAGTCGCTTGATTGCCAATTGCTACCCGGATTGCGTACTGACCGTTCAGCTTGGTGTGCGACAGAAAGGCGGCACCGGTCGCGTTGACTGCTTCGAGGATGGCCGCGTTGTGTGCCTCCAGATCTGCGCTCTCGGCAGGGACGTGGCGGAAACAGACGGTTGAGAACGGCACCGGCGCCAGCCGCTCCCATCTAGGCTCGGCATCGATTTGAGCAGCCAGCCACTGCGCGTCGTTGATATGGCGTTCAATGATGCGGGCCAATCCCTCGCGCCCGTAGGCGCGGATCACCATCCACAGCTTCAAGGCGCGGAAACGCCGTCCCAGTGACAGTCCGTAGTCCATGAGGTTGACCACATCCGACTCGTCGGTGCGCAGGTACTCGGCGACCAGCGAGAACGCGCGCTTCAGGTCGTCGGGGCGACGCGTATAGAGCAGGCTGCAGTCGATAGGGGTGAGCAGCCATTTGTGCGGGTTGGTCACGAACGAGTCCGCGCGTTCACAACCAGTCAGGACCCAGCGGTGCGACGGCACCACTGCCGCCGCGCCGCCGTAGGCCGCATCCACATGTAGCCAGAGGCCGTAGCGTTCACAGAGGTCAGCGATCTCGCTCACTGGGTCGATGCTAGTTGACGAGGTGGTCCCCACGGTGGCCACCACCGCGAGAGGCTTCACGCCGGCCGCGAGGTCGCTGGTGATGGCCTGCTCCAGCAGATCAGCGCGCATGCGGAACTCAGCATCAGTCTCGATGTGCCGAGTCCAGCGCCGGCCGATCCCCAAGGCAATGGCGGCTTTGTCGATGGAGCTGTGCGCCTGGGTCGAGGTGTAGATGGCGAGCGGGGGCAGATCGACGCGGCCGGCCATGCCTTGCTCGCGGATGTCCATGCCTGCGGCTTCGCGCGCTGCGGCCAGCGCGTAGAGCGTGGAGGCTGACGCCGTGTCAGTAATCTCCCCAAACCATCCTGCCGGTAAGCCGAGCATCTCGGCTACCCAGGCGAGGGTGCGCTGCTCCAGTTCGGTGGCGGCCGGCGAGGTGCGCCACAACATGGCGTTGACGTTGAGGGCAGCGGCGATCAACTCGCCGACAATCCCGGGGCCAGAGCCGCTGATGCCGAAATAAGCGAAGAACGAGGGGTGATTCCAATGGGTAATCCCTGGCAGGATGAGCCGATCGACGTCTTCGAGGATGGTCTCGAGCGGCTCGCCATGGAAAGGTGCTGACTGGGGCAGTGACGCAGCGATCTGCCCTGGGCTCACCCGCGCGAGCACCGGACGGTCTCCGACGGTCTCCAGGTAAGACGCCACCCACTCGGCAGCCTCGTGCAGCGCGCGGCGCAGCTCTTGGGGGGTAGGACCGATAATAGTGTTCATATGATCACGAGTATTGACACGGGCCTTGACGTATCATCCCGAGGACTGTCTGCTTGCTACTGATTGCCATTATATCGTTTGATCTGTCTTTTGCTTCCACTTCCCGCCATAGTTCCTCGCTTCAATACCGATAGTAGGAGATTGACGGACTATTTCCTGTTGGACGATTTGCGGGGCCGCTTGGGAAACTTGCCCAAGCAGTTGCTGAGTGATCTGTTGAAAATTTGCCGGCAACCGGGCCGGGTCTATTCCCGGTGGCAGACCAACATTCAAGTTAATATTGATTTGCGGGTTGGGGGGGACCTGCCGCCGGCGTCGAAAGAGCGCGTTAATCTCGAACACCTCCAGCTTTTGCAGGCTCTCGATCACAGCTAGCGGGATATGTTCCTCAACGTGCTCGTCCTTGTTTTTGCTGATCAGCAACTCCTCCGGGTCAATGGGTTCGTTGAGTTGTAACAAAGTCTCGTATTGCTGGTAAAGGCTCCAAATGAGGGACTCAAGATTGTCGTCAGGCTTGTCCACCGGAAGGCCGAGTTCGGCGGCCTCCCCTCGTCCAATCGCGTGACCGTGGGAGTACATCTTCTCTGTAAGAGCGTCAATAACGGTCCCGATTTTGCCTTCCTCGATTTTTTCTTTGCGGGAGGTGAGCAGCTTTCGGGCGACGAGCCTGATATGAGAATACTGTCGATTGACGCTGCCAAGTGTCAGGGGTGTTAAGTGACTGGCTAACTGGGACACAACTTGGGCGAGAGCGGCTTGGTCGCTAATGTTTGCTCTCTCACGCATGAAGGAGATATAAGAGGATACATCCTCAACGCTGATCTCAGGAGGTGGCACTGGCGCCTCGCCACTGACTGCTTTGACAAGCGTAGGATCGATCGGACTGAGTTCCGCTTTTTTACCCATGACAATCCGATCGGCTCCCAAGCAAATCATTGTGGCGGCGCTATGTGCCTTGTAGGGAATGAGGACACAGAGTTCGTTGCAGAACTCGCGGATCATGGTCACGATTCGCCACGGGACGCTGACATCACCTCCACGGCTATAAAGAAACAGGTCAATCTTGCGTTTTGGGGGTGCCCCCTTTTCTAGTGCTAAAAGGTGCTCATACAAGGGGCGCACTGCATCCTCAGCGATTCTGGAACCTACCGGGTTGCGATCACCTGTGAAATACACGAGCACGTTCGAGCCGCGAAGCTCTTGAATCTTATTGATGAGTCCTGTTCTGCTGTTTCTGCTCACCAGTCCGCTCCTTCCCACAAAGAGTGTTGGTCATTGATCGCCTCACTTCGAGAGTGCGATTTGACCAGGATCATTTAAAATGATTTCCGGGCTTCCCTTGTAATCTTTGATGTACCCAGATATGCGAACTTTCTTTCCATTGTAGTAATTTTCCGCATTCGCTGGGAAGCGGGAAAAATCTGACGCGAAGATAACTGCTGTAAGGTAGTGCTTGTAGTCCGGATGAAAGTGCAGGAAGCATGCCTTTCCTGAATTGAATGTGTCAACAATCGTTCCTTCTACCGCAGCGTACTCCCCGTAGTGCTTCGCTGCATCCCGCCAGGAAATTACCTGGGCGGTGCCTGCCGGCTGTTGAAGTTCGGTAAAGGATGGGTCTACCTGTCCGCTGGTTGCTCCCTGTGCAGACAATCCAGCGCGTCGCTGGTCCACGAACCAGACTTTGGCCAGGTACATCACCAAAACCACTGCTGCCACCGTGACCCCAGTCCTCACAAGAAATTTGCTAAGGTCAGAATTGCGTTCTGTCATCAGAATTTCCATCCGCACGGATTATTTGCCTTATTTCCTCAGTAGAGAATCGCTATTCTCTCCCTGTCCAAGCGGATATTCTCGAACAAGTTCCTCCAAAATGTCATCTAACCTTCGGCGTCCTTCTCTACTCAGTGATTCATATCTCTTTACCAGGTTAGCAATCCGACCGTCCCGGAGTGATAGGTGCCATAAGCCAAGTTGACGTTCGCGAGCGTCACGTTCCAAGGCAACAAATTCGGCCTGACGGCGGAAGGGAAACTGGATATACGCGTACGCGTATCCTTGGCGAATGATCTCGGCATTTGCCAGACGGCCCTCGACGAAAACATACGCAAGGAGCCTTCCATAGTGATCGCGAATATTGCCGGGTTCATATTCCAAAGTGCATGCGAACCCCTCCGCCAACCGTTTCAGAAACTCTGTTGCCTCTTCCCCAAATCTCTGTACCGGGATCTCGGGGTGATGCGTTTCAGGAGCATCCACCCCAATCAAGCGAACCGTCTCGCCATTATTCAGTACTATTGTATCGCCATCAAGAACACGAGTCACGCGAAACGGACCTCTGGAGGGTAGAGACTGGGCTACTGTGGCTGACGATTTTGCCTCGGCCTGTGCAGATATGATTGAGGCACTCTTCGCAGCTATTGCAGGCTGTATTTCCCTCTCTACCCATCTATGAAGTATGAACATTCCCGAAATAACCGATACCGTAGTTACCATGACGAATATGAAGAATCGATCGCGTAAGAATCGCATGGTCAAATCCCACACTATCAAAGACGCTTCTGGATGCTGCACTATATCCCCCGCTTCCTGCCCCGTCAATCAAAACCGCTGAGGAGGGGAGAACCAGGCTAGTGGTCTGGCAAGCTGATTTTCCTGGGTTGTAGTAGCGACTTTAGTCGCTCGTCGGGTGGCGGGGATGACCGAAGTCGTCACTACGAACCCTAAAATTTACCTCTGACCACACTGCTAGCCCAGACGCTGGCGACGGAGCTCTTCAGCGAAGGGATCGAGCAGGGTAGGACGAGAGCGCTGCGGGGCCACTGTCAGCGTACTGTCCGGATGCGCCACAAAGACGCTCTGAAAAAAGCGGTGCGCTGCCGGCGAGACCTGGCCATAATACTCGCGCATCAACCGCGCGGCATCACGGCCCAGCCACGGCTCCGGCAGGAGTTCGTCTGGTAGGCCGGGGTCGAGAAAGAGAAACTTGCGGTACTCGTGAATCAGGAGGATCTCCTCGCGGAAGCACTCGTTCGCCGGCACCACTTTGTTCCTGGCCTGGCGCTGGCGGTGGTGAGCCAATCTTGCTTGATACTGAGCGATGAACTCGGCGTAGCGCTGCTGCAGCGTGTCCAGATCCCAACACTTGCGCACCAGCGCCAGATTGTCCCCCGGGCCCTGATAACGGGCAGTGAAGAAGTCGATAGCCCCTTCCAGATGGTAGCGCTGGGTCAGCTCGACCAGTTGCGGTCGCAAGTCCCGAGGGCTCACCCAGACGCTGCTGGCGAGTTGACCGAAACCGGTCCAGGCTAGCTCCCGGCGGAACTGGTCGCGCGTGGCTTTGCGACTTTCGGAGATGGTGTAGGTGACCATCAGCCATTCCCCGTTCCACGGCGGGTTCTCCAGCTTGTAGATACGGTTGGCGCCTTCGGCCAACCGTTTCGCCCCGCGCTCGCTGAGCCCATAGAAGCTCTTTTTCCCCACCTTGCGATTGCGCAGCCAGCCCTCGCTGGTCAACCGCGAGAGCGCGACCCGTACGGCCTGAGGCGAGAAGTGAAACTCCTGCATCAGCCGGATTAGGCTCCCAGCCCACACCTCGCCACCGTAGTAGCGAATGAAGTCGCCGAAGAGAGTGAACAGGAGAGAACGGGGACGCATTGACTTATATAACAAAAATATTGTATACCACTAAAAAAGAGCAATATAAAGACCCACCAGGGAGGCAGCCATGGACAACACCTTGATCCAGTACAGCACGGACAGCGGCATCGCGCTCATCGAGCTCGACAATCCACCGGCCAACACCTACTCGCACGAGATGATGCTCCAGCTCGACGAGGCGATCCTGCGGGCCCGCTTCGACGATCAGGTGTATGTGATACTGATCCGCGGTAAAGGCGATAAATTCTTCTCGGCTGGCGCCGACATCGAGATGCTCAACCGAGTAACCCCCCAGTTCAAGTACAACTTCTGCTTGCACGCCAACGAGACCCTCAACCGCCTGGAGCGTACGCCCAAGCTGGTGATCGCCGCGCTCAATGGCCACACCGTGGGTGGTGGCCTGGAGATCGCTATGGCCTGTGACATCCGTATCGCCCGGCGTGACGCTGGACAGATTGGCCTGCCGGAGATTGCCCTGGGTGTGTTACCCGGCACAGGTGGCTCCCAGCGCCTCACCCGTCATGTCGGCAAGGCGCGCGCCCTGGAATTGATGGCGACCGGCCGCAAGTTTTCCTTCGAAGAAGCCCGGGAGATGGGTTTGATCCACGACATCTACGAGAACGAGGGCTTCTTCGAGCAGGTGCTGGCGTATGCGCGCCAGTTCACCCCGCCCAACAAGGCGAGCAAAGCCGTCGGCCGCATCAAACTGGCTGTGCAGGCCGGCGGCGAGCTGCCGTTGTGGGAGGCGCTGAGTCTGGAACAGGAACTGCAAGCCAATCTGTTCGCCAGCGAGGACGCAAAAGAAGGCCTGCGCTCGTATGTGGAAAAAGGAGTTCCCCGCTTTAAGGGTGCCTGAGAAAAAAGGGGTCGGGGGTTGGGGGTCAGGGGACGGAAGATAAAGACAAAGAAAAACTGACCCCCGACCCTCATGCTGATAGCTGACCGCTAGAGTAAGGAGCACGCCGTGGCCACACGCATTAATACCTTCGATGACTGGATGGATCTGTTCAAAAGCTGGCAGAAAGAGATCGGACTCAACACCGGCGAGCTGGGGGAGTACCGCTGGGAGGTCAAGTTGGGGGAGCTGGAGCGACCGGACATCGAGTTCGGGGCTTATGCCGGACAGAAAAAGTGGGAGAACGTTCTAGAGGTGCCAGACCAGCGTATCCGCGACGCGCTCCTCAATTTGATCCGCGTGCAAGGGGACACCGAGTTCGCCTCCACCGAGCAGCAGCGGTATCTCTTCGACACCGCGCCGTCGGACTACGACCGGCAGAGTCTGGCGCGGATCATCTGTGAAGAAAGCCGTCATGGCTGGCAGATGGCCTATTTACTGGTGACCTATTTTGGGTCGACCGGCAAGGTCGAGGCGCAAAAGCTGCTCGAGCGGCGGGCGTTCAAGAAGACCCGTCTCCTGGGGGCGTTCAACGAGCCTATCAATAACTGGCTTGACATGTACGCTTACACTGAGTTTATCGACCGCGACGGGAAATTTCAGCTCAAGATGGAGAGCTTCTCCGCCTTTGCCCCCTTCGCCCGCAGCATGGGGCCGATGCTTAAGGAAGAGCAGTTTCATCTAGGCACCGGGCACAACGGGCTCAAGCGCATCCTGCGCGCCGGCAAGATCCCCGTGACGATCATGCAAAAGTACTGCAACAAATGGGTCCCCGCGGCTTATGACCTGTTCGGCACGGATCATTCTTCGTCTGCCCAGTGGGCTTATACGTGGGGCATCAAAGGCCGCTTTGACGAAAACACTGCTGGTGAGGCGGCTAACCTGGACCACCTGAACGAGCACGCCCGCCGCCTGTTCTA
>WNGG01009114.1_pt1 | contig 10856 bp, 12 predicted proteins | sample 5400661 | NCBI WGS metagenome assembly WNGG01 (sample SAMN13153372, study PRJNA577476) | soil metagenome | isolation source: 100 cm soil or saprolite under Garry oak tree replicate 1 | place: USA:California | collected 2016-06-15 | reverse complement strand
AATTCGGCGCCGCTGCCGAATTCAAGTCGTCAATCAATACACAGTCTGTAACAGAGCAGGTTGTCGGGTTTGCCTTGACAACATTGGAACATCTAGCGGGATTGTTTGTAATGTCGGTGAAAAAGACGAAGGGGTTGTGCTCTGAAGTGTATGGCTGGTTGGAACTGGTGTCGCAACCGCTCGCGGGTGCTTGGTTCTCCATATAGCCCCTCCAAGTCAATCCTACAGATTCAAACCGGTCCACCAGATTCGCGGCTGATGATGGTTGGCAGGGGTAGGCGACGCAGCCCAGGATGTCTCCTCCGAGGATGGCTATGTAGTCAGCTTGGCTGAAGTGGGAAACTCCGAGATATCGGGATCCTATTCCATAGCTGTTGGCGAGGCCAGCAGTATAGGGGTCTCCGTTTGTACTCAAGCATGGCGGTGGACTCCGAGCGCATATGTTATTGATTCCGTGATCCTCCATCATGATGATCACGACGTGATCGAAGTAGGTCCCGCTGGGAGGCGTGGGCGAAGCGGAGACGGCCCTTATGATATTGCCCCCAACCATGGCTGTGCCTAGAAAGGAGACGAATAAGCCAGCCAGAAGAATCGCAACTTTTCCTATCTGAATACGATCGTTCATGATATGCCATCGGCCATAAAGGAGAGAATTGGTAATTCTTCTCGTTTTGAGTTAACGCCTATGTCGTTCAAGTGAGATTGTCAGGCGATCTGCCCTGTATTTAATCTTGAGAATATTCAGATATCTATTGATGTACTAAGGTAGACTTGGGAAAGAAAGACAGGCTTTGAAACTGGAGGGATGCGGTCAGAACCTCACAGGCACATGAAGATTCTCAACGAAAAAGGGACTACTCCAGATAGTAGGTAGCGGTCGTCGTCGACGGAATCGTCAAGGAACAGGTTCGTCCAGGCGTGTTATGACTTGAATCCCAAGAGACCGCTCTCGAAATGCGCATCGATAAGTTTCTGTCTGGGACCCAAGTTTGAATTAGCACAGAGTCTAGCATTTTGTCCTGTATCCTAGCATGACATTCAAAGCGTACATGGACAACATTCAGGCGAAGACCGGCAAGACTCAGGAGGACTTTTGGAAACTCGCCATCAAGAAGCACTTCGTGAAGCAGGGTAAGATCGTTGCAAAGCACGCCGAGCTTTTGGCATGGCTAAAGTCGGAAATTGGACTAGGGCACGTGCATGCGAACTTTATCATATTATGTCTCCGCTTGCGCACTAACGACCCGAAAGTCAGTACTCAATCGAAAAAATGGGCCTACAATACAGGATATCAAGCATTGAAATAACATTTCGTCTGTAACTATTTTTTCTGCTAACTAATCTATGACCCCCCGGGGTGGCTGATCTTCCCGCGCCCCGCCCTTCGTGGCCCAGAAATCGCTTGGCTACCAAATCGCCTATTATCAGCCCAAATCGCGAATCTGGGGATACCACCTGATGGTCCGCCTAGGGACCCTTCTTGATCTCCTAGGAAAAGGGCAAGTTTCGCCTTGCCATCCAAGCCCGCATTACGCCCTGTTCAGCCGGACTCGCCTGTTATCCGTGCCAGACACGACATCGTCTCGTCGAAAAAGCGGGGTATTGTTCAGGCATTCTGCGCAGCCTGAGCGTTCATACTATTTTGTGGCGAACGTTCGAAGGCGATCCTCGAAGATCGTCCGTGCTGGAAAGCCCATCGAACACGCGTACGTGTTGAAATCCAGCAAACTCTTTCCATTCCTTACCGCTCTATTCTGGATCCCCCGGATACTCTCGCCTACTATGGCGTATGTGGACGCGTATCCTGGCCCGTTTCCTTGGTGCGCTGGGAAGAGCTGGTGGTAGACCATGCTCTTTGACAAGCCCGTCTTCTTACTCGCCCACTCAATAAATTCCACAAGGCCTTGTTTGCTGGAGTTGATCCTCGCATCACCGATGATCCGCAAGAACCTCACAATCCGCCACATCCACGTATAGAACTCGTACTCCTCCGCGATATTGTCGAATCCTCCGTGCTTCTCGTAGAAGTTCACCAGACTCTTCTCATCCGAGTTCAACCCCTTCCGTGTCTGCAGCTTCTCCATCACATCCTGGAACTCAACCTCCCGCTGGAACGAGATACCCTCTGAGATCGCGCCTCCAAGCGGAGACCAGAGCATATCCACCAACGTCGGCTTCGCACCATAACCGAAGGACGAATTCGACGCGTGCACACAGTGCCCATACTCCTCATGAACAAGGAGATTCAGTAGCTCTCCGGGCGCAGTGCTCGGATCACGACGCGGATCAGTCGTGCAGATGAACACCTGTTGCGGTTTGTCAGTAAACGTATCAAAGAAGAACGCGCCCCCGCTCGGAAATATGGCCGTCAGATACAACGGCGTCTCCATCACCCTCGCATCATAGTGCGGATTTACCTTGACGATACTCTTGTTGGCAACCTTCACAACCCTCTTCCGAAGATCCGCGAGATACGGAATGATCTCGTTAACCTTGACAGCTCTCTTCGCCTTGATGACCTTCGACACCTCCTCCGCCCTCGCCGCAACACCATACTTCTTCGCCAGCCTCGCCGTCAACCGCTGGAACTTCGGCAATTCTCGATCCAGATACTTGAGACCCTTCTCTTCAAGCTCGCCAGGCGTCTCTGAATAGTCCCAGAGACGTTGCAGCGCCTGCGCATAGATCCCTTTCCGGCCTAGATCCGCACCCTGCTTCTTGATGATCTTGTAGACCTCGTCAAAACCCTGATTCTTGAAACCCTTAACCCGGAAGATCGAAGCAAACTTCCTCGTCACCTCAGAAAGATCATCCAGACTCTCCTTCAGCTGCTTATCCTGAGTCTCCTTCTTGATCGTCCGGATAATCTCCTGCAGACCATCGCAACGTATCAGCGTGAGAAGACGAAGACCTGTCGGCCAGTTTCGACCCGCAGCCTCCACAGTTCCCGCCTGTAGCGCTCTGATCCCGTTTCGAGTCAGAGCCTTCATGTGACTATCGACAATGCCTTCCTTGATCATGTAGCCAAAGTAGGCGTTCAACACGGACTCAGGAACCATGTGAGGCTCCGCCAAGCCATACCAGGCAGCAAGCGAGTCCAGAACCCTCAGCTGAGACTTGTTCTCAGCCTTCAAACGCAACTCGTCTACACGTCTAGAGAACTTCTCAAGATTCCTCTTCGAAGGAATGAAAATCTTCCCAACATACTCTTTCAGCCCGTTAATGTAAGCTCCAGAAGGATCATTCTCCTTGAAGAGATCAAAGATTTCCGATTCGATCGGTGATGCAGGTTTCGGTATAGCCAATTCTTATCAATCAATCCCCGGGTTTAGCACTCTCGACTAGGAGCTAGACTACTTAATTCTAATCCATTTCAGATAATCCAACCCGTGACCACGCGAGAATCCACTCGGGACCGAGAAAACGCATCACAGCCTCCCTCCCGCACAACCCTATGCCATCAGGAGTCAGTTCCCTTCATCCCATCTTGCCCGCTTCATGCGACAAGACACGGGCCAGCCAATAAACGGCTTTCCGGACAGAGAAAATAGGCCGAGTAAGGTTCCCGACCCGGCTGTCGGAAATCCTAGATTACTCGTGGCTCTTCCTAGGCTTAGTTCCCGTTTGCTTCTCGATGCTGCGGAGATTGATCTCCCTGACAAACGCTTCCGTGCTGATATCGAGGGAGTCGATCTTCTCTTGCATTAGAACATCGCTAATCTTCAGTGGATGATCAGGGAGAAGCAGATTGTCGGTCGAAGCAACAAAATGTTCCCAGTTTATCCCAACATCGAGAACTGAATCCGCGAGTTCTTCATCAGTTACACTGACAGTTTTCGCCGTGTCAACGAAGTTCTGAAATTCCTGGTCAGGAACTTGCAGGTCAATGACTGTCCGAATCGGCCGAGGAGTCGTTCCCCCCAACTCATGACCGAGAACATAGGCGAGAAAGGTGAAGTTTTCGATCTCCGTAAAATGTTTCATCCGTACCTCCAGAGGAGTTTCCCCTGAAGGAATAGAATCAGGAAAGTCGGAGACCTGCGGTGCGCCTGTTTCTGGATCGTTGAATCGGAAAACTCTTGATAGCTTTAACGGGTTCATCCGGGTAATGCTTTTCCCGGAAAGCTCTTGTTCATCCCACGACTCTCTACTCTTAGTATCAGAGGCCATTTCTTAACACAGCGCACAGTTGTAATCGGAGAATACATTTCTGATCTGTAACCCACGACACGACTCGAACGTAATCATCCTCCCAGCCCTATCCACAGATATCGCCATGAACCTCCTCCCGGTCCATCCCCTACCGGCTACGCCTCTACAACACACTAGGCTTCAAGTTGAACTGGAAAGACTCGTTCGTCCATCAGAATGGATCTCATCCCGGCCCTCAGTTTGGTTCCCGGAAACAATATTGCTCTTGGCTACTATCCGCTCGGTTTTCTCAACTACCTTCTTGACAATACCGAGATAGGTCAGGGCTTCATGAATTCCGGTTGCTGCGAATCCAACACCGTGAGCGATCTCCTTATTCGAGAATTTCTTTGACATACGGCTGAGGTCTTTCTCCACACTCTCCAAGTACCGTTTCAACTCCTTGATGGCAAGCAGAGTATTCTCTGCTCTCTCGTGCTGGGTTTGTTCAGATTCCTTTCCCAATCCGATACCTTTCGAAAGGCCTGAGAGAACGATGATAATAGCGTAGTCCAACCTGGCGGCGACGAAGATGGGTACACGCGTTCTGAAACCTCTTGCTAACACGTTCGAGAACTGATAACGCTCACGCTCAAGCCGCTCCATGTTGACGCTTGGTAGTCATAACAACTTCTGCATCTTAAATAAGAATGAAAACCAACGACCCTTGCGACCATCTGTTGGCCCGGAGAAAACCTCGCAAAGTCGCAACAAAGACACGCCCAAGAACAAACAGCGACTCTCAAGGCAGCCGGGAAATCTCGCCCTCCAAAGACTCGATCAAGGCAGCAGAGGACCTCGCCCTCGCTGCATTCGCTTCAGGATTAAAACTGGCAGCTGCGTTTGGAACCGTTGCCGCTAAGACCACCAGTCTGGCCCTAGCATCGATCGCAACCGGAGCGGACAAGTTCTCTGAGCTAGTAAAGCAAGAGGCATTGAAATCTCAGAAGACTCATTCCCGCAAAACCGGTCGAACATCTCGTGCGAGAGGCGATGGGAGAATCACTAGGCGAGAGCGGAAGCGGGAAATCTTAGCGTCTTGACCAGTTAAATTCGACTACGGTCTCTATTTTTCCTGCAACCGATATCTCGTGACCAGATCTCGGCTCGCAATCAATAATGGAGTGCAGATCAGAATGGCTCCGAGCACGATGATCGCTCGTTCGAAAGGATAAACGAGGAATATGGCCGGCCAAAAACCCAGGGCGCCTCTTCCAACGAGACTAGCGAAGAGAATTCCTCCCGTAACGTGTTCGATCATGGTTCCAATGAAGGCAGCTACAAATACCGATTTCGCCAGTTGTCTGCGTGCTCCAAAGCTGAAACCATCGCGCAGGTTTCGAGTCAGCGGAGACACCAACACCGCTAGCGCGACGAGATGAAGCCAAAGGTATGGAATCGGAGGACTGGGAAGACGAAGCCACTGGAACGGAATTGGGAAACTTGGAAAGTTTGAGCCAACGAAGATCTCGGTATTGGGATTGATGACGAAGAGACCCACGGTCGCCACGTACATGAGGGTCGCTTCGGTCCGTCTGCCGCGCACGAGAAGACTGATGAGAGCCACATTCAAGGCTCCTCCGAGAAAATCGAGACCTCCGAATTTCAGCGTCCCGGCTGATCCAGGAATGAAGGCGGCAATCATCGTCCCCAAAAAGACCGCGAGTATCCCGTAAGACGGAGCCAGGAACACACCTAGAACAGGTGTTATGATTCCGCTGAATGTGATGGATCCAGACGTCCCTATGAGCCTGTCAAGAGGTATGGTTCGCGGAATTATGTAGAGTGCGGCAAGAGACGCGGTCAGCGTGATGCGCTTAGTATCGAATCTGTTCTTGGGAATTTGCATCTTTTTCGATCAGAAGCGTTTAGCCGTCGCGCAAAATACCATGGGTTTTAACGATTTGTTGCAGCTCTCTTACGCTTAGTCCGGTTTCGTTGGATATTCTCCGCAGGTCTTCGTATTCCACCTTGCCACCCTGGGAATGGGCACCCCCTCCAAGCACCCTCTTCGCTCTGACCTGAAACTTCTTCCCTTTCACCTCGATAGCTATGGTGCCACTGGTCCTTCTGCTGATGTGTCTCGACACCGGCATCTCTCGTACTCCCAGCGTCCCGGTTTCTTCCATCAACAAATCGGCTAATCGTTCACTCTTTGCCTTGTCAGCTATTACCGAGATCAGTTGGCCTGGCCGATTCTTCTTCATGAAGACCGGAGTAATTGAAACGTCTCGGGCTCCGGCTTCCATCAGCCTCTCGACCGCGCGTCCAATAACTTCACCGGAAACATCGTCCAAGTTGGTTTCTAGCACAACTACCTCATCGTGCGCATGCTCAGTCTCCGTGAGCTCGCCATCTGTGAGACGGAGGACATTGGCTACTTCGTCCAACTCCTTTGCCCCCGCGCCATACCCGACCTTGTGAGGCGTGACTATGGGAATTCCCTCCGTACTAGCGCCCGCTAAATTCACCGCTATAGCAACCCCTGTTGGCGTTGTCAGTTCGAACTGGATGCTATTCGTCTTCATTGGAAACTTGTGGGATCGCAATATTTCGGCAACGGCAGGAGCCGGATTCGGATAGGTTCGCCCAGAGAATTCCGTCACTCCTGTTCCAACTCCAACTGGACTGCACCACCATCTCGCCCTCGATAGTTCAAGCTCATCAGCGAGATATGCAACACCGAGTACGTCTACTAGAGTGTCTGCGGACCCGAGCTCATGAAGGTCGACGTCTTTAGTGGAGTGGCCATGGACGCGTGATTCGGCTGAGGAAAGCGTGTCCAAGACGGATTTGACAAATGTAGTTCCCCAGTCGGAGAGACCCAACGCTTTTGTGCACTTCACAGCAGATGACTGGAGATCACTGGCCTTTCTCTTCGAAACTTTTTCTTCAGAACTTACTTCGACCAGTTGCGCACTGATCTCACCTCTCTCCACTCTGGTCGTCTTGACCTGGACATGATTCGCGCCAGGAAGATTCCTTTCCACAACCTCAGCGACTTTTCCCAGACTCTTTGGGCTACCACCTAGATCGATGAGAGCGCCTAGGAATTTGTCTCCGGAGGCTCCAGAAGAACTGGCATCGATTATCACGGCTCTTCCAGAAGATCTCATATTGACCCCATCCAAACACTTGCGTGAGCACAAGTATTAATCAAGCTATTCCGATACTATCACGATCAGTTTTGGAGCCCAAGCCCGACAACTCATGCGTCTACGGCCTCGGCGAATGCCCCGTCCTCACAGTTGTGGGGGAGAAGATGAAAGACATGGAACAACGGTCAAAAGTGTTCCCAACAGACCCTGGCGCAGCAGCTGTAAGCCAGATGATACAACCATTCCTCCAACTAAACGCCAACATCTACGCAATGCTTCCCTCCTTCTGTCCCAACTGCCCCAAGAGAATCGTCGCGGTCGAGAAAGAGCTAGCGCAAATAAGACATCAAACGACCAAGTAAGAGTATGCCGATCGCTCGGACATCCGGGCTACTGATCAGCCTGATACTCGCCTAGACGTTGTCCGTTCTCGACCCCCAAGGCGGCTACAAACACCGAGAAGCCTTAATTCGACCACACCATAACAAGAGGTTGGTTGTCTTCTGTTGCAGGAAGCCCTCGTAAAAGAACGAGACCAGATCATTCTTGACCATGATGACCTTCCCCGTTCATGGTACAATGTCATCGCTGATCTACCCGGCGAGTTCCCTAAACCAATAGATCCGGAAGACGGTCCGTCGAGGCTCGAGTACCTCTCGAAAGTTCTCTTGAAGCACTGTCTCCAGCAAGAAACATCAACTGAGAGATGGATATCGATCCCGGGTCCTGTTCAAGATCTCTATCGTCAAGCGGGTAGGCCGCGACCTCTCTACCGTGCGCGACGCCTCGAACGCTTCCTCGGGACGCCTGCAAAGATCTATTACAAACGAGAGGATCTTTCGCCAACAGGGTCCCATAAGGTCAACACGGCCCTCGCGCAAGCATACTATGCGGCAGAAGAAGGATGTACCGGGGTCTCGACAGAGACAGGAGCCGGCCAGTGGGGCACCGCGCTCGCCTATGCCGCAAGCCTCCAAGGATTGAAGAGTGTCATATTCTGGGTACGATCGGTCTACGACTGGAAGCCGGATCGCCGGGTGTTGATGCAAATGTACGGGGGCAAGGTCTTCGCGTCTCCGAGCCATGAGACATTAGTCGGGCGAAAAATACTAGAGAAGAATCCTAACCACGTTGGCAGCTTAGGAATCGCAGTTTCCGAGGGACTGGAATACGCGGAGAAGAACCCAGGCTACGCCTACTGTCTCGGCAGCGTCCTAAACCACGTTCTGATCCATCAATCCATCATCGGATTGGAGACTATGAAACAGTTCGACCAGATCGATGAGAAGCCAGATGTGATGATCGGCTGCTTAGGTGGAGGAAGCAACTTCGGAGGATTCATCCTTCCCTTCGCAGGGGAAGTCGTGCAGGGAAAGAGAGAGTGCAGATTCCTCGCAGCGCAATCCGAATCAGCCCCCAACCTCTCCAAAGGAGAATACAGGTATGACTATGGCGATCACGCAGAGAAGACCCCTCTGTTGAAGATGTATACTCTTGGTCATCAGTCGGACATGGCCCCCATCAAAGCGGACGGACTAAGATACCATGCTGCCGCACCATTCATCAGCTACCTCAAGCATCTCGGACACATTGAATCAAAAGCTTATCCCCAAGACGAGCAAGGAATCTTCGAAGCGGCCAAGACCTTCGTCCAAGTCGAAGGCTTCCTCCCAGCACCGGAGTCCGCGTACGCGATTCGAGCCGCAATAGACGAAGCTCTCGAGTGCAAACGCAAGAATCGGATGGAAGTAATAGCTTTCAACGTATCAGGACACGGATTCCTGGACCTTGCTGCATACCAGGAAAAACTAAAATTCTGAAGGTCTCGACTTCGGATGCTCAGCCCGTAGGCCAGTTGACCATCTGACTACTTGTTGGTTGCTGTTACTGTTGCCGAGATGGAGTGAGTTGTCGTACCGCTCGTTCCCGTTATCGTGACAGTGTACGTTCCAGCATTGGTGGAACGATTAGTGGAGACAGTTAGCGTAGTGGTGCCGGTGGGGTTGGCGGATGTTAGGGTCACGCTGACGATGGGGGAAAGAGTCGGCGGGTGTTTGACTAGGGGGAGAATTGTTGCGGAAAGATTCACGGTGCCGGTGAACCCGTTCAATGATGATACTGTGATTGTGAAGACTCCGGAGGATGTCTTGGAGATGGATAGGGATGCTGGGTTAGCAGTGAGCTGGAAGTCGGGGGAGAGGATATTGATGTTCTTAGAGGCAAGACGGGTAGTTTGGTATGGGCTTTCGTAGTGGAGGACTCCTGTGATCGTATAGGGTCCCGATGGAACCTGCTTGCCCTGCATGTTGACCTGTTTCCAGTCGAGGCTTGCCACTGTTACGGTCTGGCCCGGCTGGATGGTTATGGTGGTGAATACTTGGGCGCATGGGGCGAAGGGTGGGGGTACGTTTGTGAAGACGAGGCTGCCTGTGGAGTCGTATATCTCGAACTGGAAGCCGCTGCAGGAATCTGTAAAGTTGAAGGTTATCGGTTGTGTTCCATGGTTTGTGGCGTTCAGTTTGGCGTGCACCGTCTCGCCGAGAACGTACGAGTCCTTGTCAGTGATCACGGAATATGTGATGATAGGGGTTGCCGGGCCGACGGTGAGTGTCTTGGAAGATGAAGGATTTCCTGAAGATGTGATGAGGGTTAGGAGTATTCGGTAGGAGCCCTGGGCAGAATAGGAGTGCTTGACTATTACCCCGGACCCGATTGTTCCGTCACCAAAGCTCCACTCATACCCCTTAATCGGGTTGGTCGAATCGTAGGAGATGCTCGTGGAAGCGTTAAACACAACGGACGCGCCGGCTCCAGGGTTTGTAGGTTGGAAGGTGAACCGGGGCACGGCGTAGAACAGGACCAGCTGACTTGTCGTGTCTGTTTGCCCGGCAGAGTCCTGGATTTTGAGTGCTACAATCCACTGGTTTGTGGAACCGCCATAGAGATGGGTTACCGATGAACTGTCTGTCTTTACCGGGGGAGAACCATCGCCAAAGTCCCAAGTGTAGGAGATGATCGAGGAGGTGCTGGTGCTCCAGTTACCGTTGAAGAAAACCGCACTTCCTGGGATGGCACAGGCAACACAGGGCTCGTACGTAAAAGCAGCAAGAGGGCTCGACCCTCCGTGCGACCTGGGTAGGCTGACCAGTGATAGGGATGCGAAAACGAGAGCGATGAGAAACAGTTCTCTGAAGAGAGACTGTGGCCTCAAGGATATCCCTGGTGGGAGAGGAGAGTCGAAATATTAGTTTTTCTGAAGGAAAGAATTCTGAGCGGTCAAGACATGAGGGGATAGTCGCGAGCTCGTTCCGGGAAGCCTGTCACCCAACGGGCGAAGGCCCGGTTGAGCTCAACTCTTATTCCCGTCCAGTTTCATTCCTCCAGGTCCTTGTAGGAGAATGAGGGGGTAGTGGGGAAAATGGCCGGTTTCAAGGAAGCTACCTTCATCGAAGGAAAACTTGTTCGTATCGCGAAAGGGAAGATAGAGGTCGAATCCGAAGACGATGGAACGGGAGAACCGGCGCTTCTAACGCTGAAATTGGGAGACGTGGACATCGATCTTGA
>WNGG01010083.1_pt1 | contig 10857 bp, 10 predicted proteins | sample 5400661 | NCBI WGS metagenome assembly WNGG01 (sample SAMN13153372, study PRJNA577476) | soil metagenome | isolation source: 100 cm soil or saprolite under Garry oak tree replicate 1 | place: USA:California | collected 2016-06-15 | reverse complement strand
GAAAGTGAACGGGATCAAAAGAACGTGAAACAGATAATGATGATCGACGTAGTTCTGCTCGTTAAGTGTCGTCAACGGCAGCGCTTTGAACGCGGGCAGGTGCGGAAAACTTTCCCGCAGCATCGACGCCCACCGGATATGATAGTAGCCGTCGTTGTCGAGAATTGCCGGTCCGCCGAATTCAATCCAGCCCATTACGACGCCTATCAGCGCGAGTCCGCCGACGATTTGGAGAATTGCTCGAAGACGAGTGCGAGATTGGGCGAGGGGGCGAGAAGGTGAGGCGGTGCGCGCTTCGTCTGTACTAGACTTCGTTTGCAAGAATGACGACTGGCTTGGATCGCCCACTCTCTCGGTCCCCCGTCGCCCTTGGTTTCTCACTTGATGCGCTCGGAGATCTGATCCACGCGCTTGCCCAATTCATCAAGTTGCTCGATGAACTGCTTGGCTTGATCGGTGTTCATCGCTCGTAGCTCGTTCGTGAGCGAAGTGATTCGTTGACGAAGCGAGTCGGCGTCGCGCCGAGCTTCGCCTTTGCTGAGGACGCGGTAGAATGAGGACGCGACACGGCGATCCAGATCGTCGACGTTACGCGATTCGCTGGAGTCGGTCGATTCGCTCCTCGCGCTCTTTCAATCCCGCAGTCCGCTCCCCGAGTTCTTCAGTGCGAGCTTCGATTTGGCGCGCGCGACGATCGAGTTCTTTCTCGAGCGCTTCTGTTCGAGTCGCAAGCACGGAAGCCTGGTCTTCGACTTTGCCGACTTGCTCTGAGGCGCGGGTCGCCCGAGTCTCGACTTCGCTCAGTTTTGAGCCGAGTTGTTTCTGCACGCCTTCCGCAGTTTGGCGTGCGGCCTCGGCTTGACCGACGCCCTCGCCGGCTCGCGCTTCGGCGGCGCCCACACGCGAGCCGATTGTGGTGAGCTGTTCGGGCAAGCCTTGAAGTTGGCCCGTCGCGCTCTTTAATGCGTACAGCTCACTGCGCTGGGCCGCGATGACCCTGTATTGCGCTTTGAATTTTTTATCGCTCTGGTAATCGTTCTCATCGAGCGTTTGTTCAAGCTCGCGCACTCGAGCAGCAAGAGGTCCCTCACCCGAACTTGGCGATTGCCGTTCCGGTTCGCGCATCGTCGCCGCGCCTGCGCGGTTCAGACTTGCAGCGTCCATTGGTGGTCGCTCAGCCGAACCTCCGAAAGGCAGATTCCCACGCATCAACGCGACCTGTGAGTTCGGATTCGGATGATCGCTCGAAAGCTCTAGCGCATAGATCACAGCCCAGAACGCAAACACGAACACTACAGTGAAGACTACAAGTCGCAAAAACCCTCGGTGAACGCGCGAGAGCAGCTTGAACGGCGTTTCGTAGAACGGTGGCGTCGTAATCTCGGTTCGCTCGGGGAATGCGCTGGAGCGTTCCCAGTCGTGCGCTTCGAGCGCTTCGGAACGGGAACGCCGTCCGATCAATCGCCTCGACACTGAAAATGTGGGTCGCGCGGCGTAGGCTGCAACAAACGCAAACGCCAGAAGACCTAGCCACGCCAGTCCCCATCTCTTCATCGATGCGTCAATAGAGCCGAGGTACGCGCGGTACAGACGCTCATCGCGCTCCTTTAGAAAGGGCTCCACTTGCCATACACCGAGATATCGCTGGTTCGCCTGCCCCGTCAGCGCGGCTGCTTCTTCGTCGATTCGGTCTTCGGAGTAAATTCGATTGCGATCGAGATAATATTTCAGCCAGTCGCGAAAGCCGTTGACGTCCTGTCCGCCATCCAGATATTCACCGATTATCGTGAGTGAGCCGGACCACGCCGCGTCGTCCGCGGAATTGAATCGCGAGGTGATCCAACGGCCGGGTCCATTTCGAAGATAACTTTCGTAATCGCGTTTGAACTTTCCGTCTTTCATCAGCCAGTTTGCATTAACCCAATCATCGTAGCTCGCGGCGTTCAACTCACGCTCTTTCATGAGTTGCCCTGCAGAGCTGACATGGCGTACCGGGTTGTTCTTCTCTTTGTCGCGCACCACCAGGAAAGTTGCCAGCGCCGACAGCGCAAATATCGCAAGCGTCGCCGGGAGCGTGATCCGCCACGCGCGAAAGTACCGACCGCCAAACGCAATTAGCAAGGCAAGCATTGGCGTGGCAAAAAAGAAAAGGAAGATGAATGCAAAAAGGAACGGCGGCTGCTCATGCGGTAAAACTGGATTCCATTGTTTCGGGACGGGAGCGAATCGGACAAATAAGGCTGTGAGCAACCAAATAAATGCGAGCGCTAGCAGCTGACCGACGACGAGCGCTAGGAACACAGATACACGCGCGCCCCAAGGTCTGGCCTGAAATCGGCGCGGCAGGGAGCGGTCGAGGCGTTCGTCTATTTCGCGGCGCAGCGCCGTGAAGTCTTCGTCGGTTGCTTCCAGCTCAGCGGTCGCCAGCTCTCGCCGCAAGCGAGCGAGCTTGATGGTGGCTGCCAGTTTGGCAAAAGGCGACAATCCTCGCTCGCGCGCGTCTAGCGCCGCCAGGTATTCACGAAGCACATCCGTATCGCGCGCAATTATGGTTTCCATAATGGGCCGAATCTCCCAACCCCTGTCCTCGATCTATGTTTGAAAGTTCTGAACTACCTTTAGCTCGTCACCGGTGACTGCATCCATATACACGGTCCACGAGAGCGACTTGCCGGCTACCAACTCCCAAGCCAGGTGGACTTCGATTGCATCACCCTTCTCGATGGGAAGAATGACCAATCGTTTTACGACCACTTCTGCGGACGCGCCAATCTGAGTCCGTTGTTCGCGGCCCGCTGCATCGGTGTAGCCGAAAGTTCGTCCGACGACTTTCTTGGCGGCAATATCTCGCTCGATGGAAGGTTTCAGCGGCAGCTCAACAATCGGAACAAACCTATCGTCGAGCTGAATGAGTCTTCCATCCGCAGAGATCACCGTCACCAGTTCGCCAAAGTTGCCAGCCACCGGATAGGCAAAGTTGCCCTGTCGAAAAGTTAGGCGCTGGTTATCGCCCGACTGGTCCGAGCTGACCAGCGATATGGTCGTCGGATCAACTCCCAGCAGCTCGCGCCAGCGGTCTATGAATGACTTGACAGCTTCTCGCAGTGCAAATACTTCATTTCCGCGTTCCGGCTTGTAGGTCAGCAGCTTAATGCCGCCGGAAACACCCAGCAGCGAGCGCGGCGTGTTTATTATTGGATACAAGTCGGGCGGCGTTTGCGCCACGCCGTACGAGTCAAGCATCCGTCTCCACTCGCGTTCCGCGGCGGCCCTGCGGTCGGCTGAATCCTTTATCACCGCGGGGTAACTCTGCTTTCCTGCCGTTGGCGTTTGAGGTGAAGGCTCGCACGCAGCGGTAATCAGGATCGTCGCGAGGATGAGAGTCAGTGATCTCATACGTTGCAGAACAAACCGCGCGCCGCTGTTTGAAGTGTGGCGCGCGAGAAGAAGCTGAATAGGAATTATTCATGTTTTCAGATTGACGAGCAAGTTGAGCTACGGCTTGCATTTCATCGGTTCGCTTTGATAGCCTCTGAAGCTGGTCAGGCAAGTTGGCCAGCATCAGCCGCGCAGTCTTCCACGAGGTAACACGATGCTGGCATCCGATATTCCCGAAGCTCTCACATTCGACGACGTTTCTCTGGTTCCCGCGCGCAGCGGAGTTCTGCCGACAGAAGCCGATACGACGACTCGCTTCACCCGCAACATTCCTCTGAATATTCCGATCTCGTCCGCCGCGATGGACACAGTCACCGAATCGCATCTCGCGATAGCGATCGCTCAGCAAGGCGGAATCGGCGTCATCCACAGGAATCTACCGATTGAAGATCAGCGCGATGAAGTAGACAAGGTCAAGCGCAGCGAGTCGGGAATGATAGTCGATCCGGTGACGATAACTCCCGACCGCCGCATCTCGGACGCGGTGGAGGTGATGGAGCGCTATCGCATCTCCGGTGTGCCGATTGTCGAGGAAAATGGTCATCTCGTGGGCATTCTGACCAATCGCGATCTACGGTTTGAGACGCGGCTGGACCTGCCTATCAGCGAGGTGATGACTAAAGAGAACTTGATCACGGTCCCGGTCGGCACCACGCTCAACGACGCAAAGGCGATCCTTCAACGACATCGGGTCGAGAAGCTTCTAGTTGTCGATGACAACTACCGGCTCAAGGGTTTGATCACGGTAAAGGACATTCAGAAAGCGATCAAGTATCCGCTTGCGGCCAAGGACGACTTGGGCCGTTTGCGGGTTGCCGCGGCAACCGGCGCCGGCGGCGACTTCCTCGAGCGCGCCGAAGAGCTGGTCCGCGCGCGAGTGGACGCGCTGGTGATTGACACCGCTCACGGTCACACCGAAGGTGTAATCGCTGCTGCAAAGAAGATAAAGGGGCGCTTTCCGGAGATCGATCTAGTGGCCGGCAACATCGCAACCGCCGAAGCGAGCCGCGACCTCATTTCTGCCGGCGTCGACGCAATAAAGGCAGGCATGGGACCCGGGTCGATTTGCACAACTCGCGTGGTCAGCGGAGCGGGCGTGCCTCAGATCACCGCCATATTGGAATGCGCCCGCGCAGCTCGCGGGTCGGGCGTTCCAGTGATAGCGGACGGCGGCATTAAATACTCGGGCGATATCAGCAAAGCGATCGCCGCGGGCGCGGACTCGGTAATGATCGGATCGTTGTTTGCGGGAACAGACGAAAGCCCGGGCGAGATTATTCTCTTTCAAGGCCGCTCGTTCAAAGCTTATCGCGGGATGGGTTCGATCTCGGCGATGAAAGAAGGCAGCCGCGACCGCTACGGTCAAGGCAGCGAGTTTCAAATGGCAAAGCTCGTCCCCGAAGGCATCGAAGGCAGAGTGCCGCACAAAGGGCCGCTCGCTTCGTTAGTGCATCAGCTCGTCGGAGGACTTCGGGCAGGGATGGGTTACACCGGCTGTCGTACGATCAGCGAGCTTCACGAAAAGTCGCGGTTCATCCGCGTAACGTCGGCGGGATTGCGAGAGAGCCATGTCCACGACGTGATCATCACCAAGGAAGCGCCGAACTACAGAATTGAATGACGAGTGATGTCTGATCCGTGATTCGTGAAACGTGATCCGTGAAACGTGATCCGCGAGGTTTCGGTCACGCATCACTGGTCACGCATCACCGGTCACACATCACGCATCACGCATCGCTCCTCACGAATCACGCATCACTCGTCACTCATCACTCATCACTTCTTATGCACCTTGATGTGAAAGCAACCTGGAACGCGTGCGGCGAAGCCTTCGACCGATTCACAACTGCGGAGGACTCTTTCGCTGAGAATGTCGAGCGCCCGGCAGTTGAGCGTTTGATCGGAAACCTGGCGGGGGAGCGATTGCTCGACTTGGGTTGCGGCTCGGGAACCTACTCAGTGCTGTTTGCGGCGCGAGGCGCGCAGGTAGTCGGGCTTGATCTGTCCCAAACGATGATTTCGCTTGCGCGCGAACGAGCGCGAGCACGAAGCGTTCAAGCCGACTTTCGCGTCGCGGACATTATCGAACCGCTGCCATTCAGCCAAGGTGAGTTTGATGCCGTGTTCACGGGCACTGCGCTGCATTACGTCGAGAATCTCGGTCCGTTGATGAATGAAATCCAGCGAGTGATGAAGCCTGGCGGAAGGCTGGTCGCAAGCGTATTGCATCCGGTCTCAACATCGCGGTTCCCGATGGCGAGTTCCGATGAACTAGAAGGACCTGATCCCTGGGAGGCTTGGTATTTCGGTCCGCAGTTGAGATGCATCGAGACTCCGTGGCTGGGCTTCGGCGAGGTCAAGAAACAAGGCCGGCAGATTCTCTGCTACCATCACACTATTACCGAATACTTCGACGCGGTTTCGGCTGCGGGCCTCGCGATTATCGAGCTGATCGAACCAGCCCCGCCTCCTGAATTCGCGGCGAAGAATGCGAGTCGCTACAATGAGGCGATGCGCGTGCCGGTGTTCCTGGTTTTTAAGGCTGAGAAGTCAAAATAGTTTTCGCAAGCGCACATCAATTTCGCCAATCGTCACGGAAATGCTGCGTAGCTACGCGCCTTGCTGTTCAAAAAAGCAACTTCATAGAATACTAATGCCTGCTCTGAAGCGGCATGCTGATTGCTCTAGTCTACTCGGCGCGCGATGACTCGGAGGCTAGCAACAATAATTTACAACCCGATGTCGGGTCGACCGGCCCGGCGAGCCGAAAACGTTCAGAAGATGTCTCGTCTTCTGGAAGGGTGCGGACTCGACGTTGAGGCGCGACCCACCGCCGGCCCGGATGACGCAACGCGGCTCGCGCGAGAGGCGACAGCCGGTGGCGCCGACATCATCATCAGCTACGGTGGAGACGGCACGCTAAACGAGGTTCTTCAGGGAATGGCCGGCAGTCAGACGTCGCTCGCGGTGTGGCCCGGCGGCACTGCGAACGTCGTCGCAATCGATCTGGGTGTCCCGTCCGACATCGCCGTACTTGCCGAGATGATCGCTGCGGGCAAGACGCGTCGCATCGCGCTCGGACTTGCGACGAGGGTTGGGGGTTGGGAGTCGGGGGTTGGTGACCAAACCAATCCCCAACCCCCAACCCCCAGTCCCCAACTCCTATCTCGTTACTTCATAATGATGGCGGGCATCGGCCTGGACGCTTCGGTCGCGCGCAAGGTCAACATTAAACTCAAACGTCGAACAGGTGAGTTCGCTTACTGGGTTGAGGGAATCAGGCATCTGTTCACCTGGCAAGCCGAACCATTCACGGTCGAAGTTGACGGGCGCAGCCATGAAAGCGTCTTTACGCTGATCGGTAACGGCAAGGGTTATGGAGGACGGCTGATGATAACCCCGGGCGCGAAGCTCGAGGAGCCGTGGTTCGAAGTTTTCATCCTGCCGCGGCTCGCTAACAACTTCGCTTACGTGCGAGCGGTTGGCGCATGCATCAGCGGGAAGCCGGAAACCTGTGGAGCCTCGCTGGTCAAGGCAAAACACATCAAAGCCAACTCGGCGCACGAGCCCTGGGTGGAGGCGGATGGTGAGTTGATCGGTCCGCTGCCTATGGCGTTTGAAGTGGTACCGAATGCGCTTTCGCTCATAGTTCCGTAGTAGCACAGACTTCAGTCTGTAAGGCACTCCATAGGAGTGCAATGTTTGTAGAAGAACCGCCCGATCTACTCTCACTCCGTAGGAGTGAAATGTCGACATAGAGGCAAAGGAGCCGCAAAAATATCGTTTCTGTTGAGGCCGCAAGCATTCAACTCCTACGGAGTTGGAACAGTCTCGCCGCCGATTCTACAAACATTCAACTCCTGCCGGAGTTGTCGCGGAAACTCTGATACAGATTTAGTAGGAGGAATGCATGTTAGTCTTAACTAGAATCTTAATAACATCGCTATTGATCTCGCATTCGATCGCAGCCTTGCGGGCGGCAACCGCGCAGGATGGCGATCATCCGACTAACGGTTCCAACTTTGATCGACTGCGAGTCGAAGGCTTCGATGCTCTCTACAACCTGGATTACAAAACTGCGCGAGAGCGTTTCTCGCAAATGACCAGGCTCGCGCCTGAACATCCCGCCGGTTATGTTTATCTCGCCAACAACATCTGGCTCGAATTCTTGTATCGAGTCCGCCGCTTGAGCACTTCTCTTTACGCCGGCGAATCCTTTTACGTGCAGACATCGGCTGAGGACAAGATAGATCCCAAGCTCGATCGCGAGTTTAACGACTTGATCCGACAAGCCCTCGCGGCCACCAAAGCGAAGTTGTTGAAAGACTCCAAAGACGTCGAGGCGCTCTATTATCAGGCGGCGGCGCTTGGGATAAGGGCGGCGTACGGCAGCTCTGCGAAGCGAAGCTTCACGCGCGCGATCGGCGACGCGAACGAGGCGATTCAGATTCAAAGGCAAGTCGTCAAGCTCGACCCGAATTACGTGGACGCCTATCTCAGCATAGGCCTTTACGAATACGTCATCGACAGCCTGCCGTTTGGCTGGCGATTGCTGGCGCGGTTTGCGGGACTGAAAGGATCGAAGAGCAAAGGCATCGAGCATCTCGAGCTCGTGACGACGCGCGGAAAGTACGCCGCGGACGACGCGCGGGTCCTGCTGCTTGGCGTCTACAATCGAGAGAACCAGCCGGAACGCGCGCTTGAGATAATCAGCTACTTGTCAAACAAATACGCGCGCAATTATCTCTTCGGAGTCGAGCGGGCCTCGATGCTGTACAAGATGAACCGCGCGGACGAAGGTGCTCGCGTTTTTTCTGATTTGTTGAAGGACAATCGAGTTGCCGGCGAAGCGATCGACTTTGTGAACTATCAATGGGGACAGGCGCTTCAGAATAAACACGACTACGAGAGCGCCGTCGCGCGATTTAAAGAAGTGGAACGCTGGCCGAAATCCGACGCGAGTCTGGTGTCGCTGGCGCACCTTCACGCAGGCGAGGGATTCGACGCGCTTGGAAAACGCGACGAAGCGATGGCCGAGTATCAGGTGGTGCTTAAGCGGGAGAACGTCTTCGACTCGCACAAGCTGGCCCAGCAGTATACGAAGAGGCCTTACGCGGGGGCGAAAGGTGATTCGTGATTCCCATCCGCTCACTTTGGTTGAAGCTGGTCACTGGCAGTCTCGCGTTCTGTGCTTCACATGAAATACGACTGGTTTGCTTGTCTTTTCGATCTCAACTATGTGCAAGGGTCTGGTGACTTTGGGTGCTACTACACAACGTTGTCCGGGTGCGAATGCCTTTACACTCAACTCGAGCGAAGCTGCAGTCTCCAGGATTCCTTCGATTGAGATTTTATAGCCGTCGGTAGGTCGACCTCCCTGGAAAACAGCCAGTATAGTTCGATGAGTAAAATCTACTTCGGGCAACGGTGGTTTCGCGCTTGTGTTAGCAAAAATCTTCTCCCAAACGTTTGCCCATTCAGTGGGGTCGTTAATCACCAAGTTCTGCTCTTCTGCGTAACCACTGTCCGTAAGTTTCAGGACGGTCAGAAAACAGATGCTGTCCGCATCCGCTGGAGCCTGAGTAAGCAAGATCTCACCAATTGCATCTGACACAAAGGATGTAAGAATCAGTATCAAAGCTAGGTGTTTCATTTAGACTGTACCTCCATTCTTAGATCACCGGCGCTGCTCAATAAGGTCAGCGCCGGTTTTCAGTTACCTACCTCATGGTTAAGCTACGGAACATCAGTCGAGTATGTAGCTCCTCCAACGACTGATCCGTTGTTGACCCGTGCGCAGTCCAGTCCGAGATCGTTTGAAAGACCACTTGAAACATCGAACCTCCACAGCCCTCGAGTCCCGACCAGCCCAGTGAGCTTCTGTTGAGTAGTGAAGGAACTTCCACTGTACACGGCTGCTGCGGTCACTCGAACTTCATCTATGAGCCCGTTGAAGAAACCCCCGCCATCTTGACCCCGACCGATCAAAAGGTGGCTAGTGCCCGTGCCGTAAGTAAAAATAGACGACTTGGACGTAATGAACTGGCCACCTATGTAAATCCTCATCTCACTGCCGTCAAACACTCCAGCTATGTGGTGCCAGGCCCCATCCCCGACGGCTTACATCCCTAGCATCTACAACGGGCGAGTGAGTTGTTATTTCTCAGTTAGCGAAACGCAAACACTATCGACGTTGTACGTGCGGTGGGCTTGCTGGCTACCTGAAATGCCAATGACGACGTATAGAGCGTCGCTCCTCTTCGACTTAATGGTAAAGTCATATTTCTTATGGAGCCATCCCCAGGTGCAGCCGGTGCTTTCCGTCGTCTCCTGAAGCGCATCTGCTAGGTCTTCGCCAGTTTCGGGTTGGCGCCTGAACACGCCAGTTATGATTGTGAATCGTGGGACGTGACCACAGTCATGCGAGTGAAGCGCATAATCAACCGTCACGCGGTACTTTGTTTGCGCCCTTACCGCGAAAGGCTTTTCAATCCATATTTTCGCTTTTTCGTTAAGGCTGTTGAGGTCAAACTTCAGGGAAGATATCCCATCTTCTCCTTCTAGTGCATACTCCTCGACTCGCGTAATAGACCAATCTACGAAGCCGCTCCCCAACTCTAAGTCTGCGCCTTTCGGACTCCACCCCTGAAAGTCGTTCTCAAACGAATCAAACTCGCTTTCATCGGGCTTCTTCGTGAAGGTGACACGAACATCGTCAAAATAATACGTGTGTAGAACTTCCCAAGTGCCCCATATGCCGATCACCACGAACAATATCCCTTGGTCATCGGATTTGATAGTGAAATCATACTTCTTATCAAGCCATGTGAAATTCGCGTCATTCGAGTTGCTGCCATTCCAGGTGTCGTCCTTGAAAGCCGGGTATAGATCGCGAGCCGTGCTGGGATGGTTTTTCAACACCCCGGTTATGATCTTGAAGAATGGCCCGGCGGACATTCTGGAGGCAAACGCGTAGTCTACGCTGATGTCATAGATCTGGTTCGGTTGCACCGCGAGGGCTTTCTCAATCCAAATTTTTCCTGCGTCATTCTGATTATAGAGAACAAACTTTAATGAACTCGCTCCGTCCTTAGCCATCTCCTGACTTCGCGAGATCGACCAGTCAATCAAACCGCTCCCAAGCGTCAGGTCTGTGCCGTTGATGGCCCATCCTTCGAGGTCCTTCTCGAATGAAAAGGAATATGAACTGGCAGGGACCCCGCACGGAGAACCGATGATTGCAGTAACATCAGTAGCTATTGAAGAGAGTAGCGAAATCAGAAAGTATGCCGCGTATCTCATAATCAGACTCCCATTGTCTCGCTTTTTTGAGGCTCGAATTCTGTGCGCCGTAAACTGGCCTTCAACCGGCGCTACTCTTGAAAAGTCAGTAATGCCGGTTGAAAGCCTTTTCAGCGA
>WNGG01011870.1_pt1 | contig 10858 bp, 6 predicted proteins | sample 5400661 | NCBI WGS metagenome assembly WNGG01 (sample SAMN13153372, study PRJNA577476) | soil metagenome | isolation source: 100 cm soil or saprolite under Garry oak tree replicate 1 | place: USA:California | collected 2016-06-15 | reverse complement strand
ATCGCGCATGCGCTGGATTTCGTCGGCGAGCAGGCGGTTCACGCGCTCCAACGCGCGGCCGCGCGTGATGCTGATCCCGCGCGACAGCGCCGCGCCGCCCAGCACGAGAATCAGCAGCGCGAAGATGCTCCCGAACCCGACCAGGAATTTGAGAACGGTCTGTGACACCTCCACCGCTCGGGACGCACCCGAGCCGTGGGGCACCAGCATGACCGTCCAGCGACGCTCCGCCTGTTTCTGCAAAATCCGTCTCCGCCGGGCCGTGGGTGAGGTGTTGGGAGTGCAAAAGTAGGCCCGGGCGCGCGCCGCTGTCAACAACCGGCGGGCGTGACCTAAGTCACGCGCCCTCGGGCCGCCCGCCAACCGCCGCGGAAGCCTTGGGAAACAAGGGCGGGGGCTTGTGGACCCGGAGGCCCTCGACGGGGACGGTCTCCGTGTCGCCGAGGCGCAGCGCCTCCAGGGGACGCCCGGTCCCGAGCAGCCCCCACACCGCCGCGGCCTTCTCGGGGAGGAACGGCTGCGCGAGCACGGCGAGCTGGGCGACGGTGCGGACGAGGTTCGCGAGCGCGGTGTCGAGCTCGGCGGCGCGTCCCGCTTTGGCGAGCGCCCAGGGGGCGGTCTCCTCGACGTAGCGGTTGGCCCGCGTGGCGAGGTCCAGCATCGCCGCGGCGCCGCCGGCGAGATCGAGCGCGTCCATGGCCCGCGCGTAGCGCTCGAGCGCGGCGCGCGCGTCGCGCTCCAGCGGCGTGGCGAAGTTCGTGGGGTCGCGCGGCACGACGCCGCCCCGGTAGCGATCCACCATCGAGAGCGCGCGCGAGATGAGGTTGCCGAGCGTATCGGCCAGGTCCGCGGTGTAGCGCGCCTCGAAGCGCTCCCAGCTGAAGTCGCCGTCGTTCTCGAAGCCGATTTCGCGGAGCAGGAACCAGCGCAGCGCGTCGGCGCCGTAGCGGTCGATGGCCTCGCTCAGGTTCACCGAGGTCCCGGCCGTCTTCGACATCTTGGCGCCCGCCAGCTGCACGTACCCGTGCGCCCAGATGCGCCGCGGCAGCGCGAGATCGGCGGCGAGCAGCATCGCCGGCCAGATGACGCAGTGGAAGCGCGTGATCCCCTTACCGATGACGTGCAGGTCCGCGGGCCACAGCCGCTCGTACCCCGGTTCGGGAAAGCCGGTGGCCGAGAGGTAGTTGATGAGGGCGTCGAACCAGACGTAGACCGTCTGCTGCGCGTCGTCGGGGAACGGGATGCCCCACGGCAGCCGCACGCGCGAGATCGAGATGTCCTGGAGGCCGCCCTCGAGGAGGCGCAGCACCTCGTTGCGGCGGATCGCCGGGTCGACGACCAGCTCCCCCGTCGTGATGAGCGCCAGCACGCGGTCGCGGTAGGCGCTGAGCCGGAAGAAGTGGTTGCGCTCTTTGGTCGGCACGAGGTCGAGCGTCGGATGCTCGATGCAGTGGCCGTTGACGATCTGCGCGCCCGACTTGAACTCCTCGCACCCCGTGCAGTACAGCCCCTCGTAGTCGGCGACGAAGAGATCGTCGGGCCGGCGCTCCTGGATGCGCTGGAGCAGGGCGGTGACGGCACGGACGTGGCGCGGCTCGGTCGTGCGGATCCAGTCGTCGTGGCTGCAGTGCAACCGCCGCCAGAAATCCGCGAACAGCTCGGCCATGCGGTCGACCCACACCTGCGGCGTGACGCCCGCCCGCGCCGCCGCCTGGATCACCGACTGGCTGTGCTCGTCCATCCCCATCAGGAAATGCACGGCCTCGCCCCGCAGCCGCCGGTAGCGCGCGATGCAGTCGGCGCCGATTTTCTCGAGCGCGTGCCCCAGGTGCGGGTCGCCGTTCGAGTAGTCGATGGCCGTCGTGAGGTAGAACTTAGGCACGCGCGTCCGTTTCGTCCGTGAGCCCGGCGAGCGGCACCACCCGGGTGGCGCCTTCCTCGTTCCGCAGGGTCACGCGCTCACGGAAGATGTCCACCGCCAGCACCTTCTCCACGCCCACAGTGGTGCGCAGCACCTTGCCCTCCTTGGGGAAGCGCTTGCGGCTCTCGACGTAGAAGTCGTGCTCGTAGTGCAGGCAACACAGCAACCGCCCACAGGGTCCGGAGATCTGCGCCGGATTGAGCGAGAGGTGCTGCGCCTTGGCGACCGAGAGGTTCACGGGGCGCAGCTCGGGGAGCCAGCTGGCGCTGCAGTACTCGCGGCCGCAGCGTCCGACCCCCGAGAGGCGCCGTGCCTCATCGCGCGCCCCGATCTGGCGCAGCTCGATGCGCGTGCGGTAGAGGCCGGCCAGATCGCGCACCAGCGCGCGGAAGTCCACCCGCTGCTCGGCCGTGAAGTAGATCGTGAGTTTGTGCCGGTCCCATTGCCACTCGGCGTCCGACACCTTCATCGGGAGTCCGTGCGCCTGCACCCGCTCGCGGACCTTGCGGCGGACGTCCTCTTCCTGCTGGCGCAGCTGGTCGGCGACGGCTACGTCACCCGGCGAGGCGCGACGGATGATGCGGCGGGTGGCCCGGGTCTCGGCGGCCTCCTGGAGGGTGCAGCCGTGGCAGCCGCGCCCGCACTTCTTGAGGGCCGCCTCGCCCACGGCGGACACGCGGCCGAGATCCTGGCCCCGCTCGACCTCGACGATCACGGGATCGTGAGGGGCGAGCGGCTCCGGGGGGGGGGCCTGCCACGTGCAATACTCCAGCCGGTTCCCTTTGAACCGGACCTCGATTACGGAAGTCAACTCACTTCTCGATGAACGCGCCCATCGAAAGGTACTTCTCCTCGCGGCGCTTGAGGAGCTTCTCGATGCGCACCCGGGAGAGCAGGCGCAGGTGGCGGCGCAGGGACTCGCCCAAGGCCTGGGCGGCGGCGTCGGGGTCGGAGTGGGCCCCGCCCGGGGGCTCGGGGATGATCTCGTCGATCACGCCCAGGTCCAGGAGGTCGGTGGCGGTGAGCTTCAGCGCCTCGGCGGCGCGCTCCTTCTGGCTGGCGTCCTTCCACAGGATCGCCGCGCACCCTTCGGGGGAGATCACCGAGTACACGGAATTCTCGAACATCACGACGCGGTCCGCCACGCCGATGGCGAGCGCGCCGCCCGACCCGCCTTCGCCGATGACCGCCGTGATGATCGGGGTGCGCAGCGAGGCCATCGCGATGAGGTTGCGGGCGATCGCCTCGGCCTGGCCGCGCTCTTCGGCGCCGAGGCCCGGGTAGGCCCCGGGGGTGTCCACGAGCGTGATCACCGGCGCGTGGAACTTCTCGGCGAGCTGCATCAGCCGCAGCGCCTTGCGGTAGCCCTCGGGGTGCGCCATCCCGAAGTTGCGCCGCAGGTTTTCCTTCGTATCGCGGCCCTTCTGGTGCCCGATCACCATCACCGTCTGGCCGTCGAGTCGCGCCCAGCCCGCGACGAGGGCGGGATCGTCCCGGAACAACCGATCGCCGTGCAGCTCCACGAAGTCGGTGAACACCGTGCGCAGGTAGTCGAGGGTGTACGGGCGCTTGGGGTGCCGCGCCACCTGGACCCGCTGCATCGGCGTCAGGGTCTTGTAGACCTCCGCGCGGAGCGCGGCGAGCTGGCGCTCGAGGGCGGCCAGCTCGTCGCCGTGGTCGTCGCCGAGCTTCTTGAGCTCCTCGATCTGGCGCTCGATCTCGAGCAGGGGGCGCTCGAAATCCAGCGTGTAGGTCGGCATCTCAGCTCGCTTTCTCGGCGCGTTCCAGCGTCACGCGACCTTCACCCAGCACGCCGCGCAGCGCGGCCAACAGCTCCTCGCACGGATCCACGCGGACCGACCGGCTGCGCAGCCGCACGGTCCCGCCGTTGTGGCTGCCCCCGCCGCTCCCCCCGCCTCCGTTGCCCCCGTCGTCGGCCCAACGCACCTGCACCGGCGCGGGCCCGGGGTGGGCGGCGCACAGGGCGACGACGGCGCGGGCCGCCTCCGGGTCGGGCGGGTCCGTGGCCGACCAACGCAGCTCCACCGCGATCGCCCCGCTCTCGCGCAGGTCGTCGAGCGCGCGCACCGCCTCCACGATGAACGGCGCCTGCTCCTCGCCACGGTCGCGGGCACTGTAGCTGCCCGTGAGCAGCAACGCCTGGTCCGACCGGATCACGGCGTTGAGCCGCGCCCACGCCTCCGGGAACACCAGCGCCTCCGCGGTGCCGTGAAAGTCCTCCAGCACGAGGCGGGCGTACTCCGATCCCGTCTTTTTCGAGATCTGGCGCTTCACCACGGTGACGACGGCGGCGATCGTGACCGTCTGATCGCTCCACCGCCCCAGCGTCGCCGTCGTGCGGGTCCCGAAAAGCTCCACTTCCGTGCGGTACTTGGCGAGGGGGTGCCCGGAAATGAAGAAGCCGAGTACCGCTTTCTCGCGCTGCAGCCGCTCGTGCTCCGGCCAGGGCGCCCCTTCGGGGATGGGGGAGGCGGGATGGGGGATGGGGGTGTCCTCGCCGAACAACCCCACCTGGCCGGCGTCGCGCTCGCTCTGCCGGGCCTGGGCTTCGGCGAACGCGGCGTCGAGCGCGGCGATGAGCTGCGCCCGGTGGCCGCCGAGCGAGTCGCACGCGCCGGCGTCGATCAGCGACTCGAACACGCGCTTGTTGCAGAGGCGCAGGTCCACGCGGTCGCACAGGTCCACGAGCGACCGGTACGGGCCCGCCGCCGCGCGCCCGGCCAGGATCGACGCGATCGCCCCCTCGCCCACGTTCTTGATCCCGCCCAGGCCGAAGCGGATGCGGGTGTCGGCCACCACGGTAAACTTGAATCCCGACTCGTTCACGTCGGGGGGCAGCACGTCGAGTCCCAGCTCGCGCGCCTCGTTGATGTACTCGACGACTTTGTCCGTGTTGCCGATTTCCGACGACAGCAGCGCCGCCATGAATTCGGCGGGGTAGTGCGTCTTGAACCACGCGGTCTGGTAGGACAGCACGGAGTAGGCGACGGCGTGTGACTTGTTGAAGCCGTAGCGCCCGAACGTCTCGATCTGCGCGGCGATGTCCTCGACGGTGCGGCGATCGTGGCCAAGCGCGACCGCGCGCTCCACGAACCGTTGCAGCTCCTCCTGAATCAGCTCCTTGATCTTCTTGCCGACGGCCTTGCGGAGCACGTCCGCTTCGGCGAGCGAGTAGCCCGCCAGCAGGTTGGCGATCCGCATCACCTGCTCCTGATAGGTGATGACCCCGTAGGTGGGCTTCAGCACCTCCTCGAGTGCGGGGTGCGGGTAGGTCACGCGGTCGCGGCCGAGCTTGCGGTTGATGAAGACGAGGTGCATCCCCGTGTCGAGCGGCCCGGGGCGCAGGAGGGCGTTGGCCGCCACCAGATCGTCGAACCGGTCGCAGCGCATGTTGCGCAGGCAGTCGGTGGCGAGCGGCGACTCGAACTGGAACACGCCCGCCGTCCGGCCCGAGCGCAGCAGCGCGTACACCTCGGGGTCCTCGAGATCGAGCCGGTCGATGTCCACGCGCGTGCCGTGGCGCTGCTCGACCATCTGCGTCGCGTCGTGGAGCACGGTGAGCGTCTTCAGCCCCAGCAGGTCGATCTTCAGCATCCCGACCTTCTCGAGGGCCACCATGTCGTACTGGGTGATGATCGCGTTCGGGTCCTTGGCGTCGAGACAGACGGGGATGTAGTCGGCGAGCGGGCCCGGGGCGATCACCACGCCGGCCGCGTGCACCGAGGCGTGCCGGGCCAGCCCCTCGATGCGGCTGCCCAGGTCGAGCACCTTGCGGACCCGCTCGTCCTGGTGCGCGGCGGCCTTGAGCTCGGGCACCTTCTCGCGCGCCTCGGCGAGGCTCCAGGCGACCGCGGGGCCCGACGGGATGAGCTTCGTCAGCCGGTCGACTTCCCCCATTTCCACGCGCAGCGTGCGGGCCACGTCGCGGAACGCGGCGCGCGCCTTGAGCGTCCCGAAGGTGATGATCTGCCCCACCGACTCCCGGCCGTAGCGCTGCCGCGCGTACTCGATGATCTCGCCGCGCCGCTCGAAGCAGAAATCGAGATCGATGTCCGGCATCGAGATGCGCTCGGGATTCAGGAACCGCTCGAACAGTAGGTCGAAGCGCAGCGGGTCGATCTTCGTGATGCCGAGGGCATAGGCGACGAGGGAGCCGGCGGCGGAGCCGCGTCCCGGTCCCACGGGGATGCCGCGGTCCCGGGCCGCCTTCACCAGGTCGTACACAATAAGGAAGTAGCCGGCGTACCCGGTGCGGTTGATGACGTCCAGCTCGTAGTCGAGGCGCTGCGCGACCTCGGGGGGCAGGGGATCGCCGAACCGCTCGCGGGAGCCCTGGCGGGCCAGGTGGACGAGCAGCTCGCTGTCGCTCGCGAACTCCGGCGGCCGAGGATACTGAGGAAGGAAGTAGCGCTTTTCGAAGTCGAATTCGCAGCGCTCGGCGACGCGCGCGGTCTCCGCCAGGACCTCGGGGTGGTCCTTGAACAGCGCCCGCATCTCCTTCTCCGACTTGACGTAGCTCTCCTGGCCGTAGAAGCGGAACCGCTTGGGGTCGTCGAGGTCCTTGCCGGTGCCGATGGCGAGCAGCACGTCGTGGGCTTCGGCGTCCTCGCGCAGCAGGTAGTGGGCGTCGTTGGTCGCCACCACGGGGAGTCCCAGGTCTTGGGCGAGCCGGAACATCCCCTCCTGGACGACCTGCTCCTCGGCGATGCCGTGGTCCTGCACCTCCAGCCAGAACGCCCCGGGGAAGGTCGTGGCGAACCAGCGGGCGCTCGCCGCCGCCGCCTCGTAGCTCCCCTGCCGCAGGTACAGCGCGATCTCGCCCGAGAGGCAGGCGGCGAGACAGGCGAGACCCTCGCGGTGGCGCTCCAGGACCTCGCGGTCGATGCGCGGGCGCCGGTAGAACCCTTCGAGGAACCCGATCGAGGACAGCTTGATCAGGTTCTGGTAGCCGGTGCGGTTGGTGGCGAGGAGGACGAGGTGCGAGTACACGCCCGGCGCGTCGACGGGCTTCTCCCGGGCGTGGCGGCTGCCGAACGCGAGGTAGGCCTCGAAACCGAGGATCGGCCGGATCTTCCGGGCCTTGGCTTCCTCGTAGAAGGTCCAGGCACAGTGCAGGTTGCCGTGGTCCGTGATGGCGAGCGAGTCCATGCCCAACGACTGGACCCGGTCGACCAGGTCGGGGATCCGGTTGGCGCCGTCGAGGAGGGAGAACTCGCTGTGGGTATGGAGATGCGCGAACGCCATCGGAGCAAGATTACCGGCGCGCCCGCGCGTTGTCAAAACCGCTTCGGCCATCGAGATTTCCTGCCCCCCAATGCGCTGGGTCACGAGTTTCGCCGCGCTCGGGCTGATGATGGCTCTGTTCCACCGGCTCACCGCGGCCGGTCCGGTCGAGGCGCGCGCGACGCTGGCGCTGGGCTTCCTCCTGCTCGCCGCGTACCTGGGCGGCGGCCTCGCCGCGCGGGCGCGGCTGCCGCGCGTCACGGCGTACCTGCTGGTGGGATTCTGCGTGGGGCCGGCGTGGCTCGGGCTGGTGCGCGCGGACGAGGTGCGGGCCCTCGACTTTCTCGCCGGCGCGGCGGTCGCGCTGATCGCGTTCGCGGTCGGCACCGAGCTGCGCCTCGAGACGCTGCGCCCCGCGTCCGTTCGGGCGCCGCTGCTCCGGGCGATCGCCGGCACGGTCGTCGTCCCGTTCCTCTTTGTCGCCCTCGTCACCCTCAGCGTCAGCCCGTGGTTCCCCATCACGGTGCATCAGCCGTTCCGCGACGCGATCGCCGTGGCGCTGGTCCTCGGTGCGGTGGCCGCGGCCTCGTCGCCCGCGCTCACCATGGCCGTCGTGGAGGAGGTCGGCGCGCGCGGCCCCCTCGCGCGCACGCTGCTGGCGGTCACGGTCACCAAGGACGTCGTGGTGATCGCGCTCCTCAGCCTGGTCTTCGCGGTTGGACACGCGGTCGGATCCCCGGGCACCGTGAACGCCCGTGTCGCGGGGACGCTGGTGCTGCGGCTGGGCGGCTCGGTGGGCGCGGGCGCGCTGCTGGGGCTCGGTGTGGCACGGTACCTGCGCCTCGTTGGCCGTGGGACGGTGATCTTCCTCGTCGCCCTGGCGTTCCTCGCCGCCGAGACCGCCCGGGCCCTCGATCTCGAGACGGTGCTCATCGCCGTCACGGCCGGCGTAGTGGTGGCGAACGTGTTCCGGAGTGAAGGGGACGAGCTCGTGCGCTCACTGCGCCAGCACTCGCTGCCCGTGTATGTCATTCTGTTCGGTCTCACGGGCGCTGGGTTGCAGGTTGCAGCGCTGCAGGAGGTGGGGTTGTGGTGGGTCGTGCTGCTGGTGGGGCTGCGCGTGTGGGGCCTGCGCTACGGCCTGCGGTGGACGGAGGCAGGGCGAGGGGGGAATGTGACGCCCGCCATAGCCCGCGACGGGTGGTTGGGGCTTATCTCTCAGGGAGGCGTCGCCTTGGGCTTGGCCGCCGCCGCGCGCCGGGCCTTCCCCGAATGGGGGGTCTCGCTGGAAGCGCTGCTTGTCGCGATGATTGGTGTACATGAACTGGTTGGCCCCATCTGCCTCCGGCGGGCGTTGGTGCGGGCGGGCGAAGTGACGGAGGGACTACATGTTGCGAGCAAGCCTGAGATGGGTGGGGAGATCGTCGCTGCTGGTCGCCGCGGCGGTGGCGTGTAGCGACGGGACGTCTCCCCCCAAGCCGGTGCCCCTGCCAGCGTGCACGGGGGGTCGCGGCTTCGCGGTGTCGTTGGCCGTCGACTCGTTCGTTTCCGTAGATCCCATCCGGGACTCCGGGTGCGTGATCTTCCCCGCCAACGCCTCCGCGATCGACTCCGCCGAGTATCTGCTCATCCCGCAATCCGCGGCCGGCTCGCCCGGCGTATCGTCGAGTTTCCTGCTGGTGGGCGATACCGTCCACACGCCGGTCGCGGCGCTGATGGCCTCGCTCGCCACCCAGTCTCCCGCCCAGCAGTTCCACGACTTTCTGCGGCAGGGGGAGCGGTTGCGATGGTACGGGTTCGCCCCGCAGGCAGGCGCCGGCCCTGCCGTGCCCTCGGCACTGCTCCTGGCCGGGCCGCCCACGGTGGGCAGCTCGCGCACCTTCAGTCTGTGCGCCAAGCTCGACTGCTCGTCCTTCAAGACGGTCACCGCGACGGCGAAGGTGGTGCAGGGGCACATCGCCCTGTACGTGGACAACCTGGCGCCGACGGCGAACGGCCTGGTCCAGGCGGACTTCGACACGCTGGCCGCGACGTTCAATATCGACAACAACACTGTCGTGATCGTGCTGATGACGAACGCGGTGAACCAGCTCGTTTCGGCCGCGCAGTGCAATAGCTCTGGGTTCGTGGCCGGGTTCTTTTTCGCGGCGGACATCGATCCGCAGTTCGCCCGCGACAACCGCGTGAACCACGGGGAGATCTTCTACTCGCTCGTCGCCGATTCGGCGGGGACACTGAGCTGTCCGCACACACGCCTCGAGGTGACGCGCCTCGCGCCCGTCACGTTCGTGCACGAGTTCCAGCACATGATCAGCTTCAACCGGCACGTGCTGGTCGCGGGGGCGGGAGGGCAGGCGGAGGTGTTGTGGCTGAACGAAGGGATGTCGCACTTCGCCGAGGAGCTGGGGGGGCGCAGCTACCTGCCCGGCACCGCCGCCGATTCGGCGACGTTCACGCGCTTCGTCATCGGCGACTTGTACAACGCTTACCAGTATCTGGACGCGACGGGGAGTCACTATCTCTTGGCGAACGCCGGCATCGGCACCCTCGCCGAGCGGGGCGCGATGTGGATGTTCGTGCGGTACATCACCGATGGGTTCCGGGCCGACACGTCGTTCGCCGCCACGGCGGCGTTCACCCGCAAGCTCGAGGACTCGACGCGCACCGGGGCGGATAACGTGATGTACCAGACCGGCGTGGGGTTCGACACCCTGGTCGCGCGCTGGGCCCTGGCCAATTGGGTCTCGGACCTTCCGGGCTTTACCCCCCCCCCCGAGCTCACGTATACGTCGTGGAACTTCCGAACGACGTACGCGAGCCTCAACACCTCCAGGCCAGCGAGTTTCCCGAAGCCGTTCCCGCTCGTTCCAACGGCGAGCGCCGGCGATCTGACGAACGTGGCCGGCACGCTGCTCGCCGGGTCCGGGGTGTATCATCGGGCCTTGCAGGCGCCCCTCGCCGCCGGCTTCCAGCTGCAATTCGGGGACGGTGCGGGCAACTACCTGCCCGCCAACATCGTGCCGCGCCTGACGATCATCAGAATACGATGAGGCGTCGAGCAAAGACGTCGAGCAGCAGCGTCGAGCCCAGGCGTCGAGCGACAACGTGGGTGACGCAGTTGCTTGACGCTTTCGCTCGACGATTCTGCTCGACGCTGTTGCTCGACGCTGTATTGGTATTTCCACTCGCCTCCCAGGGCAGCGCCCTCGCCGCTCTTCCCGGCTCCACGCGCTCGGCGGGCCTGGGTGGCGCCGGCGTCGCGCTCGTCGGCGACGCGGGCGCCGTGTTCGCGAACCCCGCGGGCCTCGCCCCGATCCGCCACCTCGCCGTCGAGGGCTCGTACGAGCCGTATCTCGCCGGCACGAGCGTCACCACCGCGGCCCTCGGCATGCGCCTCGGCCGCTTCACGTGGGGCGTCGGCGCGCAGACGCTGGACTACGGCAGCGAGCCCGTCATCGTCCCCGATTCGGCGAGCGGCGGCCGCCGCGGCATTGCCACCGGCGCGACCTTCACGGCGGCGGACCTCCTCGGCGTCGCGGCGATCGTGTACCGCCATGGGCTGATCGCCGGCGGGGTGTCGGCGAAGTACGCGCGCCAGCAGATCGGCGGCGACGCGGTGGACGCCTGGGCCGGGGACGTCGGCGTGGCCGTGGCGATATTCGATATCTTCGCCCTGGGCGCCAGCGTGCAGAA
>WNGG01013848.1_pt1 | contig 10859 bp, 9 predicted proteins | sample 5400661 | NCBI WGS metagenome assembly WNGG01 (sample SAMN13153372, study PRJNA577476) | soil metagenome | isolation source: 100 cm soil or saprolite under Garry oak tree replicate 1 | place: USA:California | collected 2016-06-15 | reverse complement strand
GATGGGAGTGGCGGGCCGGGAAAGACTTCGTGTCTGACAGGATCAAGATGCAAATGCAGGAGCGAACCAATTGGGGCGCCCTGCTGTCCACCGAGGGGCAGGCTAAAGACATGGGTGCCGCCTCCTCTGGCACTGAGGGTGACCAGAGTTGGTGGCGGTGGCGGCTGTGGTGGCCGAAGTGGTGATCGGCATGATGAAGAGCTGTCGTAAGGCCAAAAAGTGCATTGATATGCGGCGTGAGCGGTCATTTTTCACTGCCGTGTGTGCCTTTCGATCGCAAGGAGGCGTGCCCAGGGATGCATGTTGTAAAACGGGACGGTCGCTAAGGGAAAATGCGACAGCTCCGAGAGCGGCTGCCACGCCAGGCGGGCGAAAGTCTGGCGTTTTTCGCCGGCCGCAAGAGATCCGGACGCTGGCTCGGTTCTTGCGCAGAGGTGGGCTGCAATATCTGTAAGCCTGTAAGGAGGAAGCCTGATGACGCAACTCAATTCTGTGGAGGCGCCGCTGCCTTACCTGGCGAACATGGCCGAAAGGCCCCACCTCTATACCTACACGCCACCGCCCGGCGTGGCGCAGACCAACCGCCGTGTGGCGCCACAGGTGGTGTCCATCCGCGATGCACGGCCAATCGCGGACCAACTCTCCCTCGACCGCCACGGCTTTGCGCTTAGACGCCACGAGAGTACGGTATCGAACTTCTACGACGAGGACGAGGTGCGGGCCGTGTACTATCCGGAGTGCGAACGGCTGTTGGAGGGTGCAACTGGTGCCGCGCGCGTGGTCGTCTTCGATCACATTGTGCGCTGCGCTACCAGGGCGCGGAATGGCGAGAAAGGGGTCAAGGAGCCGGCCAAGGGGGCACATAATGATTATACTCTGCGCTCCGGCCCACAGCGCCTCCGCGACCTGTTGCCCGCTGAGGCCGAGGCGCTGCTCGCGCACCGCTTCGCCATCATCAACGTCTGGCAGCCGATTCGCGGACCGGTACAGGAGTCGCCGCTGGCGGTGTGCGACGCACAGAGCCTGCGGCAGGACGATTTCGTTGCCAGCGACCTGATTTACCCACAACGCCGGGGCGAGATCTATGCGGTGACGTTCCGCCCTACTCACCACTGGTATTACTTCTCGCAGATGCGGCCGGACGAGGCGCTGCTGCTGAAGTGCTACGACTCCGCCGCAGACGGCCGTGCGCGCTTCACGGCCCATACCGCATTCGACGACCCAACGAGTCCGCCGGACGCAGCGCCGCGCGAGAGCATCGAGACCCGGGCCTTCGTGTTCTTCGCACCGGAGAAGTAGAAAAACGGCGCGCATCGTCAAGCCGCGTCACAACGGATGTGCGGTCCAAGCATTGACCGAGCACAGAAACTAGGAGGCAGATCATCATGGCAGAATCACCACAGGTCCCAGTTGCGGCCGTGCTGGGAGTAGGACCGGGATTAGGTGCAGCTCTCGCACGCCGGTTCGCGCAGGGCTACGCGGTTGCAATCAACGCACGCAATACGGAGTACCTGCACTCGCTCGCCGGAGAAATCAGGGCTGCGGGCGGTCAGGTGCTCGAAGTACCCGCCGATATTGGAGACCGCACGCAGGTCGAGGCGGCATTCAAGTTGATTCGCGAGCGGCTCGGCCCGCCTGAGGTGCTGCTCTATAACGCCGGCAGCGGCACGTGGGGGACCATCGCCGACATCACGCCCGAGCAGTACGAGCACGCCTGGCGGGTCAACGCCTACGGCGCCTTTTTAAGCGCCAAGGAGGTTGCTCCGGACATGATCGCCCGCGGGCGCGGCGCCATGCTGTTCACGGGCGCGACAGCGGGCGTGAAGGCGGGACCCAGGTCAGTCGCGTTCGGTCCGGCCAAATTTGCGCTGCGCGGACTCGCGCAATCGCTAGCGCGCGACCTCGGCCCCAGGGGAATCCATGTCGCGTGGATTAACGTCGATGGAGCCATCGACATCCCCGGCCGGCGCGAGCGCTTTCCTCAGTTGCAGGAGGAAGACCTGCTGAAGCCCGACGCGATCGCCGAGACATATTGGCATCTGGCGCATCAGGATCGCAGCGCCTGGACGATGGAACTGGAGGTCCGCCCGTTCAAGGAAAAATTCTAATGTCTCAATCATTTCCCACAAACTCGCATCCATCAAATTGTGGGCGCCGGGACCGCGCCGCTCGAGGAAGGGTTGAGAGAGGAACGGCGCGCCCGTAGGCGCGTACGGATGGAACAGTATGCAATGGGAGCATGTTGGTCTTCGCGCTTGTCGTCCACCTGAGCAGTAGCGAGGGGATCATTCCAAGCACAGAATGTATCCCGGCAAAATGAAGCAATGGAGGAGGACGTGATGTTGGTGATTGCCGATCTCAGGGATTATTTTGTGAAGGCAATTCTGCGTGAGGGCAGGTGGTCCAAGATCGGGCCGCATCAGCGAGCCCGGTATCTGCTCAAGGTTGCTGATCTTATCGACCAGCATGCCGATGAACTGGCCGGGCTCGAAACGCTCGACAATGGCAAGGCGCTGTCGCAGGCGCGTGCCATCGATATCCCGGCCGCGGCAGAGACTTTCTGCTACTACGCGGGATGGTGCAGTAAGATCTACGGCGAAACCAATCCCTCCGACCCGTCGCTGTTCAACTACACATTGCGTGAGTCGGTCGGCGTCTGCGCGACCTGTGAATGAGGAATATGCTGTGACTATGGAACAACAGAGTGGCAACAACGGCAAGCTCGGTAGCGTGTCGAACCCCTTACGGGTCGCCGTTTTTGGTGCTGGGCCGGCAGGCTTTTATGCCGTCGAGGAATTACTCAAGCAGGACGGACACACAGTCTCGGTTGATCTGTTTGATCGCTTGCCGACTCCCTACGGATTGGTGCGCGGGGGAGTAGCGCCCGACCATCAAAAGATCAAGGCGGTCATCAAACAGTACGAGAAGACCGCCGCCCGCCCAGGCTTCCGTTTCTTCGGCAACGTGACGTTTGGGGAAGCTTTAGCCCTGGAGGACGTGTTGGCTCACTACCATCAAGTGCTCTTCACTACTGGCGCCGAGTCTGACCGGCGTATGGGCATCCCAGGTGAAGATTTGCCCGGGAGTTCCCCCGCAACCATATTCGTAGGCTGGTACAACGGTCATCCTGATTACCGTGAGCTGAAGTTCGACTTGAGCACAGTCGAGCGCGTAGCTGTCATCGGCAATGGCAACGTGGCTATGGATGTCACACGCATTCTCGCTCGCTCTGTAGACGAGTTGGCGAAGACAGACATTGCTGACTATGCCTTGGCAGCGCTGCGTCGGAGCACAGTCAAAGAGATTTACTTGCTGGGACGACGAGGACCAGCGCAGGCGGCTTTCACCAATCCAGAGATTCGCGAGCTCACGGAACTTGCGGGAGTCGATCTGGTGGTGCGACCGGAAGATCTAGAACTAGATGCGGTGAACCGGGAGTTTCTCGCCCTGCACGCGAGCGAACAAACTCACCAACGCAATGTGGATATCCTCACCGCCCAGATTCCGAAAGGAGCAGGAACTCAGCCCAGAAAGATCCATGCGCGCTTCTTTGTCTCACCGGTGGAGGTTCTTGGCAGAGGGCGCGTAGAAGGCTTGCGGCTCGAAAAGAACCATCTCGTCAAAGACGAAACCGGGGTATTCAAAGCACAAGGCACGGGCGTTTACGAAGAGATTTCGTGTCAGTTAGTGTTCCGTTCCATTGGGTACAAAGGCCACCAGTTGCCAGGGGTGCCGTTTGATGAACGGAACGGTATCGTTCCCAACCGTGATGGCCGGGTGATCGATCCGGCCACGAACCACCCCGTGCCCCGCGTGTATGTCGCAGGGTGGATCAAGCGCGGCCCCTCAGGGGTGATCGGGACCAACAAGCTGGATGCTGCCGCCACCGTGCAAGCGATGCGAGAGGATGCCGAACAGGCCCCAGTCTTCAATGGACTTTCCCCTGACCTCAACGCCATCCCGGCCTTGTTAGCGCAGAGACAGGTGCGTGCGGTGACGTTCGAGGACTGGAAACGTATTGATCGGATTGAAGTCGAAGCCGGGAAAAAACGTGGCAAACCGCGAGAGAAACTGACTACTCTCGCCGAGCTGCTCGCAGCCGCGAATTAAGAACCTGTAAACGCGATTCCCGGCAAAGATTTGCAGAGCACCACTGTCTGAGCATATGAGAAGTGTGACCAGCACGACTCATCCCCCGGAGGCAATGCTGCTCATCCAAGAGAAGATAAGCGACTCGGGATGCTGCTCAAGCTCTGTGTCGCCAGTGGGGTCTTCGATTCATGAGAAGACCTGATCTGGCCGGAGAAGATCACCTGCGGTCATGAAGCAGTTTCAATTTATTGACAGAGAAAGTGTCTGATCGCTCTAGCAGGCTGCTGAAAAACCCTCCGTTCACCCTTCGACAGGCTCAGGGCGAACGGAGGAGGTCTTGAAAACAGTGAGCATTGTCCGTTCGTGCTGAGCTCGTCGAAGCACGAACACCACTTTTTCAGCACCCTGCTAGACGCCACCTACCAGCCCTCCCAGTTCACCTGGTGGCTGCCTCTCGCGCAGGACCGGCGACAATGCCTTGGTCATGCAGGCGCCTGATCTCGCGCGAGCTCAGCCCCAATACTTGCGCCAATACCTCATCCGTATGTTCGCCTAGCAGCGGCGCGCCGCGTACGGACTCCCGCGGCACCTGGCTGAAATTGAGAGGCGAACTGGGCATCAGGTAGGTACCAATACCAGGTTGGTGGACCTTGGCGAATAGGGGATTGGCGGTCGAGCAGCGCGGATCCTCGTTCACCAGCTGACTAAACGTCTGGTACGGTCCCCAGGACACATTCGTGCCGGCGAAGGCTCGGCGGATCTCGGCAAGATCGCGGGACGCAAACCATGGCCGCAAGAGTGCCGCGATTAGCTCCCGCGCCTGAAACCGTCCACTTTCCGTACTCAGGTCATAGCCCGTAGCCCGTTCAATGCTGCCGCAGGCCTCTCCGATACCGGTCGCTTCTTTCAGTGCCATCCACTGCCGGGCCGTCAGGGCCACGACCATGACACGACGCCCCTCACGGGTTTCAAAATCGTGACCGAACGCGCCATACAGGTAGTTTCCGTCTTTGGGCTGGTCGTGGCCGCCCAGCTGCGCTTCGGCAATACGGCCCAGGTTTCCGACCATGGCAAAAGCGACATCCGAGAGCGACAGACTAATGAGCTGCCCTTGCCCCGTGAGCCGCCGATGGCGCTCCGCAGCCAGCAAGCCGACTGTGGCCAGTGTCCCGAGGGCAATGTCCCAGGCGGGCAGCACGCTGTTGAGTGGCTCGGCCCAATGGCGCGGTCCAGTTGCCCATGGGAAGCCAGTAGCAGGATTGACTGTGTAGTCCACTTCGCTGGTGCCGTCTGGGTTCCCGGTGAGTGCGACCATCACTAGATCTTGGCGACGTGTGGCCAGTGTTTCGTAGGCCAGCCATCCACGAGCGGGAAAATTCGTTACAAACAGTCCGCCCTGCTCCCCGGGCGCGGTGATCAGCCCGGTCGCCAGTTCGCGCCCGGCAGGGGATTGCAGATCGATCTGGATAGACCGTTTATTTTTGTTCAGCCCAGCCCAAAAGAGGCTCTGGCCATCAGCCGCCAGAGGCCAGCGCCGATAATCCAGGCCGCCAGCTATCTGATCGAATCGGATCACGTCGGCACCGAGCTGGGCCAAGGTCATGCCGCACAGCGGTGCCGCCACGAACGCCGAACCCTCAACAATGCGCAGACCGGATAAAATTCCCATTACGTCATGACTCCAACAATCTGCCAGAAGACTTCTTAAGACCCCTTTTCACGCCCTGCCCGTACGCACGACCCCAAGTATACGAGACCGCCGCCGTAGGGCAAGGGCTCGCGGTGCGAAAGCCCCTGAAGAATTGGGGCGCGGACAGAGCTAGTCCCCTTGAGGAGCGATCCCGCTGCCGCACGGCCCGTTGTCATTGACCGAAATAACGAGAGGCGCGTGATCACTGTGCGCAAGCCATTGAGTATGCCGTCCAACCCACACCGACACCGGCCTGAAAAACCAGGCTCGCGACAAGAAGCAGTAGTCGATGTGATAGCTTTGATGAGGCCTCTTCAGGAACCACAGAGTGGGACGGCGTTCCTTGGCAAAGATCTCCCTGGTGACCGCGTGGTAGGCACTCGAGAGCCCAAGCTCTGAGAGTGCTTCCGCAACGCCTGAGAAGTTTGTCGGTTTACCGGGTCGATCCCAGAAGACGCTGTTATTGAAATCCCCGGCGACTATGGAGGTCGTATCCTCAAGGAAGCGACGATAGAACCGAAGAGCGTCGAGCATCGTGCTGCCAGACCCAGCGCGAAAGTTGAGCGCCCAGACCGCGAGCAAGTTGAAACGCGTGCGCCCCACAACCTCGACGGGCAAGAAGACTTCGAAGCGCGGATCGAACGAAGGCGAACGCGTAAAATAGAAGTCGCCGAAGCTAAAGACACCAAGACCTTTGTGGCGCGAACGCTCAAGCCACTGCGCATCCGTAAACGTGAAACCGGGGCATTTCGAGACGATCACATCTGGGGCCGCGCACTCGGGAAGAATGGCGATATCGGGAGTGAGTTGGTGAAGAAGAGGGAGCTTCTTGTGGGCCGCCATGTTGATGTTCCAGACCAGAATGCGCATATCTTGGGCTTTTGTTCTTCCCAGGTGCTCTTACGGTAACGCAAACGTTGCGGAACGCACCTCGTTTACGGTTGAACCGCCGTCAGCATCGGAGGCCTCATAGCGGACGAGCACCTGGCAACTGTCAGGCACCGCAAATTCTTCACCGCAGCAGCTTGGTTGGAGCAGGAAATCGATAGTAGTGATGGACACTGGAACATCCGGCTCCCATTATGGGCTGTGCGGAGTGTTTGCTGCGGTCGGCTTCCTCCTCGCCCACCACCACGCTCCGCGCAGCCACGTCGCAGCGTTCATGTGCACTCCTGTCCGGTCGGTGCGATACTCTGTCGACGGCACTATAGAGCAACGGCAACTGCGCAGGAAGGGAGTGTGACACGTGATGGAATTTCCCGTGAACAAGAGCACACAGGAAAAGAACTGTTGCAATCGCTGTCCGCTTCCGCTAAGGGAATTTCTTGTCCCAGCGGGGTTAATCGGTATAGTGTGGCGGCAACGCCGCGTACTTTGGTCGGCTGAGACCTTACCCAGGAGGCACACAGTTATGATCGATTTGCACTACTGGCCCACCCCCAATGGCAAGAAGGTAACCATCCTGTTGGAAGAATGTGGCCTGCCTTACAACCTTGTGCCGTGCAACATCGGCCGCGGGGATCAGTTCAAAGACGAATTTCTGAAGATCTGCCCGAACAACCGCATGCCAGCCATAGTGGACCATGAGCCACTCGGCGGGGGCAAGCCGATCAGCATCTTCGAGTCGGGGGCCATCATGATGTACCTCGCCGAAAAGGTGGGCAAGTTCTACCCCCAGGAGGTACGTGGTCGTTACGAGGTCAATCAGTGGATCCTGTGGCAGATGGCCAACCAAGGGCCCAAAAGCGGGGAGTGTGGCCATTTTCGCCGCTTAGGCGCCGACCAAGGCGATCAGTCCTATGCGCTGCGACGGTTCACCGACGAGGTCAATCGCCTATATGGCGTCCTCAATAATCGCTTGTATGACCGGCGCTATGTGGCCGGTGACGCGTACACGATTGCCGATATGATTTGTTACCCCTGGACGGTCCATTGGGAAGCTCAAGGTCAGGACATCAATGAGTTTAAATACTTCAAGCGCTGGTTCGAGGATCTCTCCGCACGCCCCGCCGTGCAAAGAGGGATGGCGGCTGGGAGCGACTGGGCTGAAGATTTCTCCAAGCTGCCCAAGGAAGAGATAGAGCGCCGCCGCAAGTTGCTCTACAACCAGCGGGCCAGACCGGCGCCGCAATAGCGCCTTTATCCGTCTCCTAGCAAATCACCGCATCACGGAGGAACCGCGTGCTCTGCGGCGCTGAACCCAGTTAAGGCATGGAGGAGATATGTCAGAATTGAATGATTTCAACCAGCGCGTGATTAGTGAATTCCGGGCGAACCAAGGGAAGGTGGGCGGTCAGCTTGCCAATATGCCTGTGCTTCTCCTCACTACGACCGGGGCCAAGAGTGGCCGAACTCTCACTAAGCCGCTTGTGTACACCACAGATGGCGATCGCATCGTAGTGCTCGCCTCTTTCGCAGGAGGCCCCAAGAATCCACCTTGGTATCACAACTTAGTTGCCAATCCCGTGGCGACGGTCGAACTGGGAAGCGAACGCTTTCGGGTCCGGGCGGCGGTGGCGGCTGGCGAGGAACGCCAGCGGCTGTTCAACCGCCAAGCCGAACAAATGCCGATTTTTGCCGAGTATCAGCAAAAGACCACCCGGCAGATACCGGTCCTAGTGCTCACGCGCACTGACTAAGCACAAGGGTATGAAGATGAAGGAGTCGAAGGATATACCACAGCCCCAGGTCATCGGCGCTTTTAACGTGCTCTCGTCGAAGGCCACAAAGCCGCAAGAATACTATGATCGCATCAAGCAGAAGTTCGCCGAGGAGCGCGACCTGAGGCTGAAATACCGCCCGGAAGGCACGGCGCAGTACACGTCCGATCTCACAGGTGCGCTGGCGAAGTATGAGATCGACCCCTACGGAGGCGAGATCACGCCCCGCGAGCCCATCAATGATACCGTCGAATGCCTGTTCATCGGGGGAGGGTTTTCGGCGCTCCTCACCTCCGCGCGGCTCCGGGAGTATGGCGTCGAGAGTATCCGCATCGTGGAGCGGGGAGCGGACGTGGGCGGGACGTGGTACTGGAACCGGTACCCCGGTGTGGCGTGCGACGTGCCATCCTATGACTACCTGCCCCTGCTCGACGAGATGGACTACGTGCCCAAGAACCGCTACGCCAAGGGCCCAGAGATCTACGCCCACTGCCAGGCCATCGCCAGGAAGTACAACCTGTATGAGCTCGCTACTTTTCGGACAACCGTCACTTCCACCGTGTGGGACGACGCCGAAAAGATGTGGCACATCACCACGGACCGGGGCGACCACATGAGGGCGCGGTTCGTGATCTGCGCCAACGGCACTCTCTCCAAGCCCAAGCTGTCTAAGATCAAGGGTATGGAGCTTTTCAAGGGGCACTCCTTTCACACCTCGCGCTGGGACTACGCCTACACCAAGGAGGACCTGTCGGGTCTGGCCGACAAAGTTGTGGGCATCATCGGCACGGGAGCATCGGCGGTCCAGGCCATTCCCCGCCTCGGCGCCGCGGCCAAGGAGCTCTATGTGTTCCAACGCACCCCCTCTTCCATTGACATCCGCAACGACTGGGCCACCGATCCCAACTGGGCGCGTAAACTGTCCCTGGGGTGGCAGGCCAAGCGGCGCGCGCGTGCGCTGATGGAACCCCAGCTAACCGATGAGCAGAAGGCAGAGCTTGCCGCCATGTCTCGTGCGGAGAAGATCCGCAGACAGGAAAACGCCAACATCGATTACATGACCAGGATCCACCGGCGCATTGACGAGCTCGTGAAGGACAAGGTGACGGCCGAGGCGCTCAAGCCGTGGTACATGTTCATGTGCAAACGCCCATGCTTCGACGACGAGTACCTCCCTATCTTCAACCGGCCCAATGTCCATCTGGTCGACACCAAAGGCAAGGGCATCACCGAGATCACCGAGAAGGGGCCGCTGTTTGAGGGCAAACAGTACGAACTCGACGTCCTCATCTACGCCACGGGCTTCGAGGTGCAGAAGACGGGTATTTACAATCAGGTCAAGGGAGAACGTGGCCTCGACCTCAATGATAAATACCGCGACGGCATCCGCACCCTCCTTGGGATTCACTCACAGGGTTACCCCAACCTCTTCATCATGGGCGGCTACCAGGCCTCCTTCCAGTTCAACTTGACCGACATGCTGCAGACCCAGGGCGACCACATCGCCGCGTGCATCGACTACGCGCGCCGTCATGGCTACCAGTCTATGGATGCCACCGCAGAGGCCGAGGAGTGGTGGGTGCAGGAAGTCATCGAGCACCGCGGCAAGACCACCCGCAACCAGGACTGCACCCCGGGCTACTACAACTTCGAGGGCGAGTCCAATCGTAGGCAGGACGGCAACTACAACGGCGGCTTTCGCCAGTACTTTACCCACCTGGGTGAGGTGCGGGCGAAGATGGAAGAGCACTTCGTCTTCACGAAGAAGTAAGATGTGAGCGCGACTGCCTCGCCCCACCGGGAGGCAGAGGGCGCACTGGGAAGTGAACGCTTTCGGGTCAGGGCAGCGGTGACGGCTGGCGCTCCTCGCCAGCGGCCGTTCAACCGCCAAGCTGCACAGATGCCGATTTTTGCCGAGTATCAGCAAAAGACCACCCGGCAGATCCCGGTCCTAGTGTTCATGCGTATTGACTGAGCGCCGTGCTCGGTCCGGGCGGAACTGGCTGGAACCGGCGTGATGGTCACCTTCACCTCTTGGCAGGATATACTGCGAGCTGATATCGGGATATGTAGTAAAAGTATCGGGGTATTGGACGTCAAGGAGGCAGTTGAGGAGGATTCAGATGTCCTTGAATTTGACGAGAATTGTTCTGGAATTTTTGCAGGCGCATCCAGAAGAAAAATTCACCGCACGTGAAATTGCCGACTGGATCTTTAGGACTTATCCTGCCGAGTGCCGCGAGAAACAGGAACGCGGCAGAGCAAAATCAGATACCGCACTTGTTCAACAGATTGCGGCCGAAATCGCCGCACAGCGCTCTCAGATGGAGAAGACGTCTCTGCAGCTGAGGACCACGGAAGGACGCCCACGCAAATACTATTACAGCACCATAGACGAAGCCAAAGCAGCTCTGAGT
>WNGG01013793.1_pt1 | contig 10860 bp, 10 predicted proteins | sample 5400661 | NCBI WGS metagenome assembly WNGG01 (sample SAMN13153372, study PRJNA577476) | soil metagenome | isolation source: 100 cm soil or saprolite under Garry oak tree replicate 1 | place: USA:California | collected 2016-06-15 | reverse complement strand
CGTTCATGACCCGCATCGGAATCTCAGATGTCAGGTAAGGATTCACGAACACCATGTTGCTGAGTTCCAAACCTGCCGCCTTCACGATCGCCTGCATCTTGTCGAGCGCGAGATCGACCTGCGCCGCCGGATCCTCCGGGACTTTCCCGTTCGCAGGATCGCTGCCTGCCATACTTGAAACGAAGAGCCGGTCGTGCGTGAGGATGCCAGCCGAAGCCGCGTCGTCCGACCGGTAATTCGGCGGATGGATCGCCCGCCGCCCGGCAAGATCGCGCACCGCGACAGCACTGATCTGGATGGGAGGCTCCGGAACGCGGGCAACGCCGAGCACCGCGCGAGCCGGCGGCGTTTTCCCGAAGTACCCTGAGAAGACCGCGTTCATTTCCGCATATTTGCTGATGTTTTCGAGATAGACCTGTGTGTATACAACGTGGTCCATATTCAAACCGGCAGCTCCAACGATCGCCTTGACGTTATCGAGGGCCTGACGAACCTGGGCAGAAAAATTCGCTGGCAAGCTGCCATCCGGCCGGCGCGCCCCCTGCCCGGAAATGTAGACATAGTCTCCGGCGTCCACACCGGGAGAATAGAAACGATTCGCAGATGCCGATGCCTGCGCGGGAACAACAGCACGCAATTGCTGTTGCGTCAGAGCCACTCCCGAAAGCAGAAATCCGGCCAGCAGCCATCGTATTAGATGGACGGTTCTCAAGCGAGGAACACCTTGCCTTTCTTACGCCGCAGCTTTCTTCTGGGCTGCGCCCAGAATTCCACGCAGCCTTTGCCCAACCACGATTTCTTCTCCGGGCTTGATGGTCATGGAAACGAGTTCGATGTGGTCGGGCTCCTTGCGTTCTTTTGGGTTCGGCTTACCTTCGCGAACCGCGGTCACCAGACTCGGATTGTCCGCCCCGAGCACCTCGATCACTGGATCTCCGCCACGCAATTCCTGCACGCAGTCGAACACACTGTATCGCCAGGCCGCCTGATCCCAATAGACCCGCAGCGTTGGATAGCGATTGCCATCCTGGGGAATGAATATGTCGGTTCTCACGCCAGGCACAGTTTCCACCAGCTTCCGGATGCGATCCACGCGCCCATTCCATTCGGCATAGAGCTTGTTCTCATCCAGACTGAGCCAGGTCTCGAGCGCCGTGAGGCAACCGATCACTTCTTCCTTTCCGACTTTCATCGGCCGGCACACGGCTCCCTCCCGCGGACTGGAATTCAGCAACGCCGCCTCGATCAGATCCTTTCGGCCGAGAAGCAAACCGCTGCACTGTGGTCCGCACAGTCCCTTGCCGCCCGAGAAGCAGTAGAGATCAATTCCCATCTTCGCGTAGAGCTTGGAATTGTCGACGGGAGGGATCCCGGCTGCGTCATCCAGCAACATGGGAATCTTGTGCTCCTTCGCAATCGCCAATTCTCGCTGCAGTTTTTCCCCGAGATCGGTGGTGTAGATCATGGCGGTGTTTTCGCTGATCGCGTTAATGAGTTCTTCCGGGGAGAAAGTGAGAACCAGCTTTGCGCCAGTCAGGCGGATGGCGCTGTCGAATGCGCTCCGTCCTCCCACCATGATCACTTCATGCTTCAGCCCGGTCGTATCGGGAAGTTGCCAGATGTACTTGTCATCGGCGCCGGCCATGCACGCGGCCGTGGCGGCTGCCATCGCGCCCGCGGCGCCAGAAGTGATGAATCCGGATTCCGCGCCCGTCAATTCCGATAAGCGCCTGCCCACCGCACGCTGCAACTCGAGCATGTTGACGAAATGCTGCGCTGCCTCCACCTGCACTTGCCGAACTTCCGGAAATTCCAGCGATCCGCTCAGATAGGTCCACGTGCCTCGGCAGTTGATGACCGTCTTCACGCCCAGCCGAGAGTAAACATTCTGTCGCGGATCCTTACCGATCGCCGTGGCGGCATGGGCGTAAAGCTCGCGTGCTGCGATCTGGCTCAGCAGTGGCGCCGCCGCTAACAATTTCACAAATGATCGGCGGCTGGAAGTCCGGATACCCATGGGACACCCCCAAGAAATGTTGGTGATAATACGAAGACTTGATCCCAAACTCTCAAAGAAATCGAGCTCTAATCCGCATCTGCGGGCAGAGGAATCCGCGACCGCACCGCAAGAATATGGGCCTCGGCTCCGGGTTTGTTCTGGTTGTAGAAGCCCACGGTGCAGTTGGGACGGAAGTAATAAGCGTCTCCCGCTTTGGCAGGATAACGGCCTTCGATACCGTCCTGCCCACTACCGGCCACCATCTCGCCAGCCCCGTCGAGAACCAGATAGATTTCTTCTGCCGTTTCGTGATGATGCGGAAAATTCGTGCCTCCCGGCGCAAAGTTCATCCAGAAAAGGCTGGTCACGACGTACGCTTGATCGATAGCATCGCGCTTTCCACTCCGCGGACCTACCAATAGCTTGTACAGGACCGACGTGGGGTGACCCTCGACGGTTTCCTCTTTGAGATCGTCCAGATTGACAATCTGAGGACGGGGCATTGCCGCGTGAATGGAAATTGATGGTGGGATTCTGAAAGCCATGATCAAGACCCGCAACGCTTTTTCAGAGCTGTTCTCCATCGCATGCTTTACACCAGGAGGCAAATAAGTAAAATCATTGGCGTGCATCGCGTACGTTTGTTCCCCGTAACGCAGTGCCCCATTGCCTTGCAGAACGAAATAGATCTCTTCTTCACGATCGTAGAGTGCGCTCTGGCAGCCGCCGTGTGCATCGAGCGTCGCCTCCCCGAAACGGGTCACAGTTCGCAGAATTCGATTGTCTGTGTCACCTTCACCGAAGATTGGCTTGTAGTGGCAAGTCCAAAATGCAAGAGACCCGGCGTGCTCGCGTAGACCCGGAACGTACCGATGCAACCAGGTGGCATCGACTTTCCTGTCCTGAGCCAGCAAATTCGGCGCGATCAGCAGAAACAGCAGCAGACTTCTCAACTTGATCCCGTAATGTGTGGCGCACGTGCTCGCCCGTTCGCGAAGTCGGTATACCACAGAAATTGCTTGACGCAAATCGAAATCTTTCGTTTTATTGGGATTCATTTCGCTCGGACGGAGGCTGTGAGTTGAGGATTCAAGCGTGTGCGCCAGCGTCGACCATGGCACCAGGGAAAGGCGCAATCACCGCACCGCATCTTCCGCTCCCAGATCACGTCCGACGTTTCGCATTAGTGTTTCTCCTTGGCTTACTCTCGCTGAAGCTTAGTTTCGCACAGGAGGGAAACCAGTCAAGTCCCAAGAATGCGGGATGTCACGTCGAGGCCGTGGACTACAAGGGATGGCAGGCTCAGCAACTTTCGAATCGATGGGTGCAATTGATCGTGGTGCCGCAAAATGGCGGGCGCCTCATGCAAGTGACTTTCGCCGGTCACCCCTATCTGTTCGTCAACCCTAAACTAGCCGGTAAATACTTCCCGCCCTCCTCGAGCCAATGGTTCAACTACGGGGGGGACAAACTGTGGCTCTTACCTGAAGGCAACAACGACGAACACCACTGGCCCGGCAGCTCTGACTTAATCGACGATGGGCAGTTCTCCTTTCGAAAAATTTCGGAAGGACAACAGTGCGAGATCGAACTTACCGGCCCTGCGGATCCTCAGACAGGAATCCAGTTTCAACGCACCATCCGCCTTGGCGGCGACTCGCCGCTCATACGCTTTCACGCCTCCCTGAAGAATGTAACCGGGCACGTTGTCGAATGGTCCATGCAGTCGGTCTCGCAATACGAGACGTCGGACCCAGCCGCTCCCTCGGGCTTCAATCACGACTTCTGGACATTTACTCCGGCAAATCCATCGAGCGGTTATCTGAACCGCTATCACGTTCGCTTCGGTCCGGCAGAAAATCCCGCGGTTTCGGTAAGAGAAGACGGCCTGTTCACCGTGCACTACGTGCACATGGCCGCCGAACTCTGGCTCGACTCGACTGACGGCTGGCTCGCTGTCATCGACGGCAGCAGCAAGTACGCCATGGTCGAACGCTTTCAGTACGAGGAAAGCAAAAAATATCCGGGAAAGGCGTCCGTCATTTTTTGGACCAACGGTCCTGAGCTGAGATTGAACAATGATGGAACAGCTTCCCTGACTAAAGATTCGGATGCCGGACCTTATTACCTCGAAGCCGAACTGAATAGCCCGACGTACCGGTTGCGTCCGGGAGAAGCCTGCGACTTCGAAACGGAATGGTTCCCAACGCGAGCCGGGGACGAATTCCATGGTGCAACAGACGCCGGAATTCTAATTCACCCGCTTCGCGCCATCCGCCTTGGGAATGGCAAAATCAAAGTTTCCGGTTCATTCGGAGTGTTTTTCTCCGGTCGCCTGGTCGCGCATTTTTACAATGAACACGGTGCAAGCATCGGCACCATGCCGCTAGCGGACGTGAACCCAACTGAAGTAGTCTCGCTCGAAACGGAAATTCTTCCACCCGCAAAGCCTGCACGTCTCTCACTTCACCTTGAAGATGAAAATGGGCTGGACCGCGGTGCCCTCCAGGAACTGCAGATAGCCATGGGAGACAATCGCTGAATGAGCCCTTCCTGCAGGATCTTCATCCTGTTGTTAGCGGCTGCCGCGATGGGCAAGCCAACGACGTGGCAGCAAGGCGAGTCCCCTCTTACAGGCGTGAGCACCGTGAGCGAACAAGATTTGCTTGCCCAGCCGCCGGGCTCGAACTGGACGTCGTACAACGGTGACTACAGCGGGCGTCGTTACAGCAGCCTGCATGAAATCAATCTCAACAACGTCGCACAACTTCGCGCCGCATGGATCTTCCATCCCGGGAATTCCGAAAGGCTCGAAGCTACGCCTGTGGTCATCCGCGGAATCATGTACGTCACTGCGGCGAATGACGTGTACGCGCTCGATGCCCGAACCGGACGTGCCTTGTGGCATTACCAGCGGCCGGTGAGTTCGGGCCTTCTCGACGATGCCGCAGCTCACAAAAATCGCGGTGTGGCAGTGTGGAAAGATTTCGTCTACACCGAAACCGACGACGCCCACTTGCTTTGTCTAGACGCTCGCTCCGGAAGCCTGCGCTGGGACGTCGCCTACGCCGACAAGACGAAGCACTACGGGGCAACAAGCGCTCCGCTTATGGTGAAGGGCATGGTGATCGTGGGCACTTCCGGCGGCGATTCAGGCGTGCGCGGATTCCTCGCCGCCTACGATGCGATCACAGGGAACTTGAAGTGGCATTTGTGGACGATCCCCGGCCCGGGAGAATTCGGCTCCTCCAGCTGGCCCGGAGATTCCTACTTACACGCTGGGGGCACGACATGGATGCCCGGTACCTATGATCCAGAACTCAACACCCTGTATTGGACGACGAGCAATGCGGCACCCGATTTTGTCGGTGACTCCCGGCCCGGCGACGACCTTTACACCGCCTGCGTTCTCGCCATTAACCCCGATACCGGAAAAATAAAATGGCATTTCCAGTTCACCCCGCACGACATGTATGACTATGACGCGAATGAAACGCCGGTGCTCGTGGACCTTGAAGACAACGGCAAGATCCGCCATCTTTTGCTGCAGGCAAACCGTAACGGCTTCTTCTATGTTCTCGATCGGACCAACGGTAAGTTCCTGCAAGCGACACCCTTCGTAGAGAAGATCAATTGGGCCACCGGAATCGACGCCTCCGGCCGCCCTGTACTGTCGGGCCGAATCCCGACTGCGGAAGGCACGAAGATCTGTCCCGGCATCAATGGGGCAACGAACTGGTTTTCCCCTTCTTACAACCCAGACACCAGGCTCTTCTTTGTGATGGCTCTCGAAAGCTGCAATCTGTTTTTCGCAAAGCCGGAACCATTCACAAAGGGAGCGACATACTACGCCACGGGCACGAAGCGTCCGCCGGACGAGCACGCGCAGAAAATTCTGCTGGCTCTCTCCGTGCCCGATGGAAAGCGGGTCTGGCGTTATCCCCAGGTTGGACAGGGTGAGTCCTGGGCCGGAACACTCGCGACCGCCGGTGGACTACTGTTCTTTGGCGACGATGCCGGGTCTCTGGAAGCGGTTGAAGCCGCAACCGGCCGTCCACTCTGGCACTTCAATACCGGTCAGACCCTGTATGCCTCTCCCATGAGTTATGCGGTGGATGGGATTCAGTACATCGCAATCTCCGGCGGAAGTGATGTGCTCAGTTTCGCGCTCCCACACTGACCGGACGTGCTCGGAAATCCGTGATCGTCAGGAACCGCTGCTCCCACCAATTGATGCCGCCAGCAGGTAACAGGCGGCGTGCGGCAGCCACTGCTCTCCCCAGCCATAAGAATGGGTAACCGGAAAGAGCCTATCGAAACAGAGTGGAGCGGCATCCCCAATCACCATGCACTACACAATCGGCAATCCTCAACGCTACAACTATTGCGCCGACTCGCCGTCCGCAGGCTGGCCCTGCGATGGCGTCGTATCCACGCAGACCGCATCACCGTTGAAGAGCGAGTTTACGAAGGCGAGTTCGACGATGTAAAAACTGACGCTGGCGAACGCGAAGTACCGTTCGACAAGCGTGGGTTAACGAAGAGTGCCCTGATTGGGCGATGGAACGCCAGCAAGCACCGCCAACCCGATGATCTGGTGTTCTGTACGCGGAAGGGCGGAGCTTTGGAGAGGCGTAATCTTCTACGCCATATCAAAATCGCCGCAACCAAACTGGGACTCGCGAAGGCCGTAGGTTTTCGGAGCTTCCGCACGATGCACTCAAGTCTCATGCTGCGCGAGGATGCAAGGCCGGAGGTTGTCCGAGACAGATGACGATGTGAAGATGTTCCGAGAAGAGGTTATCAAGGGCATGAGGGAGAAGGGCGAGCAGGAAATGTATCCCGGACGCACTCCCTGCGACGACAGTATTATTGCAGATCCCCGCGAATTTATATGAAAGTACGAGTTGTGAGCACTAAAGATAAGAGTTTGTCTGAATCGCAGCACGCGGGCGGCCGTTTGCAAGACATAATTCGGCGGAACCGCTCGTCCGAGGCCCTAGGCCTATACGCCGTGTGCTCGGCACACCCGCAGGTGATCGCTGCCTCGGCGCGCGAGGCGCATGAGAACGGGTCGGTTCTGCACGTGGAATCAACTTCCAGCCAGGTAAATCAATTCGGCGGCTATACGGGACAGAATCCTGAGCAATTTGCCGGTTTTGTCCGTTCCGTGGCGTGGGACGCTGGACTCTCCGATGATCAAGTCCTGCTGGGCGGTGATCATCTCGGCCCATTTCCATGGCGCAGTGAATCTGCCTCGGTCGCAATGGACAAAGCATGCGCCCTTGTTCGCGCATGTGTACTGGCTGGTTATCAGAAAATCCACCTCGACGCCAGCATGGCTTGTGCCGATGACCCCAAGCCTGGACTCGATGAACGAGCCGTTGCGGATCGTGCTGCCGTATTGTGCGAAACGGCTGAGAACGCTTTTCGTGAGCTCGCCCCAAATTCACCACCTTTGTTGTATGTTGTGGGAACTGAAGTACCCGCGCCAGGTGGCGAATCAGGTTCCGAGGAATCCATTTCGGTCACTGCTGCTGGCCGTGTCCAATGCACTCTGGACGCATTCAAGCGAGCTTTTGATAAGCACAGATTAGAGGATGCCTGGGAACGGGTAATCGGCTTGGTGGTCCAACCCGGAGTAGAGTTCGGTGAAAGCAACGTCTTCGACTATGACCGTCGCAAGACGAAAGCTCTGAGTGTGGCCCTGCCTGCGAGCCCGCAGCTCGTATATGAAGCCCACTCCACCGATTATCAGCTTGCTTCATCTCTCAAGCAGATGGTTGAGGACCACTTTGCAATTCTCAAGGTTGGACCAGAGCTGACCTTCGCCTTTCGCGAGGCAGTTTTTGCGCTCTCAGCAATTGAGCACGAAATGCTACAAGGCAAGGCCGCTCGCGTTTCGAACGTCCGCGAAACCCTCGATACAGCCATGCTGCGCAACCCGAGCTACTGGCGCGATTACTACCATGGTGATGAGAATCGACTCCGCGCTTCTCGCTCCTACAGCTATAGCGATCGTTGCCGATATTACTGGCATGAGCCGGAGGTGAACGCGGAGATCGAGCTTCTCATCGAGAACCTCACCGCGTTTTCCCCAGTCTTAACACTGGTCAGCCAGTATTTGCCACTCGAATACGAGGCTATTCGTGCGGGAACTCTTCATGCCTCGCCATCCGAGATGATTCGGCGTCACATCCGAGCAGTGCTGCACAAGTACGCTACGGCGTGTGGCGAAACGCTATGAGTGTGCTCCGAAGCTCTAGTTTCGGCGTTAATTTTTCTTGGTGAGTTCCAACAGTCCAAAGCGCTCCGGGACGTGGAAGGTATTGGCCATTGGAACCTGCCATGTTATCTCCTGGCGGTTTGGGCCGGGTCCTTGGCTGCGAAATAGATTTATACGCAAGATGTTGCCAGCGGCTGGCGGACGCGTGTCGATAGCGGAATATGGAATCTTCACTGCGCCGTACCAAACGCGAGCAGCACGGTCGATTCGTGCCGAAACCTGGAAGCCGGAATTCCAGGTCCAACCTTCCTCGTGATGAAATCGGCACCGATGAAGACTTCGGCCACGTCCCAATTCCACAATCCGTACGTCTCGGTTGAAGTCTTTGGATTCGGCCTCAGATTGAGCTGCTCGTATGGACATACAAACAAGAAGTAGAGATTCTGAGCCGTCCAACGTGTGCGCACCTCAGTCCTGGCGCGCACGGGGAAGTTCTCCATCATGAACTTGCATTCCGACACTCTATTCGAGTGTCACTAATCATTCTGAACGGGAACAGTACGAACGCAGGCCGCTATTTCCTGCAAAGCTAGCCCAAAAAGACGCGCCACAAGTTCCCGCGCACCCGTATTTCATCCAACATAGCGGCAAACTTTTTCACATCCACCTCCATCTGAATAATGCCACTTCGCTCACGCGGGGTGCGTCATGCCCAACTCGGACTCTGAGGACCTCCGTGCCGACCTTCTAAGCCTATTGGACCAGCAGCTTGAGGTTCTGGAATTGTCCGCCTGTGTGCCTCTGACAAACGAAGAACAGCGCGAATACGATGCAAGGAAACAGCGCATCCATGAATTATTGAAGCAGCTAAGCACGTTTAGAGCCGCTGCGTAACTATCCTCGTTCCCACAAGGTTTGCTCTGCGCTGTTGCCAGCGAACGGCGGAGGGCAAAATGGAAGGTGAAAAGCGAGAGCGTTGGATGCGGCTCTGCGTGGAAGCGGCTGACGGGCGAGACTCGAACCGCTTGCTCGACTTAATCTCTGAAATAAACCGTCTGCTGCATGAAAAAGAGATGCGACTCAGAAATGTGCGGCGGGAGGCAAGCAGGTACGTTATCGAAGCTGCTGAGAAAAAGGCATCCTAGCAGGAGCACGATGCTTCAATCCAGCGAGCGGACTTTGGGTAGTGATGCATTTTGAATCTTTAGTCATTTCATTTTCTCGACAGTAGCCAGAAGCCAAATACAAGAGGAGCAATCCAGCCAAAAATACCATTGGAAGGAGCACTCGGGGATCAATCCAACCGTCAAAGCGGTCATCGCTCCCGGCCAGTAAATACCGAACCCTGTGAGGATTGCGACGATGAGCCACATCATTCCGATCACCAAAAACACATACGGTCTCACACGTTATGCCGCCTTAGCTTCTTCATCGGTCTTTTTCTTTCACCGCACTTGCTCCACAATTGCTGGTACATACCATCGAGAAATTAGGCCGGGAACAAATTTGCTCGGGTTCGCTTCAATTTGATCGAGCGATGTTTGTAATCCCTCTGCCGTTACCTCGGCAGCAATCGTCTGACTAGGGTCAAAGTAGAAACCCATAGAATTATTCGATGTCAGAATTACTGGTCCTCCAATCCAGCCCAGAGTTTGGTTCTGATTGAGAGACAAGAAATTCTGCCATTCGGTTTGTGAGTTGAAGCCAATCCAAAGGAAATCTTTGGGACCATCACGATCAGCACCCTCCGATATCAGTACATTTCCTGCGGCTCCAAACCATGGATCACCGGAGACTGGAACAGGTGGTGGATGCTGGTTGGAACTTCCGCAACCAGTGCTCAATAGCAGCAGCAATATTGTGATGGCGATTCGCATCGCTCTCGGCATTGCGTTTGAGCAGCAGACTGTGTTGAGGCAAGCCCCAATGACCTTGGCACCCGTGAGGCGGTTTCCCTTCGCAGGAGAACAGCAGGACTCAGATACAGCAACTAGAAGTGTACGCCGAGTCCAAACAGGGAAAAGACAAATCAGCGCGGCTGCCTCGCGGGGCAAGAATTGGTGGCGGCTTGGTTCTGCTCGTTCCATCCATAGGCACGAATGCGGTCGGTGCTGATGATGCGGGTAGGAACTCCCTCTAGCTCCGCGGGAATCGCACCGTGCATGCGTCCGGTCTCAACGTAAACCGCTATTACGGCTAAGTTCGGCTCGTCTGCCCCGATACCCACAGCCATTACGGCTGGATCAGCCATCAAGTCGGATTCATGTGCTCCCTTCACTGCATCCACCCGATCGATGTCCACTCGCGACGGCCCGCCAGGTGTCGCGGACGTGACCCCTGCGGCTGCTGGGCAAGACACGTTCGTGGTTCGACTAGAACTCCCCACAAAACTCACCTGCTTTCCCAAGCTCGAACTTACGTGCGAAAGCACCTGACCGATGGGGTTGCCGATTGTCGTGGTGCTGCTGCCGGCAAACAATAAGGCGGTTGGGTGCGCGGCACTTTTACTGACAATCAAAGACCCGGAATCGCCTGCGGCACTGAAGGTGCTGCTAGCGACTACTACCTGATTGGTGTAGCTGATGGTGAATTTCAAGCCCTGATTGCAGCCTTTCTGATACTGCACCTTGACGCT
>WNGG01015180.1_pt1 | contig 10861 bp, 9 predicted proteins | sample 5400661 | NCBI WGS metagenome assembly WNGG01 (sample SAMN13153372, study PRJNA577476) | soil metagenome | isolation source: 100 cm soil or saprolite under Garry oak tree replicate 1 | place: USA:California | collected 2016-06-15 | reverse complement strand
GTTGCACGAGTACGCATTGATGACCCGCGCGCTGCGGCCGGTCACGCTGGCCGCTTACGCCGGGGCACTGCTCTCGCTGCTCGGCGCGGAGCTCGGAGGTCTGCAGTGGATCGTCGCGGGGTTCCTGACCACGATGGTGCTGGCGTTCATCCTCCACTGGATTGGGCAGACGCGGCAGTCGGCGACGGTCGCGATCGCGGCAACCGTCCTCGGCGCCGGGTGGATCGGGCTGTGTCTCGGGCACCTGCTCCTGCTGCGCGACATCCCGGACAAGGGACGCCTTGCGACGTTCGCCGTCCTGCTCGCCGTGTGGGCAGGCGACATCGGCGCATTCTTCGCCGGGCGGCTGATCGGCCGGCACAAGCTGGCGCCGCGCCTGTCGCCCGGCAAGACCTGGGAGGGCTTCGTCTTCGGCACGGTCGCGACCGTGTTCGTGACCTTCGTGACGCTGTACCGTCAGGACTACATCTCGATCGGCAAATCGATCCTGCTCGGGCTCGTGATCGCAGTCGCCGGCCCGCTCGGTGACCTGTTCGAGTCAGGCGTGAAGCGCGACATGCAGGTCAAGGACTCCGGGCGCCTGCTCGGCGGGCACGGCGGTGTGCTCGACCGTCTCGACGCGCCACTGTTCGCGTTCGTCGCCGCGTACTACCTGCTGCGCGCCTTCGACGCCGCCTGATCGAGCCGGCGGCGCATCCGCATCGAGCAGGCAGCGTCGGTGTGGTAACCGCCGTCGACGAAGGCCGACTGGCTGCACGGGATCGAGCGCGCGTCGCGGAAGTCCAGCCAGCGATAACCGTAGCGCCGGAACAACCTCGGCATCAGCCCCGCGAACGCCCGCCACTGCGGTCCGATCTCCGGCTGCGACGCGAAGAAGCGGAGGTAGCGGGCGCCGTCCGGCGGCGTGAAGCCGACGACCGTCCAGCCGCGCGAACGCGCAAAGGCGAGCACCTGTCCGAGCACGCGAATCCGCTTCGGGGAGAGCTCGTGCCAGTCGGCATAGATGCCGGTGCGCAGCTTGTGCAGATCGGTCGTGAACGGGTCGATCGCCGGGTGGTACGCGCTCGGGTCGAGCTCGAAGCTCCAGACGCGTGACCCGTCGAGCCTCCAGGCGAGCGCCGGGCGCGAGCGTCCGATCACACAGGCCGCACCGACCCGCTCTTTCCGCCAGCGGTGGAGGAATACGTACGGCGCGCGGCGGAGGATGCGCACGGTCTCCTGGAAGGCCGACCGGCTGAGGACGTAGCGGGCCCGGGTCTCGAAGCGCGGCGCAACGTCGAAGCCTTTGAAGCTCGGGTTGAGCCAGAACGCCTCGACTCCCAGGTACATGGTCTGGGGCGGTGCGTTCGCGGGAAGTGCCCGCAGTTCCCTCAGGACGATCTCCGGTGAGATCACCGGCATGCCGAGGTTGGCGAACGTCCGCTCGCCCGGCCACGAGCCGATCTTGAGCACGCGGCTCGAACCGACGACGAACGTCCGGGTGGGACGCGAGCGGAACACGTCGAGCTTGAACGGGAGGTACTCGCCGCCGATCACCTCGTGCGACACCAGGCACGGCGGCCGGGCCGCGCGCGCGTCGCGCACGGCGGCGGGCTTCCAGAACTCCCCGAACGGATCGACCCACCAGTTCAGCGCCGCGTTGGCGCCGAGCAGGACGGCCGCGGTTCCGAGGAAGACGAGCAGCCGCCCCATCAGAAGCGGAAGTAGATGAACGGATGGCTGGTGTAGATCGACGCAACAGCGACCGCGAGCACGGCGCCGACCGTGGCGACACGCACGAGGCCGAAGCTCTTGACGTCCCAGGTCCACTCCTCGGGCACGACGGCCGTGTACGCGCACGCCGCCACGATCAGCAGCGCGAGGTGACCGGGAAACTGTCCGAGGCCGTGCGCGAACGCCAGCGCCCGTGTCGCGTGGCCGATCGCCGCGGCCGAGTGGAGGCGGAAGAAGACCCAGCCGAACATCACGGCGACGAACGTCACGCCGACCGCGACTGCGGGCGGGATCCGGAGCGCCAACTTGCGCAGGCGATGGGTGGCGAGCAGGAGCAGCCCCTGGTAGAGGCCCCAGACGACGAAGTTGAGCGACGCGCCGTGCCAGAGGCCGCCCAGTCCCATCGTCGCGAGCAGGTTCGCGTCGCGTCGCCGCTCGCCTTTCCGGTTCCCGCCGAGCGGGATGTACAGGTAGTCACGCAGCCAGGTCGAGAGCGTCACGTGCCATCGCCGCCAGAACTCGATCGGGCTCGTCGCCCGGTACGGACGGTTGAAGTTCCACGGGAGCTCGATCCCGAAGATGCGCGCGAGCCCGAGCGCCATGTCCGAATAGGCGCTGAAGTCGAAGTAGATCTGGAAGCCGAAGCCGACGATCGCAGCCCACGCTTCGAAGGCATGCAGCGACGCGGGATGATCGAGGTAGCGGTTCACCCAGGTCGCAAACCCGTCCGCGACGAGCGTCTTCTTCGCGAGGCCCAGCGCGAACAGCAGCAGCCCGGCGCGCACGCGGTCGACGTCGAATCGGTGTTTCTGCAGCAGCTGCGGCTGCAGGTTCCCGTATCTGACGATCGGCCCCGCGATCAGGTGCGGGAAGAAGGAGATGAAGAACGCGTACCGCAGCAGGTTGCGCTCGGCCGGCAGCTTGCCTCGGAACACGTCCGCCACGCCGACGAAGCTCGTCAGGTTCCCGCCGACGAACGCGGCGTACTTGAACGCGCCGAGCAGGGCGAGCAGCAACGCGACCGTGAGGCCGAGGACGAGCTTGCGGCGCCTTCGCGTGGACGTCTCCTCGATCAGCTGACCGCCGACGAAGCCGACGAACGTCGAGGTCGCCATCAGCGGCGCGAACCACCACTTCGCGTAGGCGTAGAAGACGTAGCTCGCGAGGACGATCAGGCCGAGCCGCAGGCGGTGCGCGGGCGCCGCGAAATACGCGACCACGACGAGCGGCAGGAAGACGAACAGGAAGACGAAGCTGTTGAAGAGCACGCGCTAGAGCGTCTTCACGTAACGGATCTCGGGCACGGACACGCCGAAGACCTCGATCGGACGTTTCGTACCGTCCCTCGTCCAGCCGGCGCGCTCGTAGAAGCGGCGCGCTCGCGGGTTGTCCTCGAGGACCCAGAGCACCGCCTCGCGGTGCCCGAGTTCGCGCAGGCGATCTTCGCCTGCCTGGATGAGCGCGCGGCCGACGCCCGTCCCCCAGTGCGTGGGCGGGACGTAGATCGCGTACAGCTCGCCGTCCGCGTCGTCGTCGTTGGCTGGGCCGACGGAGACGAAGCCGACGATCTCGCCGTCCACCTCGGCGACGATCGGCAGCGACCTGCGGTGCATCTCCGCCCGCCGCTCGACGCGCTCGTCCGACATGCGCTCGAGCTCCTCGGACGGAAACACGTGCGCATAGGCCACGCGCCAGGTCTCGATGTGAACCAGGGCGACTGCCGTGGCCTCCTCGGGTCTGGCGGGACGGATCACCCGGCCGAACCTACACTTCAGTCGTGAAACGGATCGCTCTCCTCGGGGCAACGGGCTCGATCGGCCGCCAGGCGCTGGAGATCATCGACGCCCATCCCGGGCTGGAGCTCTGCGCCGCCGCTTCGGGCTCCCAGGCAGTCGAGGGACTGGCTCCGCTGACCCAGGTCGGAGGCGACCTGACCGAGCTGCTCGACCGCGCGCAGCCGGACCTCGTCCTCAACGCCGTCGTCGGGTTCGCCGGCCTGCCCGCGACGCTGTGGGCGCTCGAGCACGGCATCGACCTCGCGCTCGCGAACAAGGAGAGCCTCGTAGCCGCCGGCGAGCTCGCGCTCGACGCGCAGCGTCGTGGGGGAGGGAGGCTGATCCCGGTCGACAGCGAGCACTCCGCGGCGTTCCAGTGCCTGGAGGGCCGGGCTCCGGACCAGGTGCGTTCGCTCGTGCTGACCGCATCGGGCGGCCCGTTCCGCAACCGCGTTCGTGACGAGCTCACCGACGTCACGCCCGCAGAGGCGCTTGCGCACCCGACCTGGAACATGGGCCCGAAGATCACGGTCGACTCGGCGACGCTCGCGAACAAGGGGCTCGAGCTGATCGAGGCGCACTTCCTCTTCGCGCTGCCGTACGACCGCATCGAGGTCGTCGTGCACCCGACGTCGGTCGTGCACGCGCTCGTGCGCTTGCGTGACGGCGCGGTGCTCGCGCATCTTGGCTATCCCGACATGCGCGTGCCGATCTCCTTCGCGCTCACGTACCCCGAGCGTGCGGCGACACCGCTCGCGCCGCTCGAGCTCGCGTCGGGGTTGACACTCGAGTTTCACGCCCCCGACCTCGAAACGTTCCCGTTGCTCGCGCACGCGCGCCGTGCAGGCGAGGAGGGAGGAACCTTTCCGTGCGCGTTCAACGCTGCGAACGAGGTGGCCGTCGCCGCGTTTCTCGCCGGAACGCTTCCGTTCCTCGGCATCGCCGAGGTCGTCGCGGAAGCGCTCGACGCGTGTGACGGCGCACCCGCGCGCGACATCGACGACCTTGTCACGGCGGATGCCGAGGCACGACGGCACGCGGAGGCGGCAACGAAGGTCGCATGAGCATCACGATCGCCATCCTCGGCCTCGCCTTCCTGATCCTCCTCCACGAGGCAGGGCATTTCTTCGTCGCGCGGGCGGTGGGTATGAGTCCGCGCCGCTTCTATCTCGGGTTCCCACCGGCGCTCGTGAAGGTGCGCCGCAAGGGAATCGAGTACGGGATCGGGGCGATCCCGCTCGGCGGCTACGTGAAGATCCCCGGCATGCACCGTCCGGCGCCGTCCGATGTCGACGTGCAGCTCGGCGCGGCGCTCAAGGAGGATCCCAGCCTCTATCCGAAAGCCGCCAGGATCCAGCGCGCGCTCGAGGCGGATGACCTGGCGGCCGCGCGCGAGCATCTCCCCGAGCTCGAGCAGGCCGTCGCAGCTGCCCAGCTGACGCCTGCTGCCGAGCGTGCCGCGCAGCGGTGCCTGACGGAGCTTCGCGACGGCCTCGCCGACGACGCGTACTGGCGGCAGGCGACCTGGAAGCGCATCGCCGTCATCTTCGCCGGCCCGGGCACCAACATCCTGCTCGCCATCGCCATTCCGCTGGTCGCATACATGATCGGCGCGCCCGGGGACCCGAACCGCACGGTCAAGAAGGTCGAGACCCAGACGCCGGCGCAGGCGATCGGCCTGCATGCAGGCGACACGATCGTGGCGGTCAACCAGCATCCGACGCCCAACTTCGACGCCGTCTCGCACCGCATCCGCGGCTCGGGAGGCAAGCCGATCACGGTCACGATCGTCCGCGGCGCGAACTCGAAGACACTCGGCCCGGTCAAGCCGACGAGGCTGGACGGCCACTACGCGCTGGGGTTCGAGCCCGGCTGGGACACCCAGCGATACGGCTTCGCCGGGGCGCTGTCGCTGAGTCTGACGCGGACGTGGGAAGGAACGAAGGGCATCGTCACCTTCCTGCCACGCCTGGTCACGCGCTCCGGCCGCAAGGACGTGTCGAGCACGGTCGGGATCGTCCAGTACTCGAGCCAGGCGGTTTCCTTCAGCTTCACGCTCTATCTGGAGATGCTCGGGCTGATCAGCCTCTCGCTGGCGATCCTGAACCTGCTCCCGCTCCTGCCGCTCGACGGCGGCCACATCCTGTTCTCGATCGTCGAGGGACTGCGCGGCCGGGCCGTCGGCCGGGAGGTCTACGAGCGCGTTTCCGCCGTAGGTATCGCCCTGTTCCTGGTGCTGATGTTCATCGGGCTTTCGAACGACATCAACCGGCTCGGAGGCGGTTAGTGGCCGCGGCAGCGTGATCGCGACCCAGAAGCTCGCCAGCATCACTGGCACGGCCACTAGACTCGAACCGCGGATGGCTTCAGAGCGGCAGATCAGCGTCGGCGGCGTGAAGATCGGCGGCGGGGCGCCCGTCGTCGTCCAGTCGATGACGCTCACAAAGACGCACGACGTCGAGGCGACGACGGCGCAGATCGCGGCGCTGGCCTCGGCCGGCTGCGAGATCGTCCGGGTCGCCGTGCCGAAGACCGAGGACGCGGAGGCGCTCGGAAAGCTGGTGCGGCTGTCGCCGATCCCGGTGATCGCGGACATCCACTTCAACGCCAGCCTGGCGTTGAAGGCGATCGAGCAGGGCGTGGCGGCCGTGCGGATCAATCCCGGCAACATCGGCGGATCGGACAAGGTCGCGCAGGTCGTGCGCGCCGCGCAGGGTGCAGGGATCCCGATGCGGATCGGCGCCAACTCCGGCTCGCTGCCGAAGCATCTGGCGGACCTGGCGCACCGCGACCAGGCGGAGGCGCTCGTCGAGGCGGCGCTCGAGGAGGTGAGGCTGCTCGAGAGCCTCGACTTCCGCGACTTCAAGATCTCCGTCAAGTCGAGTCACGTCCCGACGATGATCCGCGCCTATCGGATGCTGTCGGCGAAGGTGCCCTATCCGCTGCATCTCGGGGTGACGGAGGCGGGCACGCCGTACTCCGGCTCGATCAAGAGCGCGGTCGGGATGGGAGCGCTGCTCGTCGACGGCATCGGCGACACGATGCGCGTCTCGCTCACCGCCGATCCGGTCGAGGAGGTGCGCGTCGCGTGGGAGATCCTCAAGTCGCTCGGCCTGCGCGAGCGCGGGCCGGTGATGATCGCGTGCCCATCATGCGGCCGCGACAACGTCGGCGTGCAGACGCTGGCCGAGAAGGTCGAGGAGAGGCTGCACGCGTACCCTCAGCACTTCGAGGTGGCGGTGCTCGGCTGCGCCGTCAACGGTCCGGGTGAGGCCGGGGACGCGGACTTCGGCATCGCTGGCGGACGCGACACCGGCTTCGTCTACGCACACGGCCGTGTACTCAAGAAGGTTTCGTCCGACATCCTGATCGACGAGCTGTTCCACGAGATCGACGAGTGGATCGCGGAGGGCATGAAGCGCCCCAAGCGATTGAAGATGGCGAAGCCCGCAGCGCTGGCGATGGCTGAGGCTTCACTCATCCCGCTGTCCGAATAGTCTGCCCGGACAACGTGATCGTCCGGGCTTCACAGCTGTTCTTGCCGACCCTGCGCGAGCCGCCGGCGGATGCCGAGGCTGCGAGTCACAAGCTGCTCGTGCGCGGCGGGTTCATCCGCCAGGTCGGCGCCGGCCTCTGGACGTACCTGCCGCTCGGCTGGCGCGTGCACCAGAAGGTCGTTCAGATCATCCGGGAGGAGATGGATGCGATCGGCTCGCAGGAGATGCTCTGCCCGGTCTTGACGCCCGCCGAGCTGTGGGAGACGTCGGGCCGCATCGTCATCCCCGAGCTCTTCAGGCTGCAGGATCGCGGCGGCCGCGCTTTCGTCCTGCCGCTCTCCCACGAGGAGACGATGACGTTCCACGCGCGCGAGCTGCAGTCGTACAAGCAACTGCCACAGGCCTGGTACCACTTCAGCACGAAGGAGCGCGATGAGCCGCGCCCGCGCGCGGGCCTGTTGCGCGTGCGTGAGTTCATCATGAAGGACTCGTACTCGTTCGACCGGGACGAGGCCGGTCTCGACGCGAGCTTCATGCGCCACGCGGAGGCGTATCGGAGGATCTTCGAGCGCTGCGGGGTGGAGTACTTCGAGGTCGAGGCGGAGTCCGGGATCATGGGCGGGAAGGAGTCCTGGGACTACCTGGCACCGACCGGCTCCGGCGAGAACGAACTCGTCCGCTGCGAGAACGGCGACTACGCGGCCGACATCGAGGCGGCGCAGGGCGTGCCGCGGCAGGCGGAGTTCCCGCCGCCCCTGGAGGCGCCCGAAGAGGTCGAGACGCCGGACGTGGCGACGATCGAGGCTCTTGCAGAGTTTCTCGGCATCGACGAGGCGGCGACGTCGAAGGCGATGCCCGTCGTGGTGGGCGAGCGGCTCGTGCTCGCGCTCGTGCGCGGGGACGACCGGTTGAGCGAGGAGAAGCTGACGACGACGCTGGGTGCAACGTTTCGACCCGCCAGCGACGAGGAGATCCGCGCCGTCTTCGGCGCCGGCGGCGGCTCGCTCGGGCCGGTGGCCGTCACCGTCGAGATCGTCGCGGATGAGGCCTTGCGTGAAGGCCAGTTCGTCGCGGGCGCCAACCGGGACGGGTGGCATCTCCGCGGCGTCCAGGCGGGACGCGACTACAACCCGAGGTTCGCAGACATCCGCCAGACGAATGCCGGCGACGCCTGCCCGCACTGCGGCGGCAAGCTCGTCACCCAGCCCGCGATCGAGCTCGGTCACATCTTCAAGCTCGGGACGTTTTACTCCGAGCCGTTCGGCGCCAACTACCTCGCCGAGGACGGCACGGAACATCCGATCGTGATGGGCAGCTACGGGATCGGGCCGGGGCGGACGATCGCGGCGATCGTCGAGCAGCACAACGACGAGCGTGGCATTGCGTGGCCGCGCTCGGTCGCGCCGTACGACGTCCACATCGTCGTGCTGCCGGAGATGGAGTCGCACGCAGACGAGGCGGCCGCCGAGCTCGACCACGCCGGGTTCGCGGTCATCCTCGACGACCGCGACGCGCGCGCCGGCGAGAAGTTCGCGGACGCGGATCTGATCGGCTGTCCCTTCCGCGTGACGGTCGGGCGAAAGGCGGCGGAAGACGGTACGGTGGACCTGCGGGAGCGCGCGAGAGGGGAGGACGATGCGGTGAAGGTGAGCGAGCTCGTCTCGGCAGTGCGCGGGAAGCTGAGCTGATGGCACGGAAGCGGCGTTTCAGCGAGGACGGGTTCGGCCCGACCGTCGAGCGGCTGATGAACGAGGCCGGCCTGACGTATCGCTCGCTCGCGGAGAAGACGAAGCTCTCGGCGGGCTATCTGAACCACCTCGTGCACGGCAACCGCCCGGTCCCGTCGGACGACGTAATCGAGACGCTCGCGCGGGCGCTGGGCGTCGAGGCCGAACACTTCCGCGAGTACCGGCTGCGCGTCATCACCGACCGGCTCGAGCGCATGCCGGACCTGATCGACAAGCTCTACAGGCGCTACGGCACGTAGGCGGTAGCCGCGCAGCCGCCAGGTGGGAGCCTCCAAAAGGCTGGCTGATCTGGCCTTTCGCTCAGTAGCTGTGCGCGCTTTTCACGCGGATGCTGCGACTGCCGCCGGCGACGCTGCGGCATTGCCGGCGGCCGATCTCTTCGGTCCGTACGCAGCGAGGTTGACGACGCTACTATCCAAGCCTTACGGGGCGTGGCGCAGCCTGGTTAGCGCGCTAGTCTGGGGGACTAGAGGTCCCGAGTTCAAATCTCGGCGCCCCGATCAACGAAAGCCCTGCTAGTGCGCGGCCTTTTGCTTTGCCTTGCCCTCGTCGCAAGGCAGTGGAGCGGGGCCCCGCTCCTGATCAGGCTACTGCTGCGGGCAAGGCAAGTCTCAGGCAGGGATCTAATCATGCGCGCGCTCGCGGCACTTGAGCGGAGCGCGATAAGGCCGCCGCAAGCGAGAGCGTGATTCTTCGGGTCGCCTGCGCGCGACTCGAGCTGCTTCTCTAAACGAGCGGCCGGTCGACCAGGTAATGCCAAAATCGGCGCAAAGAGTTCATGGCAAGAGTCTGTCCCGCCGCTCCACCGCCGTCACTACGGTTGCCCCTACTCTTTGCGGGTGTTACCCGTCGGCTCCCGACTGCCGGTGCTGTGGGGACTCGTCGTTGGAGCGGGCCAGGCGGCATCGCCGCTGGCCTTCTGGTGGCTCAACACGGCCACGGTCTACGCACTCGGTCTCGTCCTGATCGCGTCGGTCTACATCGGCTTCGCGATCGCCGACGGGCGCCGAAGCGTGCTCGTCGTCGAGACCAGTGTCGCGACGGTCTTCGTCATTGTCGCCGCCGCAGCCGTTACGGGGTCGCCTTGGCTGCTCGTCGCCGGCCTCGCTGGCCATGGGTTGAAGGACCTGTGGCAGCACCGCCGTCAGTTCGTCGCCAACACGCGTTGGTGGCCGCCGTTCTGCCTCGTCGTCGACTGGGTGGCGGCGACGGTCATCGCCGTCGAAATCGTGGCCGGCGTGCACTTCCACCGCTAGCGGTCTGAGGAGGAGTTACAAGACGTCGCCGTGGAGCTGGAGGGCGGGAGGTTCCGTTGTCAGGGCGGTTTGGACGCGCATGTGTCGGGAAGGCGAGATGTCAGATGAGAGAGTGGTCGGCCGAACGGGGAGTGACGGCCGAGCCGACTTCGAGCCACGAGGTCGTCGTAGTCGGAGCGGGGCAGGCCGGCTTAGCGATGGGCTATTTCCTCCGGCGCCAAGGCCGCCGCTTTGTGATCCTCGAGCGCGCCGATGAGATCGCGCCTGCCTGGCGCGAGCGCTGGGACTCTCTGACGCTCTTCACGCCGCGGCGCTACAGCGGACTGCCCGGGCTTCCTTTTCCTGGCGAGCTGGACGGCTACCCGACCCGGGACGAGGTGATCGTCTACCTCGAGCGTTACGCCGAGACCTTCGAGCTCTCGATCGAGCTCAAGAGCGAGGTCAAGACGCTCGGCCTCGGCAACGACGGGCGCTTCCGCCTCGAGGTTGATGGACGGACGATCACCGCCGACCAGGTCGTGGTCGCGACCGGCCCGTTCCAGACACCGTATGTGCCGAAGCTGGCCGAACGGCTCCCGGACGATGTCTTTCAGGCGCACGCCGTTGGCTATCGCAGGCCAGACGAGGTGCCACTGGGGACCGTGCTCGTGGTCGGTGGCGGCAACACCGGTTTCCAGATCGCGAAGGAGCTCTCGGCGACGCACAAGGTGGTGCTCTCGGTCGGATCGCGCCAAACGCCGCTCCCGCAGCGCCCGCTCGGCCGCGACCTCTTCTGGTGGCTTACGAAAACGCGAATTCTCGACAAGAGCGTCGAGTCGCGTCTTGGCAGGAAGCTGAGCACCCGCGACACCCTGATCGGCTCGAGCCCGCGC
>WNGG01009108.1_pt1 | contig 10863 bp, 8 predicted proteins | sample 5400661 | NCBI WGS metagenome assembly WNGG01 (sample SAMN13153372, study PRJNA577476) | soil metagenome | isolation source: 100 cm soil or saprolite under Garry oak tree replicate 1 | place: USA:California | collected 2016-06-15 | reverse complement strand
CCTGGCATTTGTTCACCACGGCTTTCCCCCAGAACATCCGTTCAGCCGGATCAAAGTTTCGCCGGAAATGCCGGGAGGGCCGGACGTGTGGCTGCTCGGATCGAGCACTTGGAGTGCGGAAGTCGCCGCGCAATTTGGGCTGCCGTACGCGTTTGCACATTTCATCGGCCCTGAACAGACCGTGGCAGCGCTCGCGCACTATCGCTTGCACTTCAGGCCATCGGAATACTTGCGTGAACCGCGAGCGATCGTGACGTTGGGTGTAGTTTGCGCGGATACCGATGCCGAAGCGGAGAGGCTATCTGCGAGCACGAAAGTGCTGATTCGCCGCATCCGGCTTGGGGGCGAGCGACGCCCCGTGCCAGCACCGGAGGAAGCTATCAACGAACTCGAGGGTGTCGGCGCCGGGGCCGACCCTCTCACGTGGGATGCCAGTGAATGGCCTCGCTACATTGTCGGCGGCCCTGCGCACGTCAGCAGTAAAGTGGAAAGCATGGCCCGCGATTTGAAAGTGGAGGAAGTAATGATTCTGACGGTCATACACGATCATGGGGCTCGACTGCATTCGTATGAACTCCTCGCGAAAACTTTCGGCCTCACTAAACGCTCAGAGTGCAACGGGCTCGGAGCTGCTTCACGACAAACTATCTGACATTCATACGCGCCGGGAGGGCCCCGCGTTTTTTGAGTCAAGAGGCCGATAAAACCGGCACGGGCGTAACCATCGCTAAATCTACTTCGTCATAGAGTTAGGTTTGGCTCGGGCCGCGCTGTGATATACAAGTGTGTGCCGGCAGTTCTTGATGGATCATTTTAATGGATTTGGAGTGACGCCTTGCTTACAGAAAAGAAATTTAGGCTTCTTCCTTTGATTGTGGTGACACTCGCATGTTGTGCGAAACTTGCCGCCCAGAGCGGTGGGGAAATCATCCGGCTGGATCCGGCGTTGGGCGACATCGTCCCCGCCGATGCACGCGTGGAGAAAGTTGTGGATGGTTTCGGTTTCCTCGAAGGGCCGGTTTGGGTTCGCGACGGCAAGACTGGGTTTCTGCTTTTCAGCGACATCCCGGCGAACGTGATCAACAAGTGGAGCCCCGACGGGAAAGTCTCCGTGTTCCTGGAGAAGAGCGGCTTTACCGGCGCGGATGCTTCCGATGTGGGCTACAAACTTAACAATGGGCATGCTGACGTCACGCTGATCGGCTCGAACGGAATCACACTCGACAGACAAGGCAGGGTAGTTTATTGCCAGCATGGGAACGGGGCCGTCGAGCGATTGGAAAAAGATGGCAAGCGCACGGTCCTGGCCAATAAATACGAGGGCAAACGGTTGAACAGCCCGAACGACCTCGTCTACAAGTCCGACGGCTCTCTCTACTTCACCGACCCTCCGTTCGGTTTTCGCAACACTGACCAGGACCCCAAGAAGGAATTGCCCTTCGAAGGCATATATCGCTTGGCGGGTGGAAAATTGCAACTTCTCAACAAAGACTTCAAGGCTCCGAATGGCATCGCTTTCTCCCCGTATGAAAAATTTCTTTATATCAATGACTCCGCCACCAAGACCTATTGGCGCTTTGAAGTGAAATCGGATGGAACAATCGCCGCCGGGAAGTTGTTCTTCGACATGAGTTCAAGTAAGGACGCTGGAGTACCCGATGGCATCAAGGTCGATCAGCAGGGGAATATCTATGGTGTTGGACCTGGCGGTGTCTGGATTTTGACACCGGAAGGAATACATCTGGGAACCATCAAGGTTCCCGAGACGCCAGCGAACCTGGCATGGGGAGATAGCGACGGTAAAACTCTTTACATAACAGCTGTTACCGGGCTATATCATATTCACCTGAATATTCCCGGCGTACGGCCATGAGGTTCCCGGCAGGATTAGGGTTCAGGGCTGTGCCGATGCCCGCAAAGGAGGATTTTTCGCATGAGGTGTACGAGGGTTTTGACCGTGTGCATGATGGCCGCGCTTTCGCTGCCGGCCCTGGGTCAGGATAAGAACGAGAAAATCGCTGTAACTCCCGCCTTGGAGAAAGAACTCTTTGCAATCGAGCTGAAATGGATGAAGGCCGAATTCGATAAAAAAATGGATGGCCCGGACAGTATGGGAGAACTGTGGACCGATGAATTTTTCGACGTCCTCCCAGGCGGAACTGTGGTAAATAAGCAGGAAATGATGGACCTGATGGGCAAGACCGACCGCAAACCAGGCACAGGCGCATTTCCAGACCATTTCAAGTTGCGGGCGGTATACGGAAATGTTGCATTGGCGACCGATCACACGGTCCTCAAGGGCGTGGACGCCAAAGGAAACATCGTTGCAGTAAGAGAAATGGGTGTGCTCCGCATGTTCGTGAAGGAAAAAGGGAAGTGGAAAGTGGCCGGGGCAGGATTGGTTCCCATCGTTTCGAAATAGGCTCGAACTATTGGCATGGGCGTGCCGCAACTGCAGTCGAACGCGGCAAGGTTTTCGCCACGATTCGGTGAGGCTGCGGACGAAACGTAACCTTTGCGTTGCTGCGGTTCTGGGTGTATAGAACACCGCGTGAGCAAGACTGATCTCTCCGGGATTGAAGGAGGAACGAGTTTATGAAGCGCAATTTCTGTATTGGTGCGGGAATTCTCGTACTGGTTGCCGGGCTCGGAGTTGGATCCATCATGCTGGAGAAGAGGGCCGCCGTGCAGGCCGCCGGCGTCCAGGCGCCCATGTTTGAGGTGGACCCGATGTGGCCGAAGCCGATGCCGAATCATTGGGTGATCGGAATGACGATTGGCGTATCGGTGGACGCGCAAGACAATGTCTGGATCATTCATCGCGGCGGCTCGCTCGAAGCAAAAGAAACCTACGGCAACACGAATCCGCCTGGCGCCGATTGCTGCGTGACCGCGCCGCCCGTTCTCGAATTCGATAAGGCTGGCAACCTGATTAGACACTGGGGCGGCCCCGGCCAGGGTTACAATTGGCCCAATTCCAACCACGGAATTACGGTCGACTTCAAAGGCAACGTCTGGATTGGCGGGAACGGCCGCACCGTGGACCCCAAACTTCAAGATACCGGGGCCAGCAACGTGCCGGAAGCGAGTCAGCCGGGCGCCTATGCCGACAATCAAATCCTGAAGTTCACGCAGGATGGAAAATTCCTGATGCAAATCGGGCATCCATTCAAGAGCAAGGGCAGCAACGATACCGAAAACCTCAAAGGTCCGGCGAAGCTGTTCATCGATCCGAAAACGAATGAACTGTACGTCGCCGATGGGTACGGTAACCGGCGCGTGATTGTGTTTGACGCCGACAGCGGGAAGTACAAGCGGCATTGGGGCGCCTACGGTCATAAGCCGGACGACACCGATCCCGGCATTTACAATCCGGACGCGCCCATCGATCAGCAGTTCCGCAATCCGGTGCACTGCGCCCAACTCGCCGACGATGGCCTGCTCTACGTTTGCGACCGAGTGAACGACCGCATCCAGGTATTCAAGCCGGACGGCACCTTCGTCAAGGAACAGATCATCGAAAAAAGGACGCTGGGTGACGGGTCCGTTTGGGACATTGCTTTTTCGAAAGATCCGGAGCAGAAGTACATCTATCTCTCGGACGGGGCCAACGAGAAGGTGCACATCCTGCTGCGCGACACTCTTCAAATTTTGACGAGTTTCGGCGACGGCGGAAGGCAGCCGGGTCAATTCTACGCCGTGCACAGCATCGCGACGGATTCGAAAGGCAACATCTACACGACCGAAACCTACCGCGGGCAGCGCTTGCAGAAATTCGTGTACAAGGGCCTGGGACCGGTCACGAATGAAGACCAAGGCGTATTGTGGCCGAAAAAGTAGGACGGAAGAGTTTGTGTAGGAACACGGTTTGGCGACGCTTTTGTAGCGTCGGCCTTTAGGCCGACAGGGTAGGTTCAGGCACGTGCCCGCCTGAAGGCGGGAGCTACAAGCGCCAAACTCCGGCTCTCAAACATACTCGTGGAGGAGCGTCTTATGAAACGCAATCTCTGTATATGCGTAGCATTTGTCGGCACGGTCGTCGCACTTGGAGTCGGATCTGCTCGTCTCGAAAAGAGGGCCCGAGTGGAGGCCGCGGCCGTGCAGGCGCCGATGTTTGAAGTGGACCCACTGTGGCCGAAGCCGTTGCCGAACCATTGGCTCATCGGAATGGCCATTGGCGTTTCCGTCGATGCGCAAGACAACATTTGGATCATTCACCGTCAAGGCTCGCTCGAGCCAGGTGAGCGCCACGCCACGACGAATCCGCCCATCGCCATGTGCTGTGGTCCGGCCCCGCCCGTTCTGGAGTTTGATCAGGCAGGCAACCTGCTTCGCCATTGGGGTGGACCCGGCAACGGCTACGATTGGCCGGATTCGAACCACGGAATTACGATCGATTACAAGGGGAACGTTTGGATCGGCGGCAACGGCCGCGGCCGGCCCGCGGGCCCACGGCCTGCTGGCGGCGCTCCTGACGAATCGGCTGCATCCGCGACTGCGTCCTACCTGGACAACCAGGTTTTGAAATTCACGCAGGACGGTCAATTCCTGATGCAAATCGGCAAACCCAGCAGCAGCAAAGGCAGCAACGACGTTGAGAACCTCCGTCTGCCGGCCAAGACGTTCATCGACAAACAGACGAATGAAGTTTATGTCGCCGACGGATATGGCAACCACCGTGTGATCGTGTACGACGCCGACACGGGCAAATACAAACGGCACTGGGGCGCCTACGGCCACGTTCCGGACGACACGGACCAGGGCAACTACAATCCGGATGCGCCGCCTCCGCAGCAGTTCCGCAACCCGGTGCACTGTGCCGATCTTTCGGTCGATCGCTTACTGTATGTTTGTGACCGCGTGAATGACCGGATCCAGGTGTTCAAGCCGGACGGAACTTTCGTAAAGGAAGGATTCATCGCGAAGCGCACGCTGGGTTCCGGCTCGGCATGGGACATCGCGTTCTCGAAGGACCCGCAGCAGAAGTACATCTATCTGACCGATGGGGAGAACGACCGCATCCACATCCTGTTGCGCGATACGCTCGAAGTTTTGACCACGTTCGGCGAGGGGGGCCGCCAGCCGGGTGAATTCTACGGCCCGCACAGCATCGCTACGGATTCGAAAGGCAACATCTATGTAACCGAGACGTATCGCGGGCAACGCGTGCAGAAATTCGTTTACAAAGGATTGGGCCCGGTCACGAAGGAAGATCAGGGCGTCCTTTGGCCGACGAATTCGAAAAAATAGCAGAGGATCGCATAGCTTCAGACGTGGTCATTCCATGGAGGAGATTCGTAATGACAAAGATTCGTGTGCTGTTTGTGGCAGCACTGATAGCGGTTTCGTCCCTCGCTTCCGCTCAAGAAGCCATGAAGAAAGGCGACAAGGGCTGGGCAGAGTTGGAAAAGCAGCTTGCGGACATTAACGACCAGTGGGTATGCGCCCATAAATATCACAAGGACCATGCTCAAGATTGTGTCGACTTCAAAAATAAAATTTGGCCCGACACGTTTTTCGAAATAAGCCGCCAAGGCGAAGTTACGGACAAGCAGGAAATGGTCAAGAGGCAGACCGCCACCGCAACGGCTCATCCGGTCTCTCCCGGAGATGCTGGACCGAATCCGCAGAACTTCAAGTTGATGGCAGTCTACGGAAACGTCGCACTGGCGACGGATCACACAGTTTTCAAGGCCGCTGACGCCAGCGGCAAGATCGGTGTGACGGATGAAGCGACAGTGCTCCGAATGTTCGTAAAGCTCGACGGCAAGTGGGTGCCGGCGGGGGCCGCGTTAGTGCCCGTCGCAAAATAGGGCGCCTAGATCCTTGATTCTGCCAACTTCAATTTCATAGCACACGGTTGTGACCGAAACACTCTCGTTGAGCTGCGGGCAGGAAGAATAGAAAGGAAATTGAAAATATCATGAACCTGAAAAAATCAACTGCCATACTCTCGGCGCTGGGCGCGATTCTTGTCTGTGGCTGCTTCAAAGCCGACGCCCAAGACGCCCCCGTAGCTATCCCTCTGAAATCTGTCCCCACATTTTCCACTGCCAACATCGGGCGCCAAGGCCATTTCTATGTGGGCGGCAAGTGGGTAGGGGAGCCCGGCAAGGAATTCATGCGCGGCGCCATGTACGTTGAAGTGTGGGTGCCGAAGGAGATTCGGTACAAATATCCGATCGTGTTCATCCAATCGGGCGGCGGGCAAACCAACGTAGCCTTGCTGCAAACGCCGGATGGGCGGCCGGGCTGGGCCTATGACTTCGTCAACAGGGGCTACACCGTTTACATGTTGGATCTTCCAGCACGGGGGCGTTCGGGGTATGTTCCGGGCGTTGACGGCGATATGACTCCTCCCCGTTCAGGGTCATTAATGGAGGAAGTCTGGTCCAGTGGCCGTCCGCCCGCAACTCCGCAGAGCACTTGGCCGCAGTATACAAAGCACACGCAATGGCCAGGGGATGGGCCGACCAAAGGCAAGATGGGCGACCCGGTATTTGATTATTACGCTAAGACCGACAGCCAGACGCCCACGGGCCCGGACTTGGAAAAAGTTGCCGCTGAGGACATCGAGCAATTGCTGGATTTGATCGGCCAACCTGTCATCCTGCTGCTGCACTCCGGGGTAGCGCCTTCTGGCTGGATGGTCGCGGATGCGCGGCCAAAGCTCGTCAAGGGCATCGTCGCAGCCGAGCCGGTCTCTCCGCCCATCGAAGAGGCTGAAAGAGGGAGGTCAGGTCCGGGGCGTCTCTGGGGGTTAACCAATCTCCCCGTTCGTTATGATCCCCCGATCAAGGATGCGTCCGAATTGCGGCCCGTTCGCCAGGAGAAGCCGGATGCCCCGGGCCTCATCCCATGCTGGGTTCAGACGGAGCCTGCGCACAAGCTCGCAAACCTGCAGGGCATCCTGGTCCTCAATGTGTCCGGAGAGGCGAGCTATCACCGTCCGTACTCCCATTGCACAGCCAAGTGGCTCAATCAAGCAGGTGTAAAGACCACGTACGTAAACCTCGAAGACGTCGGGCTACCGGGTAATGGCCATCAAATGATGTCCGAAAAAAACAGCGCGGGCATCGCCAAGTTCTTTATGGACTGGCTCGAGAAAAACGTGCGCTGAGCAAGATGTGTGTCTGGGAGTCCCAAAGGGACGACACAACGTAGCCCACTGCGGAAGCGGTGGGGAAAAAGGGAAGCATAACGAGAAAACCCCGTTAGGGGTGACACATGGGTCTAAACCGCGTTCGATTCACCACCTACCACATCTTGCCTTTGATTGAATCTTGCGCGGTGCAAGCGCAGGCGCGAGGCAAGCGCGTAACAATTGTGAAGGCCTAAAAACAGCCGGGAGGCATCGATGAAAATCGGTATATTCGTCGCATCTTGTTTGCTGCTCGCTTTGCCGTCGTCCGCCCAACAAAATGTGCCCGAAATCAAGTTCGATTCCGTTCCTGATTTTCCCACGCTTCCGCCCGGATTGAATTTCGGCGAGGTCTCGGGCGTGGCCGTTAATTCCAAGGGCCACGTCTTCGTGTTCACACGTTCGAACAGCGCTAACGGTCCGGCCTACGGTCCTGCGGCGGCGCAACTGTTCGAATTCGGTCCCAAAGGGGAGTTCCTGCGCGAAATTGGCAAAGGCCTCTACGCCTGGTCCGAAGCCCACACCGTGCGTATCGACAAGGACGACAATATCTGGGCCATCGACAAGGGCTCAGACATGGTGATCAAGTTCAATCAAGCGGGCCGCGTAGTCTGGGTCTTCGGACGCCGGCAAGAATCGGCCGACGAGGCCAAACCCTGGGGGCACCCCGATCCTCCTCGCCCCGCACTAGACGGACTTTTCCGCCAGCCCACCGACGTAACGTGGGACTCTGAAGGCAACATCTACATCACGGACGGGTACGTCAACTCGCGCGTCGCCAAATATGACAAGAATGGTGACTGGGTGAAGTCATGGGGCGACAAGGGCACTGGCCCGGGTCAATTCCGCCTCCCGCACACCATCGTGGCGGACCGCAACAACAACCTTTACGTGGGCGACCGCACCAATCGGCGCATCCAGGTGTTCGACACCGACGGAAAATTTCTGCGTATGTTCACCATTGACGTCCCTCCGGTTCCCGGAACCCATTCGGTCAACGGCAATACTCCAACAGGCGAACGCCTGGCCGATGTGAATGGCGCTCCCAATTCGATCTGCATCACGCCCGGCCCCAATCAGGTGCTTTTCGTTGGAGAACTCACATTTCCCGGGCGAATCTTCAAGGTTTCGCTCGACGGGAAAGTGCTCGGAGTCATTGGACGCTCCGGACGCCAGCTCGGACAGTTTTCCGGCGCCCATCAGCTCGCCTGCCCCTCGGAACACGAAGTATACGCCGCGGAAACGGCCAATTGGCGCGTGCAGAAGCTGATCCTTCATTAGCACGCACAAACTTTAAGCGACGGGCGTTAACGCTTGCGAACCTCCAGCTCCACCGGACGCGCAACCGAATTCACTTCGGGGTCGTAGTATTCGTAGACACGCGACTGGAACGTCCGCGCACGGATGGGATATTTGGCGCGCAAACGAAAGTGCAACGCAACCGTGTCACCCGAGGCGAATGAATCGAAGTAGAGAATGGCCTGCGTTGCCGTGAGGGTGAACTTCTCCAGGCGGCCGCTTTTCTGCCCGGCGCTTTTCTCGTGGTAGGCCTGCAGGTCTTCACTGAGCAGATCGAACCCGGGCGGAATGCCCAGATCGACCATGACCATGTTCGCGGATTTCGTCAGATTGTTCTTGATCGTCGCGGTGGCTGTGGCAATGTCGTCCTGCGCAAGACGCGCCCGGTCGTAGGACACATCGATGGAGAGAGCTTCGTTCTCCGGCTTCTTGTCCCAGGGGAGAAAGTAGCGTCCCACCACCTGGTAGGCCAGGCCGCCTTTCCCCTCAAATTTGATTTCCACTTTGTTGGCGTCATTCGACTCGATACCTTTCAACACAAACTGATGGAGAAGCTCATTGTTCTCAGGGGTCAGAACAATTTTCCCCGCGGGCTTGCCGTTGACGACGATCTCCGCCGTCCCGCGAACGTCCGACGCGCCTTTTTCGGTGGCAAGAAGCAATGCACGCAGCGACATAATCGTCGCTTGCGTCGTGCCCCAGGTTCCGGAAGAATCTTTCTTCGAAGCGATATAACTCATGGCCTTGCGCGCCGTGCCCGAGGCTTCTCCCCATTTCAGAAGTGCCTGCACGGCGAGTCCGGTCGTTTCCACACTGGCGCTTGCGCCTGTGGCATACACGCTCGTTTCATCCGCGCTCCACCACGCTTGCTCATCCTTCTCGGTGCGTGCATCGAGCAGGAGCTGCATTGCCTGCCGGGTGAAATCCCGATTTTTTCCGTAGTCCACGGCGAAGTTGGCGAGGACCGCCAGGGTATAGGCGTCCATCTTCACATTCATGTGGCTCTCGATAAACTGCTTGGCCTTTTCGACCGCCGGCCCCTGGTAGCCCGTATTCTCGAGAGACCAGGCAACGTAAGCGGTAATGCGCAGCGCGTCCGAGTTGTAGCGGTTCGTGGCGCCTTCATTGATGAAGGAGGCGTCCGGCTTCCAGCTTCCGTCCGCCTGCTGTTGCCTGGCAAGCCACTCCTGCGTCCGCAGAATCAATTTCGCGTCCACGTCGTGGACTTTCGACATGTCGTAAAACTCCATCAGGCCGTACGCCGTCAGGATCTTGTTGGCAGGCGCGCTGCCAAACCAGGAGAACCCGCCTCCGGGAACTTCGAACGTCAGCAGCCGCTGATAACCGTTGGCGATATATCCCTCCGCTTTCGCGTGTACTTCGGGAGTCAGTTTTTTGGTGCGCTTCATGTAGTCGAGCGCCAGCACGTTGGGATAGGTGCTGGAAGAAGTTTGCTCGAAGCAGCCGCCCGGCATACGCAGGAGACTGTCCATGCCTTCGATGACCTGGCTCAGCGGGCCGGGATATAGCCTCACGAAGATTTTGCTCGCGTCCGCGATGGACGCAGCCGGGAAATTCAGATCGTGATGCGCTTCGGATTCCAGGCGTCCGTTAAAAACGACGTTCTGTTCGCGTCCGTTGGGGATCACTTCGATTTCCCGAACCACGATATCCGCGCGGTGTGTTCCGCCGCTCATGTGCGCAGAGAGAGTGAGTTTGAATTTTCCGATGCGCTTCGCTTCGAGGGTGAACTGTGAACCGCCCACTCGGGCGGAATCCACCGCGACACTTTTTTCTGCGACGTCATCTACCAGAGAAAACCAGTCCTCCTCTTGCAGACGAAGGCTGACGTCTCCACGCGCACCCGAGTAGTTGTATACGCCCACGGGGATCGAGACACGGTCTCCCTGTGTGAGCGTGACAGGCAGATCGAGGTCCACGAAGAAATCCTGGAAGACCTTTAAGCTCGAAGTGGAACTGCCCAGCGCTCCATGAGCGCTGGAAGCCAGCATGGCCATTCGCCACGTGGTGATGGAATCTGCCAGCGGAACGGTGATGCTGGCGCGCCCGTCCTGGTCAGTGATGATTTCCGGATTGATGTAGAGCGCTTCCGGGAAGTAGGAGCGCACGTGCGCGCTGGTCGAACCGGAGTCGTCCTTTTCCTTCTTCGCGAGGGTCCCACCGAGGGTGGCATTAGTGGTTGTAATCAGCGCATTCGCCTCCGTGACAGTGACGGTTTGAGCCATGGCACGAGGCAGGGCAGCCGCTTTGAACTCCGCCAACTCCTGGAAGTTCCTGCCATTGAGTGGTATTTCGCGGGCTATCATGGCTCCGGGTGCACCACTGCCGATGCCGGCTCCAACTCCAAATCCAATTCCGTCTCCGACTCGTAATCTAGTTTCCATGTCATTAATGACGGCCAC
>WNGG01016063.1_pt1 | contig 10864 bp, 9 predicted proteins | sample 5400661 | NCBI WGS metagenome assembly WNGG01 (sample SAMN13153372, study PRJNA577476) | soil metagenome | isolation source: 100 cm soil or saprolite under Garry oak tree replicate 1 | place: USA:California | collected 2016-06-15 | reverse complement strand
CACGCCGGCGTCCCACAGCCGATCTCGTCGCCCGGCATCCGGGCCCGCGTTGGCGCGTGGTCCGAGCACGACGAGGCCGGTCAGCCTGACGAACGTCACGCCGGCGAAACCAGCGGTCAGGGCGACTGCCGCCCCGGCGATCGCGAGCAGCAGGCGGTAACCGAGTTCGGCGACCCTGAACTGCTGGAGCAGAGCCTCGAGCAAGAACCACTCGGAGACGAATCCCATGGTCACCGGCAGGCCGGCGAGCGTCAGTGATCCGATGGCCAGGCCGGTGCCGGTCCACGGACGATGGCGAGCAGATCCGCGAAGCGCGTCCAGGTCATCGTCAGCTGCGCCCGACTTGCCTCCGCCGTCCGGTCCGGCGGTGACGACGGCGCTGGCGCTGAACAGCAGTGACTTGGCCGCGGCGTGGGCAATGATCTGCAAGGTACCCGCGAGGAGGCCAACGGCCATGAGCCGCCTGTCGTTGATCGCCGCACCTACCAGGGCGACGCCATACCCTGCGAGGATCAGGCCGCTGTTCTCCACGCTGGAGTACGCGATGACGCGCTGCAGCCTTGGCTGGACGGCCGCGTGCGCGATGCCGAGCAGCGCGGTCAGGCCGGCCAGCACGAGCAGGGTGCCGGTCAGCCACGCGGGCGGCGCGCCAAGGACGGCGAGCGCACGCCACAGGCCGTAGAACCCGGCATTGACCGCTACGCCGCCCATGATCGCGCGGGCGGGTCCCGGTGCGGCTGCGTAGCCGCGCGGTAGCCATACCTGGAACGGCACCAGACCGACCTTGATCGCGAAACCGGCGACCAGCAGCGTCTGGGCGGCCTCGCGCGCGGTGCCGGCCGGAACCTGAGCGAACGAGGCGATGTCCAGCGAGCCAGAGCGTACCGCGAGCACTAGCAGCCCGAGCAGCAGCGCGGCCCCGCTGATCTTGCCGAACGCTAGAGTGACGACCGCGCCGGCTGGCCGGCCCTGGCGACCACGCTCGAACCCGGCAAGCAGATAGAACGCGATCGTCAGCAGCTCCCACGCGAGCAACAGCGTGAAGGCGTCCCGCGCCGTCAGAAAGACCGCGACCGCCCCCAGGGTCAGCGCATATCCGGCGCCGAGGCCGCGACGCCCGACGGCGCCCGGGCGCGAGGCCCAGGACGCGAACGCCAGCGAGACGGCGAACGCGGCACCGAATCCGATGACCACGAACAGGCCGGAGAGCCGGTCCGCGGCCAGGGCCGAGGTGCCGCGTCCGAGCCAGCCCGCGATCTTCAGCTGCGCCACGTGACCCGCCAGGGCACCGGCACCGGCCACCGCCAGGCATCCCGCCCCAGCCGCGCCCATGAGGTACGGGACGCCCCGGAACGCGTCGCGCCCAGCCCCGCCGACAAGATCGACGAGACCGGCGAGGACGATCGCGACCAGGCCGGCCGCGAAGGCCGCACTGAATGCCGTCATCGCGGCGTCCCCCGCGGATCCGTTGGCTGGGGGAGCCGGCCGAGGCCCAGCAGCAAGCCGTGCAGGATGGCGAACGGCGGTGGCGGCGAACCGGGCACCCAGACGTCCACAGGAACCACGGCCGCTATCCCTCCCGACGTGGCGTAGGACCCGGCGCGTTCGCCGCCAGCGATCCCGGCGAGCATCCCGCCGCTAATCGCGTCGGTGCCCACGGCGATGACGATCATCGGATCAGGCATGCCGTCGTAGGTACGGCGCAGCGGCTGAGCCATGCCATGTGCGCCGGCCCCGGTGACGAGCAAGACGTCGGCGTGCCGCGGGCTGGCGGTGAAGAAGATGCCGAGCCGGCCGACGTCGTAGATGGGGTTGAGCAGGGCGGCGATCTCCTGCTCCTCGCTGCCGTCCGAGCCGGCGTCCACGTGGCGCAGGTGCACCGACCGCTTGAGCACCCGGGTCCTGGCGGAAAGCGCGGCCCGGATGGCAGCCAGCAGCGCGGTCCTGCTCAGCGCCGACGAGGCCGTTCCGCGGGTCCAGCCGAATATGTCGGGACGCAGCCGCACGCATTGGCCGCAGAGCACGCAGCGACCCTGGTCCAGGACGATGTCCCGGCCGGACGGCGAGCTGATCGCCCCGGTGGGACACAGCGACGGCAGGTCGGCCGCTCGGGCAGGGCGTGGCCCGAGAACAGTCGCCGGCGCGCGCCAGTCATCGGCATAGGCATCCGGCCGGGCGGGCCAGCGGGTGGTTACCACGCCCTCGCGCAGACCGCGCAGCACCCACGGGCTCATCTCCTGGCCGCCCTGCTGGCACGGCGCGCACCGACGGCCCTCATCAGAGCGCCACCCCCGCCGCCGACAGGCCGAAGCTGGCTTCAATGAATGGGAAGTCGGTCAGGATGTCGCCGGCGAAGACCTCATGGAACAGCACCAGGTTGTGGAACGACGGTGACCGCGGCCGGCAGCGGGCGATCTGGCCGTCCTCAGCCCGCAGGTCGTAGATGACTTCGCCGTGCGGAGCCTCAGCCCAGCCGACCGCGCGTCCCGACACCGCCTCGCACGGGACGCGGAGCGGGCCGTCGCCGGCATCGGCCAGCTCGTCGGCGGCCTGCCGGAGCAGATGAAAGGACTGGCTGACCTCGTCCCACCGCACCCGCAGCCGCGCGAGGGCATCCCCGGCCAGGTGCGCGGGATAATCGCTGAGCCCCAGCCCGGAATATGCGTCGTACGACCGGGCGAGCCGAGCATCGTCTGAGTAGCCGGATGCCTTCCCGATCGGGCCGACCGCTCCGTGCTCACGTGCCCGCTCCGGCCGCAGCGGTCCGGTGTCTCTGAGCCGGTCAAGGAAGGAGGCGGTCCCCATCAGCACGCGGGCGTCCGCCGTGATGGATCGCTCCATCCTGCTGATCTGGTCGAGGAAGTCGGCGGCCCCCACCATCGGCACGGCGCCAACCCCGCCGGGAACGACGACGCCCCGGCCAAACCGACCGCATGGCAGTAGGCGAGCGCGTGCGCGACCGATGCCATGCCCTCTGTCCGCTCGGCCAGCAAGACGCCGTCGCCGGCAGCCAGCTGCTCGAACCGCTTCTCGATGCCCCGGTGCTTGTAGTACAGGCGGATGTTCAGGTGCGGGATGTCCTCGCCCGGGGTCTCGACGAGATATTCGATCGACTCCATGACGCCGGAGCGGACCGGACCGTGCGGGATGGTGAAGAGCCCGGGCCCGAGTACGTGCCTGGGGACAGCAAGCTCATCTGGCCACAATGCGGCGACGTCTGAGCCCGCCGCGCCTGGCCGGGGCGGCTGGCCGTGCTGCCTGCCTGGCGGCAGCACCAGCGGTTCTAGCCGGGGATGGCCCTGCGGAATGATCCCGAAGAGGTCGTGCAGCTCCCGCTCATACCAGAACGCGGCGCCGAGCTGAGGCGTCAGGGCCGGATAGGACATGGCGCGGGCCGGCAGGAGAAGGTCATGGACCGCGATGCCGTCAGGCGCGGCGAGGTGGGCGGACAGCAGCAGGGCATCGCCGCGCTGGGTGCCCATCAGGCCTGCGAACCGGTTGCCGGCCTCGACATCCCCCAGGACGTGGTCGCGCCAGGCATCGGTATCGGCGAGCGTCGCTGACATTCCGGTCATGCCGTCCCCCGCAGTGCCGTCACGGCCCGGTCAAGCAAGGTGAGCAGATCGCCAGGCGGATGCAGTCCGAGTATCAGCAGCGCGATCAGCCCGGCGGCTACAGGCAGCACCATCCACAGGCTTGGCTCACCCCGCTGGATCGTGGCGTCCGTGCCAGGCAGCAGCAGCATGCGGTTAGCCGCCACCGACATGCCGCGAAAAGCGAGGGTGACCAGTATCACAAGCAAGACGGCGCCCGCATTGCTGGCTGCGGGCAGGCCGCCGGTTACGATCTGGAACTCGCTGCGAAACATCCCGAACGGCGGCATCGCCGACAGGGCCAGGACCGCCGCCAGGAACAGCGGCCCGCTCCACGGCAACTTGTCCAGCCCTCCGGTCACAGACGTTATGCGCTTGGTCCCGAACTTGCGCACGAGCACGCCAGCGCCCATGAAGGCGTTGCCCTTCGCGGCGGCGTGAGCCAGGACGTGCAGCAACACCCCGGCCAGCGCGACGGGCGCCCCGAAACTCACGCCGATGGCCAGGATCCCCATGTGCTCGACGCTGGAGTACGCCAGCAGCCGTTTGTAATCCTGCTGGTCAAGCAGGTACAGGGCGGCGAGGAGCAGGGACGCGACGCCGAAGCCCAGCAGTACCTCGCGGGGGAAGCCAGAGCCGAGGGTGGTCGCGGCGATCTGGTAGAACCGCAGGATCGCGTAGAAACTGACCGCGAGCAGAGATCCCGATAGCAGCGCAGAGACCGGCATGGGGGCCTCCGAATGCGCGTCCGGCAGCCAGGTGTGCACCGGGAACAAGCCGACCTTCGTGCCGTATCCCAGCACCCCGAGCACGAAGGCCAGCCGCACCACCGTGTGCGGCAGCCTCGCGGCAGCGGCAAGCAAAGGCGCGAAGCCCAGGCTGTACGAGTGACCGAGAGCGTGAGCACCCGCGTAGTAGAGGAAGATCGTGCCGAGCAGGGCGATCGCCAGGCCAGCCGACGCGAGCAGGACGTACTTCCACGCTGCCTCGGCGGCGCCGTCCGTGCCCTCGAGCGCGACCAGCAGGGCCGACACGATCGTCGTCACCTCGATGGCGATCCACAGCAAGGCGAGGTTGCTCATCGCCGGAGCGGCGAGCATCGTCCAGGCGAACAGGTTGAGCCCCGCCCAGAAGCGGCGCGAATACACGCGGTCAGCGGCGGTATGCCCGCCGGCGGAGCGGAGATAGCCGACCGAGTACACGGCCACGCACGCGTACAAGAAGCTGGTGGCGAGCAGGAACACCACGCTCAGCGCGTCGATCCTGATGAATCCACCGACGCCGATATCCCGGTGGGAGGCAGCAGGGACGATCGCGAGTACCAGCCCGAAGCTGGCGATCCCGGCGGCAGCCGTCGCCGGGCCCGCCACCGGTGAGGGCAGCCAGAACGTGGCGATCCCGGCGGCCAGCGGAAGGGCGAGCAGGACGAGGACGACGATGTTCACGGCCTCACCCGCGCAGGCTCGTCAGGTCGACGGTGGACAGCGTCTCGGCCCGGCCGTGGTGCAGACGGATCAGGAGGCCGAATACCACCACAGCCAGCAGCAGGTCGAAGAGGAGCGCGACCTCGAGGATCAGCGGCAGGCTCGCCGCGATGACGAGCGCTGCCAGCGAGATCCCGTTTTCCAGCGAGAAGAGCCCGATGGCCTGCGACGCGACGTCGCGACGGTGGATCATCAGCACGAACGCGACCAGCACGACCGAGATCGAGACGGAGAGCGCGGTCGCGGGCGCACCGCCGGCTTCTGCTCCGGCGGCGGGCAGCACGCCAGCGGAGAAGAAGCCGAACGCCGCGACCACGATCCCGATCAGCACCGTGCTCGCCAGGCTGAGACCGCCGCTGCCGGCGATGTCGTGGCCGGTTTCAACTAGGTGGTCCGGCTCGGTCTCGCGCAGCAGCCTGCGCAGCAGCACGGGGATGGCGATCGTCTTCAGCGCCACGGTCACGGCGGCGAGGATGTACAACTCGGGCAGGCTCCTGACCGCCCCGACCAGAACCGCGAGCAGCGCGATCAAGGCGGACTGGCCCGCGTAGAGCCTGACCTGATCGCGCAGCAGCGCCTGCCTGAACATTCCGAACTCCGCCAGCAAGATCAGGACCGCGATCACGTTCGCGGCTCCCGTGTAGACGCCGGGCGCACGGACCGGAAGCATCTATCCGCCCCCCAGGTAGAGCGTGAACACGCCGAGTACCGCGAGCAGGAAGGCGGCAGCGGCGAACTCGGTGATCTTGAACAACCGGAGCTTGGCGAATGAGTTGTCGATGACCGACACGACCACGCCGAGGGCGCACGCCTTGGCTGGCAAGGCGACCATTGCCAGCAGGACCGCTCCGGCCTGGCGAGTGGCCGCCAGGCCCCATGGCGCGATGAACACGTTCAGGAAGATCGTGTACAAGATCAGCTGCTTGGCCGCCGATCCCCATTTCAGCAACGCGAAGTACGGGCCAGAATGCTCGAAGGCCCGGGCTTCTTCGATCATGCCGAACTCGTTGGTTCCCGAGTGGGTCTCCACCGGGATCCGGCCGGTCTCGTACAGGATGACCATGAAGAGCGCGGCGGCGGCAAGGAGGTGCGCCGGTCTGATGATCTGCCCTGCCGATGACCGCACCGTGGCCGCCAGTGCGTACGGCAGGTCAGTCGCCGTCAGCAGCGCGACCGTGAACACGACGAAGAGGACTACCGGCTCCGTGATGGCCGCGAAGGTCTTGGCGCGGCTCGCGCCGAGCTGCGCGTAGGGGCTGCCGGTCTCCAGCGCGGCGATTGCTACCAGGAATCCAGCCAGCGACAAGATGAACCCGCCGCCGAGGATGTCGCCCATGTAGCCAAGCGGCAGGGGATAGGTGGTCAGCACCGGGATCAGCAGCGGCACCGTCAGGTAACACGTGAACGCCGCGACCGGAGCGGCGAGGAACACCCAGCTCGCGTCCTGCGGGGCAAGCGCTTCCTTGCGGAAGAGCTTCGCCAGGTCAAAATACGGCTGCAGCACGCCCGGTCCGCGCCGTCCCTGAAGCCTGGCCTCCACGCGCGTGATCACGCCAGAAACGCCCGGCGACGCTGCGATGATCGTCAGGACCTGCAGGACCTGAATAAGCGGTGCTGGCAGCAATGCGGCTACAGCGCCGGTGGCGAAAGACGGGGGTGCGTGGCACGCCGACCCGCCGACCCCATGCCGACTGGCTCCGCCGCTACCTCTCCCACGATGACGCTCCTCCCACGACAAGACACGAGGTAGAAGCCATCAGCGGGCAAGCCGCAGTTCGAGGCGAGCTTCATCGCCAGCCGCCCATTGTGGCCGATTCCTGGCGGGCTCGCAAATCCCGACGCGCAGGTTGGCGTCGGGAGCTGAGCAGACCGGTCGCGCGCATGTCCGGTCGCGCGCATGCCCGGTCGCGCGCATGTCCGGTCGTGCGCATGCCCGGTCGCGCGCGGAATCTGGCGGACGTGCCAGCATCACGGCCCGAGCGAGACGTCGGCTTGGTGCAGGGCTCCGCCCGGGTCCACCAGGACCGACAGTGTGAGCCTGGCATGCTCGCCATCGAGCTGGACCGTCGTCGACCTGACCCCGTCACCCGCGCGGGACGCCGCCGCGACGACCCGGCCCGACCAGGCTCCGGCCATCCGCAACTGCCGGGTCAGGAGGCCCTTGTCCAGCGACCCGGCCGCTTCAAGTGCGGCGAGGGCGCCGGGGTCGCCTCCGTTGATGATCGAGATCAGGGCCGCGACCACACCGGCCAGCGCCGAATCCGTGGCCGGGGGGACCGCGAGCGTCAGCGACTGCACCCGCGGGTTCGCGTTCAGGGGTCAGCGTGATCTCCGCCGCGACCGCGCCCTTCTCACCGCGGAGCCACCACCGGCAGTGGGCGGGCGAGTCGAACTCGGCGGGCCTCCGCTCGTCCACTCCGAACGTCCCGATCCGCTCGCGGATCGTTTCGACGGTGGCGCGACGGTCTGCGAACGGCTCGTCAAGCGCCACGTTGTCCGCGAACAGCCGATCGACTGCTGCATCGTCCCACGTCGCGAGCAGGCTCATCACCTCATCGCGTGCGGCGAGAGTCTGAGGCCACGCCGCCGGGTGGCTCATGGCGGGACCGTGCGTCGGCGCGCGGCCGGCCCGCCGGCCTTGTTCTTGCGCTTGTTCTTGCAAGAGAGCGTTCAAGATCCGCTCGGCCAGTACCCAGGGACCCGCGTAGGTCCGGTTCGCGAGCGCGATCACGCCAAGCCCTGTGGCCCGATGCCAGCGCATGTTGCTGCCGAACCCCGGGTAGCCGCCGCTGTGCTGCACGACCACGCCGTGGGCCGGGTCCTCCTCGATGAACAATCCGAACCCGTAGTTCGGCGGCTCGCCGCCGGAAAGCCCGCCGGGCGCCCGGATGAACGCCGCAGGCGGGATCGCGGCCTGGGCCGACTGCATCTGCCACCGGGACGCGATGCGCAGCGGATGATGTCCGCCTGTTTGTCCTCCTGCCTGTCCGCCTGTGTGCTCAGCGCCAGGCAGGAACGCGGCCAGGAACCCGCTGACCCAGAGCGCGAGATCGCTTACGCACGAGAAGATCCCGCCCATGGGCGCGAACGCCCCGGAGGGAGCCATGGCCACTTCCTGCCACGCGCTCGCTACGCCCTGATAACCCCGCGCGAGCTGGTCTGGGGGGAACTCGTCCGCGTCGAAGCCCGTGGCCGTCATGCCGAGCGGCCGGAACAGGCGCCGCCGCACGAACCCGGCGTAGTCCTCGCGGGACGCCGCCGCGATCACCCGGCCAAGGATCGCGTAGCCAAGGTTCGAGTATTCGAACCGGGTCCCCGGCGCCCAGGCGAGGCTGACGCCGCCCGCCAGGAACTCCGTGAACTCAGCCAGCGGCTGCCCCTGGAGCCGGTCCCCCCACGGGTCATCGGTCGGCAGCCCGGCGGTCATGGTCAGGAGCTGTCGGATCGTGACCGGGATCGAGCCGGCGAGCGGGCACAGCCCTGTCAGCTCCGGCACGTAGTCCTCCGCCGGATCGTCAAGCCCGATCGCGCGCTCGTCTCGCAGCAACAGGATTGCCGCCGCGGTGAAGCTCTTGGTCATAGACGCGATCCGGAACACCGTCTGCTGGTCAGGAGCCGGCCCGCCGACCCACCGCTCGCCCAGCCCGCGCGCGTGCACGAGACGGCCGTCCGCGAGCACCCCGTACACGAGTGCCGGCTGCCCGCCCCGGCCCTGGAAGTCCTCCGCGATCGCGTCTACCGTCGCGAACCTCTCCGACATCCGCACCTCCGCACCTCCGCACCTCCGCGCTGAAGCCCAAGATCATCGAGGCTAACCGTCCGGTGCTGGCAATGCCACCCGCGCTCACGAAGGTCATCGCCAGGCCGTCGCGCTCGAAATGGTCGTCGTAACGGCGGTCGTGGACTCGCCGGTAGCGAAACAAATCGGTGTAAGACGCGGCAATTTTGACGCCGTGCGAGCGCGGTCCCGCGCGGCAAGATGACTGACCGGAAGACGAACCGGTGTCAAACGGACAAGTTTCGCGCCGCGCGTGATCGCCAGCCGGGACGAGAGTGACTTCACACGGATTGGCTGGGTACAAAAGCCGCGAAACGCCCTCGATCTTGACTGAAACCCGTGCGAAGCCGCCCAAGGTGGACCAGGCACGAGAACGCAGCGAGGCCCGCCGGCAGGCGTTCCGTGCCGCCCAGGACGCAGCCGATGGCAAGACCCGCGAGCAGGTCCGCGATCTCTCCCTTGCCGAGCCGCGGGCCCGCGGGCTGGACGAGCCACGCGATGCGCTCCTTGAGGCCACCGTCGACCTGCTGACCGGCCATCCCCTTATTGCCAACGGCCGTGCACTCATTCATTTCGGCAAAGGGTGCCGCCCGCCGTAGTGAAGTGGTTCTGGTCTGCGTCAGCCAGGCGCCCGGGGATTCGATCGCTTCCTGCTGTTGCCTGGACATGGCGTACCAGCGGGCATAGGCCTCTTGCACGGCGTCTTCGGCCTCGGCCAGGGAGCCGAGGAGCCGGTACGCAGCATCGTGATGCCGCGGGCCGGGGCGCGCTGCAGCATGTGGGAGACGAGCTGCCGTCCGATCTCGTGGCGTTGCCAGACGTCTTCGACCAGTACGCCGAGTTCGGCCTGTTAGTTCTTCGATTCGCCAGAAATGCCCGCCGACATTTAGCGGCAGTCGGCGGCGGAAGGCTTCGCCTTGGAAGCCCAGACCCAGGCGTATCCGCACCACGACACGGACCTCACGTGCGTGAGCAGGTTCTTGCGCCAGACCAGCACGCGATAGCTGCCGACGTCATAGACCGCCGCGGGCGGGCCGAACGTCGCGCGGAGATCAGTGAGGGACAGGCAGACGTTGTGGCAATTGCGCACCGGAGCCCAGATCACGAAGCGCGCGTCGTGCTGCCGCGGGTCGTACCACGACGCGTCGGTCTCCCACGGGGTGGTGACGAGCCCGTGGCGGAACATCCGGACGGGCCTGACCTGGACGCGGTTCCCGCTTTCCGCAGTGACGCTGCCCGCTTCCCAGTAGCCCGCCAGGCCGTAGGTCAGGTGATGGGCTTCGAGCCAGCTTGCGGCCCGCTGGTCGTCGCTGCGAGCGGGCGGGCGTGTCGCGTCGAACGCCAGCAGGCCGGCGCAGCAGGCAAGCACCACCGCCAGCGCGGGAACAAGGCCGGCGCGCAGGAGCCGGACGCCGAGCACGCGCCCGGCCAGGACCGCGCCGAGCGGGAGCAAGCATACGATCTCGTTGACGGCTCCCTTGTTCGAGAACAGGTATCCGGCCAGGATGACGACGATGGCGACCGAGACCACCTGGACCACGAAGTCGCTCTCCGGGTAGAACCGGCGGACGGCAGCAGCCACGGCCCATCCGGCCAGGGCCAGTCCGATCAGGTGCACGGCCGCGATGAGGACGCCGGCTCCGAACCGCATGCCGAAGAAGTCAGCCCCGAAGACCTGAAGCACGCCCTGCACCCGGTCCCACAGGCCAGATGACAGGTCGTCGGCGGTCGCGAAGCCGATCAGCAGGCTCCGGGCGGTGAACCCGCCGGCGTGGTGGATCAGGGCGAGCGCCAGCCGCGCGACGGCCACTGACGCGAGCGCGGCACCCAGCAGGGACAGCTCATACGCCTGCCCGCTCAGCGGCCCGCGCCGCCGGTACATCCGGATCGCGCAGACGACGACCAGCGGCACGACTCCTTCATAGAGCACGAGGACGTCGGCGACCTGAGCCAAGGCCAGCAGCCCTCCGATCGCGACCGGGGCCCACCAGCGCGCCCGCGCGCGGTCG
>WNGG01009104.1_pt1 | contig 10864 bp, 8 predicted proteins | sample 5400661 | NCBI WGS metagenome assembly WNGG01 (sample SAMN13153372, study PRJNA577476) | soil metagenome | isolation source: 100 cm soil or saprolite under Garry oak tree replicate 1 | place: USA:California | collected 2016-06-15 | reverse complement strand
GGCGGGCAATGCGCCTGCTCTGACCGATCCCACCAATGGGTTGGTGTTTCCGGACCTCAATGCTTCTGGCGGGGAGGACACCCAGACCAACCTGATCATGCCCGAGCCCACCGTCTTCCTCAGCCGCAAGTTTCCAGTCTGTTCGATCATTCGCCCGACCCAGACACAGGGGGCAGCCATGGGCGCGCTCAAGGCCTTGACGGACGACGGGCTGTTCATCGGCCAATCGCCGGAGTTCTTTGCAGTCCTACACGACCTGGCAGAGGCAGCAGATGCGGCCCGACACGGGGGGTAAGCGACGAGCAAGTCAGTCGCCTACGCACGGACGAACGAAGAGGCTGGAGCAGCCCATTGCCTCTGCTCTCTCATGATCCGACACCAAACGCGTGGGCGGGCCAGGCAGGGCCGGGCTGCGGCATCCCGCCCCCGAACCTGCCTGCCTGCACCATCGGGAGCAAATCCCGGTTATGTGCCTGGATTCTGCCTGTTCCGCCGAGGGGAACCCGCCTCCTCCTGGGACTCCACACGTTTGGTGAGAGATAGAAAGGCGGCCTGGTGATTTATGACCAGGCCTCAGTTAAATCATCGTCGCTGCGTGAGAAGAGCCGCCCGACCAGCACATCAAACATGTCGACAATGATGGTCGTGAGTTCCTCGGTTCGGATGGTAAAAAAAGGCGCAGACGTGCGTGTAGCGTTTGGAAGGAGGATACAACCGAATATTGCGTGCTCGGTGTTTCTTCACGATTGCTGCCCATTGGCGCAAACGATTCGTGGTCATGGCCCCCAATTGAGCGAGACGGGTAACGACTGCCGAACCTGCACTAAGCGCTCACACTCCTCCTTGATGGCGGGAACGGAAGCAGCGCGTGGTGGGGCACCAAGCCAGGCAAGGCGACTATCACTCTGTGACGTATCAAGCACTGCGTCCAGTTTGGCCCGGTCTTCATCAGACAGTTGGGAAGCGACCTGCTCAAACAAGGTATCTTCCGCTTGATTGCGGACTTGATAGATCAGGCGGTCAATGGTTGTCTCTCCCTGCGGTCGTAGCACCCCGACACGCACCATCCAGTCGGTTGCCGCGTCGAAGAGCGCGGAAGGATTCCCCGTATGGGACACTTTCTCGATCAAGTAGGCAGATAACTGCTCTGCATCCGCCTCCTGCCAAGCGCGCACATCCAGATGCTTACGAACTGCCTCAAAGGTCGCTGATCGAGCTGAAGTGTGATTGCGCAACTGTGAGAGGACAGAAGTCGAGAGGCTGAGCTGGCGACTCACGTGCGTGATCACCTCCTCTGGGATGCTACTTGGATCTGAGACGAGGGTACGTTCGACTCGTGCCCAGACCAGCACCAGAGCCCGGTAGAGTCGTTGGGCATCGGTTCGCAAAGGCTCCAGGAAATGCAAATCATCGAACGTGAGGGTAAAGAGTCGTCGCACCTCCTCTGCATCGGTACTCCAGGAGTAGGTTTTTGCCATTGGTTCAGCGTCGCCTGCCTTTCCGCCGTTGATACTCCAGCAGATCCTGCTTGACGGTCGCCTGATCCACTTCGGCATAGCGGAGCGTGCTTTGGAGATTGCGATGCCCTAACGTAAGTTTTGTGCAATCAGAGGCCGAATCATGAAAAACGGTCTCAAACAACAAGATTTTTTGTACCTTACCAACTGAATCCGGATGCGGTATGCTCATGAATATGCCCAGTGAAGCAAGGAACGGTCATGAGCAATAGCGAAATACCCATACAAAATACTCAGCATGCCTTTCTGGTAGCCTGGGGCTGGTTTGCCGAACATCTCGGCTTGATTCAGCAGCTCCAGGCGATATCCCTCAAGCAAAAGCACTATCATCACCGGCCTCAGACCAAGGTGCTAGAATTTCTGGTGGCCATCCTGGCCGGGCTGCAGCACTTACAGGAGATCAGCCTGGCAGCGCATCCCTTGGACAAGGATCAAGCAGTTGCCCAAGCCTGGGAACAACCAGCCTGGGCCGATTACAGCGGCGTGAGTCGCACGCTGAGTAGCCTGAGCTGGGAGGAGGTCAAGCAGGTTGTCCAGGTGTTGGAACAGATCAGCCAGCCCTACCTCACTGCTGAGATCAAGTTGCTGCACTCGCAGGGGAACCGGTTGCGCCTGGATGGCGATCTGACCGGCCTTCCCGTTTCCAATACCAGCCGGACCTATCCCCATGCCGCCTTTGGGCATATGAATGACGAGATCCGGCTGGGCTACCAGGCAGCCCTCGTCAGCTTGACAAGCCCGACGTATCGGCGCTTGTGGCTCTCGGTGGCCCATCACCCAGGCGATACCGTGTCTTGCACGCAGGCCGAAGCCCTCGTGCTGGCCGCCGAGGCTCGCCTGCAACGGCGGCCACGACGACGCACGGAACTGCTGCACCAGCGCATTCACGCGTTCGAGCATCTGGTGACCCAAACCGGTGAGCGACTGGAAAGGCAGCAGCAAGCCGTGCAGCAGGCCAAGGCGCAACTGGCAGAGACAGAGCAGCAGGTGCGAGAGCACCAGAAGCAAGTGGATGCTCTCGAACAGGACTACCAGACCCGTCAGCGCAAAGAACGCCCGACCAGTCGCTTGGCCCAGGTGCGCCAGCGCCTGCAAGCGGTCGTGAAACGCTCAGCCAATCGAACGTCTGCCTGTAAGCAAGCGCAACGTCGGCTGGACAAGACCACGGCCCAGTGGAGCCATCAGCAAGCCGAGCTCGCTGCCCTGTACCAGCGTCTGCTGCGTTTTGAACAGGACAATGCCGCTAACGCCGAACCAGTCGAAGCAGAGTTCCGCCTAGATGCAGGCTTTGGCACGTATGAGAACGTGGCACTCCTCATCGAGATGGGCTACGACCTCTACACCAAACCTCACAGCCACAAGGTCGTGGCGTCTCTCAAGAGGCAGGTAGACGACAGCACTGCCTGGACGCGCGTGGGCGCTAACGCCGAACTGGTAGCCTGGCCCAGGCTCCACCTCAAGCACTGTCCCTACGCTTTAGATGTCGCTCTCGAGCGCTTCTACACCGGCAACACCCTCAAGTACAGCGCCTTGTTTCACTTCGGTACTCAGCCAGTGACCGAGCAGTTGCCGGGATGGTTCGAGCAGTACAACGGCAGGCAGACGATTGAGGCCGGGATTAAAGAGAGCAAGCAGGTCTTCTACTTGCACCACCTCAAAGTGCGCTCCGAACCGGCCATCTATCTTCAAGAGGCGTTCGTCTTGTTCGCGGCGAATTTCATTCGCTGGGCGGCTCACTGGTTGGAAGGCCAAGCGCACCCGGCAGAAAACACTCTGAATGTGCGCAAACTCGGCGTCAAACGCCAGGTGCGGGTGGCCGCGCATGTTTCGGCGCAGGTCATCCAGGATTCAGGAGGCAAGTTGTTAAAGTTCAGCGAGCAGAGCGCCTTTGCAGGCCAACTGCTCAGAGTCGCAGGCGAGGGATGATCGCCGCACCAACTCCAATTTTGAAGATTTCTGCCATTTTTCAACGAACCGCATCTGATTGCACAACCGTTACGCTAACTGTTTGCGAACCGTCGTTACAGGAACGCCTGCTTGAATTAACAGGGTTGCTCTGCTATGGCGGAGCTGGTGAATCGTGGCCTGGACGCCTGCGGCTTCACAATACGTACTCCATGCTTTGCGAATCACACTGTAATCCAGTGGCAGCGGACTCCCACCATAACGAGGGTCTCCGCGAAAGACTGATCCGGCAGTAATCCGGCTGTGTTTGAGATGACGGCACAGGAGTCGAATGCTTTCTGGAGCGGCTGCAAGCAACACGGTGCGCTCCTGTTATCCTTTGCCAAAGACGCGAATCTTGTCATCGTCCTGGGAGAGATCGACATCACTTTATTGAATAGAAAGTCCCTCTCCCACTCTCATCCCCGTTTCATAGAGCAAGGTGAAGAAGGCGCGATCACGAAGGTTGGAGGCAGGGATGGCTTTGAGAATCTGCTCGACGGTGTCCGGCTTGAGCGGGCGCGGCTCTTTGCGTGGCTGCACAATCGGATCAAGGCGTTCCATCGGATTGCTCTGGGCGAGTTCCTGACGAACCAACCACCGGTACAGCGCACAGAGGGTCGAGTAGCGTCTCCCCCGTGTCGCGGGACTATGATGTCCATCGCCATCGAGAAAGGTTTGGATCGTAGGTGCCGAAACGGAAGCCAGGTCCGCCGGAACCGCCTGTACAAAATGCATGAGATCGTGGGAGTACGACTTGATCGTATTCGCTGGAGCCGAACGAGTACGTAAGCTGGCAAGGAACAGTTCAACCGCCTCAGAGGTCGTGGTCATCGTATCGCCTTTCTGTGTGCCGTATAAGTAGGAAAACTGCCAGCTCTTCCCAACGGTAACACGGAACGACAAAAGGCCTACAGAAGCGCGGCGACACAAGTGACATCGCACAGAAAAGAGCGTCTGGTGCCATATATGAACCCTTATATGGCACCGTGAAGGGTTTGGGGAGAAAACAAAAGGGCCTTTCAGTCCTGGATGGGTCGGGACAAATTGTCCTGGTCACATCGTGACGCTGTTCACATCACAAAAGGACACCTCCTCAGGTATCCTTGCAGCAGAACGTGTGGTGTTCACACGCTGTATCAAACGCGGGAGGATTCCTGCAAGGAGGTTCTTCATCATGTCATCTACAACGTTGTATCGCTTGAGCGGGATCAGCCTGCTCATAGGAGGCTTACTCGCTGCTCTTGGCGCCTTTCCCATCTTCTTCATCGGCGATGCTCCCGGTAGCACCATCGCAGCTAGTATTGCTCTGTTGCGCGTTCTTGGCGGAATGTTGATTGTGTTGGGATTGCCAGGCATGTATCTCAGACAAGCCGAACGTGTGGGACTCCTAGGGTTGGTCGGCTTCCTATTCACGCTTTTCTACATCCTGATACTAGGAGTAGCTGGTGACACCATCAACGCCTTCGTTATGCCGTTCCTTGCTTCTCAGGCCCCAGCACTTCTGAAAGGTTCACTCCCTTCAGGATTAATAGCCTTTTATATCGTCGGACAACTGCTGGGATTCGTCGGTGGCATCTTGCTTGGCATTGCTACGCTGCGGGCTGCCGTTTTATCGCGTTGGGCCAGTCTATTGCTCATCGTTGGTGCTGTACTCACGTTCGCTGGAAACTTCTTGCTGCCGACCATTGCCACGGTTGGCGTTGTGATGTTCCTGGTAGGGTTAGCCTGGCTCGGTTTCGGCGTGTGGTCGTATCGACAGCCTGTGGTCCAGTCTGAGCTTCCCACGAACGCGGCTCGGGCCTGAACGCGTCCGGGACGAGGGGTATCTGCTAAAAGTATCTCGGAACCCCCTGGCGCGTGGGGAAAAGAAATTCAACCGTCGGCCATGCTGAATTTTACCCACATCTCGGTAGGTCCACATTTAGAATGGATGGCGATGGCAGAGCTTGAAAGGCATCTCTGCTCGTAACGATTTTGTCACGAGTGCAGAGGACATTTTAAGAGCGAGAAACAACGTAAACAGAGCGAAAAGGAAGAGAGCAATGAACCGACCAGTTGCTTCAAGAGGAATCGCAAGGGACGCTGACCCACCTGGTGTCCCTGATGCGGCTCTGCGCGGATCCCGGCTCGTCATCGCGCGGGTGGCCTGGCTTATCATTACCACCTTCATCCTGGTGCTCTCGGTCGTTACTTTTCTGCCGTACGTGAAGCTTCTTCAAACGCCATGCTCAGCCGCTTTGTGCCCAGCGTTTCAACCCAGTCCCCAGGCAATACGGGCCCTCCAACGCATAGGAATCTCCCTAGGCGATTATGTCATCGTAACTGTTGCCTTAACGACTATCTCCATCCTGCTGTGGATGGGGATTGGTTTCTTCATGTTCTGGCGCAGGTCGAGTGACTGGATGGTCCTGATCTTTTCCCTTCAGTGCGTGGTAGAATCGATAAGCAATTCAGTACTGTTTTCATTGGAGCAACATCCGGGGGGGTGGTATATTCCAGCTCAGTTCATGAACGTCCTCAACACGAGCTTGCTTTTCCTAGTTTTGGCTCTGTTTCCAAACGGGCAGTTTGCCCCCCATTGGATGCGCTGGTTGGTCCTCGTCTGTATCACGTTCTACGGAATCCCTACCCTCTTCACCCACGTCCAGGTTGCGAATCTGCTTGGAGGTTTCTTCTTCTTTCTGTTCGCCGCAAGCCTGCTAGGCGGACAAATCTACCGCTACCGGCGCATTTCCACGCCCACGGAGCGCCAGCAGACCAAGTGGGTGATTGCGAGCCTTGCCGGAGTGATCCTCCTACAAATTGGAGTGAGTCTCCCTTTTCTTTTCTTCCCTTCCCTGCGCCAACCTGGCTCGCTCTATCAACTTGTCCACGATATGCTAAATCTTCTCATAGCACTTCTCATCCCACTCTCCATTGCCATTGCTATGCTGCGCTACCGGCTCTGGGAGGTGGATATCCTCATCAGTCGCGCGTTGGTTTACGGCTCACTGAGCGGCATGCTGGCCCTGATTTACTTCGGCTGCGTGGTTGGTCTGCAAGGCCTGCTGCAGGGCTTCTCTGGCCAGTCCTCACCGGTGGCGATTGTCATCTCCACACTGGTAGTCGCCGCCCTGTTCCAGCCCTTCCGGCGGCGCATTCAGGTGGTTATTGATCGGCGCTTCTACCGTCGCAAGTACGATGCTGCCAGGACACTGGAGGCGTTCAGCGAGACGTTGCGCAGCGAGGTGGATCTGGCAACTTTGCGTGAGAACCTGCTGGCAGTGGTGCAGGAGACGATGCAACCGGTGCACGCCTCACTGTGGTTGCGTCCATCCAAGAAAGTCGATAGACTACGTGAGGAGATATCATCCGAACAATTTCCTTTGTAGAGTGCTATGTTGAACAATGTACAAACAGGTTGCTCTCTCGTACAATAGAGAGACGTACGCGATGCAGTGATTACGAACACATTTCGATCAAGGGATCACACAATGAACCAGGTACCTGATCAGGCAGAGACAACCGGAGCACAGCGAAGCATGAAGCTATTCAGGTTCGACTCAACCTCTTTGCGTGGAGGCTCCTTTGTGCTTGTTCGAGCAGGATGGATCGCCGTCGTATTGCTGGTCCTGGGACTTGTTGTCGCCAGCATTCCCACTTACGTAGTCTACCTTCACCTGCTCAGAGTGGCTCCCGGACTCGCTCCAGCCGAACCCGGCGGCCAACTCACGCCCAGGGGAATACAAGAATTACAAACATGGGGACTCTCACTCAATGCCTACATTGCGTTCCTGGTCATTGGCAATCTCTTTCTGGTGTTGAGTTATCTTGGGATGGGGACACTGATTGTGTGGCAAACGTGGGGAAAGACCAACGACTGGATGGCCCTCTGTGCTGCCTATGTCCTGGTGACGTTTCCCGTGAACGTGATTGCTCTCATGCTCTTCACCCTACCTCCAAGTTGGGGAGTGCTGATCAACATCCTGCGTTTTCTCGGCGAAATTAGCATCTCGCTCTTCGGTTGTCTCTTTCCCATTGGAAGATTTGTGCCTCGTTGGACGGGCTTTCTCGCACTTGGATCAGTCATCATCTGGGGGATTTATATCTTCGTCCCCGCCGCGTCCTCGCCTTCGAGCATCCTCGCAACAATTATCTTCGTCCTCATTCTTTTGTCACTGGGGTGCATTGTAGGGGCTCAGGTGTACCGCTACCGGCGTGTGTCGAACCTGATGCAGCGTCAACAAACCAAGTGGGTCATCTTTGGCCTGGGAATCTTTGCAGGCGGCATCATGGTGTGGACTGGACTGTCTGCACTCCTCTTTTTTCAGGGAATGTTTGCGGACGTGCTGGTGCGGAGCCTGTTCAACGTCTCCCAAATCTTCTTGTGGCTTCTCATACCGTTCTCCATTGGCTTTGCTATTTTGCGCTACCGTTTGTGGGATATCGATATCATCATCAATCGCACGCTGGTTTACGGTATTCTCACGATGAGCGTTATCGGTATCTACGCACTCGTCGTAGGGACACTCGGTGCGCTGCTTCAAGTGCAGGGGAACTTCTTCATCGCGCTCCTGGGGGCAGGTCTCGTTGCCGTGCTCTTCCAGCCCTTGCGTCTACGCCTTCAAAGTGGCGTGAATCGCCTGATGTATGGCGAACGCGATACCCCTGACAAGGTCATCTCACGCCTGGGCCAACGCCTGGAAACGACGCTTGCTCCCGACGCGGTACTGCCCACCATTGTGGAAACGGTGGCTCAGGCCCTCAAGTTGCCCTACACCGCGATAACCTTGAAATCCATCTCTGCAACGAACTCCGTTCTAGCAAGCGAAGCCGTGATGCAGGGAAGTACGTTGAAGCAAAGTGGAGCGTTTGTTCCTGCGGCATCGTTCGGTCAGGTGCCTGAGGAGGATCTCATTCACCTCCCTCTCGTCTATCAGAACGAGCAGATAGGCGAACTGCTACTTGCTCCACGTGCTCCAGGCGAAACCTTCGCTCCCGCTGATCGTGCATTACTGAGTGACCTGGCGCGACAGGCAGGAATTGCCGCCCATGCCGTGCGGCTTACAGCCGACTTGCAGCGGCTGGCGGTCGAACTCCAGCACTCACGCATCCAACTCGTCACCACGCGAGAAGAGGAACGCCGCCGCCTGCGCCGCGACCTGCACGATGGGCTGGGTCCCGCCCTCGGCAGCCTGACCCTCCAGCTTGACACCGCCCGTAACCTGTTCAAGAGTGTTAAGCGCATAATAAAACTGCCGGTAGAACCAATTAAAATTGCCGCTTTTCACTCGTCTCTTCGCTGCGCCCTTGCTCGATGTGGGACGCAATCTGCAACCTGATAAACGAACAGTGGTGAGGTAGGGGCAAGCTCAGCCCTTTGATCGACTGAGGTGGTGGACGGGTTGGCATGGAGGCAGTCGAGGCAAAGGGCTGAGGATGCGAGCGAAGTCCAGGGTCCCGGAGGTAGTTGGCATGGAGGTGGGGAAGGGACCCTGGGCGTGAGCTCGCAGGAGGAACTGGTTTTCATTGCGCGAGAAGACCGCACGCGAAGAACTTTTTGGGCCCTGTTGTAAAGCGCAGAGGTGGTCAGCATAATCCGTTGTGGTGCGAAACGATCAAAAGGGGGATGGCAAGCGTGTCAAGCGCAACCCATTCCCGTGATCACCTCTGACAATTCAGGCCATCAATCGAGACAAGCGCTACATTGATGACCTACGATGGCACTCATCCAAGCAAAGAGGTGAGTGTCATATGAAGAAGGATACCGAGGTGAAGCTATTGATGCAAGAGAGACGCAAAGGGACCGCTCAACGGCTCGCGGCTGCACGCGCAGGGATGAGCGAACGCACCGCCCGCAAGTATGAACAAGCGGGCCAGCTTCCTTCTCATCTCAAGCGTCCCCATACCTGGGCAACCCGCGCCAATCCGTTTGAGGAACATTGGCCCTGGGTCATCGCGCAGCTTGAACGCGACCCAGCACTGCAAGGGTCCACCTTGTTTGCGCTGCTCTGTGAGCAACATCCAGGCTGCTATCGACCGACCCAAATCAGGACGTTACAGCGACATATCGCTCGATGGAGGGCCGTGCATGGACCAGAGCAAGAAGTGATCTTTGAGCAACGGCACCAGCCCGGCGAGCGAGCACAATCGGATTTCACCCATATGGAGGATCTGGGCGTGACCATTGCAGGGGAACCCTTCCCGCACATGGTCTATCACTTCGTGCTCACCTACTCCAACGCAGAAGCGATCAGCCTGTGCTTCAGCGAAACGTTTGAGGCCCTGGCTGAGGGGATCGAGAAAGCGCTCTGGCAGCTTGGTGGAGTTCCAGAGCAACACCGAACTGACCATCTCAGCGCCGCCGTGCGGCACTTGCGCAAAGAGGAGAGAGAAGATTGGACGCTTCGCTACCAGGCCCTCATGCAGCACTACGGGATGCAGCCCACCTGGAACAATACTGGGGTGGCGCATGAAAACGGGGATGTGGAACAATCCCATCATCGTTTCAAGCAGGCCGTTGACCAGGCGCTGCGAGTCAGATGGTGCCGGGATTTTGCGAGTCGTTCGGCCTACGAACATTTTTTGCAGGATCTGGTCTACAAACGCAACCAAACACGCGATGCCCGCTTTACCGCTGAGAAGGAGGCCTTGCGCCCCCTGCCAGCCGCGCCGCTGTCCCCCTGCAAGGAGCTTCGCGTCACCGTTTCGCGCTTTTCCACGATCCATGTGGGCAGTAACATTTACTCTGTGCCATCTCGCTTGATTGGAACAACGGTCATGATCCGGGTGCGAGCGGAAACGCTGGAAGGCTATGTGGGCACCTCCCCTGTGTTCATCCTGCCGCGTCTGGTAGGCAAGCACAAGCATCGCATCGATTACCATCACCTTATCTGGTCCCTGGTGCGCAAGCCGGGAGCCTTCGCCGCCTACCAATACCGGGATGAACTCTTTCCCAGGACCACCTTCCGCCTGGCCTATGATCGGCTGCTCACCGATTGGCCCAAGCGAGCCAACCAGGAGTATGTTCGCATCTTGCACCTGGCTGCTACGACCAGCGAATCCGAGGTGGAAACGGCGTTGTGCTTGTTGTTGGAAGCCGGGACACTGCCGACCTTACTCGCCGTGCGTGACCTGGTGCATTTGCCCACAGTGCCATCTATCCCACAACTGCACACCCCAACCCTCGATCTCTCCCCCTACGATCAACTCATACCATCAAGGAGGATCAATGGCTAATCAAGTCAACCGACACGACGAATTGCGTGCGCTCTTAGAGCGTCTCAACCTGGGCGCGATGGCCGCTGTCTTTGCGGATCTGGCGCTCAAAGCCGCCAAAGAGAACATCTCCCATGAAGCCTATCTCTTTGAGCTGGGCAAGCACGAGGAGGAGCTGCGCACCCAACGGCGCACCGCACGAC
>WNGG01072256.1_pt1 | contig 10865 bp, 11 predicted proteins | sample 5400661 | NCBI WGS metagenome assembly WNGG01 (sample SAMN13153372, study PRJNA577476) | soil metagenome | isolation source: 100 cm soil or saprolite under Garry oak tree replicate 1 | place: USA:California | collected 2016-06-15 | reverse complement strand
TGCCGCGCGAGCCGCGTCTTGCATTTCTTTGTTCAGTCCCGCAGTTTGTCGTTCAGTGAGTACGTTGGTTGTCTGTGGAGCGTTGGTTGCCGGGATGTTCAAATTGTAATGTTGCATAGTAGCCTTCTGGCATATCTTTAATAAAGTGTATTATACCCTATAAATGTATTCCTGGCGTTTTTTTATCCCTCCAATGGGATAGGAGAGTTGTGGGGAATACCCACCTGCCAATGAGCTTCGTTCCTTGTAATTCCTTTTTTATTATGATGCGCCTCCTGCTTGGCTTCTATTTTCCTATCTGCGAGAAATGCTGTCAAGTGTTACGTGTTACAGTGATTTATTACAATTAAGAACGCCTTCGAGTATACTTATTTTGAGATGCATAAAACCTTCCTATCATCAATTTGTACGTTGTTACAATAAGTCTTCCTGGTAGATATTGCCTTCAAGTAAGAGAGGGATCAATCGGATGAACGAAAGGGATAGGTTTGATAAATTTACGGAGCGCGCAAGGAAAGTACTTAGTCTCTCACAGGAAGAAGCACAGCGCTTTCAGCACAATTACATAGGGACAGAACATCTGCTACTCGGTCTTGTACGTGAGGGCGAAGGTGTTGCTGCCAAAGTATTAACAAAGCTAGGTGTAGAGCTTCGGGAGGTTCGGAATGCTGTCGAATTCATTATCGGGCGCGGGGACCGCATTGTGTTGGGTGAGATTGGACTTACACCGCGTGCCAAGAAGGTGATTGAGCTGGCAGTAGATGAAGCCCGGCGCATGAATCATCACTATATAGGGACGGAACATTTATTGTTAGGGCTACTGCGTGAAGGTGAGGGTATTGGTGCGGGTGTGTTGGAAAGCCTGGGGGTCAGACTGGAGCGAGCGCGGAGAGAAACACTGGCAGTGCTTAGCGGCGGTAGCTCCGAGAAGCAGGTGACCCCTCCACCGTCTTTATCTGTGCCAGCGGAGGCTGCATCACTTGTGGCAGAGGGTGAGCCAGCGCTAACTTGCTCCTACTGCGGTGCACGCAGCCCAGGCTACTTCCATTACTGCTTTAACTGTGGGGCGGAATTAGCATAAGAGTAGCAGCTATCACCAGCCGAGGAAGTATAATAAATCACTAAGCACGAAGCGAGCACGGATGAAGTGGCCGTTGTTGACAGCAAAATCGAATTCTTCCTGGCTGATTGGTGGCTCAAGTTCTTGAGCAGTGAGGGGCGCTCCAGCTTGAGAGAGAAGCTGATGCACAACGTTGGGAGGACGTACTAGTGAAGCAATTTTTGGACGATGTATGCTTTGCCAGGATTGGCAGAATTGTTCGAAAAGGGCGCGGTTCTGATACCATAGGGTCAGTTTTCTGCAATAATCGCTCCAACATTCCTCAGCCATTGCTCCGGTTGGGTCAACTGGTTGAAATAACCGATAGATGCGCATTTGCATTTGCTCATACTTTGGATAGCAGGAATCGAAATTGACAGCCTCGGGATCGAAGTTATCCAGAAAATTCTGGTAGAGCCGTGCAGCGGTGAGAGTGGCTACGCCGACTTGAGCACCATGTAAAGCAATGCCACGATGATAGTGATAAGCGATCATATCCAGCATGTGCGAAGTCACATGTTCAGTACCTGAAATAGGGGCAGACATGTCGACGACAGATTGAGCAATACCAGCAAGCAAGAGTGCACGTGCAACAATGGCCTCCCCTCTATGTGATCGCTGTCCAATGCCAGGGATAGCCTCCAATAATATAGTGTCCAGGTTATTGAGCAGCGCAAGTGGAACTTCGCTATAAAAATCGACGAGGCCGAGCACACTGGCAAGATACCAGTCACCATATGCGACGAAGCGAGCGCAACAATCTCCCAGACCAGCTAGAGTCATGGCTTTTGGCGCAGAGGCAAGAACACGCAAGTCCGAAATGATAGCTGTTGGATAGCGCGATGGAAGAGTACGCTTAACACCATCCTTGAGTAGAACTGCCATATTTGCGGCATAGGCAGTGACTGAATTTGCGGTAGGGATGCAGGTATAGACCAAGCGCGGCTGTTCTGGGTGTTGCTGATCATAAAGATAGGCTGCATGTTTGGCAATATCGGTAACAGTCCCTGAACCAAGTGCAATTATCGCTGTGCCAGGTTCCAGTCCCCAGAGAAGACCCTCAACATCCTCAAACTCGGCATGTACCAATCCATACTCATCGTTTTCCAAATGACACGTAGTTTCATCATACCCGGCTACATAGAGCAAATCACGCACAAAGCGTTTCAGGTCTACATCTTCGCGGAGCATAGGCGTTTCGTCCACCACCAACAATACCTTCGAGCCAGGAGTAACGCCTGCTCTTTGCAAAACAAAAGGTAAGTCCAGCAAAACACCGGAACCGATGAGAATTTCATCGATATCAACAGAACGTAATTGCCCTTGAGGATCGTCTTGTGCAGCTAACCAACGTTTCACAGCAGGTATATCAGCTGGATCTACAGCAAAGGTGGTACTTGTCATCGTTTAGACGCCTTTCGGAATGCTTCTTGCACGGAGTATACAGGGCTGAACTCATTGCGTCAACGAACAGTTTCGTCAAGCACGTTACACAATGAAACGTGGTGCTGTAGAGGCTGGAGTTATCTTAACCATAAGTACGTTGTCTTAACGGAAATGCAACCATATTGATGCTTCTTTCCTAACATTCCTTATGTATCATTATCGTCACTACCCACCTGATAAATACACTATCTTAAGGAATCAAGTTATGAGCAACGAAGCCGCTACTCCTCTGATGTATGGACTGACAACCAGTCCTTATACTATTGATACAGTGCACGAGATCGTGTCAACTGTCGAACGAATTATTGCTACAGGTATTGAACAAATCGCACTTGTAGCAATTCGGCTGATTTATGAAAAAGAAGATAAGCTCAATACTCATCGATCTATGTCAGCCAATAAGAGTACTCAATACTTACTCAATGACCTACGTATTCTTGTGCGTAAAACTGATAGTGTATTACTTTTGGGCCACAACATTTACTTTCTGCTGCCTGATGCTGATAAACAAGGTGGACAAATTGTCCAGAATCGCCTGTGGGAGGCATTGCTCTGGCGAGTACATAACTCTTCAGAACGTGATATCATGCGTCCGCAAAGCATGGCTATAGGACATAGTTCTTATCCGATGCAGGATAAAACCATACGCGATTTTATTACAGCATCCGATGAAGCAACTTACCGTTTCGATACACAACCCGAGAAAGCAACTCGCAAGCACGCAAGCACGCAGAGGTACTGCAAGTCCAGCATGCAAACGACGAAATAGACCAGGAGCTTCCAGTTCTAGCTCGTAAACTTGGAATTCCATATCTTACACTTTTGCCGAGGAAATTACCTCAGGGTCTGCAACACCTTGTTAATCCCAAACTTGCTCATGAGTTGCGTTGTTACCCTCTGGGACGCGAGCGCAATAAGCTAACTGTTGCCATCCTGAATCCAGTAGACCATTCCGCACTTGATCGTCTCAAACAGGAGACGGGTTTACACATTTTCCCAGTATTGACACATCCTCAAGCTTTACAAGTTGCACTGGAACAGTTAGTTTGATAGAGTGCATCTCACATTGATATAATAAAGGGTACGCATTCTGACGGGCTTTTTCAAACCTGCTCCTGGGGTACCTTTACGATCCCCTGGGTTGCGAAAAGAAGCCTCATTTCCTTTTTATTTTGTGTTTAAAGAAAGGTCTGAACTTTCCATGAGAATATTAGTGACGGGTGGAGCTGGTTTTATTGGGTCGCATATCGTTGATCAGTGCATAGCTATGGGTCATGCAGTCGCTGTTATAGATAATTTATGGGAAGAAGGGGGAGGGAAAGAGCAAAACCTCAATCCTAAAGCGCGTTTCTTCCGCGCAGATATTACAGACGATGCGGCATTACGATCGATTTTTGATGAAGTGCGTCCCGAAGTCGTGAGCCATCAAGCAGCACAGCACAGTGTAGCTATCTCGACGAAAAATCCGCAATTTGACGCCAGTGTGAATGTGCTCGGCTTGCTGAATGTCTTAACAAATTGTACCCGTGTTGGAACTCGCAAGATCGTTTTTGCCTCATCAGGCGCCACATATGGCACTCCAGCACGGCTGCCAATCGATGAAGAAGTTCCACAGCATCCTGAGTCACCTTATGGCATTACCAAGATGGTGGCAGAACACTATTTACGTTATTGGCAAGAAGCAAATGGATTGAACTATACGGCGCTGCGCTATGGAAATGTGTATGGTCCTCGTCAGGATCCCAATGGTGAAGCGGGCGTGATAGCGATCTTCGCCAAACGTTTTCTGAAGCATGAGCCTGTGCGTATCGACTGGGACGGCGAACAGAAGAAGGACTATGTGTTTGTTGGAGACGTGGCACGCGCTAATGTCCTTGCAATTGAACATGGAAATAACGATATCTTCTGTGTAGGCACAGGTAGAGGGGCTTCGGTAAATGAACTCTACGATGCGCTAGCGAAGATTATTGCTTACAAACCAGAGATCGTACGAGCGCCCAAACGCCCCGGCGACATCTACCTGGCTTACTTTAATTGCCGGAAGGCCGAGCGAGTGCTGGGGTGGGAACCACAGGTGACGTTAGAAGAGGGGATTGAGAAGACGGTGGAGTTTTTCAGGGGGTAGTGTAAAGCAGAGAAAGATCAAACAAAAAGGGTGTAACAAATTACACCCTTTTTTGTTTGCGATTAATTAGTACTAACCAGTGCTAACTGCTGCGCATAGGAGCGTACCACTTCACGCATATGTCGTGTGATGATGTGAGCCAGGATCAGATGCGCATCTTCTTCCTGCTCGATATTCTGACCTGGCGCCAGCACGTAGGCATCGACCAGCTTCTTGATCTGACCTCCTTTTGCCCCGAGCAAACCGATGGTCGCAGCACGCGATCTTTTTGCTACGTTCAGCGCGTTGATGACATTGAGAGAGTTCCCACTCGCGCTAATGCCGATCACGAGATCTCCTGGCTCTATCATGTTTGCCAGTTGCTCTGCAAAGATGTGTTCATAGGCAGTATCGTTGCTCCAAGCAGTGATTAAGGGTACATGGTCCGTCAGAGAAATAGCTTTCACTCTCGGCGCACCAGCCATGATGGTATTCTTTGCCAGATCGAGTGCGAAATGCGAGGCGGTGGCAGCACTACCACCATTCCCCATGATAAAGATACGACGGCCCTGGCGGTAGGTCTCTTCCAGCAACACCAATATTTCTTGCAGATGTGCCTGCGAGATCGCTCGCACCATCTCTTGAAGATCGCTGAAATACGTGTCTATCGATGCCTGTGCTTCCACTGTCTGCTCCCTCTTTTCTCACATCGTTTGTATCTGTGGCTCTGTGTACGGCGCTACCCAGTTTGGGCTAAAGGTGGCCACGTTGAGCACGACCGTGGCCCCTTGTTGATCGAAACGGAAGTTCATGCGCTTCAATCCTCGGTCCTCTAAAGCTCGGGTCACGCTCTCTTGCGCCTGCTCCTCGCAGTAGAGCAATAGGAAGCCTCCTCCCCCTGCTCCAGTGATCTTGCCCCCTGTTGCTCCCTTTTGCAGCGCAAGATCGTAACAGTCCTGGCGCCAGGCGCCGCTTCTCCTGCCAGGAATAATCCAACAGACTCGCGAACTCATCGAGGTCTCCTTGCTCCAGACAGGCCTGCACTTCGCTAGCAACTCGTTTGATATTGTGCAATGCTTGTAGGACAGTGTCGTCTTGATCCTGGGTCGACTTCCGCTGGTGCTTCAAAATGGAGGTCGAGTCACGGGAACTGCCAGTAAAGAACAGCAGCAAGCGCCGTTCCAGGGTTTGCCGCACCTCGGGAGCGATCTGCAACGGCTCTACGGTGACTCCCTGGCTACCAAATGTGATGGTATTGAAGCCTCCAAAGGCGGAAGCGTACTGGTCTTGCTTGCCAATGGGCATGCCCATTTTATTGATCTCGATATACGAGGCCAGTTCAGCCACCTGCTGCCTGGTCATAGGTTGCTCCACCAGGGTCGAGATGGCTCGCACCATTGTGACAGCGGCGGCGCTTGAGGAGCCCAGGCCAGTGCCGGGAGGCACTTCGCTGGCCACAAAAAGGTTAATACCCCGGCGAATGCCAAAATGATGCAGCACGGCTTTGGGCAGCGCCAGGTCTCCATTCCAGAACAGGTCATTATATGGCGAGTGCCGAAACAGGGAGCGATAATCGGCCGAGATGACCTGGAGATCATCCGATTCGTCTGTGGTCAGGATAGCATAAAAGTATTTATTAATGGCAGTGCTGATGACCAGGCCACCATAGGTGCCATAGTAGGCCTCCAGGTCGGTACCACCTCCACCCAAACTGATACGCATCGGTGCCCTGGCTATTAACATGTATGTATCTCTCCCTCTGTAGTGAAACAAGTAAGGCAAGGTACAACGAGAGCCAATCGTGCTTGATAGTATTGCCTGATACCAGTAGAAACGTGTCAAGTTCGATTGCACCTTGCCTTAATATGCTTCTGCTTAGCTCGCGACAGGCTGGCGCATGGCTTCGATCAGCACTTGTGCCACTTCAGGACGCGAGAATTCGCGCGGCGGTATCTCTCCTGCCTGTAACATCTGACGCACTTTGGTACCACTGAGAGTCACATGCTGCTCACTGCTATGCGGACACGTTTTGGAGGAGGCCATCGCATCGCAGGCTCGGCAGTAGAAGGTGTGATCGAAGAACATCGGCACGATGCCTAGTTTCGCCGGATCGAATTCGGCAAAGATGTAGTGAGCGTCATAAGTACCATAATAGTTGCCGACGCCAGCATGATCACGCCCGACGATGAAATGCGAACAGCCATAATTCTTACGCATTAAGGCATGAAATATGGCTTCACGCGGCCCCGCGTAGTGCATTGCCGCAGGCAACACCCCTAGAATCACTCGATCAGCGGGATAGTAGTTCTCCAACAAGACTTCGTAGCATTGCATACGCACATCAGCCGGAATGTCATCACCTTTTGTGTCTCCAACCAGGGGATGGAGATACAACCCATCAACGGTTTCCAACGCGCATTTCTGGATGTATTCGTGCGCTCGATGCACCGGATTTCGTGTCTGGAAGCCAACGACGCGCTTCCACCCACGCTTAGCAAAGGCCTGTCGGGACTGTGTAGGAGTAAAACGATACCTGGCGAAAGCTTGTTGCTGTAAAGCAACTATACGCACCGGGCCACCTAGTAGCACGTCACCTTGCTCATAGACCACTTTTACACCTGGATGGGCTTCATCTGTGGTGCGATATACTTTACTGGCTTCGAGTTGCTTATCATAGTCAAACTTCTCTTCAATGGTCATGACGGCCTGGAGTGTCCCCTGGGCATTGACGAGGGCGATCTCGGAGCCTTCCTTGAGATTAGCTGCTTGCTCCGTGCTGGTAGCCAGGGTGATGGGAATCGACCAGGGTAAGCCGCTCGCGAGGTGCATATCATTGACACTACCAAGGTAATCGGCTTTGGTCATGAAGCCACGCAGTGGGCTATAGGCGCCGATGGCAAGCATTTCCAGGTCAGCCAGTCCAGGTCAGCCAGTTGGCGTGAACCAACTTCGAGATGTGGCAAACTACCAGCACGTTCCTGCAATGCAGCGCGTTCACTTTCACCTGCCATGTTGATGATGAGTGCTCCTCCGTGAGGAGCGATTAATTCGTTGATCATGAAATGTTCCTATTGCTTTCTATTGTCTGCCCATGATAAGCCATAATTGAACAATTGGGGTAGGGCAGCACCAGAGTACCCTCTTTTATTCAGCATGGATCACCTATAGGGAGCCAGCAGTGGCTGCTATTGCGGGCTGTACTTCCGGTACCAGATAGCCAAGTTCTTCGAGGGTGGTAAAGATACGATCGACACTCTCCTCGATTGATTCTTTGCTCGTTTCGACCACCAGTTCGGGATGCTCCGGCTCCTCGTAGGGATCGTCCACGCCGGTAAAGCCCGTGATCTTGCCCTCGTCCACCAGCTTGTACAGCCCTTTGACGTCGCGCTGGCGGCAGACTTCGATGGGACATTTGACATACACTTCTATGAAGTTGCCGATTTCCTGCCGTGCCCACGCCCGCGCCTCGCGGTACGGAGCAATGGCAGCCGATATGCAGATCACACCGTTGCGTGTGAGCAACCCACACACAAAGGCGATACGTTTGATATTGGTGTCGCGATCCTCGCGGCTGAATCCCAATCCTTTGGATAGGTGAGTGCGCACAATGTCGCCATCCAGGATTTCCACGTTGCGCCCTTGTGATTTGAGACGTTCCTCGATCGCTTCCGAAAGCGTGCTCTTGCCAGCACCTGAAAGTCCAGTAAACCAGATAGTAAATCCTTTATGAGTCATGTTCGTTCAACCTCCAAGTTTCATTTCAATACAATTCAAAAGTTTGTTTCAACGGTATTCAAAAAATGGGTGCGTTTCGGGGACATCCTCTTTCCCCTACACTTCCGCTCTTAAAAAGGTGTCCCCTGCATATCGGCGGGGATCGGCACGCCTAGCTGCTGGAGAATGGTGGGAGCCATATCCATCAGTTGCTTGCCACTCAGTTCACGCCCTCCTGGTCCCTCGTGAACTGCCGGGTCATGTCTGATTACAATGCCATATTGCGCATGATTGCAGTCATCGGGACCAGTGTCATTCTCAAAGGTGTAAATCGAGCCGTGACCGACCGTGCCGACTGAGCGCCAGTAGAGATCGCCAAAGTAGACGATCAGGTCAGGTGGTACTCCGTTACATTCGTGATAAATATTTTGCGGTTTATATACAGTGGTGCCTATGTTGATACCGTCGGGATCTCCCAATGCTTCAAATTTTGCTTTGAGTTCGTCCCGCAGTGATTCGACTTCGTCTGCTTTGACGATGCCTTGTGGCTCGCGCCCCTCGACATTCAGGAAGATGCGCGCATAATAGCCGCCATCTCCCCATACCTTTGTCTTGCTCCAGTCAATCTCACACCTGTCGATCGCGGTCAAGGTGGCTGGCTGTGTCTTCAGTGTCAGGTATCCCTCCTGGATGAGCCATTCATTGACACAGATACCGCCATCCATCTTTTTGGCGCCGTGGTCGGAGACGATGAAGACGGTGGTGTTTTCATCGACGAGATCGAGAATCTGCCCAATCTCGCTGTCGACATAGCGGTAATAATTATAGATGCTCTGGTTGAGCGTGGGATGTACTTCGTACTTGTGATGGGTGGGATCATGGTATTTCCATAAACCGTGGTGAATACGGTCTGTACCCATCTCTACGAACATGAAGAAATCCCAATCTTTTTCTGCTATCCACTTTTTGACCAGCTTAAAGCGCTTTTCGGTCATGGTGTAAATCTGGCGCAGGAGGTACTCTTTATCATCGGTGCGGAAGTTTGGCACATCCACGAGATAGTCACCAACTGTTGCCTCAATCTCCTGCATTAGCGAAGCAGGATAGGTATATGGCCGATCGGGATTGGTCGTCGAGGGAGAAAGAAAACAGCCCACCTGAATGCCATTGACTGGCTTTGGTGGATATGTCTGAGGCACACCAACTGTGATAACTTTCTTCCCTGCTCGCGAGAGGATATCCCAAACGCGATCCGTCTTGACCGAATTCGCATTGGCCAGAGTGTGTTTATCATACGAGTAGTCGCCACGATTGCGAAAGCCATAAAACCCTAAGGTACCTGGATCTTTGCTCGAGAGCATCGAACTCCAGGCTGGGACAGTGATAGCGGGAATGCAGCTTTCCAGCTTTCCCCACACCCCGTCATCCATGACACGCCTGAAATTGGGCAAGGCATCGCGCCACTGCTCAAACACAAGTTCTGGTGGCGCACAATCCAGCCCAATCACCAGAACTTTTTTTCGCCGATTCATCAACAACTGCCTTTCCATGTGTGTACAGTGCTACTAGTTCATGTAGGATGGGGAGTTTGTATGAAGCAGATCCAGCACCCAAGACGTAGTCTGTTCAAGGACTAGTTCCCAGCATGTTTCCATGCCCACAGGAGCATGCTCCTCCACACGCGATCAACGATTCCTCATCGAAGGAGCTAGAACTAGCATGCAGAGCACTGCTTCGCTTCACCAGTGTGTACACAGTCCCCCCATAAAGGTCACTGACACTAGTGAATGTGAGCATAGCACCCTCGACGAGCGATCGATGTTGTCAACGCGTTAAGATGCGGTTACAAATGGGCGGGTGCAGTTATGATTGCGCAACCATCCTGAAGGATAACTCCCTCTATCAATTGCAACGAATGTTGCATATTTTAGACATACTAACAGCAAAAATGGGCTAGTGAGAAGGAAGAAAATGCAACATTCGTCACACATATGCAACGTAATCAAGACTACTCGGCGAAATACTTTGCATCTCATCGTTCAGATAGTAAGTCCGAATTTCATGTCTTGCTTAGAATATCCTGATTGGTGGCCAATACCACCAATGTATGTGATATATGTGTTAGTTTGATCACTATAATTGTGTAAAAATACTAATAGCGATCAAGCAAAAAGGGGGGTATAGTATGTGTAGCTTAGAAAACCTGTGATTTGGGATAGGTATACGATCCCAGGAAAGGAAACTTAACTCGTATGACAAGTAAAAAGAAAGTGCGTGTTGCGATTGTTGGAGTCGGCAACTGTGCAAGTTCGCTCGTGCAGGGCGTACAGTACTACCGCGAAGCAAAACCAGAGGATTTTGTACCAGGCTTGATGCATGTAAACCTGGGTGGATATCATATTAGCGATATCGAGTTCTCCACAGCATTTGATATCGACCAGAACAAGGTGGGTAAAGATATCAGCGAAGCTGTTTTCGCTGCGCCTAATAATACCTATCGTT
>WNGG01018994.1_pt1 | contig 10867 bp, 11 predicted proteins | sample 5400661 | NCBI WGS metagenome assembly WNGG01 (sample SAMN13153372, study PRJNA577476) | soil metagenome | isolation source: 100 cm soil or saprolite under Garry oak tree replicate 1 | place: USA:California | collected 2016-06-15 | reverse complement strand
GCTTCTTCGACGGTTTGTCTGGTGATGGTTTCGATGTCCAGGCGCTCGAAGTCTTCACCGATGTTCACAACCACTACGGTTTGACAGACATGCCCGGCAATGCGGTGACGGTCGCCTGCGGGAGCCACTGGAACGCGATGTATTATGATCATGCCAACAACGTCATCTGTTTTGCGAGCCCTTGTGCCATCTGGGACTATTTGCCCCACAGCTTTGAAGGCATCACATTTGCCCGCTTTCTGCTGGCGTGGTGGCGTGAGGCATGGGACCAGGGCACCACGTTGCCTCTGGCAAACGAGATCCTCGCCCGCACCGGGCTCTCCGCCGCCACCTTGCGCAACACCGTAGAGCAGGACCCCCTGCTGGACACCCTCTCCCCGCCTCGTTGGCTGGCACTGGGTCCGCTCATCTCCCAACATGCGAACGAAGAGCCGGTGGCCTCGTTCCTCAACCAGGGGATCAGCCAGCTTCAGCATCTCTACGACCGGTTTTGTGCGCAGGTCACTCCTTCAAGCCCGCCCTGGCTCGTGCTGGGAGGCTCGATCTGGAGCAACAGGCTCTTTGAGCGAGCACAAGGAGCACTTGCGCGCTCCGGCATCCCTGTGATGCACAGTCAGGGCAATCCAGCACGGGGAGCGATCCGGTTCCGGCGCACAAATCCCACGGTCCAACTGGAGCCATGGGCCTCTCGTGTCACGAGATGAAGTTCAGAAGCACAGCAATCATGCATCTCCACTCTGAGAAAAGAGGTGCTGCCTGATCAGACTAGCTTGTCCTAACAAGCGGAGTGAGCCGCCATTTGTTACAGCCGGTATGTGTCTACCCTCCTCTGGCCAAGTATGTTCTCTAGATGGTGATTTGGTGTTTGTAAGTCAAATACCGAGAACAGTACATTCTGGGGAGCTCAATTTACTCCAGTTCAGGACTTCGTATATCGATCTGAATGATATTGTATGTTTTTTGGCGTTAGACGTCGTCTATCGCATGGGCTTGAGCTTAAAGGAACGTACAGAAAACGACAACTGCAGACAGAATCCGCCTGATGGTAGGTTGTGCTATCGCATCTTGCAGGTGGAAATCATCATTTCAGCAGTCGCTCAACATTAACATGAGCAAATATTATCGCCTGCTCCATCTGATACCTGCTGTCAGGCTCCGATTATGACCACCTCATAACATACTGGTCATTGGCCATTTTTGATGAAATCGGCAAGCTGTAGCCTCCTGGTGGGCCAAGGTGCATCCGGTCGCGTTAGTGGGGATGGTGCCGGAGAACATCGTGATGATCTACGCCCAGCGCGATGAGCGGGAGGTAAACGTCATTTTCGATCTCCATGCAGACTGCTCATCGCTACGCCGTGGGTCGCTTGTCCGAGAAAGAGGCGGTTTCTGAGGAGCATTAGCAGAAACAAACACGGCTATACCCAAGTGATGCTCTACGTCTGCGGTCTTCAGGAGTGGGAGCAGGCGGGCTATTCGTTAGAGGGTGAGTGGGTCAAGGAGAAAGAGAGGTAATGAGATGATGGAAAAGGCTCGGAGCAGCAGCTCCCGCGTATCTACGCCGAAACGAGGACTATCGCAGTCGTTGGAGCCTCAGCTGATATTTCAAAGGCTGCACACCAGGTGCAGCGCTACCTGCAAAGCCAGGGATATCGCATCCTACAGATGAACCCGCGAGGCGATGAGCTATTCGGAGAGCGGGTGTTCCGCTCGCTCTCCGAAATCGATGTCCCTGTGGATATAGTCGAGGTATTGCGTCCGGCCCAGGTAACGTCCGATATCGCCAGGCAGGCCATTGCGATCGGGGCGAAGGTGCTCTGGCTTCAGGCGGGGATTGAGTCAGAGGAAGCCCGGCAGAAAGCCGAAGTAGCGTGGCCGACCGTCTTCATGAACTGCTGTATGTGAGCCACACACGGGCTGCTCAGCCCTCGACCGGTACTTGAGCGGGCGATGGGAGGGAAACCCGCATGCTGTACTACAGCCTCGCCTGCCCAAGTGAGCCACCCATCCTGTCGCTCCAGCCTTCAGGAGAGCCACGCAGCTCATTGCTAAGGCCGCTGCATCCGGAAAGTGATCGTGAAGACATCGCCTGGTTCCACCTGCTGCATCAAGGGCTCATAGAACGCCCGCATGAAAGGAAGTGGGTCCGCTGTTGCCTGCGGCATATCCTCCCCCTCAAAGAGCAGGTCCTCACGCAGATGGACAGTTCGTTCCACCTCTCTGGGTGGAAGGTCGAGCCGAACCGCGACCGTCAAGTCATCGCCTGGCTGAAGCGTTGTGTATACCTCCTGCTGGTAGAGCGTCGCCAGGCGGGACAAGAACTCCGCGTCGTTGGCGGGTGCCTCTCGCTCCGTGACGCGAAAGACGCGCTGCCCTAGCTCGTCGCTTTTGACTTGGGCGGTAATCCTGAAGATTGCTTCAAACATATGTTGCTCCTCTTTGTCCGCATGGGTTCCATTCTCTCTATATATGCGGTATGAAGTACGTATCCTTTCCGACGAAGAGAGGTTGCTCTAGCGATTCTCCTCTTTCTCGAGCAGCGGCGATGAGCGAATTCCTTGTCTCCCATAGGATGGAAATGCACCGGCCAATGCAGAGCATCGTGAGTTTCCGAAAGTGGCAAACGTCACAGCAATCACCCGTGCGTTCCGAGTTAGATCCAGGCTCAGGCAGAGCCATCCAACCCGGAACGAGCGGTGTGCTACGTGTGTTTAGAGCATGGTGAATTGTGGGATGAGCACCTTGTCGATGACGTGCATGATGCCATTGTCCGCGATCACGTTTGCCTGAACCACATGCCCACCATTGATCTTGATGCTTTCTCGCACAGCGGTGGTCACCGTGTCGGAAGAGATGTAGTTGAGCGCGTCTCCGTAGGTAGCGATTTCTTCCTCACCCAGTGGAACCTCCGAGACGTCCGACCACACTCTGAGCCGCTGCCCCTCGAGCGTTTTGAGGAAGAGACGATCGAGCAGGTCGTCCGCTGTATAATACCCCGGCACGATGTGATACTTGAGTACCTTGGCTAGCTTCCCAGGGTCCGCGAAAAGATTAGCCTGCTGGTCATCAGATAAGCTATCAAAGGCGGCATCCGTAGGAATGAAGATGGTGAATGGACCCGGTCCACTGAGGGTGTCAACAAGACCGGCCACGGACTCCAACCCTTTGACGTACTTGTTGTATGCGTGTTCGGCACGCGCTTTTTCGATGATGTTTGCCATGCAATGTTTCTCCTTCTTTTCTAACAAACGACATGTGAGGGTGCGGCCCTAAGTCTCTATCCTGGGAACCATCCGCATTGGCCAGGACATGTACCCGCACCAACTACTCTGTGTTCTGGATAGCGCCTCCGCCATGTGAGATCACATGGAACAGAGTCCGCTCTCCAGTATAGGGCCAAGTACTTTGAAAGCCATCACTGCAACGAATCACATTCCTTTTGGAAACCATCTTGCCGGCGGAGTGCGTTCTAACTTCGCTCAGGCGAGATGCGAGGAGCGCGCTGCGCTCAGCAGTGATACAATGTACTATATTTACAGCTTAATTGGAGCGCGTGAAAAAAAGTGTGGGAAGAGGCGTGAAATTTTTCGTGGTAAGCAATGTTCTCTCAAAGTCCATGGCGAAAAACCTGATTCAGGCAGAAATGTTTGCCTGCGATCTATACTTACTCTCCGAGTAAGCATTATCAGTGGGAAAGCATGCGAATGCCTATCGCTATCAGTACATAGAGGAGGATACCTCCTGCGACAATCATGCTCAAAGCAATGAGCCACGGGGCGAACAGCCGCAGCTTTAGCGCACAATAACCCACCATCAGATTGGTGATCTCCAGGCCAATCGTCAACCAGAGTGCCCAGCGCTGCCACGTCAACAATCCCTGTGCGCAGAGCAAGGTTACAATCCCTCCCAGGAGAAAAATCCACGCCAGAAACGCTCCTAGAACAGCGACAATAGCCCCTGGTGTAGCGTGACCATGCGAGACGTCATAGACACCTACGAAGCCTCCGAAAAAAGCAATCAAGCCTATGATGATCAGGAATATGCCGTGTATTCCTAACAAGGCTACGACGATTGCCTTCCCCGATGGAGGCTTCTAATGCGACGCTTGTAGCGATGCATCCTTCTTCGTAGGTGGACTATCTCCAAAGCAGAATCCTGGTGCTGGCGCACTTCCCAACAAGCTGCTTCAAACTCACTATCAAGGTCTTACATCTTGGGCGGGTGTATCAACTGGCGCTGCCTTTTGTCCTGGCAACAACGCTGCTTGTTGATACGGCACCTCTTCCGGCGGGAACAGTTTGGGATGTGCAAGTTCCCATCTGTGCCAGATTGCCACGATGATCTGCTGGAGGACGCCAGCAACCGGGATAGCGAGGAACCCCCCAAGCAATCCGAAGAGTTCTGCTCCTGCAAAGAGCGCGAAAATGGCCACAATGGGATGCACTCCTACGGTGCTGCTGAAAATGCGTGGTGCAAGTATCTCCCCCATGACAATCCCCAGGAGCAGCACCAGAAAAACAGCCACGATCAGCGTCACCACCCATCCCTCCGGTAGAGCTGCCAGGATGCATAGTGCCGCTATCATATAGGTTCCGATCACCGGAAGAAAGTAGAGCAGAAAAAAGAGCACTGCCAGCAAAGCAGCATACGGGACATGCAGCAGAGCAAGCACAACTCCCGTGCAGAGGGCTCCAATGAGCGCAAGCAGCAATGTACCACGAAGATACCCACCTAGACTCTGATCGAGGGTACGCAACAGGAAGGTGATTGTACCCCTCTGATTTACTGGAGTTTTGTAGCTGAGCCAGCGAATAATACGAGGGCCATCAAGGATAAAGTAGACACTGAGCGTTATCACAATGATGAAGTTGAGGATGTTGCTGAACACCCCGATCAAAAAAGGAAGCAGTCCTGAGAGCGCGCCCTGCGCTTGAGAAATGAGCTGGTTCTTGAGCTGGTCAACCTGGCCCTTGGTAATGCCAACCTTTCCCAAAAGGTCAACGACCGATTGAATCCGACGCTCTCCCGCAGGGCTCATAAGAAATTGAATAAATTTCGCGAGCGAAGCTACTTGCGGATTGAGGGAGGAAGCCACGATAAACAGAACCACAGCCAGGACACCAGCTACCAGGAGAAAGGCAACGGCGATTGCCAGAGGCCGTGTGAGGCGGCGTTGGAAAAACTGCACAAGCGGATAGATGAAGTAGGCGAACAGCGCGGAAAGCAGCAGGACAATGACCGCCGTTACGATCAATGAGATCGCGTACAGTGCAACCGATCCAATGGCTACAAACGCCAGGACCGTCAATGCGTTGATGAGCCTCTTCAGCCGGGAGCGGCCTGAAGGGGACGCATCAGTTAATGTCTTCCCGTATTCAGTTTCAGTCGTATGTTGAGACATGCCTTGTACTCCCTATTCCATGCACTTCTGGGTTGTGATATTTCGCTTAGCCAGAAACAAACGTTCCGGGAGGTTTCGCGAGCTCAAAACCACCGCTTTGTCGGAAATGATCTCAACGCCTTCTTTTCCTTCATGCTGGCCCGTGCCTCTGGCGTCTCCAGCACGCCGCGCTCTTTCAGTGGAAGATAGATACCCACGGCGAGGCCTAATAATACCCCGCCGATCAAGTAGGCACCGAGTACATCGCTGGCCCAGTGGTCTCCGAGGTAAACCCGAGAGGGGCCGATTAGCACCACGAGCGCTGCCGAGGTCGCCAAGAAGGCAGTACGCCACCAATGCCTTCCCTCGAAAAGGATGACGCCGAAGGAGAAGAGCAGTCCCCAGTACGCGATATAGGCCATCACATGGCCGCTCGGGAAGCTGTATCCTACCGCTACCTGCACGATGTGTACGAGATTGGCCGTCGGGCGTGGACGGCTGACCTGGATCTTCAGCAGAATGTTGAGGAGCAAACTGATCGTCGAAAGCCCACCAACCAGTACCGCCTCTAAACGCAAACCCTTTAGCCAGAAAAACACCGCTGTCAGGAGAACGAGGGCAGGCAGGAGGAGTGAATTCCCCGGATAGCTGATGGCGAGCATCGTGATGCGCAGCCACGGAGCGTGGTTCTGTTGAAACGAGCGTGTAATCGCTATATCGATCGGCAGAATGGGATGGACGTGAACAAACCAGGCCAGCAGTCCAAAGAGCGTGATTTGTAGCGCCAACACCTGGAGCAAGCATCCGACTGCTCTCCTGCGGCGCTGTTGAGTCTCTGGAGCGCTTCCTGCTGTTTGCTCGGTGCCTTCAGTCATTGGAAGGCGTGCCTGCTTCCGTTCGTTTTCTTCTTTGCCAGACCGCTGCATATTCCTCTCCTCATTCCACTGCATCTTTTCTTGGAGAACCGCGATCCCCGCTCACGATCCAAGCCTATGTGGAGTAGATCGCGAGCAGGATATCGCCTCTATGTTCGCTGTTCAGGCCAGGCTTGCAGCCAGGGAGCGTGTTTGGAAGTACATCACGATGTACATAATCCCAAACAAAATCGCGTAGACACCAATCAGCCAGACAACGGCGAGCAGCCCAGACGAAGGTTGGGCAGCAATCAGGATGCCGAAGATGATCGAGATGACTCCTGTTAGCGCTGTCAACACTGCGCGCCCACCGCTCATCGGATAGGCGAGTGGAGCTATAACCTCAAAAACGCCAGTCAAGATCGCCCAGGCCGCCAGTAGGTAAAGGAAAGCGAGCGCTGTGATGCCGGGCCATACCAGGGCAACCACTCCCACCAGGACCCCCAGGATGCCCTCGGCGAGGAGCCATCCCCACCCCGGGAATTCCGTGTTCCGCAGGGCTGCTACCACAGCAGTGATGCCGCTGATGACGGCAAACAAGCCAAACACGAACACCAGGATGGATAGCGTCATATTCGGCCAGACAAGCGCTATGATGCCGAATAGGACGGCGGCAATACCGCGAAACAAAAACATTGTCCGATAGTTACTCAAAACTTGTTGCATGTTGTTCCTCCTTATGAAATGACAACAAAAAAACGATACGTCGCAGTGATTAGCTGCTTCCCTCACACCCGCACACTATCTATTGGGGAAACGTTTTTGCTCTCTTCTTGCATGATAAAAGCTCTCTGTGAAAGGAAGCGTTTGCTGGTGCATAAAAAAGTATACAGGTTTCGCACTACGAGATGGATGCAAAGCGTACGCTGCTCGTAAGCTCTCTACGCAAGAGCGGTAGAGAGCGGGAGAAGTAGGTTTTCACAGTAGATTCCGGCATTTTGAGCATTCGCCCGATCTCCGAGTAGCTCAGTTGTCGGAAACAGTGCAGGTGTACGATTGAACGAAACTTTGGGGGAAGTGAAAGCATGGCCTGCTGCAGCAAACAATGCAGCTCGATCCTCTCGACTGCTTCCTCCGGCAACGGCTCAGGGTCAGTGATAGCCTCGATCGGTGACAGTTCCTCCTCCCGGTACTTCCACTCAAGCTTGGAGAAAGGAATTTCTGTCCTCCGATATCTCATGCGCAGTTCATCCACACAGCGATTACGCGCCACCTGAAACAGCCAGCCCTTGAGCGACACATCCGTCAACAGTACCGGCAAGGAACCATAGAGCTTGAGGAAGACATGTTGGAGCACATCATAAACCTGCTCACCATCTTTGATAAGGCCATTTATGTAGCTCACTAACGGACGGTGGTATCGACTTACCAGGAGCTCAAATGCGCATTGATCACCTGCTAGAGCCTGCTCAACCAGAACACCGTCCGGGACTCCTTGTCCCTCTGGCACACTATCATGCCTCGTCTGCGTATATGACATCTCCCTATCCCTTTCTGATCCTCCTGTAAGCACCAGCATCCCTGCGCAATCTATCTACCGCGATTTCACTCACGGTCACATTCAACCTCCTACAGACTGTCGGGTCCCACTTTAGCCTGGCTCAGTTGCTCCGAAGTGATGAGCGCTCCTTCCAACGTAGCCTCTTCCAGTAGAGCTTCGCGCACATCCGCACCCTGCAGGTTGGCTCCTGTCAGGTCAGCACCATTGAGATCGGCATGGCTGAGATTGGCTTCGCGTAAATCCGCATCGCTCAGATCGGCCCCAGCGAGATTGGCCCCGCTCAAATCGGCCTGGGCAAGCCTGGCCTGGCTCAGATTCGCATTATTGAGATCGGCCCGGCTCAAATTGGCAAGGCTGAGGTCTGCCCGGGCAAGATTGACTTCGCCCAGGTTGGCCTCGCTCAAGTCAACTCCGTTCAGTGTGATCGGCGTGTCGGGATGCTCTTCTCTCCATGTGTTCCAGGCGGTGGCTACCCCCTGCTTTAACAGGTCCAACTGTTGCTGATTTGCCATTGTGATTTCCCTCCTCTTCAGCGAATCTCAAAAAAGCTCTGGAAAGTTCTGCCTGGAGGTGATCTTGGAAAGTCTGGAGCAACATGTCCCCTTGCACCCCATTCACGGTCGGCCAGTAAGGTCTGCCCGCCTGCTCCTGCGTCTGATTTTCTTCCGGTCGCGCACGAAGAATTCTTTGCGAAGGCCCTGTGCAAATCTGCACCAACAGTTCCAGCCGCAACCCACCGTCCCTGCCCATTCATGGTTTCTGCTGATGCATTCCCATTGTCGGGAGCGGGATGAAGGAGGAGGGCCTCCTCTTCTCGCATGACGAGCAACACGCGTCGCTGCACGAGCCTTTGGCGGGTCGTCCCTGCCTCCTGATACACCACTTCGCGAATCATCTCGCGAGGAAATGCGTATCCATCAACCGCCTGCGATTCTTCTACCAGCGTCGCCTCACACAGCAATCCTCTGCGCAGTAGTTCCTCAAGGGCACGCAACCCCTCTTGCTCATCGAGCTGGGCCACCACAATGAGATGCTCGAAGGTAAGTCCTTGTCCCAGAACCGCACCGACCACCAGTAATGTCCAGGCTGTTTGAGTGAGCCGAGCGAGTTGGAAGCGGATCAGTTCACGCACGCTCGCGGGGATCAGCTCACCTACCGGTGTCTGCGCCAGCAGCCCGGTCAAGAGCACCAGCCCCCAGGAGCCATTCTCCTGAAGCGAAGGAACGATAATCTCGCGCGCGAGCAACCCTTTGAGGGTCTCGACCAGGTAAAGCGGCTGTCCACGAGTCTGAAAATAGAGCCAGTTGGCGAAAGCCACTAGAGCATCTCGAGAGAGTGAGGCTTCCCCATGCTGGGAGCCTCTTTCGAGTGGGCTGGTGTTCTCCACCTCGAGTGGCTGCTCTGCCCACGCAAGCTCCTGCACGAAGCGCTGCGTCTCTTCTTGTGAGAAAGCGGCGAGTTCCAGCACGGTCAACGGAATGCGCGTTCGCTTGAGGGCCATCAACCAGGTGGACTGCGCGACGGTGCAGCTCTCGGCTCCTGTACGCAGGTTGAGCAGGAGCAGTACCGGAGCAGGCTGCTCGGCGAGGCTCCGCGCGAGGTAGAGCAGCAGGTCGAGCGTCGCTGTGTCTGCCCACTGCATATCATCGAGCAAGAGCACCAGGGGATGTCGAGCAGCCCATACCTGAACGAGGCGGGCTGTGGCCTCAAATAAGCGATTATGTCCGAGCGCCTCATCCGTCGAGGGAACGGGCAGATCGGGATAGCGGTCGCGCAGTTCGGGTAGCAAGCGGGAGAGTTCGGCCAGCCAGGCATCGCTGAGCAGATCATCTGTGGCACCTTCCTGCTCCATTTGGCGGCGCAGGACATCGATGAGTGGCTGGTACGGGAGCCGCCTCCCGGTTTGCAGGGCTCTCCCCACCGCCACATCGGCTCCCTGTGCCTGTGCCCAGCGGACAAATTCGGTGGCCAGGCGTGACTTTCCAATACCCGTCTCCCCCTGGAGCAGGACGAACTGAGGCTGACCCTCATACATGCGCTGGTAGCACTCGATCAAGGTGCCGAATTCTGCCGTTCTTCCCAGGAATGGGCCGTCCAGCAGGTTCGCCGGTGGCAGCCCTGGTGAAGTTTGAGATGGCCGAAGACTGCGAACCTGAGGCGCTCGTACAGGAGCGGTGTGGCGAATGCGTTTGGCCAAAGCTACGGTCTCGGGTTCCGGCTCGACTTGCAACTGGTCGGCCAACACGGCTCGACAGTTGGCGTAGGCTCTTAAAGCCCCAATGCGATCCCCCCGGGAGAAGCGCAGTCGCATCAGGCGCCGGTAACCCTCTTCATTGAGTGGATCGAAGCCTAACCAGCGGGTCACGGTCTCGATGGCGCGCTCCCCATCACCTGCCTGTTCGTACAGCATCGACAATGCATCAAAGAGCTGGTGGACTCGCAGGTGCCGGTACTCTCGTTGTTGGCGAGTCCAATCATCGAAGAATTGCGAGTCGCGCAGCGTGAAGCCAGCCAGAAACGGACCGCTAGCCTGGCGCGTGGCTTGCTCGAGCTGCGCCAGAAACTCTCCACCAGCCTCGCCCACCAGCGGCGGAGTCCCACGCCCTACCTGCTTGCTGGCAGATTCGACAAGTTGGAGGTCAAGGATCAGCGGACTGCCCTGATCGAATCCTAGCGTATCGCGCTCGACCAGCAGGTGAGTCTGCTCGCCTGGTCCGTGGGAGCGCTCAAGGAGCTTACGCAGCTCGAGAAGAGTAGCCCGTAAGGCTGCTCGCCCGTGCTCGGCGTCCAGCTCCGGCCAAAACGATTCGGATAGTGTTTTGCGCGGGTGCATTCCACCTTCCACAGCCAGGTAGACGAGCAGGGCCAGTGCCTTGCGCGTCGGGAAGGTGAGCGTGCGCTCACCATGCTTCACTACTGGTGTACCAAGCAGCGATAACTGTAACTGGCTCATAAACTGCTCCTGTTGTCGACTAGACGTGAGACGATAAACGATAGATACTGTTTCTGTCCCATACCCAATCCTCCCTGGCGCATGCGCCATGACCATGGTTTAGCTTTGCAGGCGACCCT
>WNGG01009100.1_pt1 | contig 10867 bp, 10 predicted proteins | sample 5400661 | NCBI WGS metagenome assembly WNGG01 (sample SAMN13153372, study PRJNA577476) | soil metagenome | isolation source: 100 cm soil or saprolite under Garry oak tree replicate 1 | place: USA:California | collected 2016-06-15 | reverse complement strand
ACCTCCTGGGTGAGGATGAGCTTCATCGGCGTACCGCTCATCGGTCCGCGACCTCCCTCGGCATCAGCGTGCCGTGCTCGTGTACGGCAGCAGCGCCATCTCGCGGGCGTTCTTGATCGCAGTGGCGACGTCGCGCTGGTGCTGCGTGCAGTTGCCGGAAACCCGCCGTGCCCGGATCTTGCCGCGGTCCGAGATGAACTTGCGCAGCAGCCCGGTGTCCTTGTAGTCCACGTGGGCGATCTTCTCCTGGCAGAACAGGCAGACTTTCTTCTTGGGCTTGCGAATCGGTGGCTTGGCCATCGTGGTGCTCCTTGGCAGAGCCCCGCCGAAGCGGGGATGGTCGTCTTATCGGGGATGGTCGTCTTAGCGGGGGCGGAGAGAGGTAACGGCAGGCCGGCCCGGCAGCAGCCGGGTCACCGGCCGCCTAGGTCAGAACGGCGGCTCGTCGGTAAATCCGCCGTCGCCCGCCGACCCGCCGCGGGCGTCCGATGCCCACGGATCGTCGGCGGGGCGCCCGCCGCCTCCACCATACCCGCCCTGGCCGCCCTGACCGCTCTGGCTGCCCTGGCCGCCGCCGAAGCCGCCGCCGGTGGACCGCTGCGACTTGGTGACCTTGGCGGAGGCGTTGCGCAGCGACGGGCCGACCTCGTCGACCTCGATCTCGTAGACCGTGCGCTTCTCGCCTTCCTTGGTCTCGTACGAGCGCTGCCGCAGGCGGCCCTGGACGATGACCCGCATCCCCCGCTGGAGGGACTCGGCGACGTTCTCGGCGGCCTGCCGCCAGACATTGCAGGAAAGGAACAGCGAGTCGCCGTCCTTCCACTCGTTCGTGTTCCGGTCCATATACCTCGGGGTCGACGCGACCCGGAACGTGGCCACGGCCTGGCCGGTCGGTGTGTAGCGGAGCTCAGGGTCGGCGACGAGGTTGCCGACGACGGTGATCGCTGTGTCGCCTGCTGCCATCGGGATACTCCCGGTCTTTCTGGTGGGTGGGTTCAGGGCCCGGCCGCGCCGAGCTAGCTCAGCGCTTATCGGGGCGCAGGATCTTGGTCCGCAGGATCGCCTCGTTCAGGTTCAGCTGGCGGTCAAGCTCCTTGACGGTGTCGGGCTCTGCTGTCATGTCTATAACTGTATAGATACCCTCGGACTTTTTATCGATTTCGTAGGCGAGCCTGCGGCGACCCCAGACGTCAATCTTGTCGACGACGCCGCCGGCCGTGGTCACCACCTTGAGGAACTGCTCAAGCGACGGCTGGACAGTGCGCTCCTCAAGCGAGGAATCAAGGATGATCATCATCTCGTAGCGGCGCATGCGCGTACCCGCCTCCTCTGGACTGACGCGGTCACGGTCTCTCCGTGACAGGAGGGGCCGCGCGCGCCCGGACGGCGAGCATGCGCGGCCGGGTCAGCTTACCAGGGCCGGCCACGCAGGCTGCCAGCGATGAAAACCGGCACCCATTGGGGTAACGGGCCGGCTCCGGTACTCTCTCAGGAATTGCGGCCCGGCCCGTGGCCAGGCGCCAGGATTCCGATCCGGTGGCGGCGGGAACCACCCGGGGTGACAGATGACCGTGCAGCACCCTCCGAGGGGGTGGCAGCAGTGCCTGAAACGACCGACGCCGGCGGTGGCCGGCCGGGCATTGCCCCGTCCGGCTTGGCATCGCCCGGCGTCGCGCCTGGCCCGGCCGGCGAATGGCGTCCCATGCAGCTCGGCCTGACCGTTTTTACCTTGCTGGCCGGCATCGTCGCGTTCGCCACCGGCCTGATCGTGCGGCAGCACCTGGCCGCGACGGTGCTGGGCGGGGCCGGCATGGTGGTCGGCCTGTACATGCAGATGATCTCGGCTACCAGGACGCAGCGGATCTTCCTGATGGCCGGCGTGGTGCCCGCCTTCGTCGGCGTGTGCCTCGGCCTCGCGCACGGCGGCTTCGGCTAATCCCGCTTGCCTTCCCAGAGATGGCTAATCCGGCTTCCCTGCCCAGAGATGGCTAATCCGGCTTCCCTTCCCAGAGATCTTGGAGACTTTGGGGTGCTGGAGCACCGCAAAGTCTCCAAGATCAAGCCTGCCGGGCCCGCCACGGGCAGGATGCGGCCGGACGGCCGGGCGTGACCGGGGACGTGGCCGGACAGCCGGGCCCGGCAGGGCGGGATGCGGCCGGACGGCCGGACGTGACCGGGGACATGGCCGGACAGCCGGGCCCGGCGCGGGCGGGGATGCGGCGGGAGCAGGGCGCGGGCTGCTCGGCGGGCTTGATGCGCACTAGGCTCGGGGCATGGTGCGCATAGGAGCTCATCTCCATGACGGCGACCCGCTGGCGGAGGCCCAGGCCATGGGCGCCGACGCCGTCCAGTTCTTCCTCGGTGACCCGCAGGGCTGGAAGGCGCCGGTGTTTCCCGGCGAGCCGGCCGAGCTGCGCTCGGCCTTTGCTGACGCCGGCGTGGATGCCTACATCCACTCGCCGTACGGGATCAACGTCGCCTCGCCCAACAACAGGATCCGGATCCCGAGCAGGAAGCTGCTCGCCCAGCAACTCGAGGCGGCCGCGGCGATCGGCGCCAAAGGTCTGATCGTGCACGGCGGGCACGTCACCGCCGGGGTCGATCCGCGGGAAGGCTACGACAGCTGGCGCAAGGCGATCGAGCGGATCGACCGGCCGCTGCCGATGCTGATCGAGAACACGGCGGGCGGGGACGGCGCGATGGCCCGCAGCCTGGAGGCGATCGCCCGGCTGTGGGACGCGGTCACCGCGGGCGCCGCCGACGGCAGCGGCGAGGTGGGATTCTGCCTGGACACCTGCCATGCGAATTCGGCCGGCGAGGACCTGGCCGACATCGTGGACCGGGTCAAGGCGATCACCGGCCGCATCGACCTGGTGCACTGCAACAACTCGCGGGACGAGTTCGGCTCCGGGCGGGACAGGCACGCGGGCCTGACGTCCGGCACCATCAACCCGTCGCTCATCCTCGGCGTGGTGCGGGCGGCCGGCGCCCCGGTCATCTGCGAGACTCCGGATCCGGCCGCGGACATCCGCTGGCTCCGCGGCCAGCTGGCCGGCTGACGCTCAGCCCGGCATGCCCGGCTGATACCAGCCCAGCCGTGCGCCGCGAGGCCAGGGCCAGGGCCAGGGCCAGGGCCAGGGCCAGGGCCAGATATGCCGCCCCAGCCGTGCGTCGGCCGCGAGGCCGGAGCGAGGCCGGAGCCAGATATGCCGCGCCGCGTCAGGGCCCGCGGCTGAACGAGGTAGTCGGGCTCGGGCTCACGCTCACCGTCGGGGTCGGGAAGGTCGGGACCGGACTCGGGGTCGGGGTCGGGCACCCCTTCTTGCCGAAGAACTTGCAGTGCCGGCCCGGCACCGGGGTAGGCGGCGGGGATGGCTTCGGGTGCATGGGCATGCGCGGAATCTGTACCCACTTGCTGCCGGTGAACGGTGGCGTGGGGAACTGCCTGATCGGCAGCTGGGCGAATTCCTTCATGGCGAACGCGTGCCAGATCATCGCGGCCCAGGTGCCGCCGAAACCGCCCTGGCTGAGCCCGCCGAGCAGGTTCAGCGTCTGGGTGGTGTGGTCGGACTGGTTCTGGGTGAAGATGCCGACGGCCAGCGTGTACTGCGGGATCGCGCCGATGAAGAAGGCGGACTGCGCGGTGTTCGTGGTTCCCGTCTTGCCGATGATCGGCCGGCCGTCGCTCATGGTCGCGTTCGGGTACCCCGTGCCGCCCGGCTTGGTGTCGAAGGACAGCGCGTAGTCGATATCAGCGGCCTGGCCCTCCGGCAGCACGGAGTTCTTCACGACCTTCACCGGGACCGGGCCGTTGGGTGACGTGATCTTGCTGATCACGTGCTGGGTGGTGTCCACGCCGCCGGCCGCGAAGGTGGAGAACGTGTTGGCCTGCTCGGCAACCGTCAGCGACGCCTGGCCGAGCGCCATGCCGACCCCGCCAACCTCGTTGTTGAGGCCGGACAGCTTCGCGTTCACGCCGAACCTCTTCGCCATTTTCACGACGTTCCGGGTGCCGACCCGGTGGGCCAGGTCGGCGAAGGCGGTGTTGGAGGAGACGGCGGCGGCCTTGGCTGTGGTGATGGGCCCGTAGTTCTCGGCCGGATCCGGCAGGTTGTACCAGCCGACCGGGTCAGCGGGCTTGCTCTGGCTGGACAAGGTCATGCGATCGGCCAGGGTGCTGTCCGGCGGGATCCAGATCGGGGCGAAGCCGTTGAGTACGCTCGTCCGCACGTTCATGCCCTGCTCGACTGCGGTGGCGAGCACGTACGGCTTGAACGAGGAGCCGACCTGGTTCCGGCTCTGCAGCGCCATGTTGTACTGGCACTGGATCCGCTTGCAGCGGCGCGGGCTCATGCCGTAGTCCGGCCCCGCGTACATGGCCAGGATCGCGCCGGTCTTCGGCTGCTGCAGCACGGCGCCGATGTGCGCGTAGCGCGGCAGGGCGCGGCCGCCCGCGGCCATCGCGTGCTTTTCCTCCGCCACCGTCTGGTACAGCACCCGCATCATGTGCTGGCTGAAGGTAGTGACGACCTTCAGCCCGCCGGTGAAGATCTCCCGCTGGGTGTAGTGGTACCTGGTCTGGAGCTCGGTCTCCACTGCCTGCATGATGTAGCCGCGGTAGCCGGTCCAGCCGTTGTTGCGCTGGCCCTTGACGACCTTCGGGAATTTCATGCTGGCCATCTGCTGCTGGGTGATGGCGCCGTCGCGGACCATGTTGGCGAGGACGTACTTCCAGCGGGCCACCAGCGGCGCGTATCCCGGGGTATGCGGCGTCGGGTCGAAGAAGCCCGGCTGGTTGATCATGGCGGCGAGCATGGCGGACTGCGCGATGTCCAGCTTTATGGCCGGCTTGCCGAAGTAGGTCTGCGCGGCCGCGCCGACACCATACGCGCTGTCGCCGAGGTAGATCGTGTTCAGGTACTGGGTCAGGATCCAGTCCTTGGATTCTGAGTGGGAGAGCTTGATCGCGACGAAGATCTCCTTCAGCTTGCGGCTGAGCGTCTGGTTCGTCCCGATGTCGGAGTAGTAGTTCCTGGCGAACTGCTGCGTGATCGTGGATCCGCCCTGGAACTGGCCGCCGGTGAGGTCCTCGTAGGCGGCGCGGACGATGCCGGTCGGCGAGACGCCGCCCTCGGTGTAGAAATGCCGGTCCTCGGCGGCTATCACGGCCTGCTTGAGGATGTTGGGGATCTGGCCGGCCTGCAGCATCTGCCGGTTCGTGCCGGTGCTGAAGGTCCCCACCTGGGTCTTGCCGTTGCTGAAGTAGACCACCGACGACTGCTGGAGCGCCGCCTCGGATGCCTCGGTGGGCAGCGGGGTGTGCGCGTAGGTGATGAAGAACGCGATCACGACGAGCACCACCGTGGCCGCGCCGGTCGCGCCGAGGACGGCCAGCGCCTTGCGCCAGGTCCAGTGCCGCCACCAGCTCCCCTTGATCCGGGGAGGCCGGCCGTCGTAGCCGTCGTAGCCGTCGCCGGGGCCGCCCGGCCCGCCGTAGCCGGAGCCGCGGCGCCGGTCCGCGAGGCGCTCCCTGATGCCGGTGCGGTCAATGGCCCGCTCGCGCAGCCCGGTGGCGCTGCGGCCGCCCGGCCCGCCGTAGTCGCCCGGCGCGCCGTACCCGCCGGGCAGGTCGTAGCCGCCGGGGGCGTCATGGCTGGCCAGGTCGTGGTATCCGGCGGCGGCGCCGATGCCGCCCGCGGCGCCGCCGGCCGCGCGGCCGTGCCTGCCGGGTCCGGCGTGACGGCTGCCGCGGCCGGACTCGCCCGGGCCTGCGTATCCGCGGCCGCCGCCGGCCGCCGGGTCTCGGCCGGCATCGGGGCGGCCGGGCTTGCCGCTCCGGTAGCCGTCCCGCCCGCGGTATCCGTCCGCCGGGCCGAATCCGTTCGCGGCGCCTGAGCCGTTCGCGGCGCCGTAACCGGATGCGCCGTAGCCGCCGGACGCGGCTCGGCCGCTGATGGAACGGCGACGGCGCGGGCCCGCGTCGTACCGGCCGGATGCGGCCGTGAAGCCGGGGTCGCGGTCCCGGCGGGACTGGCGGCCCTGCCGGTCACCCAGGTCCTGGCCGGCCAGCCACTGCGGCCCGGCGCCCTGGGCCGCCGGGCCGGACCTGCCGGTCATGCCGCGGTCCGCCCCTCTCGCTGTTCCCCTGCGGCCGCGCCCTGAGCCGCGGCGGGTGCCGCCGCCCGGCGCGCCGCCGCCCTGCCCGCCGCCGCGGGGAGATTCCGGCCCGAAGTCCGGGCGGCCGGGCGCCGCGCGGTCGCTGCCGCGCCTCCGGCCGCCGGGGTCCTGCTCGGCGCGGGCACTGCGTCCCAGCCAGAAGCCGCCGCCTGAATCTGGCATCTGCCAGTTCGGCCCGGCAAAGTCTGGATTACTCACGCGTCCTCGCTGATCGGGGTAGGCAGTCTCGGGCGAGCAACGGGTGCCGCCGGGAACTCACCGTACCCGGCGACTGGCGTCCTCCCGGCGCGTTGAGATGACTTCCATCCGCACCGCCTACGTGGCCGCGGAAACCGGCCGGCCGTTTGAGCGGCCCATTCCTCACTCGCCGGCGCGGGCTCGCCGACCGCGCCTGGCAGGCTGCTCGCCCGTGCCGAGTACGTACGACGACGCGAGATGATTCCAGGAACAACTCTGACAGACCTCGACGACATAGACGCGGAATTCACCGTATTCCATCGCCATTTCGGCCAATTCCGGTGCTTGCTTCACGCGCCCCTCATAGCGTCCGAGTTCGTCTCCGTACACGTACGTGACGTGGGTGAGCCTGGTTTTCCGGCATATCGGGCAGGCGGTCTCGGTCGGCTCACCGTGGAACTTCGCCGCCCGCAGCAGATACGGGTGGGCGTCGCAGACGTCGGTCACGGTCGTGCGACCTGCGAACACGGACGCAAGCGTCGCGCGCCGCGCGAGACCGTAGTCGACGACCGATCGCCTCATGCTCGACAGGTTACGACGGAATAACGCTGGCGCCGAGTCCGGGATCACCCTTCCCGGCCGGCCGGGCCGGCCGGCCCGGCCCGGCGCCCGGCCGCTGGCGGGCCGGTGAACGCGCAGTTGCGCCGCGCGGTCCTAGGACATATCTTGGCGATGTATCGGTTCGATACATCGGTTCGAGACACTGTGGTATCGGATCCCGGAACCAGCGGATGCTAGTCCCCCGAGCAGCAGGGAAGCGAGGCGAGCATGAGCAGTCAGCGGTCGGGCGTGCTTGAGCTCGCCGTGCTCGGGCTGCTGCACGACACGCCCATGCACGGCTACGAGCTGCGTAAGCGGCTCAACGCCGTGCTCGGCGCGTTCCGCGCGTTCGGGTACGGGTCGCTGTACCCCTGCCTGAAGGGGCTCCTTGAGCAGGGGCTGATCGCCGAGGACGCGATCCCCGGCGCGCCCAAGCCGCTGGCCGGGCGCCGGTCGAAGATCGTGTACCGGCTGACGGCCGACGGCAAGGAGCGGCTGCAGGACTTGCTCTCCCAGTCCGGCCCGGCGGCCTGGGAGGACGACGGGTTCGGCGTGCACTTCGCCTTTTTCGGCCAGACCAGGGCGGACATCAGGCTGCGGATCCTGGAGGGCCGCCGGTCCAGGCTGGAGGAGCGGCTGGAAAGCTTCCGCGCGGCCGTGTCGCGGACGCGGGAGCGGCTGGACAGCTACACCCTCGAGCTGCAGCGGCACGGCCTGGAATCGGTCGAGCGGGAAGTCCGCTGGCTTAACGAGCTGATCGCCTCGGAGCGGCAGTCGGACGCCGAGTCCGCCCGCCGCCCCGGAGGGCAAATGCAGAGCGGCCCGGCGGGCACCGCTGGCTAGGCGCCGGCGGCGTGCGCCGCTGGGCGGCAGAAGATAAGGAGTAGTCCCCATGGGTTCGGTACGGGTAGCGATCGTCGGCGTGGGCAACTGCGCGAGCTCCCTCGTCCAGGGCGTCGAGTACTACAAGGACGCCGACCCGGCGAGCCGAGTGCCTGGCCTCATGCACGTCCGGTTCGGCCCGTATCACGTCAGCGACATCGAGTTCGTCGCCGCGTTCGACGTGGATGCCAAGAAGGTGGGCCGTGACATCGCCGAGGCGATCGTCGCGAGCGAGAACAACACCATCAAGATCTGCGACGTGGCGCCGACCGGCGTCGCCGTACAGCGCGGCCCGACCATGGACGGCCTCGGCGAGTACTACCTGCAGACCATCACCGAGTCGGACGAGCAGCCGGCCGACGTCGTGGCCGCGCTCCGGGAATCGCAGGCCGACGTGCTGGTGTCCTACCTGCCGGTCGGCTCCGAGCAGGCGGACCGCTACTACGCGCAGTGCGCGATCGACGCCGGCGTCGCGTTCGTCAACGCGCTGCCCGTCTTCATCGCGTCCGACCCGCAGTGGGCCGCCAAGTTCACCGAGGCCGGCGTCCCGATCATCGGCGACGACATCAAGTCCCAGGTAGGCGCGACGATCACGCACCGGGTGCTGGCCAAGCTGTTCGAGGACCGCGGCGTCGAGCTACTGCGCACGTACCAGCTGAACTTCGGCGGGAACATGGACTTCATGAACATGCTGGAGCGCAAGCGGCTGCAGTCGAAGAAGGTGTCCAAGACGCAGTCCGTCACCTCGCAGATCCCGCATGAGATGGAGCGCGCCGCCGTGCACATCGGCCCGTCTGACCACGTGCCGTGGCTGGATGACCGCAAGTGGGCCTATGTCCGGCTGGAGGGCCGCGCCTTCGGCGACGTCCCGCTGAACATGGAGTACAAGCTGGAGGTCTGGGACTCGCCGAACTCAGCCGGCGTGATCATCGACGCGGTCCGGGCTGCCAAGATCGCCAAGGACCGCGGCATCGGCGGCCCGGTGCTGTCGGCCGCCTCGTACTTCATGAAGTCACCGCCCGAGCAGTACAGCGACGACACTGCCCGCGAGCTTGTGGACAAGTTCATCCGCGGCGAAGTCGAGCGCTGACCCCGGGCGCCGGCCCCGGCGGCGGGCCGACCGGGAAGCGGGACGCGGGCCGGCCATCGGGGCCGGCCCGGGCAGATCCGCCGTAGGCTGAGGACGTGCGCCTCCTGGCAGGCCGCCGCGGCACGCAGGCGGCATAAAGCCGTGCAGTCACCTTTTGTCGCCGACCTGCGCCTCGTGCTCGCCGAGCGCAACTTCCGGCGGCTGTTCGCTACCCGCCTCATCTCGCAGACTGGTGACGGGGTCTTCAACGCCGGCCTCGCCGCCTACGTGTTCTTCTCCGCGCAGATCTTCCCCAACCCGCTGGCGGCGGCCGAGGCGTTCGCCGTCCTCTACCTGCCTTACTCGCTGGCCGGCCCGTTCGCCGGCGTTTTCATCGACCGCTGGCAGCGCCGCCAGATCCTGCTCTGGTCGGCCGTCGTCCGCGCGGTCTTCGTTGCCGCCACGGCCGCCTGCATCGCCTCCGGCACGCTGGGGCTGCCGCTGTACCTGGCCGCGCTCGCGGTGCTCGGGGTGAACCGGTTCTTCCTGTCCGCGCTGTCCGCGGCCCTGCCGCACGTGGTCGCCGAGGACAAGCTGGTGATGGCGAACTCGGTGGCGCCGACGTCCGGCACGATCGTCGCGTTCGCCGGAGGGCTGGCCGGGCTCGGGCTGCACTACGCGCTGGGCGGCGGCCACGGCGGCTCCGCGGTCACCCTGCTCGCGGCGGGTGCCTGCTACCTGGCCGCGGGAGCGGCGGCACTGAAGATGCGCCGCGGGCTGCTCGGCCCGGACCGCGAGGCTGGCGACCCCGGGCCGGCCGGGCTCGGGCATGAACTCGCGCTGGTGGTGGCCGGCCTGGCGGCCGGGGTCCGGCATGTCAGCAGCCGCCGGCAGGCCAGCGCGGCGCTGGCGGCGACCGGGAGCCACCGGTTCCTTTACGGGATCTTGCTGCTCATGTCGATCCTGCTGTACCGCAACTACTTCTATCCGTCCGGTAACGGAAACACCGCGCTCAGCCACTTTTCTCTGCTGGTCATCACCTCTGCGGTCGGTTACGGCACCGCGGCGCTGGTAACCCCGGTCGTCACCAGGCGGCTCGCCAAGCCGGCCTGGATCGCCACCCTGCTGGCGGCCGGCGGGATCCTGACCGGCCTGCTCGGCGCGAGCTTCCGGCAGGTGCCGTTCCTGATCATCGGGTTCGCGCTCGGCCTGGCCGCCCAGGGGGTGGCGATCTGCACGGCGACGATCCTGCAGCAGCAGGTCGCCGATGAGTTCCGCGGCCGGGTGTTCTCGATCAACGACATGCTCTTCAACACGACATTCGTGCTCGGCGCCGCCGTCTCCGCGCTGTTCATGCCGGTGAACGGCAAGTCCTACCCGATGCTCGCGGTGGTGGCGGCCGGCTACCTGCTGGCCGCGGGCGGCTACCTGCTGGCCAGCCGTCAGCCCGACCCGGCGCCGGGCACCGTCAGCCCCTCGCCGGCGGCCCAGCGCAGCAGTTCCTGAACGGCCCGCTCGCGGCCGAGCGGGCCGTGCTCCACCCGCAGCTCGAGCAGGTGCGCGTATGCCTTGCCGACGAGCGGGCCGGGCGGGATGCCGAGGATCTGCATGATCTCGTTGCCGTTCAGGTCCGGGCGCAGCCGCGCCAGCTCCTCCTGGCTGGCCAGGACCGCGATGCGCCGTTCCAGGTCGTCGTAGGACCGGGCCAGCCGCTTTGCCTTCGCCTGGTTCCGCGTGGTGCAGTCGGCCCTGGTGAGGGCGTGCAGGCGAGCGAGCAGCGGGCCGGCGTCCGTGACGTACCGGCGCACCGCCGAGTCCGTCCACTCGCCTGACCCGTAGCCGTGAAACCGCAGGTGCAGCTCGATCAGCCGGGAGACATCCGTTACCAATTCCCTAGAGAACCGCAGCGCGGACAGCCGTGACCTGGCCAGCTGAGCGCCGACCACCTCGTGGTGGTGGAAG
>WNGG01015941.1_pt1 | contig 10868 bp, 7 predicted proteins | sample 5400661 | NCBI WGS metagenome assembly WNGG01 (sample SAMN13153372, study PRJNA577476) | soil metagenome | isolation source: 100 cm soil or saprolite under Garry oak tree replicate 1 | place: USA:California | collected 2016-06-15 | reverse complement strand
TAATCGGGATAATCCACCGATTCTTCCGACCAGGTTCCGACATCGTCAAGAGTGTAGCCCGCCTGTTCGAGGTAATTCCTGATCGTTTCTTTAATGTGATAGCCAGCGTGGTCTGCGCCGAGCGCGATCCGCGGCTTCGCGGTGGTTTCTGCCATGCGGGGGTCCAGGTGCGATTCTAGCGGAATCGCAGGGGGATTTCCATTCGCGGGAACAGCATTCTCCACGCCTGGCTCATGCAGGCCGTCGGGCACGGAAACGGAAGGCGCGCGGGCCAACATCCACATGGATGTCAGCGAACCCGGCAGCTTCCAAGCGCGGCGCGAAGGTGCGCGGATCTACCAAAACCAAAGTGTCAAAAAGGTGGAGCATGCCGAAGAAACGCCTGTTGAGGCTGTCGATTCCCGCAAACGTTCCGCCGGGGCGAAGCACCCGGGCAGCTTCAGCCAGGAGGCGGTCCTGGAGGGCTGCCGATGGAACGTGGTGCAGCATGGTGAAGCTCACGACCCCGTCGAAGGTCCCGCCAGCCAGCGACATGGCAGTGGCGTCTTCGCAGAGCACGCGAACATTTTGACGCACCATGCGGCGGGCCAGGGAATCAGCGAGAGCGCGGTCAATTTCAACGCAGGTGAGGCGCGCGACGCGGGTACGGAGTAGATCCGTGGTGATTCCCGGGCCGGGACCGATTTCGAGGACGTTCGACCCCAACTCAACGCCGTCAAGAGCCCAGGGTAGTAGCTGGGTTTCGACAGTCTTCCTCCAGTAGTTGGAGCGGCACAGCCAGCGGTGAATCAGGTTCATGGTCGTCGAAGCGGATCAGACATATTCGTGCTCGGCGGCGCAGAGGGCGCGGTAATGCCGAAAGGCCGCGCACTCATTTTCAAGGCCGAGGAAAGTCCGGAGTCTGCAGCCGCGAAGACAGTGCGCGAGTATTTTAGCGCGGCTGAACGCTTCTGCGCCGCTTGAATCAGTTTTTCCGCCGTAGCCTCATCGAAGCTCTCCACCACAACCAACAGATCGCCTTGTTGTGCGATGAAGATTGGGCCATCGGAGCTCGTGTATTTATCTCTTCCCGAATTGTTGCCCTGAGACGGGGCGCGTTCGAGCTTGCCGTAGCGTTGCGCGAGGCCAGAGGCATAGATCTTGGCGAACTCCTGGGCCGACTTTTCATTCGACCACCTGGACACGTAAAAAAGACCGATGTGGGCTGAAGAATTCGGGTCCGCCGGCTTCACTCCTTTGCGGCCCGCGGCGTAGTAGGACCCGCCACCCCACTCGCGGCTGAGACGAGACGCCGTTTCTTCGTTGGCGTATTGCTTCAGCAGGATTTTTACATCCAATTCGCCTACGGCCCCGGCGTCGAACGGTTCGAAATCTCTCTTCAGAAAATCCAGGTCCGGCAGGGTGAGTGGAGAGACGCGGCGCCCGGCAAGATACTCCTCGGGCTCCAGAATCTCACGCGAGGTCTGGGGCATGCGTTCGAGCACCCCGGAAAAGGCAAGTTTCTTGCCCCCCTTCGTAAGCAGCACCTGGATGAATTTCATCCCTTGCGTATAAGGGAAAGTGAGTTCCTCCTTCAGCAACAGAGGAGCGCTGGCGAACAAAGGGCTCTCGTCGCCTTGTTCCATCTGCGACGTCATCATATCCACGAACTTCGGTGAGTTCTCAACGCTGCGGCCGGCGGGGGCCAAAATGTAGTCCACCAAGACGATCATGGCCTGGCCTTCCAGCACCGCAGTGCGGCAGCCGGATTCTTCGTCAATCTGGATCAGCGCGTTGGGGTCAGTGGGGCCGCGTCTTTCAATCTCTTCGGTTGCTTTCATCATTTTGCCGAGATCGAAGCTTTGGTCCTGCAGGGCGTGCGTCAGTTCGTGAGCCATGACCGGCTTCTGCTCGTCCCATGGGACCCAGTCGAGAAGATTCATCGTCTTGGATTTCGGGTCATAGAAGCCGGCAATCTGCTCCCCCAAGAGCCGGACAAGAAAGTTGTGCAGGTCAAACGTGCGAGGCAGAAGGCCGAATTTTTTCAGGACCAACTCCGAACGTTCGAAGCGGATGCGGTCTACATCTTCCTGAAACTTGTCCTCGACGTATTTTTCGACCTGGGCGCGGCTCAGCATGGCCTTCTTGACCGGAGTTTTCAAAGGGAGCAGCGAGTCTTTGCTGGCAAACTGCAGGATTTCGTCAACGGATTGAAATAACTCCTTGGCCTGTTCCGGGCTGATTTTGCGTTCGTTTGCGGAGTCCGCCGCACCCGCCCGGACAGGCGGCGGAGGCGGCTGCTGTGGCTGCGGCGACTGTGCGGTGACGCACGGAAGCGCGAAGAAAAGCAGCAGAAAGAGGAGAATTACTTTTTTCGTCAAGAGATGCCTGCACTCCAGGGAATTTCCCGCAAGCGCTTACTGTACGCTTCTTCGGTCTCCGGCGCTGTATTTGGTTTGGAGATTGTGCCAGGGATGATATTGGGGAGGAGACGCGAGCCCCGCGTTGTCTTTCCGCAGTTCATTGACAAGGGCATAGGCGTCCGATACGCTTCATCGTTTACAGTTTGCAAAATCTCTTCGGCTGAGGAGACTGCCCCGCAGAACCCATGGGTGACCAGAAACTACCGTCGCGCGCCGAAGATTTCTCGGAGTGGTATAACCAGGTCGTGCTGCGCGCCGAACTGGCCGACTACGCGCCCGTACGCGGGTGCATGATCGTGCGGCCGTATGGCTGGGCTCTCTGGGAAAACATCACGGCGGCTCTTGACCGGCGATTCAAGGCCACCGGTCATATGAACGCAGCGTTTCCGCTGCTGATTCCACGGAGCTTCATTGACAAGGAACAGTCGCACGTGGCGGGGTTTTCGCCAGAGCTGGCGGTGGTGACGCACGGCGGCGGGGAAAAACTCGAAGAGCCGCTGGTGATTCGCCCCACGTCGGAGACGATCGTGGGGCACGCCTACGCGAAGTGGATCCAGTCGTACCGCGACCTGCCGGTGCTGATCAACCAGTGGAATAGCGTCGTGCGCTGGGAATTGCGCACGAAGTTGTTCCTGCGCACTCTGGAATTCTTTTGGCAAGAAGGTCACACAGCTCACGCGACAGCTTCTGAAGCCGAAGCGGAGACGCGCCAGATGGTGGACGTGTATGTGGATTTCGCCATGAAGGATGCGGCTGTTCCGGTGATCCCCGGCCGCAAGTCGGAAGCGGAGAAATTTGCCGGAGCCGATGTCACCTATGCGCTCGAGGCCATGATGGGGGATGGGAAAGCGCTACAGTTCTGCACATCGCACAACCTCGGGCAGAATTTTGCGAAAGCCTTTGAGATTCGTTATCTCGACAAGACCGGGCAGCTCCAGCATTGTTGGACAACTTCCTGGGGGCTTTCCACGCGCGTCGTGGGCGCCATCATCATGGTGCACGGGGACGACCAGGGGTTGATCCTGCCGCCCAAGCTCGCTCCGTACCAAGCTGTGATCGTCCCGATCTTCAAGAGCGATGAAGAGAAGGCCCAGGTCATGGAAGCAGCAAGAAGGATCCGGGCCGAACTGCTGAACGCGGAAGTCCGCGTCACGATGGACGAGCGCGAAGGCGTGAGCCCGGGCTTTAAGTTCAACGACTGGGAGATGCGCGGCGTGCCTCTGCGGATCGAGCTTGGGCCCAAGGATGTTGCCAAAGGGAGCGTGGTTCTGGCGCGTCGCGACAAGCCCGGGAAGGAAGGGAAGTCGTTCGTGCTGCAGGCAGAGTTGGCCGAAGCCACGAAGAGGACCCTGGCGGAGATTCAGCAAGCACTCCACGACCGCGCCCTGGCCTTCCGCAAAGCAAACACCGGCGAACCAAAAGATTACGGAGAATTCAAGCAAGCCGTGGAAACCGGGTTTGCCCTGGCGTTCTGGTGTGGCAGCGCCGGCTGCGAAGCCAAGATCAAAGAAGAGACCAAGGCCACCATGCGCTGCATTCCTCTGGAACAATCCGGCGGGAGCGGCTCCTGCATTTGCTGTGGCCAGCCCGCCAAAGAAAGAGCCATCTTCGCCAAGGCCTACTAACTCCATTCGTTGGTGACGATTACAAGGGAAGGTAACTCCGCCGAACAACCCGCCCTCGGAATCCTCGACAGCCCTCGGGCGCAATGCTAGCATCAAAACGTTAGAAGGAATTGTGGGGCCCGAACATTCTGGAATAAACAGAGCCAGAGTCGAGGTTTCGATGCGCGAATCAAGCGATCGCAGGGCATTGAAAAGCAATCTCCCGGACGGACGGCGCCGGCAGCGCGGCGGAGGCCGGTTGAAAGCGATTCTCTGGACGGTCGCCCTGGTGCTTTTGATATACACTGGAATTGAGCTGGTGCCGCCCTACATCAATCAGTATCAGCTTCAGGACAAAATCACCGAGGAGGCGCGCTTCGACACCGTGAACCGCAAGACGGACGATCAGATCCGCGACATTATATTTCGTGAGATACAAGACCTTAATATCCCCGCCCGTCGGGAAGACATCAAGGTGGAAAACACCTACCACATGGTGCGCATCAGAGTGGAATATACTGTTCCGGTTGACTTGTTCTTCTATCATACCGAGCTTCACTTTGTGGCCGCCTCGGAGAACAAGTCCCTTACTTCCTAAGGCGCCTTTCCCTGCCCCCGCGCCGAGGGTTGCGACGCTGCCGAACCTCTGAGGGAGAGAAATGTTTCGGATTCAGATCGGTGGAGGGTTCTGGACATCCCGCCCGGGCATTGGGCTCCTGGGCGCCGCTCTCCTCAGCGTACTGGCCGTCACCGGCACGACTACCTATTATTACGTTGAATACTCGAAGATGATTGATCTGCGCCTGTCGGGGCGCGCGCTTCAGAAGACGACGCAAATCTATTCCGGGCCGCAGCGAATCAACGAGGGCGAGATCCTCAGCCGTGACGACCTGGCGAGCCTCCTTCAGAGGGCCGGGTATCGCACGCAGGCCATCTCCGGCGGGGTGGGGCAATACAAGCCCGAGGCGGATCGAATTGAAATCCATCCCGGCGCCGGTTCCTTCTTCTATGGCACAAACGCGATGCAGGTGCAGTTCGCCGGAAAGAGCATCAAGGCCATCCGCGCGTTGCCGAGCGGCGAAGAACTCGCCACCGCAGAGGTGGAACCGCAGCTCCTGACCAACCTCTTTGACAGCGCGCGCGAGAAGCGCAGGCCGGTCCGCTACGAGGACCTTCCTAAAGTTCTGGTGGACGCGGTTCTTTCCGCAGAAGACAAACGCTTTTTCGAGCATCCCGGATTCGATCCCGTGCGAATCCTGGGGGCCGCGTGGGCCGACCTGCACAAGACGTCGCGCCTGGAAGGCGCCAGCACGATTACCATGCAGGTGGCGCGAAGCTTCTTCTTCACCACGGAGCGCACGTGGCGGCGCAAGCTGGCAGAAACGTTGGTGGCGCTGCAACTCGAGCACCGCTTCACAAAGAAAGAAATTTTTGAGCTCTATGCCAACGAAATTTATCTCGGGAACCGCGGGAGCTTCAGCATTCACGGCTTTGCGGAAGCCAGCCTGGCGTACTTCGGAAAAGACATCCACCAACTGACGCTCGGGGAAGCGGCGTTCCTGGCGGGCATTATTCGCGCGCCCAACCACTACTCGTCCGTCGACCGGCGGCCCGAGCGCGCAATCGAGGCGCGCGACCGCGTCCTCGCGCAGATGATCGAGAACAAGCGGGTTTCGGCAAGCGCGGCGGAGGGGGCCAAGAAGAGCACGTTTCATTTCGTGAGCGGCTCGGTGGAAGCCAGCGCGGCGCCCTATTTCGTGGACATGGTCAAGGACCACCTGCTGGAGAAATTCTCCGAGACGGAGCTCCTGGCGGAAAACTACCGTGTCTACACGACACTTGACCCGGACCTTCAGCAAGCCGCGAGCCAGGCCCTCGATATCGGCCTGAAGAATGTGGACAGCCTGCTGGCCAGCCGCTACGTCAAATGGCGGAAAGAGCGCGCCAAGGCGAAATCCACCGAACCGGTCCCCCAAGTGCAAGTGGCGCTGATTGCTCTGGACCCAAAGACCGGAGAAATCAAGGCGCTCATCGGCGGGCGAAACTACGGGCAAAGCCAGCTCAACCGGGCCATTGCGCGGCGCCAGCCCGGGTCCGCATTCAAGCCTTTTGTCTACGCGGCGGCATTCGACAATGCCGTGGACGGCGTGGCCCCGGTGGTCACGCCGACGACGACCGTTGTGGACGAGCCCACCACATTCGAATTCGAGGGGCAGGAATACACGCCCACCAATTACGGCGAGAGGTTTTTGGGAACAGTCACGCTGCGAGATGCGCTTACTAACTCACTCAACGTTTCGACTGTGAAGGTAGCCGAAATGGTGGGCTACGGCCGCGTCGTACAGGTGGCGCGCCAGATAGGTCTCGGGCAGCACATCATGGCTACACCCGCAGTCGCGCTCGGCGCGTATGAAATGACGCCGCTGGACGTGGCAGCGGCTTACACGATATTCGCGGACCGCGGCGTCCGCGCCGAGCCGGCGTTCTTGCGGAGCGTGGTTCGCGCCGACGGCACCCCGATCGAGCGCCCCACTCCGCAAACGCGCCAGGCGCTTGATCCCCGCGTGGCCTATCTGGTGACCAGCATCCTGCAGGACGTCCTGAACAAGGGCACGGGCGCCAGCGTGCGCGCGCGCGGCTTCACGGCCCCCGCTGCGGGTAAGACCGGTACTTCACGTGACGGCTGGTTCGCGGGGTTCACTTCCAACCTGGTATGCATTGTGTGGGTCGGGTTTGACGACAACCGCGACCTGAATCTTACCGGAAGCGCAGCGGCAGGGCCCTTCTGGGCGGAGTTCATGAAGCGCGCGGTCGCGCTTCCGAGTTACCAGAACGTACAAGATTTTCCCGCGCCTGAGGGCATCGTGACCGCTACGATTGACCCGGAAACTTTGCAGCTCGCCACTCCCAACTGCCCGGTCACACGTCAAGAGGTGTATGTCGGCGGCACTGCGCCCACTCAATTCTGCGAGCGCCACGGCGGCGGCGCCACGCCGCAACTGCCCACAGGGGCCGCGGGACTCTCGAGGATTTTTGGCGGTCAACCGAAGCCTCAGGAAAACTCTCCAGCTCCCGCGGGGCAGCCCGCCGCTCAGCCGGGAAAGCCTCCCGGAACTTCCGGCCCGCAGAATCCACCGGCGGCAAGTCAGGCCGGGACCAAACCACCCACACCCCGAGGCGGAAATAAATAAGGCGTTTGGGCGGAGGTTTTTGGTATCTTTGAAGCCAAGAAGTATCGAAACAAAGGATCACTTGGCAAGGGAGGCTCGCCATGAAACCTAATCGCGTGGCGATCACAGTCCTCGTAATTCTCCTTATTCCGGTTCTTCCTCAAGCGATACTGCCTGCAAACGGTCATACGGCTCACGGGAAGGCTGCGCCGGGAGTACGCGTGGCGCAGCAAGAATCCAAACCGCAGAACGTTGTTGCGCCTGAAACCGCGGCGTCCTCCGACTTGGCCGATCTGGAGAGCCGCGCCGATCTGCAAATGGCCCGGAAGGAATATGCCGAAGCGGCCAAAACATACAAGCAACTGGTCGTGCAGGCGCCGAAGAACCCCGTTTACCTGAACAAGCTGGGCATCGCTTATCATCAACAGACAATGCTTTCTGTTGCGCAGCGCTTTTATGAGAAGGCCGCGAAGGCGGACCCGCAGTACGCCGATGCCCTGAACAACATCGGGACGATCTATTACCAGCGCAAGTTTCAGCGCGCCGTGCAACTCGACCCCGCCGTGTTTGACCATTCTTCCCGCACCGGCTCGGTTTTGCAGGACCGCTCGCTTGTCGGCGAACGCGGCATGTTCAATTTCCTGCTGGCCAAGTCGTACGCCCAGATGGGAGACGCGGAGCGGTGTGCGCATTATCTCCGCAAAGCGCGCGACGAGGGATACTCTTCGATGGCCAAGGTGAAGGACGACCCCGCGTTTGCCGCGGTTTTACGCGACCCCGGGGTTCAGGAAGCGCTGCAGGCCGAGGCTGAGAAAAACCCCTGAGGGGCGCCTAGCGGCAGAGCAGAGTTCGGCAAAACGCACGGCGCGTTGATTCGCCTGACGTCTCCGAGGCCGCGAAGTTCTCGTAACGGTTCCTGCCAGTCTGCGTCTGTTACAATACACTTCGACATGGCGACTCGGCCGATTCCTCGAATCCTTTCGGTAACCGCTATGGTTTTCTTTTGCGGAGCAATTTCGCCCCAGCCGGCTCTTGCTTCGCCGAGCGGTCATCCGGGCGCAGCGCGCGTGCAGGCAAACGGTTCCTCCGCGCAAATCTTCCTCATCTTTCCGTTTGAGAACCCGGGACGCACCACGCGGCTTGATTGGCTGGGCGAAGGGCTGGAAGAACTGACCATTGAACGCCTCGCCTCGGTCGGCCAGCAGCTTTTCACGCATGAGGAACGTCAAGCGGCGCTGGAGAAATCCGGCCTGCCCATGTCCACGCGGTTCAGCCGCGCGACGATGCTCAGGATTGCTGAAGATATGGACGCGGACTTCGTTATCTTCGGCCGCTATGCCTATGACGGAAAGAAACTGAAAATTACGGCGAACCTCCTGCGAGTTTCCCCGCCCGGCCTCGTCCCTGCAATTCAGGAATCCGGCTCGCTCGAAGAGCTGATGGACATGCACCAGCGGCTGACTTGGCGGCTGCTGCGCGCCGCCGATCCGGCCTACAAGCACAGCGAGCAGGAGTTTGCCAAGATGCAGCGCACCCTGCGGCTGGATGCTTTTGAACACTACATCCGCGGGTTGCTGGCCGGCGATGACGAACAGCGCATCCGCAGCCTGCGCGAAGCCGCGCGTCTTGAGCCGGATTGGGCCGATCCCGCTTACGCCCTGGGCCAGTCCTATTTCGCGCGGCGGGATTGTGATGACGCGCTGGCGTGGTTTTCGAAAGTTCCGCCGACGGACGCGCGCGGCCCCGAAGCGAGTTTCTATTCCGGCGTGTGCCATTTGCAGCGCAACGATGCCGCGCGTGCTGAGGCGGCGTTTGCCGGCTTGCTCGGGCGATATGCATCTGCAGCCCATCGCGCAGCGGATGTGCCCGAAGTCCTCAACAATCTCGCGATTGCCGAGGAACGTCTGGGAAAAGCGCGCGAGGCGGAATTGGAGTTCAAGCGCGCGGCCCAAATCGACCCGGAGGAAGTGGATTACCGGTTTAACCAAGCCTTGGCCAAATTCCGCGGTGACGACCCGGCTGCGGCGATCGAACCGTTGCGCGAATTGCTGCGGCTTGAGCCAGACGATCCCGAGGGATGGGCTCTGCTGGTAGCGGCGTTGGAAAAAAGCGGCCGCGGGAGCGAAGCCGCATCCGAGCGCGACGCAGCCGCGCGAGAAACAGGCAAGGCTCTGCCGGCGCTGAAGCCGGAGACATTGGCGCGGATGGACCGCGTCAAGACACGCCTCGACATCGCTGCCCTGCGGGAGTTTGCGGAGCCCGCTGGGGAGCGTGCTTCCGCCGGCAGCTCCTCTGCTGCGCTGGCTATTTCAGGCCGGCAATTGCACCTGAAGCGCGGGCGGCAATACCTTGCCGCCGGAAAACTCGACGAGGCCCAGCGCGAGTTTTCCGAAGTTTTGGCGCAATTGCCGCATGATGCCGCGGCGCATCAAGGGTTGGCGGAGGCATACCGGCGAAAGGGGAAACTTGAAGATGCGATTGGCGAGCTGCGCGCGGCCCTCGAAACGCGCGACGACGCCGCGGCGCGCACCATGCTCGCTCGGCTCTATCTCGAACAGAAAAAGCCCGACGAAGCTCGCGCGCAGTTGCAGCTTGCTCTGAAGCTCGCGCCAGGATACACCGAGGCGCGGGCGTTGCTGGACAAGCTGGGGTCCAAGCAAGGCTCGGGAGAACCACGATGAAAGAGAAACGACGGAACATTCCGGTGCGGTTTGATCTGGTGCGGCACGCCTGGTGGCTTGCCCCGCTGATGATCGCGGCGATATTTGCTTTTGGGGCGAAGTCATCGGCGGGCCAACCTGGAGGGAACGCGGCCGGATCTGCGCGCATCGAGGAGTTGCGAATTGACGGCGAGGTCGCGCCGATTCTGGCGACTTACATTGATTTGGGGATCGAAGAGGCTGCGCGTACGCATGCGAGCCTGGTGCTGATTACGATGGATACGCCGGGCGGGTTGGACGTTTCGATGCGCGACATCATCCGGCACATCCTCGATTCGCAGGTGCCGGTTGCGGTTTTCGTTTCGCCCACGGGGGCGCGCGGCGGCTCCGCGGGCTTTTACATTCTTCTGGCCGCTGACATAGCGGCGATGGCGCCTGCCACGCATGCGGGGGCTGCTTCACCCGTATTCAAGGTCGGCGGCTATACCGTAACCATTGATGAAACGATGCGCCGCAAGGTAACGGAAGACGCCAAAGCATTCCTGCGCAGCTACACAGAGAAGCGAGGCCGCAACCCCGCGCTCGCGGAAACTGCGGTAACTGAGGCGAGAGCGTTTACCGAGAAAGAAGCGCTCGACGGACAGCTGATTGATCTCCTGGCGGACTCTCCGGAGGACCTGCTCGCCAAATTAAACGGACGCACCATCAAGCGCTTCGATGGAAAGGCCGTCAAACTCGAGCTTCCCAATCCCGTGCGCGCTGCCTACGAAATGTCCGCCCGGCAGAAATTCCTTTCGCGCATCGTTCAGCCCGACATGTTTTTCATCCTTTTGATTTTGGGTGTCCTCGGTCTGTACACCGAGTTCACCCATCCGGGCATGATCGCGCCCGGCGTGATCGGCGGCATTTGCGCGGTGCTGGCGCTCTACGCCATGAACATTCTTCCCGTGAATTTTGCGGGATTGCTGCTGATCGCGTTGGCGCTCGCCATGTTCATTCTCGAGGCGAAGTATGCCAGCCACGGCATTCTCG
>WNGG01012614.1_pt1 | contig 10868 bp, 9 predicted proteins | sample 5400661 | NCBI WGS metagenome assembly WNGG01 (sample SAMN13153372, study PRJNA577476) | soil metagenome | isolation source: 100 cm soil or saprolite under Garry oak tree replicate 1 | place: USA:California | collected 2016-06-15 | reverse complement strand
CAGCAGTGCGTTTGTCCGCCCGGACTCGATGCCGGTCGGGGTGCGCTGGTTCGCCGAGTACCAGCCCTTCACCCCCGTCATCGACACGCTGCGGGGACTGTTGCTGGGGACCCCGATCGGCAACAGCGCCGTCCTCGCCATCGCCTGGTGCGCTGGCCTCACCCTGGTCGGATACCTGTGGGCGCGGGCGGTATACAACCGCAATCCCGTACGGTAAGGAGGCGGAACGCGCCGCTGCCGCTCCGATGAGGGCACTACGCCCGAGCGTGGCGAGCAGGCGAGGCCCGGCCATACAGAGGATCACTCGGCGGCGCACGTATTGGGTACACGAGATCTTACGTTTTCGGCCCATGCAAGACTCCGTGTTCCTCAAATAGACCGGATGTTCTTGAAGGGGTCACCGCTTCAAACCCTGGCGTACAGTTTTCAGATTTGGATGCGCTGACCCCATGGTGTTTGGAATGACCCAACGAGCGTTGAGAGAGATCTAGCAAGCGTTCTCAACGCGATGAAGTGTCTCAAGCCGCTTCATCGTGTTGAGAATGTTTCTCTACGCAACCACCTTACCAAGTCTCCATCCTCGATCCAAAGGTGTTTTATCGACGATGAAAAGAAAAGAGCAACGCTTGTAAAACGTACCTCTCCTCGCTCGTTGTTTCATATCGCCATTCAGCGACCTTCCATTCTCCCATTCTGGGAGACATGTTACCACCTGGCTCTAGTATTTTAAATCCTGAAAACGTTCCAGGGCAAATGATCAGGAAAGAAGAGGCGGCGGTCGCGTTGTGTGCTGCGGTGATCTTTTGCGCACATGCTGCCTGTGTAAGATAATGCATTGAGTACGATACACTCACAGGAGAAGCTTATGCACCAGACCGACATCCTCGTCATCGGCGGCGGAATCGCGGGAACCACGACCGCCTACTATCTCGCTCTGTCCGGCCGCCAGGTGATCCTGCTGGAGCAAAGCGAGCTCGCCGCAGAAGCTTCCGGACTGAACGCCGGGACACTCTGGGCAACCGGCTGGGGCCGCACACCTGAACTCGCCTCAACGCTCAGCATGGGCAGCCTGGAGGTCTTCAAAACCTTGCAACTTGATCTCGGCTATGACCTTGAGTTCCGGCAGGGTGGCTCGCTGCAGGCTATCCAGACAGAAGAAGAGTACGCCTTTGCCCAGCAAGAAGCGCGGAAACTCCTGGCCAGGGGACACCAGGTCGAACTGCTGGACGGGCGCGACGCGCGCAGTATCGAACCCGCACTCGGCCCGCGCACCCTGGGCTGCCTGTACTATCCTTATGGCGGCAGCGCGATATCACACCGCCCGCAACGTTCAAGGCCAGCACGCTCGTGGTAGCAGCCGGGCCGTGGTGCCGCTCCCTGGGTGCCATGCTTGGCCTATCCATCCCCGTGTATGCTGTGCGTGGCCAGATGTGGGCCACCGCTCCCGTACCACCCGGCATCTTTCACAGCATCGGAGCGCTCGAGTCGCACCTCTACTGGCATACCCACCCCTACAGTGACGAGCAAACGCCGCTCGAACTTACCCATCGCCAGAGCCAGCGGCTCACCCGCCACCTCTACGGGCGGCAGACTCGCGAAGGGGAGATCATCATTGGCGGCGACAGGCAACTGGACGCCCCCAAAACGCCCGACCGGGATGGCATCGAGACCAACCGCGCGCATGCGCTTGAACTCTTTCCTGGGTTGCAAGACCTCCCCATCACTCGCACCTGGGCGGGTTGGATGCCCTTTACACGCGATCTGCGCCCCCTCATCGGCCATATCCCCCACCTCGACAATCTCCACCTGCTCACGGGCCTGAGTTCCTCCGGTTTCGAGAAAGGCCTCATGTCCGGCAAACTGCTTGCCGAGTCGATCAACCATGGAGCAGCAATCCCCATTCTCTCCGAAGCCGACCCTGCGCGGCAGGTGAGCATGTAATCAATTTGAAGGCGGCAGCCGACGCGCTTTCTTGATAGGGGTATTCATTATCATATTGCTTCCATAGGGCTGTGTCATTCTTCGACTTCCATAATTTACTCACCTATCCCACCGAGCAGTAGTATCAGAACACCTGAAAGTTGACAACTCGCTCAGGAAGGGGATATCATGACTACGCAGATAAGAAGAAATCAGTACGGTTTCGCCAAATATTTGTGACGATAAGTGTCACCTCGCGCTCAATACTGCTGAGCTACTGCCAAATATGTGTGACAATCACCATGCATCTTTTCAGTTTATTACATAATTTGTCTCAGACCAAATTGATAATTATGGAGGGACGCGGTTTTGCATAAAAATCCGTCGTTACGAAGTCCTCAACTTATGAGGAGCGAAGTGTTTACCGGATGCCTACGGTTACAACCGTAGGCATTTTCTTTACTCGTAGTGTGGCTACGAGTTTTTTATTGGGAGAATTCATGCCACGTTTATGCAGTCAGTTTGGACGGCGTTTGAAAATCTTACGTGGTGCAAAACATCTTACGCAAGTAGAGTTAGCTGACAAGATTGCTCTCTCACCCAGCTTTGTCAGTAGCTTGGAGCGTGGTATTGATGCCCCTTCATTTGAGACCTTAGAGGCAATTGCTGAGGCTTTAGAAGTACCTGTCAAGGAACTCTTCAACTTTGAAAATTTATACGAGCGAAATCATTTATCATCCTCAGTAACTCAGCAATAGCAATGGATAGTATCGATGGTTGTATAAACGCTTCTTTTCAATGAAGCGAAAGGAGTTAGTCAAATGGTCAACATTTCGTTTCTGCGGCCGGTAGATCAACCTTCTGGAACGAGACGACTTCTTCCGGAACTTCAGGCTTGTCTTGCTTCTGACTACTACATGAAGTTCCAATTTGCTGTTGCCTTCGCAAAAAGCGGACCGCTCCTGCGCCTGTTCTCAGACTTTAAGCAATGGAGAGCCGCTGATAAAACGATCGAGGGGATTTTCGGTATTGATCACCTGGGAACTAGCCGCCAAGCATTAGAGTTTGCTCTGGAAAACTTTGATCGCGTGTTCATTATCCATATGGAAGTTCCTTCGAGGGTGACTTTTCATCCCAAACTGTATCTCTTTTCTGGAGATCAGCGGGCTGTGTGTTTTTATGGATCGCATAACCTCACAGTCGGGGGTACTGAGACCAATTTTGAGGGTGGAGTTAAAATCGAACTCGATCGACCTGAAGATAATGAAACCTTTATTAAAGCTCTAGACTGTTGGGAGTCGTTACTCCCCGAACGTTGTAAAAGCACACTGCCGCTTGATGATGAGTTGTTGGATAAATTATCTCGCGGTGGATTTCTCCTGGACGAAAACAAGGGATATCCGATATCAAAGGTTCCTCGCCCCGCAATTTCTTTGCCTTCAACTACCGGATCACCATCCCTGTTCCCACTGGTGTCTGCTAAGCCGCCGAGCGCTATTCCCAGGTATCTGATAGCACCATCGCCAAGTAGAAGTACTCCCGAGCGGTCAGTTCCTGACACTGAAGTTCCCGTTGCTGTGCAATATGATGCTCCAGCAAGTCAAACCTTGGTGATTCAAATCGTTCCTCAGCATCAAGGAGAGGTGCGGCTCAGCAAAATAGCTCTCAATGAAAACCCGGATTTTTTCGATTATCCATTCAGTGGAAGAACACGGTCGAAAAAAGCTAAAAATCCTCCATATTCTCAACGAGAACCTGATCCCGTTGTTAACATTAACGTATATGGTAGCAATGGACAATTGATCGTGGGAAAGCCTGTGTACCATATGAATACAGTATGCTATGACCGAAAAGGTGAGGTTCGGGTCACCTTTTCTCCTGATGTGAAAGCAGCTATCGAGCCTTTCTCTATCATGGTCATGACAAAGAATTCGCCTTCTGCTTTTACTGATTATGATATTAGTATCTTTAATCCAGATAGTCAGCAGTATCGAGATTACTATGAAATCTGCAACTTAGATTTGCCAAAGGGAAACTTACCTCAAGCACGCAAAATTGGATGGCTTTAAATGAACTTTCAACTTAGATATACCGGGCTGGCTGGTTTCTTCATTAGTCATCCCTGGAACTGTTCATGACTCGACATGGACGATGCTATTGTTATGCATGCCTTGCTACTGAGGGGGAATCATTCCCCCAATACCATTTGCTTTTAAAGGATACCTATGTCTACAGATAACGAGATTTTTCGATTTCGGCCTCTTGGGCAACTTGACTTGGAGGCTTTCTTCGCCGAAAGGTCTTTATCAAATCCAGGTTATGCAGAGATACATGTCCAGCTCATCGACGCTGGAATGATTCGGCCTTTTAGCCAAGTCTATCAGTGGCATGTCAACGAAGATGGTAGTAGGCTCCTGATAACGCCCATTAGTAGCAGCAGAAAAACCAGACAAATTGTCTTTACACTTCCCTGCATTGTCGATCTAACCCCACAAATGATTGCATTCTTTGGTGCATATGACGGAGATGGTAACAAAACGGGCGAAATTGGCTTTGCTCAAAATGAGGTTCATCTTCAAGAATTCGTCTTTGAGTCCCTGAACGTGCTGTTTGGTAAGTCGTTTGATATTGATGTCAACATTCTGGAGGACACCAAGTTCTTTGACAATGCGACAATACAGACGAGAATGAGTCAGATTGCCGAAGAGTGGATGGAACAAGGCGTACCAGAAGGGGATGTGACTGAGAGGAAGCTCCAGGAGCGGCTACTCTTAGAGAGGTATCAAAAACAATTTTCTGGTGTTTCCTTACTCAAGGAAAGGCGCATCCGATACACTGTCAGCCCACTCAAGGGTGCTAGAACAGCTGGAGCATCTTCTTTTGAGATCATCCGCAATTTTGCAGGCTCAAGAAGAGCTTTGCCATTGCTGCTAGATATCATTAAATCCGTTATAAAGACTATCCACTTTGACCAGGCGCACTCAGAGATACATCCAGAAATTTTACGACCTTCCATTGTATGGAATGGTCTTCCCCGCAGTTTCTCGCAAGAGGTGATCGACACTGCTGCATTCATTGCTTCAGATAGATGCCGATACGTCACGTCACGAGGTCCTGTATCATATCAAATCGTTGACTCAAGTGATGAAGCTCTGTTAGTCAGAAAACCCAGTGGGGGCAAATTCGCACTACATCGCTTCATTAACATTACTCCTTTACTATGCCTGATGTTTGGGCTTTATCTAGCTGAGGGTACAACTGCCAAAGCGAAATTCTTCACTTTCCGTGAACAACCAGAGGATCTCGCCCTCGGTTTTAATTCCTCGGAAGAGATTAGTCTCGACATTTTCTTAGGAGGTCTATCAGCTATATTCCCCTCTGCGGAGGATATAGTTGATCAATGGCTTGTCAAAATTGGTACCAAGTACTTTGCGGAAACTACGTCCCTCGGCGAAAAACTCGGGGTTCCAGTAGTACGTGGGGGACCAAAGGGTCAGGGTATTGCACGTAGTCCTGAAATCACCCAGGCTGTGAAGCGCTGGGCCCTTATACAATCTCCTATTATACAAAAATGGGAGAGAAAATTCACCCATATAGAGTTTACAGGCTCTGGTATTCCAAGAATAGATGTGAGATGTAAAGCCTCCCCCGCACCCTTCATCTTTTCTCTTATACACGATTTGGTGTTTGAGCCAAGCTCCCTTGCCAATACTGTTAAATCAACAAATTATTAGGGGAGTAATTTGGGAATGCTGCAAAATAATGATGTGCTTGATAAGATCTTACAATACTATCTAGGCGTATCACTTGTCGATATCACTAATAGTAAGGAATGCACTACGCGCCGAAAGCAAACCATGGCCTACTTCCGTCAACAACTTGATACTGCTCTAATAGTTATTCCTCAAGCCAATATGTTTGTTTCTCACATCTTTCAAGTAATCCTGGGATATGTCTTAACAGCAGATAAACTGCCATCAGATGATGTGCGCCAACGACTCGTGGACTACGTGTTAAGTCTTCGTCAAAGTGGAGCCGGTTTTTTACCTATACGAATCGTTGCTCAGTCTGAGCAACTCTTCAGTGAGAAGCCAGAGAAGACCGATATCTATGCTACTTCATATGCTTTATCAATACTGGAACTACTTGCAAGACCTATATCCTCCTCAGTAATAACAGAAATAGGAGGTTGGTTGAAGAGTCAACGTGCGGCATCTGGCTGGTTTTATCAGCTAACTCTTGGCAATACAATGGAAGAACGCAAATTTCAAATAGAGCTTACTCTTCAGACACTATCAGCGCTGCTTGTCCTTCATTCTTATAAAGTGCTAGATCTCCGTACATTAGAGACTACAAAAGAGGCGATTCTACACGTCTTTCCCTCACTGAAATACATGGGGGCGCTCTACCAATCGTTGTATTGTTTGTCTCTGCTACGAGGCGTTGGGAGTTCACAGGAAGTGGCAAGAATTGCTCTCGATTTTGTAATCCGCCACTATGACCAACAGAGCGGTGGGTTCTTCGAATACCTGTTTGAAGAAACAAAGATAGATGAGATTGCAGGCCAGACACAACGCTTTCAACATGACTATTTGATGCCGACTATCACAGCTAGCTATCATGCACTTCAAGTGATGCTTCTCCTGGAAGGCAACATGTCAACTCGTGACTGGTGGATCGGGCATAGGGACAAGGTGAAAAGCTACTTTACTTCAATCCCATTGTCAAGTGAAGACGGGTTTGGTAGCCATCTCCAGATTGCCAAGTTTCCCGCCTCCTTTGGGCCAGTGACAACACCCCTGGAGACGCTCATGGTAGATTGTGCTCCAGCTTTACTTCTCGCTTTAGATACATCATTTCTCTAATATTAGTAACGTGTTGTTCTTGATGGCATTCTTAACGTGGGCAAGATCTTCTGTTGTTACTGTGATGTGGAGTTCCTCGATTAACCGCATACCTAGAGACTCCCCTATCAGGCCAAGGTATCGGTCTGTGAGGATCTCCACTTGCTTGTCCCCTGCTTTTGTTACGTTGTTACCCACAATGAGAGCGAATCGGGCTTCTGGCTTTAGTACCTTCTGGACCTCTGCCATTGAACGCCTCATATCGTCAAAGTACTTGTACAGTAGAGCTCCCATATTTTTGCGGCGGAAACCAACATCGGCAGCGGCATTACTCTCGTAAATATTACGGATACACTCTTTGACTTCCATCGGCAATGGATTTTCATCGTAATGATCTAAGAAATTTTGCTCCAATTTTCTGCGTACGCCAGGCACAATCTCGCGATTACCAATCATCTCATCTTCGAGACGACGGCGCTGATGCGGATCCGCTAGTCTTAGGAATGCCAAAGAAAGGCGGTCAGTATCTAAATAGGGCAAGGCTGTTGCATATGGAGGTGACGTAACCGAAAGGTCTACGGAATTATCAAGCGCCAAATAACGAGAAGGCAGAACGCCTAAGTTGCGCGTATCACCATAATGACACTCCCAATCCATACCGTGGACTCCGCATGTTTTACTAGTAGATAGGAATGCCACCAGCTGCTTCGATGTTTCAAGCACACGCTCACGAAAAAGCTCAAATACAGGCGCGTTTCGTAGAGATATACGTCTGCGCCTAATCCGCAAATCGTGTGGATCTTGTTGGGAGCAATCGCGGATGATGTCACTTAAAAGTACACGGAAAAGAATCTTAAGCCTTTCGTCTGCGACTCGTTCAATCTCTCCTAGTACCAAAAACAGCTTTAACAAGATAAGAGGAGAAAACCAGGAGAATAAATACTTAAGTTCCTCAGCGGAATATGGCAAGGGAGCAGTCTCTCGACATAAGTTCATCAGACCATCATCCTGCATTGATGCTGGAGTGACCTGTGACGGCTCAGCCCATAATCCATCTTGGGGCGTCTCTCCAATTACCCTGGAACTGGCCTCATTAATCCTCTGTAACAGACCTCCACTTTCTTCTATCATGGCTTCAGGTGACAGAGAAAGACAGCTCATTTTACCTTTGGAAATTAGATGCGCCAGCGGGTTTAGATCAACTCCCACGCCAATCATATTAGCAAGATAACTTTCTACAATGGTCGTTCCACTGCCCATGAAAGGGTCAAGAATCACATCTCCTTCCTGGGCTCCAAGGTAGTTTAAAAGAGATTTCACTAACTGAGGGTAGAATTTGCCTTTGTAGTTATGAATGCCATGCGTGACGTGTTGAGATTCTTTTCGTCCATTCATTGGTAGCGTGATCTGGTTGAGTACCTTGGACACCTGATCTGAATTTTCGACCTTGCGGGCGATTTTTGCTGTATTCTCTAGTAGTGCTTGATATGTGAGACCACTCCATTGCAGCGAACCATTACGGATCTCAATCCGATGAAAGAACGTAAGCCTTTGTAAGGCGTCAGTGTGAAAGGACGTCTGATTAATGATTCGAAGCCCACCATCTATCTGTTCTGGTATCTCGCCTGTAATCGCGACAACTTCTTTTTGAGCAAGATCTGCCTCATAATCCCTCAACTTATAGTTTGGATAATACAAGTAATATTCAAACATCTGCTTTATTGCCCCCCGCCACGCTAGATTGCAGTTCTTTTGTCTCAACTTCTTTGATTTTTCGCAAAATCACAATACTCTCCTCCTTGAGGCGTCGTGCAGGCGTTGCGAAAGATCTCTTTACTCTATGGAGCTCTCGTTTAATGTTCTGCTCAAGAGTAAACCCACAACTCTGAGCTATTTGGATTGTCACCTCATCATTCTTTACCAATTCACCTTTGAATACTGAGTCTCCAATAACGACACAGCAGTATCGTCCCATCGATAGAACCTGATTAATTCTTGAAAAACAAGCGGTCATATCGCGGACGAAGCCTTTCATATTCTCTCCATTCCGCTGATAGTTAAGGTGCGATCCAATTTCACTGTGTGCCATTGCTACTGGATCACAACCTAGCCAGAATAACCGAAAGCGATGGTAAAGGTGGTAGTCAAAAGCATTAGGATATGGTGGAGAGGTAACAACTAGATGCACAGGTTCTTGTTCTATTCCTTGAAGGTTCCGCGTATCACCACACAAAGTTCTTACAGTAACTTCTGGTCTAGATTGGCGGAGAGCAAGGTACTCGATCAAGCGTGACCTCATGTCTATCAGTTTGCGCCGAAAACGTGAAATAGTTTCTCCTGGCTTGATACCCTTTGGATGACTTGCGTAGCGGGTTTCGCCATCTTGATTGCTAACCCCCACAATGATGGCCGATAGTGCTACCCGACAAAAGTCACGTAGTTCCTCATCCTCTAACTCAGCGATGCGACTAGAGAGTATGCCAAGTTCTGTCTTCACGAGCGGTTCGAACCAATGATCGATGTTCGGAATATCGGGGATAAGTGCTTCTGATGTGTATTCACTCGGTGAGAACAGTGTGCGCTGTCCCATGACATACTCTAAGTCGTTCTGTAGCGTCTCTGACCAGTGCTCAAGTCGAGCTAACAGTTCAGTACTCAAAGGAGTTGTTTTGACCCTGCTGATCAGAACGGCCAATGGGTTCAGATCGTTGCCAATTGCATTGCGGTCCAAAAGCGTCGCCTCTACTAGCGAGGTCCCGCTGCCACAGAACGGGTCCAGAACAGTTTCGCCCGGCTCTGACAAATGTTTGACTAAAGCAGCAGGGACTTGAGGTATAAAACGCGCAGGATATGGATGAAAACCATGCACGTGAGCAGATGTAAACTCATCTGTAAAAGACCAGTCAATGTTGGGAAAATTGATGATAGATATGGTCACATTTTACTTCCTTTTCTTACAACCCCCAAACTGTCTTGAGAATTATGAGTGGTTGTAATAAACAATTTGGAGCCGTGCAGGTCAACAAATAAATCCCCTGGAGGACTCAAGCCAGCTGCTACTCATCACACAACTCTCCATACTAAAATACTGTTCTGTTTCTTGAAGCTCTTAGCTATCCCTTCAGCTTACACAACTGTCTCACTGCTGCCTCTATATCCGACCAGGTTTTTCTGAGATGTCCTGCTCTGTAAAATAAGAGATCATAAATAGCTCGAGTTGCTCTGTCAACTGTTTGCTCGAAATACTGCTGTCTCGTTGCATTGCTTTCGACAGAGCTTTTTTTGTTCGTCACTCGTCTTGGAGGCGCTCCGTTGTTCAACCATTAAAGTTTCCTCTATTCCCTCACAAAGAAATATACGCTTAGTACAGATAATATCTAACACTAAGCTGCCATAAAATCCATAAGCCAGGATCCCTAGCTAAGTGCCCCACCTTCTCTACATTCTCTAATACGTGAGGTAAAGTAGAAAGCGGAAAATTATGGCAAACCTTACCCTTGCACCTCTGAATTCCCATCGGGTTTGTTGCGATCTTTATGAAGACCGCTATGTCAGTTCTGAAAGTGGGCTTCTCCTGTTCCAGGCGGGACTGCTTCTCTTCAAAGGGATGTTGGAGCTGCCTCCCAAGGACGCTGATCCTGTCTGGATACGCCCGGCTTCGAACTAACCCTGTCTAGTATACCAGAGACTGGACACCCTATTCCTCACATCCCCTTTACCCCAGCTTCTCAAGCAACGTGCTGAAACGCCCCCGATCAAACACCTTCCCCTCGTGCAACATACCCCAGATTTCTTCCACCAGGGCAGAGCCAATCATCTCCATGGCCTGCTTCCGCGAATATCCTGCCGCCAGGAGCCGCTCGAACGTCTGCCGCGTCTCGGGAGGATCACTGGCACGAATCTGGTTCTCCACCACCTCCAGGATCGCCGCCTTCAGGTGAGGATTGAATGGCGTTTCCTCATTATACGGTTGGTCGACTCCTCTGGCCTCTCGGCTTAGCCCACGGTTCCTCTTTCGTTTACTTCTCACCTTCTCTGACTCGCTTTCCTCTAGCAAAACGCTCGACCAGAGATACCATATTACCTCTCTGCCATGCCTGCCAT